>Ga0209011_1000347_pt1 | contig 18282 bp, 17 predicted proteins | sample BlaSpr_A8_OM1_M3_FD_187986 | JGI IMG/M metagenome (GOLD analysis project Ga0209011, IMG submission 187986) | Forest soil microbial communities from Thunder Bay, Ontario, Canada - Black Spruce, Ontario site 2_A8_OM1_M3 (SPAdes) (version 2) | ecosystem: Environmental > Terrestrial > Soil > Boreal... | reverse complement strand
TCCGGAGTCGCTGCCGGGCCCTACAGCGGAACGTTCCGCGAGCTTGGTGCCGTGGTGATCACCCTGCAAGACGGCCTGTATTACGAAAACTTCTTCGCCGCCTTCACCATCAAATCTGTCACCCCAAAGGCGACGATCAAAGGAACCAAGGCCGAGATCCCGCCCCAGACCTTCCCGCCGGCGCCCGGACTCGCCTGCCTGGACTACCCGATACCAGCCCCGGGTGGATACACCACGATCGGCAATGCGACGCCTAATGTTTACCAGGCAACTATCAGGACCGATGGGAGGGAGGGCGGAAACACATATCGAGACAAAGGGGTAACCGACGTCTCGATCCTTATGACATGCCTTCCCAGCGGTTGTCCACCTGTCAGGGCGTTTTTCGAGACATTCACTTCGAGCCGAGGTGCAGTTCTATATCCGAGCAACGACGGGAGCGACTGAGATCAGAAACGGTTCCTCGCTCATGGCAAAGCTGGCGAACTGGTCCAGTGGCATGACTTCGCCCTTGATCCACGCGTCCCAAAACTCGCTTCACCGAACGCCTTGCGGCCGGTGGCGATGAGCTCCGCGTGCCCCTTGAGCTCGAATGCTTCAATCGGCGAACCGATCGCTTTCCGGAGAGCGTCGGCGGACCCCAGCAATCTGACAGCCCGATCCTGCTAACCCGCCGCAACCCACATTGCAGCCAATGCCTCGAAAGCCTTGGCCCTTGCGACCGCCAGCCAGACTCGGGGCTATAGCGCACAAGGCCGCCTAGCTTTTAAGCAGGGTGTCGAGAGTTGGATCCCCTCCGCCCCTACAAATACGGAATCCGACGCGTCCTGCCTGCCGGAAAGTCTCGGCAATTATCGACCAGGACCGTTGACCTCCCACCAGGCGAGCAGAACGGCCGCCCGTTCGCGAAGACGGTACGTCCACAAGGCCGGACCAGGAAAGTCCGGCGCCACCACGCCGATCGCGTCAAGACCAAGCTTTTCGCACGTGTAGACTGCCCGGGTTAGGTGTTCCGACTGGCTGATGACCGTCACTCTCATCGCATGAAAGATGTCGCGGGCGCGCTGGCAGCTGCTGAGGGTCCGCAATCCGCCATCGTCGAGCCGGATCGCGTCGTCCGGCACCCCGGCGGCGAGGGCGTACCGGCGCATTGCTGAGGTCTCCACACTGCCATGCCCGCCGCTCATCAGCAGCACGGTAACCTTCCCGGACCGATAGAGCTGAATGCTCGTATCCAGACGGTTGACCAGCGCCGGGCTCGGATACCCATTCGCATAGACTTCGGCCCCAAGCACGAGCGCGAGTGGCGAGGACGGCACAGTAGCAGGGCTCGCATAGATGCGCCCGCGAACGGCACTGTCGACGGAGGATGTGACGAGCGCGGCGGCACCAACGAGCACCAGGCCGAAGGCGCCGAGGCAATAGAGTAGGAGTTTTCTTAGCCGACGCGTCCCGGGCACGACGGGAGAACGGCGCCGCCGTGGAATCGGTTACAGGCAGCGGGCAGGATTGGCCGCGGCGTACGAATAGAGGTTCTCGAGGAACTGGTGCGGGTTCACGGTGCCCGCGTGCGCCAGTAGTGGGTGCTGTGACTCGATCACTTCGAAGTGGACGTTCGCCATGTCGCTGAAACCTGCGCCCGGGTCGTCTGGGTCGCCGCCGCTCCTGGCGATCAGGGCGCCGGCTGCGACGTGCTGCCCGTTCTGCGTGTCGAACTCGCGCACGTGGCCGTAGAGAAACGCGATGGCATCCCCGTTATCGTCGCGAAGGGTATCCGAGACAACGACGGTGGCGTAGCCCTGCGGAAAGCCCGGAATCGTCCAGTTGGTGATCCGGTAGGAGGTCCCTGATGTCACCGCATACAGTGGGGTCCCACTGTCGAGCACGATGTCAATCGCGTTGTGGCCGAACAGTTCTACCAGCGATCCGGTGGTCACGTCGTGCACCGGCAAGTGCTTCCGGATCGTCGTGCCGTTGTAGGCACCGTAATCCTCGACCATCTGTCCCTCAGAATCGCCAGGGCGCCCCCAGGGGAGATGAAGACCGAGGACGGACGGATCGATGACATTGGTGGTAAAGGCGATGGCGAGCGTCCTCGGCGGACACGATGGGCTCGCCGATGGGCTGGCCGTCGGCGTGGCGACCGAGGCTGAGGCGGCAACCGACGCGCGGCTGGCGAAGGGCGTCGCGGCGCTGACGGAGTTGAATTGAAAGGTGGCCCCGGCTACCGCGCCCAAGGTGATTCCGCCCGCGAGGACCGCCAGCCTGCTGATTTTCATCGTCGGCCACACAACGCCCGGGCCTCGCAAATTGATACGAAACGACCTGTCTTACATGTTGTGCATAACTTCTTCACCGCTGCCGCGTTTAATGGGTCTGCATCCTCGCAACAGCGCTTCAATTACCTAAAGCGCAAAAAACATGTTGCATCGCGAGCCGACGCTGATAGAATCGTTTTCAACGCTGCGTGGCCGCAGCGTTCCAGTTTCAGAAGGGCAGGCACAACATGCAACACACTGAAGATATTGGCTGCCTTACGCAGCGTTCGCAGCTTGATCGATTGCAAGAACTCGCCGACGGTATCACGCGCGAGCGCGTGAAGAACCTCCAATCGTCGGACGTCCTGGCGACGATCGTGCTCGTGATCGGCCCGAGTGGTAAGGAAACGACCTGGGACCTCGATCATCTGCCGATGGCACGATCGGCGACCGAGCCCGCCGTCCAGCTGTTGCTCGATCCCGACGCCGCCCTTGATAATCTGGTGCCGACCCAGGCGATCATGCGGATCCTCCGCGACACAGCAGCCTCAGCGGTCGCCCTGATCGCGCCGGTGAACCGATCCGCCGCAGCGCTTCAGCTCGCTGACATCGATCACGAGCAGAGTCTCACCGCGAGAATCGACCGTCAGCCAGACCGTGAACCCAGCCTCGGCCAGTGGGACTTCGGCAAGGTGGCATGGACGGTGCGACTGCGTCACGTCTTACGAGCCGCGAGGGGCGGCTCGGCCGACGAGCAGGCTCAGCAGGGTTCCGCCCGGCTACAAGCGGCCGCGATCCCAGCTCGGCCTGGCGATCCCGCCGCGACGCGGCGAAACCATCGCCGCGAGATGCGCGAGCAGCTGCACCGGCAGCCGGCCGCAGGCCCTTCCTGGTTGCAGTAGGCCCCCACCCTGCCCTCCCCCAGAGGGGGAGGGAGATTGAGCTAGGCGAGGACCTTTTTGCTGCCGCGGGGCGCGGCGACGGGGACGCCACTGGCACAAAGGGGGCAGGCGTCCGGCGTGTATGAGGGGAAGTCGACGGTAAGGCAGGCGTAGAAGGGCACGTCCGTCGCTACGCGGCCGGCGGTTCGATCAGCGAGCACCCCGATGCCAATGACGACACCGCCCGCGTTCGCGATGCAGGCCTGCGTCTCGACCAGCGACCCGCCAGTGGTCACCACATCGTCGACCACCAGGACCCGGGTCTCGGGTGAGATCTCGAAACCACGGCGCAGGACGCGACCACCTGGCTCGCCGCGCTCGACATAGACCGCGTTGACGCCCAGCTGGCGGGCAACCTCAAAGGCAAGAATGATGCCGCCCGTTGTTGGACCCGCGACCAGTTCAGGCTTCATGGACCGGAATCGCTCCGCGATCATCACGGCGAGTTCGGTAGTCGCTCGAGGGTCTTCGAGAATCCGGAACTTCTCGAGGTAGTCGGCACCGTGGCGGCCGCTGGTGTAGACGAAGTGACCGCGCAGGAAGGCGCCTGCCGACTCGAAAGCTCGGCGAGCATCGCGGTCAGACATGGGTCAACACACTTGCCGTTCGGATCGGCAACTCGCGCATATCCGGCAGATCATGCTCTACCAGGTAGGCGGCAATGCCATCGTGGATTTCGGCCGCCGCCTGCGGCCGAACGTAATTCACCGTGCCGAGCTGCACCGCCGCGGCGCCCGCAAGCAGGAATTCGAGGGCGTCGCTAGGTGTCATGATCCCGCCGACGCCGATGACCGGGATGCGAACCTCGGTCGCGACCTGCCAGACGGCATGCAGGGCGAGCGGTTTGATCGCCGGTCCGCTGAGGCCGCCGCTCGCCCGCGAGATGATCGGGCGGCGCCGTCGGACGTCGATGGCCATGCCAACATAGGTGTTGATCGCCGACACCGCGTCCGCACCCGCGTCCTGGACCGCTCTGGCGACGGCCACGATGTCGGTGACGTTGGGAGTGAGCTTGACGATCAGGGGAAGATCGGTTGTCGCGCGGACGGCGCGAGTTACCTCTGCCGCCAGCGCCGGGTCAACCCCGAACTGCAGACCGCTTTGCACATTCGGACATGAGATGTTGAGCTCGAGTCCGGCAATGCCAGCGACGCGGTCGAGGCGTCGGGCGACCGCCACATACTCGTCCACGGAGTCGCCGGCCACGTTCACAATGACGGGCACATCCCAGGTCGCCCACGCCGGTGCATAGACACGGGCCACGTGGTCGACGCCGGGGTTCTGCAGGCCGATAGCATTCAACATCCCCGATGGCGTCTCCGCAATGCGAATGGGTGCGTTGCCCTCGCGCGGCCGCAATGTCGTGCCTTTGCTGACGATCGCTCCCAATGACGCACGATCCACTTGGGGCGCGTCGAACCCATAGCCGAACGTGCCGGAAGCGACCATGACGGGACTGCGCAGGTGCAAGCCACGGCCGAGGTCGACCGTCAGGTCGGGGCGCTCAGCCATGGAAGGCATCCATCATCAGGCTCCACTCAATTCGATCGGCGCGCACGCATGGTCCTTCCTGGCAGGTAAGCAAATAGCCGCCGCCGGCCCGCGGCGCCGCGCAGCCGAGGCATGTCCCGATCCCGCAACCCATCGGGGTTTCGAGCGCAACCTGGATAGCTGAGAGCGGAATCTCCTGGCGACGAGCGGCGTCGATCAGCGCGGTCAGCATGGGGGTCGGGCCACACGTGAGGATGTCGATACCCCCCTCCCCGACCCTCCCCCGCAAGGGGGGAGGGAGATTCCCCAATAAGTCGACAACGGAACCTCGATAGCCAGCGCTGCCGTCGTCAGTGGCGAGCCGAACCTCCGCCCCCTGGAATCGGTTGGATGGAAGCAGATGTGAATCCGTGCGGGCGCCCTGCAACACGATGACGGTGCGCCCTCGCGCGATCAACGCCTGGACGACACCGGGAAACACCGCCACGCCCAGGCCGCCAGCGACGCAGATAACCGGACGCTCGCCCTCCAGGTCGAAGCCCCGCCCTAACGGACCCAGCAGATCCAGCTCCTGACCCTCGTAACGCGCGGACAGCCAGGCGCTCCCGGCGCCAACGACGTTGAAGATGAACCCAATAAGTCCAGCCGCCGGATCAGACCAGGCGGCGCTGTAAGGCCGACGGAGGATCGTGTGTGGAGCGCCAACTGCCAGCTGAAAGAACTGCCCGGGAGCGATCGCAGCTGCGGAGGGAGGGTGGTTTAGCACGAGTTCAACCGCCCCAGCCATCGGGACCGAACGCTCGACCACAATGCCCCGACCCTGCCCTCCCCCAGAGGGGGAGGATGATATCCGCTCGACGGCGATGGTCATGCGCGCACGACCTCGGCGACGGCGGCCACATACTCGCCGAGCGTGGCGACGCTCGATCGGTGCTCACGGCGCGACGCGCGGAGCGCTTGCACCAGTGCCCTCGCGGTGTCGAGCGATGTGAGGCAGGGTATGCGGCGCTCGACCGAGGCGCGACGGATCTCATACCCGTCGCGCAGCGGCACGCCGGCGCCCTTGTCGGCCAGCGGCGCTGACGCCGACACGGTGTTCACCACCAGGTGCACCTGGCCCGAATGGATGACGTCCACGACGTTCGGATGACCATCCCGAAGTTTTTGCACCGTCGTCGCCGGGATGGCGGACTCGCGCAGGAGCGCGGCCGTCCCAGCGGTCGCAAACAGTCGCAGGCCCAGCGCATGAATCGCGCGGAGGATGGGCAGCGCCTCCTCCTTGTCGGCGTCGGCGATCGAGCACAGCGCCGCACCATCGGGCGGCAACTCCTGCATGGTTGAGAGGAAGGCCTTGTACTGCGCGCTGGGTAAGTCGTGCGCGATGCCCATCGCTTCACCGGTCGACTTCATCTCAGGTCCGAGCACGGCGTCGACCGCGGGCAGCTTGGCCATGGAGAACACCGGCGCTTTCACCGCGTAAAGTGCGCGGCTCGGCTGCAAGCCGCTCTCGAACCCGAACTCGGAAAGGGGGCGGCCGAGCGCCGCGTGGGTGGCGAGCGTGACCATCGGCACCCCCGTCACCTTGCTCAGGAACGGCACCGTGCGACTCGCTCGTGGATTCACCTCGAGGACGTGCGGAACGCCGTCCTGGATCACGAACTGGATGTTGATCAGGCCCACCGCCTTGAACAGGCGAGCGATGGTGGTCGTCGCCTCGACCACCTGATTGGTCTCCGCCGCCGAGAGCGTGATCGGCGGGTAGACGGCGAAGGAGTCACCCGAGTGGATGCCGGCACGCTCGATGTGCTCGAGGATGCCCGGGATCAGGACCGTGTGCGCATCGCACACGGCGTCTACGTCGAGCTCACGACCGAGCAGGTACTTGTCGACCAGGATCGGGCCGCGAAGACCGAACGCGATGGCCGCCTCGACATAGCGCCGCAGGTCCTCGGGTGAGTGAACGATTTCCATCCCCCGGCCGCCGAGGACGTAGGAAGGTCGGACTAGCACGGGGTAGCCAACCCGGACGGCGATGCCGAGCGCCTCCTCTACGCTGGTGGCGGAACCGCCCGGTGACTGGGGGATGCCGGCGTCGCGCAGCAATGCCTCGCAGCGCCGCCGGTCTTCGGCCAGGTCGATAGTCTCGACCGTCGAGCCGAGAATCCGAACCCCGCCCGCGGCCAGCGCATCCGCGAGGTTGAGCCCGGTCTGGCCGCCGAACTGGACCATCACGCCGAGCACCGGGTCGCGTCGCAGTACGTTGCGCACGCCTTCGAGGTCGAGCGGCTCGAAGTAGAGGCGCGTGGAGGCATCGAAGTCGGTGCTGACGGTCTCTGGGTTGCTGTTGATGAGCACGCTGTCGTAACCGGCCTCACGGATCGCGGCCGACGCGTGGACGCTGCAGTAGTCGAACTCGATTCCCTGGCCGATCCGGATGGGCCCGGAGCCGATCACGGCCACCGCCTGGTTGCCGCTTCGAATGATTTCGTCCTCGTCCTCGTAGGTCGCGTAGTAGTAGGGCGTGACCGCCTCGAACTCAGCGGCGCAGGTGTCGACCTGCCGGAAGGTGGGCTCCATCGCCATCGCCGGCAGGCGGCCTCCGCTGAGCTCGGCGATGTGTGCGTCGTCGAGACCGGCCCGTTTCGCACGTCGCACCAGGTCGCTCGCATGCCCCCACTCTGACCCTGCCCCAGAGGGGGAGGGAGTCTCCTCAGGCGAGGAGGGGATTTGCGAAAGTTCGGCTTCGAGCGCGGTGACGAAGGCGAGCCGGTCGACAAACCATGGCGCGTACCCGGTGGCGGCGATCACCTCGTCGTTCGTCGTGCCGTCGCGCAGCGCCTGCATGGCGGCCATCAGACGCCGGTCGTTCGGCTGGTAGAGCAGGTCAGGACGACCCCGGAGCTGCGAGGCGTCCGGGAGCCGCTGCTCGAGGGCACGGAGCGCCTTGCTGAGTGCGGCCTCAAAGGTGCGCTCGATCGCCATCACCTCGCCGGTTGATTTCATCTGCGTGCCCAGCGTGCGATCGGCGGCCGGGAACTTGTCGAACGGCCAGCGCGGAATCTTGACGACGCAGTAGTCGAGGGCCGGCTCGAAGGCCGCGCTCGTCTGCCCGGTGACAGCGTTGGCGATCTCGTGCAGCCCCCGCCCCGCCGCGATCTTTGCGGCCACCCGCGCGATCGGATATCCAGTTGCTTTGGACGCGAGCGCCGAGGAGCGGCTCACCCGAGGATTGACCTCGATCACGTAGTACTGGTCGGACGCGGGATCCAGCGCGAACTGGACGTTGCAGCCACCTTCGATGCGCAGCGCGCGGATGATGCGCAGCGCCGCAGATCGCAACATCTGATACTGCCGGTCGGACAGAGTCTGGCTGGGCGCGACCACAATGCTGTCACCGGTATGGACGCCCATGGGGTCGATGTTCTCCATGTTGCAAACGGCGATACAGGTGTCGTTCGCGTCCCGCATCACCTCGTACTCGATTTCTTTCCAGCCGGCGAGCGAGCGCTCGACCAGAACCTGCCGGATGGGGCTGGCCGCGAGCCCATCACGAACCACGGCCTCGAGCTCGAGCGGGCTTCCCGCCATCCCGCCGCCGGTGCCACCGAGGGTGTAGGCCGGCCGCACCACCAGGGGAAACCCGATCGACGCCGCGAAGTCCCGGGCGGCATCAATCGTGGTCACCGTAGCGCTGTCCGGCACCGGTTCCCCGATGCGCACCAGGACGGCTTTGAACGCTTCGCGATCCTCCGCCTCCCTGATCGAGGCGAGCGGGGTCCCGAGCACACGAACCTGGCAGCGTTCGAGCACACCGGCGTCGGCCAGAGCCACGGCCAGGTTGAGGCCGGTCTGTCCACCAAGAGTCGGCAGCAATCCATCCGGTCGCTCGCGTTCGATGATCGCCGTTATGGCTTCGACGGTCAGCGGTTCGATATAGACGCGGTCGGCGATGCCCTCGTCGGTCATGATGGTCGCGGGGTTGGAGTTCACCAGGATGGTGCGCACGCCTTCCTCGCGAAGCGCCTTGCAGGCCTGGGTTCCCGCGTAATCGAACTCGGCCGCCTGGCCGATCACGATCGGCCCGGACCCGATGACCAGGACGCTGGTGGGACGGCGCACCGGTTCTCTCACCGTGATCGGCGCCGGTTGGATCCCTTTCACCAGGTCGAGGAACTCATCGAAGATCACCTGGTTGTCCTGGGGACCGGCCCCGCCTTCAGGATGGAACTGCACCGAGCGGACCGGCAGCTGGTCATGCACCAGGCCCTCCACCGAACCGTCGTGCAGATTTCGATGACTGACCCGGAAACCACTGTTCGCGGTCAGGCTGTCCGCATCGACCTCGAACTCGTGATTCTGCGACGTCATGGTCACCCGACCGGTCCGCAGATCGAGCACCGGATGGTTCCCACCGTGGTGGCCGAATCGCAGTCGCGAGGTGCGGGCGCCGGCCGCCTGGCCGATCAGCTGATGCCCCAGGCAGATGCCCAGCACTGGCAGACGCCGGATGAGCTGGCGAGTCATCGCGACGGCGGACTGCAGCTGTGACGGGTCGCCCGGTCCGTTCGACAGCACGACCGCATCGGGCTTGCGAGCGAGGATCGTGTCGACATCGCTGTCGTACGGGAGGACTTCGACTTCCACGCCGCGGGCGCGCAACGATCGCAGGATGTTGCGTTTGACGCCATAATCGACCACCACGACCTTGAGCCCGGTCCACTGGCGAAAGCCCCCACCCTGCCCTCCCCCAGAGGGGGAGGGGATATGGAGGGCCGGGTCGAGCGTTTCTACCAGGTCACTGAATCCTTCCGAGACCTGGCGCACGAGGTCTTGCTCCTCGAGCCTCGTCACGCGCTGGACGCGCTCGTTCAACATGGCTAGCTCGTGACCCGGGCCTAAGATCGCTCGCTGCGCGCCGGTTCCCCGCAGATGTCGAGCGAGCCGCCTGGTGTCGCAGCCGGTCATGATCGGAACGGCGTAGCCGTCGAGCCATTCCGCCAGCGATTGGTGGCTGCGCCAGTGCTGTTGAAAGGTGCTGAGCTGGCGCGTGATCAGGGCCCGAACCCATGGGCGCCCTGACTCCTGGAAATCAGGCGAGACGCCGTAGTTGCCGATCAGCGGGTAGGTCATGACCACCATCTGCCCCGCGTACGACGGGTCGGACAGCACCTCCTGGTACCCCGTCATACAGGTGTTGATCACCACCTCTCCGGAAGCCTGCGTCGCCTGCCCACCCCGTTCGCCGACCACGGTGAAACCGTCCTCGAGGATCAGGACCATCGGCTCAGGCATGCTGCATCACGCGCTCCGTCACGACCTGGCCCCGACAGACGGACATGATGACCCGGCCGCGCAATCGCCGACCCTGGAACGGGGTGTTCCTGCCGCGACTCTTGAAGGTCAGGCCATCGACGGTCCACTCTTCATGCGGATCGATCAGGATCCATTCGTCGTCGAGCGATTGGCCAAGGATCTCCCGAGGCCGGGATACGCAGGCGCGGTAGACGACCCGACCATCGAAGCCGAGCCCCAGGATGACCCCGACGGCAGTCTCGAAGCCATGGAATCCGTTCGCGCCCGCTTCCTTCGCCGTCTGCTCATGGGGCGCGTGGTCGGTGGCGATCACGTCGATCACCCCATCGATCAGCGCCCGGCAGACCGCATCTCGATCATCCGTGGTTCGCAGCGGTGGATTGACGTTGCCTTTAGGACCCATGGCCCAGGCATCCTGCTCGGTCAGCGCCAGGTGATGCGGCGTGACCTCGGCCGTGACCCGCAGCCCTTCCGACTTTGCCGCGGCCAGCAACTCGACGGCGCGCCGCGTGCTCACGTGCTGGATATGGAGCCGTGCGGTCGGCCGGTTGCGCAGGGCTTCGAGCGCATCCGAAACGGCCGCGGCCTCGGCGTCGGGGCCGTTCCCCAGATGTTCGGCCTGGGCATGGATCAGCACCGGCAATCCAGCTGCATCGGACGCCTCGAGAGCACGGCGAAAGACGTCGGCCGTCATCGCGTGGCGGCCATCGTCGGAAAGCGCGACCGCCCCGGCCGCCTTGAGCGCGATCGCGTCGGTCAGTTCCTGACCCTCGAGGCCGACTGTCACTCCGCCGACGAAACTGATGCGGATGGGAAGGGCCTCGGTCCGGTCCACCAGGTTGTGCAGGCGTTCGGGCCGATCCGTCACCGGGTGGGTGTTCGCCATCGCCAGGACATGGGTGAATCCGCCGACGGCGGCGCTGGTCGCGCCTGAGAGGAGCGTTTCCTTCTGTGGGAAGCCAGGGTCGCGCAGGTGCGCGTGCAGATCCATCCACCCCGGCGAGAGGACGAGGCCGGTCGCGTCGCGATCGTCTCCACCCTCCGCGTTGATCTCCACCGTTTGCGGCATCGAGAGTCCCCCCGGTCCCAGCACACGGACGTGATGCAAGCGCATCAGCCGTCCGACCGCTCGAGAATGCGGACCGAATCTTCGCCGTCGGTCTCGCTGAGACGGACCTCGACCCACTCTTGCCGCGACGTCGGCACGTTCTTACCGATGTAGTCGGGACGGATCGGGAGCTCCCGGTGTCCGCGGTCGACCAGCACAGCCAACTGGATCTGGGTGGGGCGACCGGCCTCGATCACGGCGTCGATCGCGGCCCGAACCGTCCGCCCGTTGAAGAGAACGTCGTCGACCAACAGCACCGGCCGGCCGTCAACCGCAGCCGCGGGCAGCACCGGTACCGGGGTCCCCGATGCCTTCGGCAGGTCGTCGCGATAGGCGCGGACGTCGAGAGGAATGACCGGCACGCGGATACCCTCGAGCTGCTCGAGGGTCGCCGCCAACCGTTGCGCGAGCGGGACCCCGCGCGTCACGATGCCGAGCAGGGTCAGCTGCGCCAGGTTCGGCTGGCGCTCGATGATCTCATGGGCGATCCGACGCCAGGCACGGCGCACGCCGTCGGCGTCGAGGATCACCGCTTTGGCGGGTGGCGTTTGCAACATCAGCGCTCGATCGCCCAGTCGAGCACCGCCATCCGGGTCCACAACCCATTGCGAGCCTGTCGGAAATAGGCGGCCCGCGGGTCGGCATCGACCTGCGGGTCGATCTCCCCCACCCGCGGCAGAGGATGCATCAGGATGGCGTGTTCCGGCAGGCGACGCATGAGGTCGACGGTCACGACGTAGACCCCGCGGTAGCGTTCGTACTCGTCGGGCGACGCGAAGCGCTCGGCCTGGATCCGGGTCTGGTAGAGGACGTCCAGGCCTGCAATCGCGCCATCGAAATCGTCCGTCTCGACCAGCCGATGACCTTTCAGCTGATCGACGACATCCGCGCCCATGCGCAACTCCGAGGGCGAGATCGTGACGAGCTCGTTGCCGGGAAAGCACGAGAGCAGGAGCGCCAGCGAGCGGGCCGTGCGGCCGTTGCGCAGATCGCCGGCCAACCCGACGCGCAAGTGATCCACGCGGCCGAGCTCTTTCTTGATGGTGTAGAGATCAAGGAGTGCCTGGGTAGGGTGGTCGCCAGCGCCGTCCCCGGCACTGATCACCGGTACCTGCGCGCTACGGGCGGCTCGGGCCGCCGCGCCGATTTCGGGGTGGCGCAGCACGATCGCGTCGGCATAGCCGCTGATCACCTGGATCGCGTCCTCGAGTGACTCGCCCTTGGCCGCGGACGACGTTTGGGCGGCGCTCTCGGCGCTGAGCACCTGTCCGCCCAGTCGGTACATGGCGGCCTCGAAAGAGAGTCGAGTCCGTGTGCTGGGCTCGTAAAACAGCGTCGCCAGGAGGCGCCCGCGCAGCGGCGCGCGCTCCGGTTCGGCCCGCTCGAAGGTGGCGGCGCGTTCGAGGAACTGCTCGATCAGCGGGCGATCGAGATCCCTGGGGCTGGTGAGGTGTCGAAGGGGGATCCGCGTCCGCGCAGGCGGAGCGGCCAGGGTGTCGCGCATCCGATTCTCCTTTCGGCCTCGCTGGGCCGGGTTAAAGGACGACGGTCCCGGTAAGTTTACGGACCGCCCGACGGGCTGTCAAACCGTCGATGGGGCTCCAGATATCAACAGAGTTGATCGAATGCATCGGAGAAAGGAATTGGACAAATACCACGTCCGTTGATAGTCTGGCTGTAACTCCATGGAAGTCATCGTTTACACCCGGCCCGACTGCGAGAGCAGCCGCCGGATCAAGGAGATCCTGGCTGACCGCGGCGTCGCGTTCCAGGAACACGTCTGCGCCGATGGCAAGCTCGACGGCAAGGACCTTCGCACCCTCGACATCGAGGTCAGGCAGGTCCCGCTGACCGTGATCGACGGCGTGCCGATCGCCGGGCTGCAGCAGGCCCAGATCGAGCAAGCGATCGGCTGGATCGGGTTCTAAAACCCCGTCCCCGACCCTTCCCAAAGGGGGAGGGAATTCTCGCCGGTACCGGTAGGATCAGAGCATGGCTGATGTCGGCAAGCTGCTCATCATCGTTGGCGGATTCATCGTGGTCGTCGGCCTGTTTTTGGCTCTCGGCCTCCGAATTCCCTTTCTCGGCAAACTACCGGGTGACATCTCGGTCGATCGCGGCAATGTCCACTTCTACTTCCCGATCGTCACCTGCTTGCTCTTGAGCCTGGTGCTGACCTTGCTGCTGAACGCCTTCTTCCGCCGCTGAGCTAGCCCGTTCGGGTTTTTCGAATTTCCTGGTAGAGGTTTTGCAGCGGCTCGGTGATCGGGTCGGGGATGCGAATCTCGAGCGTGGCATAGAGGTCGCCGGGGACGCCATCACGCAGCGCCGGAAGTCCCTTCCCCTTCAGGCGAAACACCTTGCCGGCCTGGCTGCCGGGCGGGATCCGGAGTTGGAGCTGGGCGCCGGTCAAGGTCTCGACCTTGACCTCGTCTCCCAGCGCCGCCTGGTCGTCGATCACGGGAAGCGGCGTATGGAGGTCGCGACCCTTGGCGGCAAAGCGTGGATGTGGCTGGAGATGGACGCGCAGGTAGAGGTCGCCGGCTTCGGCGCCCCGCTGACCTTCGCCCTTGACTCGAATGCGAGAGCCTTCGATTACGCCGGCTGGGATCTTGACCTGGATCTGGCGGCGGGTCGCCCGCACCCCCGCACCGCCGCAGGTGGGGCATGTGACGCTTTCCATGACGGTGCGATTGCCGATCTTGCGCCGCTCGGCGACAAAGCCTGAGCCGCCGCAGGTGGGACAGGGCTCGGGCACCTCGGTCTGAATCGTCCGCTCGCCGCCGCGCGCGGCCTCCTCGAGCGTGATCTCGATGGGATGCTCGATGTCTTCGCCCCGCTCTCGCGTCGCGGTCCGACCCCGCGTCCCCTCGAACCCGAAGCCGGAGAACCCACCGCCCTCGCCGGAAAAGTAGGTGTTGAAGAAGTCGCTGAAATCACCGAATCCGGCCGCCTGGCCGGCGCCCTGGCTGGGCTGCGATTGGTACTGGCGAGCGAACTCCTGCTCGCGCTCGATCCGCTCCCAATCGGCGCCAAGCTGGTCGTACTTCGACCGCTTCTTCGGGTCGCTCAGCACCTCGTAGGCTTCATTGATCAGCTTGAAGCGATCGGTGGCCTTTGGGTCCTTGTTGACGTCCGGGTGGTACTGGCGCGCCAGGCGGCGGTAGGCGGACTTGATCTCTTTCTCGGACGCAGTCCGGGATACGCCCAGGGTCTGGTAGTAGTCCTTGTACTGTGGAGTAGCCATCTTTGCGTTTCCCGGGTGATGCCCATTCTGGGCATGGCTCAAACTCGGCGCCACTCTCAATCCTAGGTAGCTTTGCCGATGCGTGCTCCAGTACGCGCGACTAGACTCGCGCGGATGGCGGGCTACCGAGTTGGCGTGACCGTTTCGCCAAAGGTAGAGCGCCGGGTCGTATGGATCGAGGCCAACCGCGCTGACCTGCAGCCAACCCGAGTGCGCGCGGCCGGTGACGACCTGGTGCGCGTGGTGCTGAGCTTTGAGGCGCCGACCGAGGCCGACGCCGTCGAACAGGCCATGGCGGTCTTCGACCGCGCGGCGCGCATGACCGCGGACGGGCTTTCGGCCAGTAATTTGGGGATGGTCGGCGCGCAGGCCTGGAAGGCCGGCGATCCCTCCCCACGCGATTACCGCTGACGATTACGCCGGGGCGGCGATCAGGAGTTGCTGTGGACCGCCGTGTATTCGCGGCAATGCTGCACGAATTTGTCGACCAGCAATGGGTTCTGCCCAAAGTGAAGATGCACATAGCTGGCCAGCAGGTTCGGTGCCACAAACCCCTCGTAGCCGATCACATCACCCTCGGCACTCTGCATCTGGTAAGCGGACTTGAGGTCGCCGTTGTGCCCGGTGATGCGGCTCCAGTGGAACTCGTGCCCGCGATAGAACTGACCACGCGGTGACAGGATGTTCTCCTCGAGGGTGAGGAGCTGACGATAGCCGAAGCGATGAATCTGGCCGTCCATCTCGACATCGACCGGGATCACCCCTGCCATCTCGTAGCGGGTCCCTGACTCGGAGCGGAGCGAACGCCCCAGGTACATCAGGCCGCCGCACTCGGCGTAAATCGGGGTCCCGCTCACGTGGGCGCGCTGGATCGATTCCGCCATCGATCGATTCTTCGCCAGCGGCTCGACGAAGATCTCGGGAAAGCCGCCCCCGAGGTAGATCCCCGCCGCGTCCTGCGGCAGATGCGCGTCCTCGAGCGGACTGAACGGCACGATTTCCGCGCCGTGCTCTTCGAGCAACTCCAGGTTCTCCGGGTAATAAAAGTTGAACGCGTCGTCATAGGCGACCGCCAGGCGCACGCGCGGTCCACCATCCGGCTTGCCAAGGAAGACTTTCTTGGGGACCAGCGGCACCAATTCCGCCTTGTTCGCGATCCGAAGCAGGAGATCGAGGTCGACGTCACGCGCGATCGCCTCCGACAGCTCGCCGAGGGTCCGATTCCACTCTTTGTTCTCGGTCACCGGCAACAACCCGAGCTGCCGCTGTGGGATGTCGAGCGCCGGCATGGTTCGCAGGGCGCCGAGCACCGGTAGCTTGGCGGTGTTCCAGATGGCATCTTCCACGCTGCGCCGGTGGCCTTCGGAGCCGACGTTGTTGAGCAGCACGCCGGCGATCTTCGGCGACTCGGCGTAATTCTTGAAGCCGAGCGCCACGGCGGCCGCGCTCTCCCCCATGCTGCCGACGTCGATGACCAGCACCACTGGCGCCTTGATACTCCGGGCGACCTCTGCGGTGCTGCCGTCGGTCGATCCACCTCGGCCGTCGAACAATCCCATCATGCCCTCGACCAATGCCAGGTCGGCACCGAGGGCCCCCTGGGCGAGCACCTGGCGCAGCGCGCCCTCGCCTAGCATCCATGAGTCCAGGTTGCGGCAGGGTCGTCCGCTGACATGTGCGAGATAGGCGGGATCGATATAGTCGGGACCAACCTTGAAGGATTGAACCGTGAGCCCGCGAGCCTTGAAGGCCGCGATCAGCCCAGCGGTGAGGATGGTCTTGCCGACGTTGCTCGCGGTACCCGCAATGACCAGCCTTGGAGTACGTACCTCGTCCAGCATCCTTGCCTCGCTATTGGTTGCTTAACAAGGTGCCTCTTCCCCAAAGCACCTGACGGCTACCGTAGCACAGCGGTCGCTGCGCAGTAAAGGCAGGCTGTTGCGTATTTACACGCCGGCGAGGGCCAGCGCTGGCTGCACCGCCGGTCGGAGATCGCGAAGATGCAGTCGGATTCGATCGAGGCCGTCCCAGCGCTCGCATTGAAGCGCGTACACGATGTCGATTCGCCGGCCGCTTGGCAGGTATGGCGCCGCTGCCGCCTTGTCGAAGGCGATCGCTTCTGACGTGGCGGTACGGTCGCGCAGCTGGAGGCGCAGGTGACGGCGATCGGCGCCGAAGGTCTCGGTCCGCACCACCTCGACCTCGCGGCTCAACAGTAACGGTTCTCGATTGCCTACACCAAAAGGCGCCAGCATTTGAATCTCCTGGTTGAGGCTGGGCTTGAGATCGGCAAAGGCGGCCGTCGCCTCGATCGTGATCGGTCGTGAGAAGGCATTGCCATTGAGGCGCGTTGCGGCGTACTGCTCGAGGCTTTGCTTCAGCTCAGTGAAACGACTCGCGAGCACCGTGAGGCCCGCCGCCATCGCGTGTCCGCCGAATCGATGCAGCAGCGGGGCGGAGTCCTGCAAGCAATCAACCAGATGAAACCCCTCGATGCTGCGCGCCGATCCCCGCCATTCGTCGGCCTCGGTGTTGAACACGAAGGTCGGGCGGTAGAACTCTTCGACCAGCCGGCTGGCCGCCAGCCCGAGGACGCCGAGCGGCCAGTGACGCGCACCCATCACGATCGCCGCGGCCGCATTATCCAGCTCCACCACCTGCGCCCGTGCCTCGCGGACGATGTCCGCCGTCAGCTGCTGACGCTGGGCATTCTGTTCCTGCAGCCGCTGCGCGATCGGATCGGCCAGCTCTCTAGTGTCGGCCATCAGCAGCTGGAGGGCCAGCATCGCATCTTCCATGCGACCAGCGGCATTGATGCGTGGACCGAGTTGAAAGGCGAGGTGCTCCGCGGTGACGGGCGCGCTGAGGCCGGCAACGGCGAGCAAGGCCGCGCAACCAGGAGATGGGGTCTCGCTGAGGCGGCGTAGTCCGGCACGCACGATGGCACGGTTTTCAGCGTGCAAGGGGACGACATCGGCGACCGTCCCGAGCGCCACGGCATCAAGCGAGGCGCTCGGATCCAAGGCTCCAGGGAAGTGGCGCCGCTCGAGCGCAACGAGAAGCTTGTAGGCTACGCCGCACGCGGCCAGGCCGTCGAAGGGGTAGGCACATTCCGGCTGTTTGGGATTGATCAGGGCATCGACCGCGGGCCGTTGCCCGCCGACCTCATGGTGGTCCGTCACGATCAGGCGCAGGCCGCGCGGCCGGCCGGCCGCCGCCTCGACCGAGTTGGTCCCGCAGTCGCAGGTGATGACAAGCCGCGCGCCGCGGGCGTGCAGGTCGCTAAGCGCCTCGAGATTCAGGCCATAGCCCTCGGTGAAGCGGTTGGGAATGTAGGTAATGACGTCGGCGCCAACCGACCGCAGGCCGCGTGCCAGCGTGACGCAGGCGGTGACGCCGTCCGCGTCGTAGTCCCCATACACCGCGATGCGATGGCCACCGGTAATCGCCTCAGCGATCAGATCACAGGCGACCGCCATGTCTTTGAGGAGGAAGGGGTCGGGAGCGCGATCGAGGTCTGTCTGCAGCCAGGGATCGAGTTGCGCCTTCCGCACGACCCCACGCCCGTGCAAAATCTGACGGAACACTGGGGAGAAGGCCTCCAGTCCTGGTTGAGCCCGAAGTGGCTCGGGGAGGATCCAGTTCCGGCGTTCCTTCTTCAAGGCCGCCCGCATTATGGCACCGCATTGCGACAGCTGCGTGTCGGACTTTCAAGCCCGCGTCCTGCATTTGCAGGAGGCAATCAGCCCGCGGGTCCGTGAGACTGGACCAGATGCAAGCAGCAAGCGGAAACAGCATGACGACCGAAACGACGACCGTTCGACCCATGTACAGCCTGCGGGCCGAGCAAGCCGTCTGGCTCCTGACCGGAATTGTCACCGCGCTTCTCGTCATTCGGTTCGTGTTCAAACTGCTGGCGGCGTC
>Ga0209011_1000345_pt1 | contig 18366 bp, 19 predicted proteins | sample BlaSpr_A8_OM1_M3_FD_187986 | JGI IMG/M metagenome (GOLD analysis project Ga0209011, IMG submission 187986) | Forest soil microbial communities from Thunder Bay, Ontario, Canada - Black Spruce, Ontario site 2_A8_OM1_M3 (SPAdes) (version 2) | ecosystem: Environmental > Terrestrial > Soil > Boreal... | reverse complement strand
TGCGAACACCGGCCTTGACCGCCACACCAGCATGAGCACTGCCGCAACATGGGTCCTACCCCGGCTGGAGAAACTTCTCGGCAGCTCTCGAGTAAGAAGCGATGCGACGACGCTGGCGGATTACGAAGTGGACGGTAAAAAGCCCGCGGCGGTTCTGTATCCGGGTTCTGTGGAAGAGGTCGCCGCCGCCATTGGTTTTGCGGCTGCGGAAAAACTTGCGGTGATCCCAACAGGCGGACGCAGCAAGCTGCGTATCGGCGCTCCCCCCTCGCGCTACGATCTCGCCATCGATCTGACACAGCTGAATCGCGTAGTGGCCTACGATGCCGGTGATTTAACGGTTGGTGTGCAACCGGGCGTTCGATTTGGAGAACTTAGCAGGGTACTTGGCGAACAAAAGCAGATAGTGCCGCTCTCGACGGCGTTCTCGAATGTGGCCACCATCGGCGGCATCGTGGCTACGAATGCGGTTTCGCCGCTGCGGTACGCCTATGGATCGGCGCGCGACTTCGTCCTGGGAATTGAAATTGTCACGGGCGACGGCGTGATTGCGAAAAGCGGCGGCAGCGTCGTAAAAAATGTTACCGGATACGATTTGCATAAGCTGCTCATCGGGTCGCACGGGACGCTGGGTGTTATCACGCGCATCAACTTTAAGACTTTCCCGTGGCCAGCAGCGCAACAAACTTTTATTGCCACGTTTGCAGACATCGAAGGAGCGCTGGCGTACAGCCGAGCAATTCGACAATCACCCCTGGAACCGCGGCTGGTTGAGTTACTCGATGGGCAGGCGTCGCGTCTAGCTGATTTGACTGCGGCGTTGGATTCGCGCGTGGTTGACTCGCAACGGCAGCATCTTCCGAAAGAGGGTTGGGCTGCGGTGGTTTCCGTGGCAGGGAAATCCTCGGTTGTCGAACGACACGCGAAAGATCTCGCGATGTTCGCGGAGCAGGCGCACGCAGCGACATTTTCTGTGGTCGATGAAACGGTAAGCGGAGAACTGCTGAGTAATGTTCGGGAATTCGTTTCCCGCGCGTTGAAGACATATTCCGGTGCGACCGTCGTGCGGGTGAATGCGCTACCGTCGGCAATTCGTTTGTTAGTGACGCGGCTCAAAGACGTAAGCCGGCGAAATGCGATTGTTTCGGCTTGTGTTATTCGTGCCGGAGGAGTCATCTACTATGTGTTGCTACCTGAAGATAACGCAGCTTCGCGTCTTGCGCAAGCAGCGAAAGAATTGATGGAAGCGGCTTTGGGTGAAAAGGGAAGCGAGCGACCCATGATTGAATGGTGCCCGGCCGGGTTGAAGGAAAAAGTGAACGTCTGGGGACCCGCTAGCGAAGATCTTCTATTGATGATTCGCGTGAAAAAGATTTTCGACCCGCATGGGATCATGAGCCCGGGACGCTTTGCGGCAGGGATTTGAACATGATGTTCGAGGAAGCGTGCGAAAAGACAGGAGAGACTGCGACGCAAGCAAACGCCAGCGGCTTTTCGGGTGCGGACAAACCTAAGTACGAAGACTATTCGCGTTGCGTTCACTGCGGACTTTGCCTGAATCACTGCCCAACGTATCGCCTGTGGGGACTGGAGGCGGATTCACCGCGCGGGCGCATCCGGCAAATGGCTCTTGTAGATGAAGGGCAACTCGAAATCGGGAATTCTTTTGTACGCCACATCGACCAGTGCCTGGATTGCCGCGCGTGCGAGACGGCCTGTCCCTCCGGTGTGCAATATGGAAAATTAGTTGAATCGGCCCGAGCGCAGATCGAACAGCATTATCGGCGACCGTTTTGGTCGCGAGTTGCGCGCAGTGTGGTGTTTCGTCATTTACTGCCATATCCTGCGCGCATTTCTGGCGCGGCCCGGGTTCTTCGATTTTACCAGCAGTCAGGACTGCAGCGGCTTGCGCGCAGTTCGGGTGCTCTCCGAGCGCTCGGGCTTGCAGAGCAAGAGCGCCTGTTACCCAAGATTGACGACGAGTTTTTCTTTTCGCGGCTAGGGAAAACATATCCGGCCATTACAAAACGCCGTGCACGAGTGGCATTCTTTGCCGGGTGCGTGGCGCAGGTTACGTTTGCGAAACTAAACGACGCTACAATTCGGGTCCTGACAGCCAATGGCTGTGAAGTGGTTGTGCCGGCGGAGCAACGGTGTTGCGGGGCGTTAGCAGCACATGCGGGCGTCCGTGACGTTGCCCGTTCGCTTGCTCGTAAGAATCTGGGCATTTTCCTGGGTAACGAATTTGACGCGGTGGTTACCAATGCGGCGGGGTGCGGCTCGACGCTAAAAGAATACGAGGACTTATTTTCGCCGGAGGATCCAGCGCACGCGAAGGCCCAGGCGTTTCGCAAGCGGATGCGCGATGTGACCGAGTTTCTGGCGGAGTTGGGCATGACCGCGCCGCTCAATCCGGTGCCCTTACGAGTCACCTACCAGGATTCCTGCCACTTGCTTCATGGCCAAAAGGTGAGCGCCGCGCCGCGAAAGCTAATTCTCAGCGTTCCCGGAGTGCAATTGATTGAAATGCGTTTTGCTGATTTCTGCTGCGGCTCGGCTGGCGTTTACAACGTGACAGAAACGCAGACTTCGCTGGAACTTCTTGCCGAAAAAATGCACCATGCGGCTGAAACGCGTGCGAACACGATTGTCACGGCAAATCCTGGCTGTCTTTTGCAGCTTCGCGCCGGAGCGAAACTACATGGAACCGGACAAGAGGTCATACACGTTATCGAATTGCTGGAGCGAGCTCTAGGGTGATTTGCCAATCGCCAGTTGTGACGTGAGGCGCGCGTTTCATTGCTGAATTACAGAGGCTCTGCTAACCTTTTGGATAGCGCGTCCTAACGGAGAGGTGTCTGAGCGGTTGAAAGAGCCCGCCTCGAAAGCGGGTGTTGGGGAAACTCAACCGTGGGTTCGAATCCCACCCTCTCCGCCACTTCCTTTATTTTGTTGTATTTACAGACCATGGTGTCTATCATGGTGTCTGCTTTGCACCAATTCCCGCTCCTTCACAGCGAGGAAAGAGGGCTGCAGACATGTCCAAACGCGGCAACGGCTACGGCAGCGAAAATCGCGTCAATATCCTCAAAAAAGTGAAAATCGGTCGGAACTGGAATCTGTATCCAGCGGTCGTGGAGCCTAACGGTAAACTCCGCGACAAAGTCCGTGTGCGCGGCAAAGTTGAAGTTCATTCGGAAGGATACTACTACATCGAGTGGTGGCAGGACGGAAGAAAGCGCGAGCAGATCAAAAATCGAGCAGAGGTAGTTGACCTCGCGCGTCGCAAGGCGATCCAACTTCAAGCGAACCGTGCGGGGATCGAAATGGTTCAAGAGGGCGGCAATGGCAAAGGGGTCACAATCGCTGAGGCCGTCGCCTCATACCTCAAGGACGTGGAGCCGCCCCAACGCGAGCCGAAGACCTACGTGGCTTATAAGTATTGCTTGAAAGTTTTCGGCATAAGCTGCGCAAAGCACTGGATACAGGATGTGAAGCGCGAAGATCTGCTGGCATTTATTCGCAAGCTCTACGAACTTGGTTGCGGCCCGCGCACCGCATACAACCGGGCGGTGATTGTTTCGCAGCTCCTAAAAGCGAACGGGATCACCAAGTTACTCCATAACCGCGACTGGCCGGAATACGTAGAACCGATCCGTCCAATGTACGAGGACGAGGAAATCCAAGCGCTCTTCAAGGCTTGCGATGAAGGTGAGCGCGTTCTGTATCTTTCCTACCTTCTGACCGGTCTCCGAGATAAGGAAGTGCGCCATCTGACTTGGCGGGACATCGACTTCCGAACTCACGTGATCCGTGTAACGAGAAAACCTCTCTACGGGTTCAAGCCCAAGAACAAAGAGGAACGTGAAGTCCCTGTGCCCGAGACACTGATCACCGCCCTCAAGAAATATAAGTCGTCAAAGAAGCCGAACGCGGATGGCCTGGTTTTCCCGAACGAGTCGGGCCGGCCAGACAAACGCCACGAGTTCAAACTGAAGCGCATCGCTTTCCACGCAAAACTCAATTGCGGCCGTTGCGTCTCAAAGCACGGCAACAAATGCTCTGTAGGACCGTACTGTTCGAATTTCTTTCTGCACAAATTCCGGCATACGTTTGCCACGCGCAACCTGCAAGATCATGTGTGCGATATTAAGACGCTGCAGAATTGGATGGGACACAAAGACCTAGCTTCCACGATGGTTTACTTGAAAGCGGTCCGAAACAGGGACGTAATGGATCGCGTTAACTCAAGCGAGTTAGCGGCGCTTGCGATCTGAGATATTTTGACGCACTGTTAATTCCGGATTACAGTGCTTGACTTCTTACTACTTCCAACCTACATTGTCAGCCCGTCGGACACTAAGAATTAAACCCGTACGAGTGCGGAAACGTTTTGACAGATGATGCCAAGGGAGTAGGAGTGTGCGCGTGAGGAAAACCTGGCCAATACTGGGACTAGTGATCCTGTGCATTGGCACCTCTGCATGCAAGAAACGGGAGAAGCAACAGCAGCCCGAAGCTCGGAAGATCCATATCCAGGAAGGGTATTCCGAGACATTTATCCAAGCTCTCCAACAGCAGGAAAAATCGATCGAAGTCTCGACACTGGGCATGAATCTGAATCAAGTTCAGGCGGTTAGATTGGTATTACGAACATGGCCAAACAAGAGGGTTATAACGGTAGCGTTCAAAGGTGGTAGCGCGGAATTGCGTAAACAGGTCTCCCTTGCCGTCAAGCCTTGGTCGGATGTGGCGAACATCACTCTCGACTTCGGATATGACCCGAACGCCGCAAACTACAGAGAATGGTCGACGTCGGACACCCAGTACCGAGCCGATGTGCGAATATCGTTTGACTCGCAACCTGAACCCGGCTATTGGTCCGCAATCGGCAAGGACAGTATCAAACTCTCCCTTCGCCCTCCCAACATTGCGTCGATGAATTTTGAAGGGTTCGCTGATGAACTGCCTGATGATTGGCGTGCCACCACCCTGCATGAATTTGGACACGCTCTCGGATTTGCACATGAACACCAAAGTCCTAATAGCCCCTGTGACCAGGAATACCGATGGTCCGACGACCCGGGCTATATGCGCACGCAGAACATACACCACGAATTTGTTCCCGACAATCAGGGCCGAAAACCAGGGATATATACCGTCTTAGGAGGCGCACCAAATCGCTGGAGCCCGGCGACGATTGATTTCAACTTGAAACAATTTGCTGCTTCAACTGATTGGTATCTAACCTCGTTCGACCAGAGCTCGATTATGAAATATGTGTTCCAGGACTGGATGTACCGGGATATCGTGGCAAGCACAAAAAGCGGATGTTACGGCTCCCCAAATCTTGTTCTCTCAGCAGAAGATCAAAAAGCAGCAGGCGCAGCATATCCACGCGATCCTCAATTAGTTAAGCAGCTCCTCTATGAGCGGATGCAGGTCTCTCACCAGATCCTTACGCGTAAACATCTCTCTCCCCAGTTGCGGCTTGAATTCAAGTCGATTGCTGCGGACCTAGAAAAATCAAGACGGCAGATGAAATAGTGGTTTCGTATTGGGGGCGAAGAATTAACAGGACGGAATCCGCTATTACTCCCAAAAGGATGGTCAGCTATGCGAGTTAAGAGAGCGGTCTTTTTTGGGTTCATGATAATGGGCTCGGGACTTTTGACTTGTCCAGGTTACGCGCAAACGAACAGCTGTACATCGGAATCGGGAAGAATTGTCTGCGTCGTGAAGGAAAGTGATCCCAACGCCCTGGGCCCGCTTCACGTTCCGAATGAATCGAAGGTGGTTCTCAGAGTAACGGAAAAGAGCCCGTTCGATGAGTGCACTCTGGCTGAAGCCAAACTTACCGAAATAAAGTCGCAAGACCCTATCGTAACGATTCTACAGCTTCTAACGAAGGCTGCTACCGGCGGTGCTCTTCCTTCTGGTGCTGCAGCACTATCTACGACCCAAACCATACGGGACAAGAAACAGAATGGTAAGACATTGACCCCTGCGGAAGCGCTCCATGAAGATTTGCTGGATTTGCGAGCCACGCTCGACGGCGAAATTACTGAGATTACTAAGACTATTGAAAGCCCTGGGGGTCTGAGGTCTCTGGCCGAAGAGATTGACGGGATCTTTCTCGCTCCACCGAGGACAAAAGAGAAGTATCAGTCACAGATTCCACAGCTCGAGGATAAACTGACGGCCGTTCTCTCAAAGCCTGATCCCTTACTGGAAGCCGAACAGCTTCGTTATGGTATCTTGCGCGATCGCCTGAAGCCGATCATCATGAACGGACCAATGCAGAATAGTAACGACATCGCAACAATTTCCAATGACGAGGAAATACTGAATACAGTAGCCGGGCAACTTTCCGCCCTGAAAACAAATTACGACTCCATAGTTGCGGCCAAAGTGCAATTTAGAACTCTAATGACATTCATGAAACAGACTGATTCGAGCTTGCGCGGCACCACCGACCCATTCACAAAAGAACTTCCCATGGTTCCGAATCTCCAACAAACTGCAACAACATCCATAACGTGTTCGAATGCAATCACAAAAAAAGTGTCTACTCCAGCTATCCCAGTAACGGTGATGTACGAGGGCCTGCCGCGTCTCTCAGTGTCGGTTGGTCCCTTGTTGAGCACGATAGAAAAACAAAAGCTCGGAACGACGCCTGTGAGCACTGGAGTGGATAGCACGGGTAAGCCAACATTCAAATCTCTTTTTGCAGTGGTTGACCATGCTCCAGTTCAGGTCGTCCCCTTTGCCTTTCTTAACTTCCGGGTGGCAAACCTTGAGAGGAATTCGAATCCGGCCAAACAACCGAGGTACACCTTGCACGTCTCCACTGGCGTGGGAGTGAATCCGAATAGCGGATCTAACGAGGTCGAATTCTTTTTCGGTGTAGGATTCGGCGTAAAAAAACTTCTGGTGCAAGTTGGTGATCATGTCGGACGCTTTCAAAAAGGATTTACTGGCGGGTTCAATATCGGAGATACAGTGCCAGCAAATTTCCCCAGCACGTTGCCGATACACAAGGTCTACAAAAACGGCTTTGGGATTGCACTGTCCTACAAGCTGCCTCTCTGACGTTTGGTTCGATCCCTACCGCCCTTCGTCTCATCTTCGAAGTGGCAACGAACATGTCTTGGCAACGAACATGTCTGGTTTGTGATGAGGCGCTGAAACGCCAAAGTTGCCCTGTCGCCACGTGTATGATATATAACCTGCAAGATAGGCCCGGTTCTATGAGACTTCGCTCTAATTAAGTCGGTTGCATCCAGGAGAATACACATGGCCACAGCACCACGCCAGATCGTTCCTCGACGCCAGATAGTCCCTCTACATAAGCCTGCGGAGCAGGCGGACATTGCTGGTCTCGCTCCTCTGGCGCATCTCACGTATCACAATGGTTCTTTACTGACCGCCGCCCAAGTCGTCACAATTTTCTGGGGTAACTATTGGAAGGACCAGAGCGGGTTAATAAACCAACTCAACGCATTCTTTGACTTCATCCTGACGAGTTCACTGATCGACCTGTTGGCCGAGTACAATGTCCCTGGGCAAACAATCGGTCACGGAAGCCGCATCCCCATCCCCACGGCCCCGATTACGGCGACAGAGCCCGGCGGCGGGAGCGGACAGGTCAGCGATGTTCAGATTCAGCAGGCGCTTCAAGGATGGATTGCCAATGGGACTATACCGCCGAAGACCAGTAACACACTGTACTTCGTCTATCTTCCCCCTGAGGTAGTCTCTACTTTTGGTACGGTCAATTCCTGTCAGCAGATCTGTGGTTACCACAGCCATATCAATGGCATCTTCTACGCCGTAGTGCCGTTCGTCAAGTGCAACGGCTGCATGTCTGGTTCTACAAATCGTCAGCCCTTTGATTCGCTCACCAAAGTCAGCAGCCATGAGCTTTGCGAAGCGATTACTGATCCAGCCGGAGATGGATGGTACGACGACACCTCTGGGAATGAGATCGGAGACATCTGTAGTTTGGCGGTCCAACAACTGGGCCCATACATCATCCAGCGTGAATGGTCGAATCAGGCCAATTCGTGCGTATTGGCTCCTCCGAATCCAGTTCAGATCACCGCTTCCGCGACCAATTCGCAGGGTGACTTGCATATCCTTGCCATCGATCAGACCAAAGCACTCTCGCAGACGATTCTAACGGCCAATGGAACTTGGTCGTTCGCCTTTGGAGATGTCCAGTCACAGACAAGCAAGGTTGGCCCCAACATCGGCCCCACTCAGTATGTTGCGTGCGCTAATGCTGCGCCCAGCAAGTCGCCGCTGCCGACACCAGAGGACTTGCATATCCTTGCGATTGATCAGAACGGCGGACTCTGGCACACGATTCGAGTGACCATCGCTGGCATTGAAACTTGGCCGTTCGCCTTTGGAGATGTCCAGTTACAGACAAGAAAGGTCGGCCCAAACGACGGGATCGGCCCCACTCCGTATGTCGCGTGTGCCACTAATGCAAAAGGTGACTTGCATATCCTTGCCATCGATCAGAACAGCGGACTCTGGCACACGATTCGAACGGCCGATGGAGCTTGGCCGTTCGCCTTTGGAGATGTCCAGTCACAGACAAGAAAGGTCGGCCCCAACGCCGGGATCGGCCCCACTCCGAATGTTACATGTGCCGCTAATGCAAAAGGTGACTTGCATATCCTTGCCATCGATCAGAACGGCGGACTCTGGCACACGGTTCGAATGGCCGATGGAACTTGGCCCTCCGCCTTTTTAGATGTGCAGTCACAGACAAGAAAGGTCGGCCCAAACGACGGGATCGGCCCCACTCCGTATGTTGCGTGTGCCGCTAATGCAACAGGTGACTTGCATATCCTTGCCATCGATCAGAACGGCGGACTCTGGCACACGATTCGAACGGCCGATGGAACTTGGCCCTTCGCCTTTGCAGATATGCAGTCACAAACAAGAAAGGTCGGCCCAAACGACGGGATCGGCCCCACTCCGTATGTTGCATGTTCCGCTGATGCACAAGGTGACTTGCATATCCTTGCCATCGATCAGAACAGCGGACTCTGGCACACGATGCGAATGGCCGATGGAACTTGGCCGTTCGCCTTTGTACGCGTTAATCCTTCTCCATATACGCCGATTCCAATACCGACGATTGTGCCAAACGTCGTCGACTTATTTACGTCGAACGCTAAAAAACAGTTAGCCGCGGCTGGTCTCAGAGGGGCCTTTAAGCTTCCAATAAGTGGTCTACCCAAGGGACAAGATGGCGTGGTGGAAACTCAGAAGCCCCAGGGCAGCACAATAGCGGTTGTTAACAGCATAGTGGAGTGTGTGGTAAGAGGTGGGCAGCCAGTGTAAACCGCTAGCCACGGATTCGTCGTTAGCGAAATGCCAGAGCTGACGCAAGAACCTGATTAAGACCTGGGGCCGCCTAGCTTTTCGCGTATCAAGTATTGATGACGCAGACCTTCGCATCGCTCGCGGGCGTGCGTAAGTCGCGTTGGACTGGCGAAACTTAGCTCCATTTGGCTCCAATTCATTTGGTTGGCAGTGGGTAGCACCGTGAAAACGCGGGACTTAGTAAAGTTAAATAACAATTCGATCCCCACCGCCCCTACCAAATCCATCTCGTTGAAAACAGGCGCATCGTGTTGAGTACAAAAGCCGTAGAGAATTTCTGCGCGAGATTTCTGCACGCACACATGTGCTGTCTCGTGCTGTCTGTTGCGGCCTGATTTAGTATCATCTACTAAAGATCTACTAAAGGTCTGCTGCTGTACTGAGCAGGAGTTCCGTGACCGCACGACATGAGCGCCGAATCCTTCGCAACCGACCTGAACCACCAGCTGGAGCACTCAGCGGCCATCCGGAAGTTTGCCTACGAGAAGTTTATTGGGGAGCACGCAGGTGAGTTTGGGCGCGCGGACTACATCGCCGTTATCCTGTTCAACCGCTGTCTACAGACCCACGAGGCCACGGAGATCCTCGCAAGGCGGTCATTCATAGACGACGCCTGGGTGCTCGTGCGGGCGTTGGTTGAATATGCGGTGAACTGCCTCTACATGATGATGGTGGCAGACGCCCAGACTGCGGAAGACTTCGTCGACCTTCCAAAATATAAGAGGTACGACAACCTCAAGCGTCTCAAGCGCACCAATGAGAACTTGCTTCGGCAATCATACTCCGAAGAAGAAGAAGAAGAACTGCGCCAGGAGTTTGATGCCGTCAGCTCGCGGTTCCATAAGAAAGACGGCGACAAGTGGTGCGCCGATCACAACATTTCAAAGAGGGCAGCCAAGGTAGACGAAAAAGATTGGTCAGGCGATACAAGGGAAGCACAACTCCTTGCTGTGGCTCGTAGACTCAGTATGGCGACTCGCGAGCACTTACGCTCACGGAATGGCCGATGCCCTCGCTGACCAGTCGCGCAGCATCAAGGATGGGGTACTGGTCGAGCGGCACTACAAACCGGAGGAAGGTGCGGAGGTGGTCCACTCGGCCAACCTCACTCTTTGCTTCGTCATTCCTCTTATTGACCACTTGCTCGGCGGAAAGAATGCGGAAGAGATAAGTCTCGTAGTAAGGAAGTGGAGCGGACAGTCATGAATGATGCCCCGGCGCGTTCTTGGGAGCCAACCGCTGGACGGGCGGCAAGCGGCGCGCGCTGGGCGACGATTTCTGCGGGACTAGGCCGCCTTCATATGGTCAAGGAACTCTACTGCGCCCGCCGCTTTTTATCCAGACCTGGCCCACATCAACAGTCCCTACTTCATCCCGATAGAACACTCGCGGGGGAACTCATTTAGCAGCATCCACCGAGCGCAGATCCTGCAGAGGGGGAGCCACTTGTTCACCTGTTGGATATGCTCGATCTTATCCAAGACAATGGTAATTTCACCTGGCTCCAATAATCCGTGGGCGATCCCCAGCCGCAAAGGCCGCAAATGGTCGACGAGGATTGCCGTAATCTTCCTCCCCAAAATTTCTGGAGGAAAAACCTGCACAAGGGTCATTTCGTCCCAACCCTTACGCCAGGTATATAAGCAATTTAACAGCGCTATGAGCTCTTCCTTCTTCTGAGGGATTCGCTCATACGGTGTCCGCGGCTCTTGCCCCGCCGCACGCTTCTCCCCGGCCTGGCGTCCACGTCGGGCAATGACACTCTCAATGATCTTGAAGAAGCAAAGGTAGCGATAGAACGAACTGTTTGTGTTCAGTCCCTCGCGATAGATGCTCGCATATTGGCAAAAATCGTCCACGAAGAACGGAGGCGTGCCCCCGCCAAAATTCATATCGAAATGCGGCGTATGCACCCGTAGCGAGCTCACCTGCGTAGTGAGATTAGTCACTTGGATCGTCTCAACGCTAATCGGAACATCCAAGTTCACCGACCAAGCGCTCAAAAAAGGCGCAAGCGAACCGTACGCTTCGTTCTCAGCGGCCTGCGCGTTGTCCGCTTCAAGCTCCGCGACAAACTTCCCGAGAAAGCCATCCTTGTTGGCGGAGCCAAGATATTTGAAATTTTTCCCCAGCGCCTGGATAAGAATCTGTTCTGGATCTTCCATGCGCCGTTCCGCCTCGGGTTTCACGATGCGGATATGCGATTCACCGACCAGGTTATCAATGAACTGGTGCTCCCTCTCCTTGGAGATCGGATATCCCGGCCGGGAGAGGAGGAACTGCACTTTGTAACGGCCGCGCTCGCCACCGATATTTATTTTCTTGGGGTCGGACTCTCCGCCTTTGAAGATTGGGGCCACGATGACCTTGTGCTCTTCCCCCGGCATCCCCCATGGGTGAAGCTCCGCCATCGGCTTCTCCGTTACCTTTTGTAGCATCGGGCCGCTGCCAGCCGGCAATGGCCTCGAAGCTACCTCAACGGGGGCAGCGCCTCGGCGCAGACCGTGGCAATTCTTTTCTTTCTTCCCGCTCCCGCAAGGACACTTCTTCTGAATGCTAGGCCTGTGTCTCGCTCCCCCATGGGTCATTTCTTGTCCTTATAGAGAAAGGGCGGCCGAAGCCGCCCGGCACTCAGATTTGGTACACCCTAGGGAATCGAGCGAACTCGCCTTAAGCTGGCGACATAGTTCTCTTTGGGGCTGGATGCAAATCGCTGATTCCGCGCGCCAGAATTCTGCGTGCCGCACTACCCGACAATGAAGGTAGTTCTGGAATCCGCGAGTTTCGCTTAAAACCCGAACCGTTTCGGAGGCGCGGGCATTCCATAGAGCGCGGCCAGAAGCGGATTCGAACGGTTTAGCGTTTTGTTGCAAACAGGGTCGTAGTAGGCAATCAGCTCGTCTTCGACCGCGCAGCGTTGCTGTTCGGTCGAACCCGGCATCCAGTGAAACGCCACAAACAGATTCCACGCGCCGTTCCCCGCTCTTGCCCAGTCTCCGTACCGCTCATGCGAACTACCCACACGGGCACTGGCGTTCCTTGCCTGCCCAAAATAAAGCACGCGGAATTTTCGCGGCGAGCAACTTTCATCTTGGACTAGAATTGCATACAAACCAGAACTCGGCGGAGGCAAAGCACCGTTTAGTTCCCGCGGCTCGTCGAAGTGAACGAGGCCCGCCACCCGCTGATAGAACGCGATACCCTGAGGTCGGGGTGGTGCGACGTAATCTAAGATTGATGGATACCGGGGTAAGCCCATGGTCGTAAATCTCCCTGTGAGAGCTGGCAAAAAACACTCCCCCACGATCCTACGATCTCAGAAGTCGCTTGTGGTGTCAAGAAGAGGCTGTCTATACCTTGGGGTGCTGAATCTCGACTCCGCCGACTCATCGCGCAGAACTGGCCGCGCGGTAGTCCGCGGTGAATATCCGGTTGCATTCCAGCGTTGTAGATATAACAATAATTATGATAACTACAGAGTATACAACGGCACAGGTGGCCAAGGCCTGCGGGGTTGGCAAGATGTTCCTGCTCCGGCTCGTTTGGTCCAGCAAGCTGCCGGAGGTGCGGGTCGTCACGTTCGGCGCGATGAAATTCCGATTCTGGAGCGAGCAGGACCTTATGCGCGCAACGGTCCTAGTGGCAGGGTTGCGGGCCGAAAAGAGGCTGAAAGGTAAGGCCGGAATGGGAAGGACGGAGGCGGCGAGATGACTGAGAAGCGGAAGAGGAGAAGCAACAATGAGGGCTGCACATTCAAGCCCGGCGCGCGGCTGCCTGAGCCCGAGCCCGAGCGTGTGGCGACGGCGGAGCCGACTGCCCTGGTCAACTAGAAGAAGGAAATGGCCGTGCAAGCCTCGGCACTTTAACGAGTACGGGGCTTTTCTTTTGCGCTCCCTCACACGACCAGTGCTACAAACGACTTCCCATCCCGGATCAAATCTTCAACGTCGTTCCGATTCACGACTTCCTTCGGATGAGCACAGTTGTTTCCAATCCTGTAGAGCATGTCCAGCCGAGCACGTTGAACTTCTGTGATCACATCCGCTTTCTTCAACGAAAGCGTCATGTCGGTGAAGTCGGGATGCGCTTTCGTCGCCGAATTTTTGATGATGGTCACGTTGCGTTCCTGGGCCACCGTCCTGAAATGCCGTTCCAAAGCGACCCTGGCAATGACGCCACTGGCCCGGATGATCGTCTCCTCGCGCGACGACTGGAGCAAGTTGTGTGCGGTTTCAAACTCGTCAGCTGCGACGACGAAACTCAACTCACCCAAGATTGACAGTTCTCTCGACTTCACCTCGGAGACACATGATCTTAGAAGGGCAGTTCCCTTCGCGATCTTTTGGGCGAAATAAGGGAACTGAATCTGAAAGTGCTGCTGGGTTGTCAGAGGGGAGTAGATGTAAGCCCAGATGCAAGACCAGTCCACGGTCGTCTTGTTCTTATCCAATGGGTCGGGGTAGTGCGCCCTGTAGCAGAAGTCGAAGTCAGCCAAGCCCGAGAAGTTTTCTCTTTCGAGTAGCGCACGCCCTCCTCGATACCACTCCTCTGCTTTGTCCTTGAGGCCGCTCGCCTCAATCCACTTTCCGTCCGCCAGAAGTTGGCCAAGTCGAATGACTTCCACTCCTAGTCCGTCCAGTTCCACGATGCGAGCTGCTAGCTGTTTGAGATGGGATGACAACGATTCACTCCGATTTCTAAACCGCGCGGCTCATCTCTCAATTGTGGCTCATGGTCTATCAGGACTGCAAGGCGACGCCAGTAAGCTGGTAACGTTAACTACTATGAGATCTCTTATGTCGCCGACACATCTCGTTGATATTAAAGGCGCTTTGCACGGCGCGAAAATTCTTTTGAGCCGAAGGTCGTGGGTTCGATCCCCACCGCCCCTACCAACCATCCTTCTGATTGGTCGGGACTTAGCAAAAACGCGAGGGGGCAAAAGGGGGCAGATAAGCCCGATGATCCGGTTCGTGCGTGAATTTTCAGCGGCACGAGTGACAGCCGGATTCCTTGGGACGTGGGTGTCTCCATCCCACAGCCCTCAGCAAGGATCTCTCTGCGCTCACAAGACTTAGGAATTTCGCGAGGCGGCAGAAGGGGGCAATAAGAAAACGAGCCTCAGGGGTGGCACCCACGGCCTCGGCCTGAATCAGCCGCGCGCGGCATTTATGTCTGTAATCCCGCCTGAAACCATCAGGACAAGTCCGCTCAATAGGAGTCGGCTCGCGTCAGCGTTCGCTGGAAATTGGTGATCCAACTGACTCCGGAGCGCGAACTGCAATCGACCTCGCAGTCGAATCTGGAGTAGGATTCGCCACACCTACTCCGTTCAGAGACTGGAGATCGAGTTTATGCCGATCGAAATTACAGATCGTTACAAATTGATTTTCGAAGAGCATCACTATGCTTCGGATTTTAGAACGAAGATCATCCAAGGTTGGTGTCTTTTCTATGCGGCCTTTGCCGCCGGGCTCAGTTGGACCCAGGCCAACGCGGCTGCCAAACCCGTGAGCTGGATTTTGAGTGCTTTCGCCTTCGTGATTACCTGGTTCATGTGGGCAGCTGATTTTCGGCATCGAAAAGCGCTTGCGCACTCAAAGTTGATTGGGAAGGCGATCGAGGAATCCGAGGCTGCAGGAATTCCAGCGGATCAGAGATTCTTCGCATCAATCGCGTCAGGATGGCTAACTCATAGCCTAACTATTGATGTCTTGGCAGGTTTGATGCTCGGTGCGTTGTTCCGCGCTTCGACGTTTCTGAAAGGTTCTGGAGGCGATTTGAAATCGGTACCTCCTGACCTGCTTTGGTGGACGATTGGCGGAAGTGCATTAGGTGCCGGGTTCTACCTATTTGTAGCGGTTTCGCTTCGTCGTCGGAGGAGGGCGCCGCGTCGGGCGGCACCTGGCGAGACAGGGAGCGAGACAAGGGACGTTGAAGAGTCTGTCAAGAAATGACGCTGCCGTTCACGCAGAAACATTTGCGAAATAGTTGTGCATGGCCTCGATTGTACCCGCGTCGCTTGACCCGTCACAACGCGACGTAAGAATCGGCGGTTACGTGATATATTTCCTAGATACGGTCGGCGGACTGGAGTAGAACCTCGTCCGTACTCCGTCAGAGGCTTAAAGCCATGCATACATGCCAATTGTGTCCCCACCAGTCGGCGAAGCCTTGGAACGCACCTTTACTCGAATCCGCAAATTTCCGGGTTATTGTGTCGCTCGGCGCTTTAGTTGAAGGATGGGTGTTGCTTGTGCCTAATGAGCACTTTCTTTCAATGGGAGCGCTTCCCGCGTCGCAATTTGAGGAGATGCGGAGGCTGAAGGAATCAGTGTGCGACCGCTTGGAGAGAATTTATGGTCCTATTTCCGCTTTTGAGCACGGGCCTGGGACTGAGCGACGCAATGTTGGCTGTGGAGTGGACCATGCACATCTGCATATAGTTCCGATAACTTTCGATTTAGCTGCCGCTGCTGCCCCGTACCTTCCAGAGGATTCGCGGTGGGAGGTCGCCGACCTGATGGGATGCCGGTCAGCTGCCCGGGCTGGGGACGACTACATTTATCTCGAGCAGCCGATCAATTCCGGCAGGATGCTCCGCCACAAGGACCTTGGAAGTCAGACGATGCGGCGTGCAATAGCCGCTCAGATGGGGATACCGGATGATTTCAATTGGCGAACGAACCCTCAGATTGAAAATGTAAGCTGCACGATTCGGGCCCTCGAGTCGGAGATGCGCAAGGCTATTCCGGCGCAGCACAACGCTTCCGAACATGCTGCATGACTGACCGACCCAAAGTAGCCGCCTTCGGTCAAGTCGATCCAACCGACAATCGCGAACTTGGAGACTGGCGCTCGAAATACACGGACCCCGAGGCGCGGCGCGGCATCCGAGTTGAAGCCGCATACGTAGGTTTTCTCCTCGCGTTTGTGCCACTTGTGATGTTGGTGCTGTGGCTCGGCTACCCCAAGGGCTGGTTGAAGCTTGATGATGCGCGGTACGCGATTCTCCTGAGGTACGCGCTCGCATGGCTGGCAGGTGTTTTGGGCGGAACTCTTTATGATGCCAAGTGGCTGTATCATACCGTTGCCCGCCAGCTGTGGCACTTAGATCGTCGGATCTGGCGGCTTTTTACGCCGCATATTTCGGGCGGGTTGGCCTTTGTCGTAGTGTCCCTCGTTGCCTCGGGTGTTTTGAGGATCTTTGATCGCCGCGCCATTGAATCAAACGCAATGGTCGTGGGCATCAGTTTCTTGGTTGGCTACTTTTCGGACAGCGCTATCGCGAAGTTGGCCGAAGTTGCCGAAACGCTCTTCGGGACTAGTCGATCGCGGGAAAAACATGCACCAACAACCACAGCCTCGGTGCGGCGACCAGAGGATAATCCATGAGGGATGCTTCTCCTTTGCGTTACCCCGGCGGGAAGTGGCGTTTGACGAAGTGTTTTGAAAGAGTGATAGCTCTGAATTATGAAAAACCACCTGCATATGTTGAACCGTACGCAGGCGGAGCTAGCTTGGCTCTTAGCCTCTTGTTTACGGGCGTGGTGAGCGAAATTTACCTCAACGATTTGGACCCGGCGATCCACGCCTTTTGGTTCAGCGTGCTTCGCAAAAACAAGCAGTTTTGTCGGCTCGTAAAAACCGCGTCCATAACACCGTCGGAGTGGAGAAAGCAGCGAAAGATTTATCTGGAAGGACTCGCTGGCGGGCGCCTAGCTCTGGGCTTCGCCACATTTTTCCTCAATCGGACAAATCACTCCGGGATTCTGAATGGTGGCATGATCGGCGGTAAGCAGCAGAAGGGTGAATGGAAATTGGGCGCACGATTCAATCGGATTGAACTGGTACGGCGCATCCAGAGGATTTCGAAATTCAAGGATCGCATTCATTTGCGATGCCAGGACGCGACGGCTTTCTTGATGCAGAAGAAATTCGGGAAAAACACTCTCGTGTATCTCGATCCGCCATACTACCGCTCCGGAATGGATCTTTACCTCAACGCTTATGAGCCGGGCGACCATAAAGTCGTACGGGACTGTACGCTCGATTTGGAATGTGCGTGGATTGTTTCATACGACGATGTGTCCGAAATACGGCGGCTGTACCGTTCGCAGAAAAGTCGTCGAGTGCGACTGCTGCATACTGCAAGGACGACGCGAATGGGCAAGGAAATCATGTTCTTCTCGAGACGTCTCCGAATTCCACCAGTTATGCGGTAGCTAGTTCATGAGCTCCGGATTGCATTCTCGCCGAAATCCCACCAAGAAACGAAAACCGAGGCTGCCGGAGCGAAGACTGGCTCCACTCCGTGCCATTACGTACATTGATGGGACAGGAGTGCTGACGATTGGGCCTGAGACCATTACTGCGGAAGGCTCCGGTTGGAAAGCCTTCGGGCTGAGCTCCGTACCCATGGAATGGGTGCCAAGGTTCCTTGTTATTAGCTCGGAGTGCTTTCGAAGTGCGCAGGCAAAACAGAAATTGCAGGGAATGCTGAAAGATGGTCTCGCACTGGCAGGCGTGCAGGGTTCCGTTGTGATGGTTCGATCAAGTGGAATTGCGGAGACAATCGAGCATCGGGGGAGGTTGGTTTCTGGCCTCTGCTCTCCAGATGAAATCATCACGACGGTAGAGAAATGGCTTGCCACGTTGTCAGAATCGATCAGGGACAGCATACATTGGATTGTCCAAGAGCACGTTCAATGCGTCAGGCAGGGACACCTTTCAAATGAAAGACGAGTGAGTAAGGAGAAACGAGATTGGGTCGCGGAGTTGGAACTGAAGGAAGAGGCAATAGGGTACTCGATTCCTGTTGCGGTCCGCCGATGGCGTGACGGCGACAGGATTGCGGATTCCTTGCTGCATTGCACTTCGGAATTGGAAATCAGTTTTTGCTTGAAGCGCGTGGCGATGTGGGCTGAGCGCCTAACATCGCGGATGCATTTCGAGTGGGTGTGG
>Ga0209011_1000344_pt1 | contig 18391 bp, 18 predicted proteins | sample BlaSpr_A8_OM1_M3_FD_187986 | JGI IMG/M metagenome (GOLD analysis project Ga0209011, IMG submission 187986) | Forest soil microbial communities from Thunder Bay, Ontario, Canada - Black Spruce, Ontario site 2_A8_OM1_M3 (SPAdes) (version 2) | ecosystem: Environmental > Terrestrial > Soil > Boreal... | reverse complement strand
GGGGACGGGGGCTATGGCGGCTGAACATGAGCCGAGTCGCGTCTTCGATCACCTACACCGGCGACGTGGCAGCTGACTACAACGACATCGCCCGCCTGGCGGCAACCCTCACGGATCCCGCCACCGGAGCCGTGATTCCAGACGCCAAGGTGTCGTTCACCCTGGGATCCCAGAGCTGCGATGGCACGACCGACCTGAACGGGACGGCTTCGTGCCAGGTCACGATCAGTCAGGCAGCCGCAGCAAGCACAGCAACCGCAAGCTTCGCCGGCGACGCTCAATACTCGGCGAGCAGCGCTTCCCACTCCTTCACGATCCGGCACGAAGAGACCACGACGGCGCTCTCTGGACCGAGCTCGGTGGATTTGCACGACATCGCGACGTTCACCGCGACGCTGTCGGAAACCGCGACGGCTGCTCCTGTTGGGGGAAAGCAGATCGTGATCTCGCTGGGGTCCCAAACCTGCCAAGGCCTGGCCGGGCCCAACGGTCAGTTCAGCTGCAGCTTGATCGTGTCGCAGGCATCCGGTGGCTACACCGCAACAGCCACCTTCAACGGCGACAGCTTCTACGCGCCATCGATCGGCACTCTTCCCTTGACCGTCACGAAGGAAGGGACGACTCTCACCTACACCGGGCCCGTCTTGATACCCAGAGGCCAACCCGTAACCCTGCGCGCGACCCTCCTCGACGACAGTTCAGTCCCGATCCAGGGCCGTCAGGTGATCTTCCACCTCGGCTCGCAGACCTGCGGGCCTCGCCTGACCAATGCCGCCGGCCGTGTCGCGTGCAGGTTGACGTCCACGCAGCCACTCGGGCCAGGCACCGTCACCGCCCTCTTCGCGGGCGACGCCCTCTACGCGCCGGCCACCGACACGAAATCCACGCTGACCTTCGCGTTTCTTCCGCGAGGCACCTTCATTGCCGGCGATGAGCCGGGAATAGGCACGGGTTCAAAGCTGGTGTTCTGGGGCGCGGGCTGGGCGATGGCCAATGACTTTGACAACGGGACCCTGCACGGCTTCAAAGGCTTCGCGCCGTCCGTATCGAGCTCACCGCCAAAGTGTGGAAGCACGTGGACTGCACACCTCGGCATCTCCAATCGACCACCCGACAGAGTGCCGGCCTACATGGCCGTCGCGCTGACCGATGACGTGATCGGCCGGCACGGGCGGGTCACTGGCGAGATCACCGAGATTGTGATCGTCAGGACCGACCCGGGATATCGGCCTGACCCAGGACATGCGGGCACCGGCACCGTGGTCGCGATCCTGTGCACTGCCTAGACGAGAGGAACCCGGTAGAGCTCCGAGCGCACGCTGTTCTCCGCCACCAGCCGTCCCTTGAACCAGACTTTCTCTGGCGGGACCTGCAGGCGGAGGGCCTCCTCCCAGGATGGGGCCGGAAGCAGCTGCAGGTCGGCACGCGCACCGACCACGAGCCCGTAATCGCTCAAACGCCACGCCTGGGCCGGCGCGTCGGTCACCGCTCGCAGCGCGTACGCCAGGTCGTCATGGGTGGTCAGGTGCGCCGCGTGGGCCGAGATCAAGGCCACCTCCAGCATCGAACCTCGCCCAAAGGGATAGAAGCCGTCTTGGACGCAGTCCTGCCCGAACAGCACGTTCACGCCGGCCGCGCGGAACTCGCCCACCCGCGTCATCCCGCGCCTGACCAGGCCACGGTCCCCACGACCCTGCAGGACGAGGTTCGTCACCGGGTTGGCCGCGATGGAGATCCCTGCGCGAGCGCATTTCTCGATCACGCGCTCGGCGTAGTCGTGAGGAGCAGCAGCGAGCGAGCACACGTGCCCTGCGCAAACGCGACCGACAAACCCGCGCCGCAGTGCCTCGTCCGCCACCATCTCCAGGGTCCGCACGCCGCCGTCGTCGGTCTCGTCGACGTGCATGTCCAGGTCGCGGTCGAAACGCTCGGCAAGGTCGAAGCACAGCCGGACGTGCTCGCGCTGCGAAGCCTCGTCGCGCTCCCAGTGCGGCATCCCACCCACCACGCTGGCGCCCGCCTCGAGCGCCGCCTCCATCAGCTCGAACGCTCCGGGATCGCGAAGCAGGCCTTCCTGTGGGAACGCGATGGTGCGGACCTCGGCGATGTCCGCGCAATCGGCTGCCGCGGCCATCACCCCTTCCAGCGGCACGAGACCCCCGATGGTGTCCACATCGACGTGTGACCGCAGTCGTGTCGTGCCGGATCGCACCGAGGCCTCGATCACCTGACGGGCCCGGTCGCGAACATCGTCGACGGTGTAGCGGCGCTTGCGCTCGTGGATGGCCCCGATCGCTCCGCCGAGCGTGCCGTCGTGCTCGCGCAGCTCGTCCCGGATGAGCACCTTGTCGAGGTGGACGTGGCCGTCGATGAACGTAGGGAGCAGCACCTTGCCCGCGCAGTCCGGAACAGCTTCGACACCAGCCCCGGCGCCCGGGCCGGCCCGGACGATGCGGTCCCCTTCGACCACCACGTCGGCGACCGCTCCGCCCGCCAGGCGGACACCTTGCAAAGCCCACACGGGCGGCTACCATAGCGCGGGGACCCCGGCCTGGGTCCGGGGGCGCTTGTTCAGGGAGGGCGCCATGGCGGTCGCAACCACAGCGCGAGAGCGCGACGTCGTCTATCCGGAAGACCGGCTGCCGTGGCTGCAGACGATCCTGATGGGCCTCCAGCACGTGATGGCCATGTTCGGCGCCACCGTGCTGGTGCCGCTGATCCTGGGGTTCAACCCGAACACGGTCATCTTCTTCAGCGGCGTGGCGACGCTGATCTTCCTCGTCGTCACTGGCTTCAAAGTGCCGAGCTACCTCGGCTCCAGCTTCTCCTTCATCGGTTCGGTGCTGGCCGTGCAGGGGACGACGCACAACCATGGGCTGGCCTACGCCGGCATCGTGATGGCAGGCGTCATCTACCTGGCGATCGGCGTGATCGTGCACTTCGTCGGCGTCAACCCGATCCGCTACCTCCTTCCACCGGTGGTGACGGGGACCGTCGTCGCGGTGATCGGGCTGGCGCTCGCGAGCGCCGCCACCACCAACTACGCACTGGAGCCGTTCACGGCGACGGTGACCTTGCTGGCCGCCGTCGGTGCCGCGGTCTACCTCCGCGGATTTCCCCGCATGCTGCCGGTGCTGATCGGGATCGTGGTCGGCTACATCGTGTCCGCCGTCTACCCGGTCTGCTCGGACGCAAAGTCCGCCTGCCACATCGACTTCAACGCCATCGGGAACGCGTCGATCGTCGGCGTGCCCAGCTTCAGCTTTCCCGACTTCAGCCAGTTCGGGACCACGCTGAGCCTGTTCTTCTTCATCCCGGTCATCCTGGTGGCCGAGAACGCGGGTCACGTGTACGCGATCAGCGGCATCATGAAGCGCGACCTGAGCCCGATGCTCGGCCGCACGTTCATGGGTGACGGCATCGGCACGACGATCAGCGGTCTGCTGGGCGGCGCCGGCGAAACGACTTACGCCGAGAACATCGGCGTGATGGGTATCACGCGCGTCTTTTCGATCATGGTCTTCGTGGTGGCGGCCGTCTTCGCCATCCTGCTCGGGTTCATCCCCATCTTCGGGGCGCTGGTGCGCAGCATCCCGGTCAGCGTGCAGGGCGGCATCGAGATGTACCTCTTCGGGCTGATCGCCGTGATCGGCGGCAAGATCTGGGTCGACGCCAAGGTCGACTTCTCGAAGCGCGCCAATCTCGCCGTGGCCGCGATCCCACTCATCATCGCCGCCGGCATCCCGGCCACACAGGCGATCCCGATCCATCTCGGCAGCCTGACGCTGACCTTCAACAACCTCGGCCTGGGAGCGCTGAGCGCGATCGTGCTGTACCAGCTGCTGCGGCCGGGCCACGTGCGCGATGTGGAGAAGGAACCGGCGGAGGTGGTGGCTCCTCCCGAATAGCTGAAGTCGTAGACGACGCCGGTCAGCCTCTCGGGGGTCTCCCCCGCGGTCCACTCATGCGGCGGCGCTTGCGTCGGGAAGTCCTCGGGCGCGCAGCATCAGGACGGTGATGACGCCCGTGATCACGTGCAGGGACATCAACGCGGCGACGCCACGGCCGGTGGTGCCGGGAAACGCACGGGTGATATAGAGCGCCAGGTCGAACAGCCAGGAGACGACCAGCCCGATCGGCGCGACCACGAAGGTAAATGTCCGCACAGGATCGGCGGCGACGCGCGCGACGATGGCGAAAACGATCACCGCTGCCGCCACGCCGACCAGGGTGATCGAAATGATGGCGGGCGGGGCGATCTGGGCGAAGTTCGAGGGCAGGTTGAGAATCGCTTTGAGGGCCGTGGCCACCACGACGTTGGCAATCGAGCTGGCGACCCACGCCGCGGCCCCGACCGCGAGCAACCGGACCGCACTGATCCGCGTACGAGTAGTTTTCCTCACGTGAACGCCCCTGTAACTCTCCTCGGACCCGTTGTCATTCCGGGACGTTCCGGATGATGCGGCGTTTCAGGTCGTGGCGGACGTTCGCCGCGGTGGGAATCGTGGCGGCTGTCCTTGTGGGCATCAGCCTGCTCGAAGGTGATGTGCCGGACGACCTCACGGGTTTCGGTTCGCTGGTCAGCGGTTGGCTGAAACGATTCGGCGCGGCGGCTTCGTTCGCGCTGCTGTACATCGAAGAATCCGGGATCCCCCTCCCTGTGCCTGGTGACGTCTACGTCGCCTACCTGGGAAAGCTCAATGCATCGTCGTTCTCGAGCCTGGTGCTGGCGTGGCTCGGCATCATCGCGGTGGTGGTAGGCGGATCGACGAACCTGTACCTGGTCTCGCGGCGCTGGGGTCCCGCGCTCCTTCGTCACCCGGTCGTGCGCGATGTGCTGGGCCTGGACGAAGACCGGCTGGAACGAGTCCGCCGCTGGTCCAGGCGCTGGGGGGCGCTAGCGATCATCTTCGGGCGCCATGTGCCGGGATTCCGCATCCCGGTCACCGTCCTGGCCGCAACCTCGGGTGTGCCGTACAGAATCTTCGCCCCGTCGGTGGCGATTTCGACCGCGGCCTGGGCGGCGATCGGGCTGTGGCTGGGAGCGACGTTCGGTCAATCGCTCGGCAATCTGGTCGCGCGCTATCCGTGGATCTATCTAGTCGGCCTCGGAATACTGATCGTCGCCATCGCGGTCATCCTGGTCCGGTTCTGGCGCGTCAGCGCCGATCAGGCGTAGGGCCAGTTTTCGAGGAGGATCGAGCGGGCGCACGCGGCGATGGTGGGAGCCGGCAGTGGAACGATCGGCGAGCCGGCCATCCTCGCCTCGTCCATCGTGCAGCGTGGGTCGAAAATCCCAACCCCGAGAGCGTGGAGGACGTTGCCGCCGCTGCGAATGAAGTCGGCCAGGTTTGAAGTCTGGAGGTCGTCCATCCAGAGCTGGTCGTCGACGTACATGTTCGTGCTGGGGAAGTCGGAGTTGACGATCACCACGTTGACCCCCGTGCAGCTGACCTTCTCGCGGAACACCGTCCAGACGAATGGAGCGTCGTAGCCCAGAAGGCTGAACCCGATCTGCCTGGCAGCCGCGGACAGGCGCGACCCGGTGACGTACTGAACGATCACGGCGTCGGCGCTGGGCGTCAGCGTGATGTCGAGCTCATCGAAGAGGCCTGCCAGCGACCCCGCATACGGCTCCGCCGGGTCGAAAAGGCCGAATGGAGTCGGCGTGTACCCAAAGCTCTTCTCGAGGCCCTTTTCAACCTGCCGGCCCTGGTCGAACTTGGTGATCTTGCCGGCGGCCGAGCATGTCACGTGCAGCGGCGGAATGTGAAGGATGGCCCGGTACTCCTTCGACGCGAAGAACTCCTTCCAGCTGCGGTTGGTAAACGATGTCGGCGGCACCGGATTGGCGGAGTCCAGGAGCGCGAGGCAGGCCGTGGAAGCGGCCGCCTCACTGGTGGGCAGGTGGTCGCGTAGATCGTCGCGGCATGCGACCGGGTCGAAGCCGTGGATGTACCGCACGACCTTGAAGTCGGGAGACTCGAAGCTCCCCTCGCCGCCATTCGGCCCTTGGAGCAGATTCGGTGGCTGGCGCATGACGACCACCACGCCATTGCTCGTGTGAAGAGTGCCGAATGAATCGGTGAACGTGGCATTGACGGCATCGGTCCCGGCAGTGGTGACGTCGTTGATCAGGTAGAAGTTGGCCTGTCCGGAGGCATCCGTGACCCCGCTCCCGGTGACACCCGCGTGAGGTCCTGACAGGACCGAGAAGTTCACGGTGATGCCCGGCGCCGGATTTCCGGCTGAGAAAGCCACGGTCGCAGTCACGGTCGCAGTCACCGCTCCGGCGACGGCCTGGATCAAGGGCGCCAGCGAGATGGACGGCGCGGGCGGAGGCGCAGGGGGGATCGGCGGAATGCCGGCCGGCGCAAAGGTGGTGCCTTCCCACTGCAGTGCGTTGGCGGTGAGGAGGTCGCTCGTGGTGAAGACGCCGGCGGTGGAGTCCCAGGCCACGTCGACGAGCCGGCCCGTGGACTCGGTCGCCACGACGACGTCGCCGACGATGCCGCTGAACTGGGTGTAGGAAGCCCCCTGCAGCGTGTGGCTGCCGAAGTCGACGCCATAGAAATTCTCATTGCGCGGGACGATGTGAACGCCCTCGGCCTGCACGACGCCGGGGCCGCTCATGTTGAGCTGCCCGACGCCCCAGGTCGTGTGTGCCCCCGTCACCGGGTCGATGCTCTGAACGCAGCCGCAGCTCTCCGAGGCCGCCAGAATCTGGCCGGCCCACGGCCCGTACCTGGAGTTGTTGGGCACGGTGGCCGGGCCTTCGAGCCAATCGCCCGCGCCGGTCGCCACCAGGGTCGGCGTGCCGGCGGACGTCACACGCCAGACGTCGCCGAAGTTGGTGGTGACGATGAGGTCGCCGCCGGCCACGCAGTTGGTGTCCTGCACGATGCCGCCGCGAAGCAAGCCGCCCTCCCCTGGCAGGGTTACCCACGGATCGATGCGCGTCGCGCCGCCGTTGGTGAGCTTATCGATCACACCTGGCGTGCCGGTGCCCATGAAAACGTCGCCGGGAGTGAAGCCGCCCTGGCAAGTGCTCGGCCGGATGGCCACCAGGTAGACCTCGTCGGTCAGGCCGGCGACGCTGCTGAACTGCGACTGAGTGCCGTCAGGCGCGACCAACACGAAGTTGTTGGGCAGGCCGCTGCCCCAGTTCACCGACATGATCACGCGGTCGGGCTGGTAGTAGTCGATCCCGATGGGGTTTGGAAAACCAGTCGAGACTGGGCTCAAGGTCACCGAGGCGGGAGCAGCCGCGGCGCTTGGCGCGAGCGATACGAGCAGCCCTGCAAGGAGGGCGAGGGTGGCGGCCCCAGCTGCGCCGCGCCGAACGATCCGCCGGCTGCCGATCACCGTGTTTACCCCCTAACCCAAAGGCGCACCGGAGGAGGGGATCGTAGCGCTGGAATGAGCGCCGGTCAATCGCTTACTCGAACTCCGGACCTCACGGTCCCGAAATCTAGGCGGTCTCGTCCACCGAGACCGGTTTCGAAGGTTTTGAGTTGATTTCGCGACACCCTAAAGCTATTAGGAGGCGTTTGGAAGGTCCATCGGGACCTGAACTACTACATGGACTACTACATGACGCGTAGGCACCTGACCACATCGAGAGTAGCCGGCTTCGCCGGCCCCGCAACCTAGCGCGGACCGCCAAGGTGCCTGCCGCGGTAAGCAGAGATGCAGTTCCAAGGGGAGCATTCAAAGTGTGGAATGTCGGCCGCCGTCGACCTAGGATTCAGGGTCGTGACCGAATGGATCTTTCAGGCAAACCCTAAGAAGTACGATCTCCTCGCCGCGGCGGTGTCCGGGGCCGACCAACGATGGTCGATGAAAGTTCACCGGCAAGACGTGGCGGTTGGAGACCGTGTTTGGTTCTTGGTTGCCGGAGTGCAGGCTGGACTCTATTTGGTTGGGACCGTGACAAGCCCGGTCTACGAGATCGCCCTAGACGATGGGTTTGGTAAGTGGAAAGTGGATGTCTCGTACGACGCCTTCGTTGAGCCTCCTCTGCTTCGGCCTGAGTTACTCGCGGTTCCCGAGTTAAAGGCATTCCACCCGTTGAGAGGAATTATGGGTACGAACTTCAGGGTACCTGAACCAATCGCAGCCATCTTGAACAGCCTGGCTAAAGGCCGGCTGAAGCCGATAGCTGGAGCAACGGGCACAGCGTCCCCTGCACACACGGCCTTCCGCCCGGCCTCGTGTTAGCAACACTTCGGTGGACCTCCTCCCTTAACGACCGATACGGTATACAGCACGCTTTTGCCAGTGGAGCGGATGCCGAAGCGAATTTTCACCGCCCCATGCACTCTAACTCCGTTCGAAATCGACAGCCGCATCGGCCAACTGCTGGCTAACGAGTTGGGACTTGCTGGCGATGTGGCGATCCGAGGATGACGCCGCCACGGACATATCTAACACTGCGGTGAACGAGGCAATTGCGCAGGCTGTAGAGCTGGCGGGTGACCCGACATCGTTGGGGCGTCTGCCGACCGACCTGGCCGCGGTGCTGGCCCAACTCGCAATCGCTGCACCTGGTACCTGCGCCTTACGTTCGCTCGGTCGCGTGGCTCAAGACATCCATCTGGTCGACGATGACCGCTTACGGACTGCTGCGGCGAGGGTCAGTTGGGGCTTCCGTAGCCTCTTCAACGTCCCGGAAGTGACGGCGATGCTACGAGGTCGCGGAGAACACGAGGACGTCTATTGGCGACAGGTACTCGACTATTGCTTGCGAGGATGCTTGCAAGCCGTTCTGGACGAATACGCACACGTCCTTCGTGAATGGCTCGGGATTATTGACCGGGACGTCGAGACCATCGCGCGCGAACTCGCACGCTCCATGTATGAGGCGCTGACTTTAAGAGCGCCGAACTATCGAGTCGATGACATTCGAGCGGATGGCCGAACAGGAATCACGGTTGAGCCGAAGTCCATCCGGGCGAGATTCGCACTTCGGTTTGGATCGCAGGCGGCCGAGGAGACTGGAGAGCTTCAGCGAGCAAGTCAAGTACGGGGTGCCTTCAATTCGCCCTTCTGGCCGTTCATCCTCGCCACCACGTCCATTGGACAGGAAGGTCTGGACTTCCACCTCTATTGCCATGCCGTGGTCCACTGGAATCTCCCGGCGAACCCAGTCGACCTTGAACAGCGAGAGGGCCGCGTCCATCGCTATAAGGGTCACGCTATTCGGAAGAATGTGGCTATGGCCAACGCGCCTGCCGCATTCAAACGGTTCGATCGGGATCCGTGGGAGGCCATGTTTGATGCGGCCCGGGTGGGTCGCGATCGTACGGCCGGCGATCTTGTGCCCTACTTACTGTTGCAAGGATCAGCTCCCTTGGGGTGCTAAGCCCGAATCGATTGGCAGGGCCGGAGGTCCATGACTTCATCGACTGGACCCATTCGACGCTCTACCCATTTCTCGTGCTCGTCCTTGTAGCGGTGGAGCACTTCGACCGAGTAAGCCGTGACGTCGGCGTCGACCATTTGGTGGTGGCGCGAGCACAAGAGGATGAGGTTCTCGTAGCGATTCCGCTCTGACTGAGTTAGTGCCGAAGTGCCGCGGGGACCCACCGAGGGTTCGGCAACAATGTGTGCTGCCTCTCCAAGAACTACGGGTGACCCAGTTTGAGAGGCAGGGGCGACAAGGAGCTTCTGGCAGTCCGGGTAGGCGCACCTATTTCCGGACTTTGCGAATAACTTCTTTTGCTCGCTCTCGGGAATGCTCATGCGACGTGCTCTGGCAGCAGATTACCGGCATCGCATGAAGTCAAACGCTTTGCCGGGACGTAGTTGGATCGGTTATCACGCTCCCACTGACCTCGATCTTTACGTTGGCGTGTACGCGCCCGCCAGGGAGCACGATTCGAGATTGCTCTACCTCATGGCTCACCGTAAGAGCGACCTGGCCATTCGCCCAGGCATCGAGATTCAAGAAGGGGGCCGGCATGGGCTCGTCCTTCGAGAGGCTCATCGCCATTCCGATAGCCGTCAAAAGGTCACGGCAGGCGTTTGGAATCAACGTGTCGAGGCTTGGTCGATCGAAGGGGATGCCTGGGACGGAGGGCAGATTGCCGGCTTCGTGGGCGGCGAGATACTCCTGCAATTTGAAAAGGTGCCAAGCGCGAGCCCATAAGACCACGTGATCCGGGACTGTGCCGTTCGTCAGTTGGCGTGCGGCCAGAAGCCGGATGAGTACCAGCTCGACGAGAAGGATAGGGCCCGCAGGTGGCAATTCCTGGCCATCTTTGACGCCAATGGCGAGGAGCAAACGGCGCCGCAGATCGCGACGCTCGCTGTCGGTCCGGATGCCGTGAAGTACGGCCGCCGCGACGTGTTCAATCAGGGCGGCACGCGCATTGCGATTAGAGATCTGGAGTGGAAGATCAGTCACCAGCCTGCGGGCAATCTGCTTAGCCTGTTTGTGACCTCGACCAGGCCCATACCTCTGTGCCCACGTTCGCATGGATTTCTTGACCTGGTCAAGCGTCGCGTACGTATCCCCGAAAAACAGCCAGAGAGCTACAGGGACGTTGCAGAGATTTGGGATCTGGCTGGTCTGCCGGCGCTTGTCGAGTAGAAGAAGCCACAGACGCAATTGAGATTCGGGCCATAGAGCGGTAATGCCTTTGCCCCTACCAAGCCCCCGCTTGGTCGGACGATCGAGGAGACCAGCCGACTGCCAATCCGTGAGCAGCCGGTCCGTGGCGGAATGACCCACAGCCACAGCGGCGGCGACCATTTCTGCCTTAGTGAACCTGGGCGTGGTCAGATCAGCCACGAGATCAGGTTTACATTTTGCACGATATCCAGCACGCCAGATGGCGATTACCGAACCTACGATCGACCTGGCCGATCGTGATCGGGGCTTAGCACGGCGTTACACACGCCCCCAAGAAGTTGAATGTGGAGGTCCAGAGATGGCCAGGAACAGTAGACCGGACAAGACGGCGGAAGTGGTCGGGGCTGCTACGGGAGGCGCGGTTTGCGGAGCGATCGGAGCCCTAGTAGGTGGACCCGTCGGGGCGGCGGCAGGCGCTGCCGTGGGCGGATGGGTCGGCCACAAGATCGCAGAAGAGGCCAAGAAACGAGGGCTTTAGGAACCAAGAAGGACTGCAGGTGACGAGACGGTTGCCGAGCTAACCGCCGCGATCGGAGGTGACCACGCAAGCACAGCCGCCGTGCGCTGGATCAACGGCTTGAGGGGTGTCGTTGCCAGCGTGTTGGTGTCGACCAGGCATTTGGCGACCTTCGCCCAGCACATGCGGCGCTCTCGACGAGGTCCTAGCCGCTAATCGGCATCATCACAAGAATCGGCGTTCGATGAACGTGGCAGGGTCTGCCAGCAGTGCAATCAGCATCAACCTGCCCCACTCAGGAAGTCTCTCGGGTAGAGACCCGTCGTGTATTCCCAATAGAGCCGCTTGTGTGTCGTCGTTCAGGTTGTACCCGTGCGTCGTGTCGCGACGCTCCTGCACATGGGTAGCGAAGAATGCGGACGGACTCAACACCCGTGACCCTTTCGGGTAGGGCACCTGCACCCCGGATGTGGAAACAAGGCTCGTCGGAGTGACGCCGGCTACGCTCGCGTCCACCCACTCCATGTAAAGACTTCTCGCAAAGTCTTCGAAGAGCTGACCTACGGCCCCAGGCATCGTTCGACATGCAGGGACTACCACATCCTCGAGGAACTTTTCGCTGAACAGTCTGGGTATACCCCCAATGCCGAACCCTGCGTAGAGATCTACGAGCTGCCAAAAGTCACTGAAGCGCGCGTCCCGTTCACCGCTGGCCAGCAAGTGCGCTGTCACGTTGAGTAGCCGCGAAACGGTCATGTTGATCTCTTGGAGAACCAGCGGTTTTATCTCACCTCCCTTAGTCATGTAGTTCTCCCAGCGAACCAAGTGCTGCCCGAGCCGATTGAACCCGGCGACAAACCAGCTCCTCATCGCATCTTGCTCGAGCGATCCGGTCTGGACGATCCCTACCATCGTCGGCTGCTTCGGAGACATGTAGGTGGTGGATGGAACGCCGTGGATATACCTCATGCTCACAAAGTCGAGTGCCGGATCGTTTTTCAGATATTCGCCAAACTCGAAAATGAAGGTCACAGGCACCGATTCAAAGACGACTCCTGGAAGGTCGTTCGGATTGGCGAGTCCGAGGTAGAGCGGGGCTGGCTTTGACGTTGCGATGTCTTCTCCCGCAAACCACAGCCCGCCGCGCCCGGACTTCAGGGCTTCTTCGACGCCCTTCCAGCCAACCAAACTGATACCAGCGAGCAAGTGCGTCGGGCGAGCGGACATCACGAAGTCGTAAGACTTTGCCCACGCGATCAGCTGGCCACCGGGGTACCACTCCAGAAACTTCTGACCTACTCGGCTCGCAGCCTGAGCGATATCAACTGAAGACGCGAGTCCGATAGCGTGATCGCCGAGCCGAATGGCCTGTGCGAGATCCAGCATGGTGGTTGGCTTGCGGATCGCCTGCAAGGAGGCGAGCATGGCCGACGACGTTCTGGAGTCAAGAGTTGCGTTTGGCCATTGACTGATAGCCGCCTCCAGTTTGTCAATTCTCCCCAGTAGCCCCGCCCGCGTAATTTTCCAATCCACCTCTGTGAGGTAGGCCGCAGCTTGCCGCCCAGGAACAACAGTCCATAGCGGCGCTGCTCCAGAGACCACGTAAGTTCCATATCGATTGATTCCGCTCTGAAGCTGCGCCTCCGCGTTTGGCCGCGGCCCCGCAGGGACAGCGACTGACCAAGGTGGCGCGACCGGATTCGTCACGGCGCCATTCTGAGCAACGCGGCGACAGGCTTACGGCACGAGCTTGTAGCCATCGATTCGCTCTAGTGCCTTCTTGATCAACGGGTAGTACAACGCATCCTGGCTGCTAATCCAATGACGCATGGTCACGAGCAAGGTCTTGAAGTCGCGCAGAAGTTCGTTGGTGTTGATGGCTAGGCGCTGGGATCCGCCGGGTAGGTTCTCCCACTCGAATCCGAGGCGCCCGGCAGCCGCCCGATGTCCTGGATTCGCATACACCATGAATGTCTCGGAGGGGGTGTACTGGTGCACCATCGAGCATCTCAGAATCTCGTAGACGCCCGAGGCGGGGTTGGTGCCTGGCCGAACAACCTTGACCTGGAAGACTGCGTAGGCGGGAGGCATATGCGCGAGCGCCGCGTTGAAGTTGTCTCGGCTTTTCCCGATTAGTCCGCCGTCGCCTGTGATCAGGCCACCGATGACCTCTAGGTACGTGAGCATACCCAGGGCGACCAGGTAGTTCGCCCGCGCCTGGTGAATCCCTCTGGTTATGTCCGTAACCATGAAGTCGCGCCTTGTTGCAAATCGGTTTCTGACCTGCGCGTGGGTTAGGGACATGCACTCGTACTATGGCCCACTCCCGAAACATGGGCCCACGACGTCACCGTGAGCCGGAGGGTCGGCTTTCGCCGATCTCTTAAATAGTGGCGTTGAAGGTGGGCAAAGCGTGGTCGCTCATGCACTCGACGAACGGATTGCCAGCAACCTTAATGGCGTAGCGAGCCCATGGCCGGTTCGCGGCAGTCTTCTCGATGAAGGTTATTGCGACTCGCCCTGGCTGATCCGTCTCCGGCGGCAGCACGAAAGTCAAAGTGTGGTGCGCGCCTTGGTCGACTACGCCGGTGGTCCCGCCGGAACACGGCTCACCTATAGATCGACCGAACTCGAACCAGGTTTCGTGGTGCATGGGCAGCGTGGCGGAGACGGGCACTGATACTAGGAATCGGTCTGGATGATCTGACAACATCACGGACACACCTCAAGGCTCGCACTCGCCTCCACCAGAGGTGTCCCTGGGATGCATCCTCCCTGTCGAGCCTGACAGGTGGCCGCTTCGAGGAGGCGGTAACGCAAACGATACTCCCACCATCTGGTCCGCGGTACCTAACGCGCGCCTCTCATACCAATCGAATCGCCAAGAACCGCACCATCTCTGGAAATTGTGATACGGCTGTGATACGGCGTCCTACTCGGAGAAGCGGTGAGGCCGGAATCGTATTCAGAAATTGGTCGGGGGCCCGGGATTTGAACCCGGGGCCTCACGGTCCCGAACCGTGCGCGCTGCCAAACTGCGCCAGCCCCCGACGCCCAGTGATTCTATCGGGCGCGGTGCTCGGTCACGGGTTGAGGGTGGAGGCCCGGCGTTTGACCGGGCCTCCGTCAGGGGGTTGGTTAGCGGCCGTCGTGGCGGCCAAGAGCGAGGGTCTTGGTGCCAGTGCTGTGAGTCTTGGGTGTCGTCCCAGCGCTGCCAGCGGAAGCGAATCCGCAGTTGGTCTTGACCGCGGTCATCAGTGGCTGCAGCGCCGTGCGCTCGGCCTTGTCTTCCGCCTTGTCGGTGGCGGCCGCCTCGGCGCCCGAGGTCTTCTCCGCTGCTTCGGCCGCTTTCGCTGCGGTCAGCGCGTTCTTCAAAGCTGTCTTGGCGTTCGTGCATGCCGAGGTTGGCGGCGTCGCGGTTTGGCCCGCGCACGCGGTGCGCGCCTTGTCCCACAGGGCCGACCAAGCAGCCTTCTCCGCCTTGTCCTCGGCGACGTCCGAAGCCGGTGTCGCGCCGGCGAGCTTCGCGGCCTGCCTCTCCGCCGTGTCTTCGTCCTGGTCCTTGGTCCATGCCGTGACCAGGTCCTGGCGAGCTGCCAGGCACGCGGCCGACGGCGCCGCGGCGGTGGCGGCGAACGTGAACTTGGGGGTGAACTTGACCGGCGAGGAAGGCGATTCCTGCGCCATCGCCGGCGTCGGCGCCAGAGCCAGGGCTATCGCCGCGCTCAGCGCGCCCGCCCCGACCAACAGGTTGCGAATCGATTTCATGGTTCCACTCCCTTTGTGGCCCCGCAGTCCGGGGCCGTCAGCCAGTACCAACGCTTCTAACGCGAGAAGTCGGAAAAACAGTCGCCGCGGCCGAACCGATGTTCCACTGTCCGGCGCCCCCCACCCCTACCCTCCCCCTGCGGGGGAGGGAGTGAAATCGGGCGTCGCCCCGACCCCAACCCTTCCCCTGGCGGGGGAGGGAGTGAAGTCGGAAATTCCGGCGCCCCCCACCCCTACCCTCCCCCTGCCGGGGGAGGGAGAGTTTCGACTTTTGCGTCTGCCATCATCAGGGTCGCTGTTGCGTCCGCGATCAGGGAGCCGTCGTCTCGGTTTTCGACTAGCGCTGACGCGTACACCAGCGTCCGACGGATGCGATCTACCTTCCCCACTATGCGGACCGGTTCGCCCAGCTTCAGGGGCCGGCGGTAGCTCACCTGCAGCCGCCCCGTCACCCCTGGGTGTCCCGCGTGCCACGCCGCCCAGCCCACCGCCTCGTCCAGCATCAGCGCCACCACGCCGCCGTGCGCCATGCCCGCCCAGCTCTGAAACTTCTCCGGCACTTCGAACTCCGCCACCGAGCCGTCCGGCCCCGGAGTGAATGTCAGGCGCAGGCCGTCCAGGTTGAGAGGCCCGCACCCGAAGCAGTGTCCGTCGAAGCTGACTTCCATCCCGTCAGCCCCGGCAGTTCCAGCGGCCGGTGATGTGCTCCGCTCCCACCTTGCCGCTCGCTGCGCTGGTCATCGTCGCGTCAATGGTGCCGGACTGCTGGTTGCGATCGATCGTCAATGTGATTTTGTCGCCGGCTCGGCTCTGCCACACCTTCGTCGCGTCGAGATTGTGCATCTCGACGATCACTGCGCCCTCGGCGTACGTGCCGGGGCCGCTGAAGCTCGCGATGTTGAACACCACACCCCACGCGTCCCCGCTCGCATCCACCGTGCCGTAGAACGAATCCGCCCACGCGTCCCCGACGTGGCTCTTCTGTCCCGTGCACTCGCTCTTCACGCTGCCGCTGTCGGGGACGATCGCAGCCATCTGGCCCGGCACGTCGCCGGCGAACGTCAGGCTCTGCGCCCAGTTGCCCTCCGCGATCACGGGCGAGGGCGAAGCCACGGTTTTCACCGTGTTCTGGCCGCAGGCAGTGGCTAGGACGAAGAGGGCGACGATGCCCACGACGCGGAGCATGTGGTCGAATGTTAGCCGTGGCAGCCGGCTCGGAGCAGATCACCCGGGCCATGCGCGCTCTCGAAGCCGTGTTTCTGATCGGCGTCGAGGGCGTGACCGAGATCTGGCTCGTCCGCCACGCCGACTGCTACGAGGACCTCGTCGACGCCGCCGATCCAGCGCTCAGCGCCCGCGGTCGTGACCAGGCGAAGCGTCTCGCCGAGCGCGTCAGACGCGCGGAGCCCGCGGCGGTCTACTCGAGCCCTTACCGGCGCGCGGTCGAGACGGCAAAGGCGATCACGGACAAGGTGCAAATCGACCAGCGGCTCATCGAGATGATGCTCGAGGTGGGCGAAGACGGATCTCTGGACCTTCAAGAGGACCCGTCAGGTGTCGCCATCCGGATGCGCACCGTCGTCGACGAGATCGTCGCGCGGCATCCAGGCGAGCGCGTCGTGGTCGTCAGCCACGGCGCGGCGATCATCGCCTACCTCACCGACATGCTGCACCTCGAGCCGGGCCAGCTGCGACTACTTCCCTACTACACGAGCATCACCGTGGTTCGGGCGCTCGGCGACCGCCGCATGGCCGGCGCCATCGGCGACATGGCCCACCTCGAGTGAGCGACCGGATCAAGGCCGACCTCGAGTCCCAGCTGCACACGCCGATCGTCGCGGTCGATCCCATTCCCGAGGGACATTCCGGCTTCACCTATTTCGTCACGCTCGATGACGGAAAGCGCTACGTGCTGCGGTTGCCGCCACCCGGTGCCCGCATCGCCGGGCCGGCCGACGTCGTCCGGCAGGGCCGCATCATGACCGCTCTCCACGCGGCGGGCCTCCCCACTCCCGCCATCCCCGCCATGAGCTCGGACCCGGTGGTCGACGGCCGGCCCTTCATCCTCATGGAGGCCGTCGACGGAGTGCGCATCGAGAAGACCGCGCCCGCGCACAAGCCGCTCGAAATCGCGGCGTCCGCGGTGGCCGTCCTCAAGCGCATTCACGCGCTGCCGCTCGACCAGACAGGCATCGGCGATGAGGAGTCGGTCCCTCTGCAGGCCGAGATGATGCGCTGGGCGATGCTCATGCAGCGTGCGCCCGAGGAGCTCACGGCGCGGGCGGGTGAGCTCGGCGGCCTGCTCGCGGTTTCGGTGCCCGTCGAGCGCGCGCCCACGCTCGTCCACGGCGACTACCACTACGGAAACATGCTGTTCCGCGGGCCCGAGGTGGTCGCCGTCCTCGACTGGGAGATCGGCGAGATCGGCCAGCCGCTGCTCGACCTCGGCTGCCTTTTCATCGCCGCCATCCGCCGCCAGTACCAGCGCGCCGGCAACCCGACCGGGGCGATCGACGTCTCGGTCGAGGATATCTACCGCCTGTACGGCGCCGACCCCGAGGAGATGCGGTGGTTCGCCGCGATGAGCCTGTACAAGTACTCTTCGATCCTCGGCTACAACCTCATGCTGCACCGCCGCGGCAAGCGGCCGGACCCCATGTACGAAGGCGACGTCATGACGACTACCATCACCGGCATGATCGACGAAGGCATCCAGCTGCTGACATGACCTGGGATTTCTCGACCGAGCCGGAGTTCGAGGCCAAGCTCGAGTGGATGCGCCGCTTCATGCGCGAGGAGGTCTACCCGCTCGAGGTGCTGCACACCGACGAGGCCGGCTTCATGCGCGCGATCCGTCCTCTTCAACAGGAGGTCAAGCAGCAGAAGCTGTGGGCCACGCACCTCCCGCCTGAGCTGGGCGGCCAGGGCTACGGCCAGGTGAAGCTCGGCCTGATGCACGAGATCGAGGGCGCCTCGATGTGGGGGCCGATCGTCTTCGGCAACCAGGCCCCCGATTCCGGCAACTCCGAGGTCCTCGCCCACTTCGGCACGGACGCGCAGAAGAAGCGCTGGCTGCATCCACTGCTCGACGGCAAGATGCGCTCGGCGTTCTCCATGACCGAGCCGAACACCGCGGGCTCAGACCCGACCCTGCTCTCCAGCACCGCCGTGCTGGACGGCGACCAGTGGGTGATCAACGGGCACAAGTGGTTCACGTCGAACGGCATGATCGCCGACTTCTTGATCGCGATGGTCGTGACCGACCCCGACGCGGGCCCGTACGAGCGCGCGTCGATGATCATCGTCCCCGGCGACACGCCCGGCCTCAAGAAGCTTCGGAACATCGAGACCATGGGAGGCGGCGACCATTTCGGCTACGGCCACGCCGAGATCCTCTACGAGGACGTGCGCGTGCCCAAGGACAACCTGATCGGAAAGCGCGGCCAGGGCTTCCTCATCGCGCAGGCCCGCCTCGGGCCCGGCCGCATCCACCACTGCATGCGCTGGCTCGGGCAGGCGCGGCGCGCCTT
>Ga0209011_1000343_pt1 | contig 18394 bp, 18 predicted proteins | sample BlaSpr_A8_OM1_M3_FD_187986 | JGI IMG/M metagenome (GOLD analysis project Ga0209011, IMG submission 187986) | Forest soil microbial communities from Thunder Bay, Ontario, Canada - Black Spruce, Ontario site 2_A8_OM1_M3 (SPAdes) (version 2) | ecosystem: Environmental > Terrestrial > Soil > Boreal... | reverse complement strand
CGCGACGATCACCACCAGGTCGTCAGCGATGCTTTCGGCCGCAACGAGGAGCTGGACCTGGCCTCTCCTCAGCGATGACCGTCCCTTTGCCTGCACGGGGATATACGCACCGTCCCCGAGCCGGTGAAGCAACGCGTCGACCCCGCGGTCCAGCAGCGGGCGAAACACGTGAAGGTGGCCGCGCGACTGTTCGGTCAGGAGTGCCCAGACCCGATCCTCGAAAACCTGGCCGGAGGCGCTCGCCTCGCCCCGCGTCCACGGCCCCTCCATCATGTCCTCCCTCTCCCCTTCAGGCGAGAGGGTTGGGGAGACGAGCGCGAAAGAAGAGTTCGACAGGGTAGGGTGAGTAGGGAGCCAACTTTTGAGCAACTTTACAGTCCTCGATTCTGCGGAGGATGTCGCGGCTGCCGCGGCGACGGACATCGCAGAGGCGCTGCGCGAGGGCGCCCGCACGCTGGTGCTGGCCGGGGGCACCACGCCTCAACGCTGCTACGAGCTGCTGTCGCAGATGGACGTGATGTGGGGTCGCGTGAGCATCCTGTTCGGCGATGAGCGGTGCGTGCCGCCCCACCATCCCGACAGCAACTACCGGATGGCCCGCGAGGCGCTGCTCGACCGCGTGGCGCCGGCCACCGTCTACCGCATCCCGGCGGAGCTCGGACCTGACGAGGGGGCAAGCCTGTACGCACATGTGGTCGAGACGGTGCGCCCACTGGACGTGGTCGTGCTCGGCGTGGGGGAGGACGGGCATACGGCCTCGCTCTTTCCCGGGCATCCGGCCCTGGATGCGCCCGGGCTGACGGTGGGGATCCGCGATTCGCCGAAACCGCCGCCACATCGCGTGACGCTGACGCTCAGAGCGCTGCAGTCGGCGCGCCGGGTCATCATCCTCGCGACGGGTGCGGGCAAAGCGGAAGCGGTCGCGCGAGCGAAACGGAACGAGGTGCCATCCGGGATGATTGCTGGCGCACGATGGTTGATCGACCGGGCCGCAGCCGGGCAGTGAGCGGGATCGAGGTGGTGCCCTCGATCCTGTCCGCGGACGTGGGACGCCTGGCGGAACAGGTGAAGGAGGCCGAGGCCGCCGGCGCGGATCGGATCCAGGTGGACGTGATGGACGGACACTTCGTCCCGAACCTCACGTTCGGCCCGCTGGTCGTGGAAGCGGTCCGCCGCGCCACGAGACTTCCGATCGAGGCTCATCTCATGATCGAGCGACCGGAGATGTTCCTCGAGGCGTTCGCTAAGGCGGGTGCAACGTTGATCCAGGTGCAGGTGGAAGCCACTACGTCGCTGTATCGCACGGTGCAGTCGATCAAAGATCTCGGCTGCAAGGCGGGCGTGGCGATCAACCCCGCGACTCCGCTCGAGGATTTGCGAGAGATCCTGCCCTACATCGACATGGTCAACGTGATGACCGTCGAGCCCGGTTTCGGCGGGCAGAAGTTCATCGCCCGCAGCCCGGAGAAGATCAGCCGCCTGCGCGGGATGGACCCGCGGATCGAGATTGAAGTGGACGGGGGCATCGACGCGAAGTCGGCGCCGCTGGTGGTGAGCGCGGGCGCGACCGTGCTGGTCGCCGGCAACTCGGTCTTCGCCTTCAAGCAGGGGATCGCCGCCGGGATCAAAGCGATTCGCCAAGCCGTTGTCTGAGGACTTCAAGAGGACCGCCGCCGAGAAAGCGCTCGAGCTGGTGCAGGACGGGATGCTGCTCGGCCTGGGCAGCGGGTCGACCGCGAAGTACTTCGTCGACGGAGTCGGCCGGCTGATCGCGGGCGGCATGAAGTTGCGCTGCGTGCCGAGCTCGCGCGCGACCGCGGAGCTGGCCGCCGAGCTTGGAATCCCGATCGTCCAGGAGCTGGTCGGGCAGATCGACCTGGCCGTGGACGGCGCGGACGAGGTGGACCCGGCGCTGAACTTGATCAAGGGCCGCGGGGGCGCCCTCTTCCGCGAGAAGCTCGTGGCCGAAGCCGCCAAGCGGTTCGTCGTCATCGTGGACGAATCGAAGATGGTCAAGCAGCTCGGCGTGGGCGAGCTGCCAGTCGAGGTCTTCCCGTTCCTGTGGCGGACGACCGCGGAACGCCTGACCGCGCTGGGCGCGAGCCTGACCGTGCGCGGTGGGGAGGAGTCCCCCTACTTCACCGACAACGGCAACCTGATCCTGAACCTGGTGGTCGAGGGCGGGATCAAAAACGCCGCCGCCCTGGCGGAGGCGTTGAAGAGGACGACGGGAGTGGTGGAGCACGGGCTGTTCATCCGCCTGACCGACACGGTGATCGTGGCCGGGCCGGAAGGCTGCAAGGCGATCGGGAGACCCTGAGGAGTCCGTAACCACCGACGGGCGCCCGCGTTCGAGACTGAATGAGGGCTGCGGCAGCTGGAGCGCTGATCGCGTTGTTCGTCGTCGCGTGCGGCGACACCACGACCGGCAGCGTCACGACGAGCTCTCCCACGACCACCACCCCGGCGACGACGCCGATGGCGACCAGGTGGAGCTGCGGCGATACCCACAACGGTGCCACGGCACTGGCCCTTTACCGCGTCGCCACGACATCCCCGTCGGTGCAGATGGTGGACGCGTCGAACCCGCTGAAGCCCTACCTCGCCTGCACGCTGGCCCCGGCCTACGGCGCGCGATCTCTTTCCATGACCAAGGTGGCCTTCTGGATTGGTGACCAGCTTGGGATGGCCGACCTGCGCTCCGGGGCCATCACGCAGACCGCGCGCCTTGCTGCAACTGCCACTCAAGGTGCATTCAGCGCGGACGGAACCAAATTCGCGTATCGCCACTACGGGGATTCCGACGGCTTCAGCACCCACCTGTACGCCAACGGTTCTGACCGAACGCTCTACGTGCAGGAGCCCATCGGAGGGCACGGTGGGCCCGGCCCGAGCTTTGGATTCTTTGACCAGCTGGCGTTCTCGCCTGATGGAAGCCTGTTACTCGACTTCAACACGTTCAGGCCCTCAACGGGTCCAGCGACCCTGCTCGTCTTCAGAGCAGATGGCTCGATCGCATTCCAGGCCTCAAGCGCGCCTGGCGCGATCTGGAGCGCGACCGGCAGCACGCTGTACTTCTACGTGCCGAACCAGTCCGGCACTGCGGGCGAGCTGGACCGGCTGCAGGCGAACGGCCGGCGTGATGTCGTCGCGAATGGTTTGCAGGGCATGTACTGGGCGCGAATGAGCCCTGACGGGCGCAGCATTGTCTACAACGCCTCAGACAGCTCGGTCCCGGATTGCGGAGGCGTGCCGCATCTATGGAGCCTCGACCTCTCCACGGGACGCGCTACGCAGATCTCATCGCTGATCAGCTCGAGTCCGTACTTCGTCAAGCCCACCGTCCTCTGGTCCGACGAGCAAAAGCTCAGCCAGTGCGGCCCGGGCGGCCCAAGCTCTGAAGACGGCGTGATCCTCGCCCACGATCTCAGCACCGGCAAGGACGCGCCGGTGGACACCAGCCTGGTGCCGACTGATGTCGCCGGCTCGCTGCTCACCTGGAACTTGCTCGACGTCTGGTTCGCCCCCGCGTAAGGGGGACTCTGGAGAGGGCTGGCGGACGGGTTGGGATTTGAACCCAAGACAGCCTTGCGGCTGTACAGCATTTCCAGTGCTGCGCCTTCGACCGGACTCGGCCACCCGTCCAGCCCCGAAAGTCTACCGATGACCTGCTGTGGCTCTCCTAGCGAAAAGGTGAGGGACTTGGCGCCGGGCTGGACTGAATCGCCCCGCTTCGAGCCGGTGGACTCGCCGCCTGCTGCTGCTGGGCTGCCCCACGCAGATTGGGGCTGGGCCTGACGGCATTGGAAGCCGCGGATGGAGCGCCGGATCCGCCGGTGCTGATCGCTACCACGACGAACGTGTAGCTGACTCCGTTCGTCAGGCCACCAACCACCTCGGTCGTGTTGGTGAGGGCGAACGTCACCGGCGCCAGCGCCTGGCTGCCGGCGTACGGCGTGACCCGGTAGCCGACGATGGGTCTGCCGCCGTCGTTCGGCGCGATCCACCTCACCACCGCGGAGCGGTCAGAAGCCAGCGCGGTGACAGCGGTCGGCGCCGCCGGCAGCGTGTATGGGGTCACGGCGTTGAACGTCTGCTGGTCCTGGCCGTCGCCGTTGATCGCTGTGACCGTGAACGTGTAGCTCGTCCCGTTCTGCAGGCCCGGGATCGTCGTGCTGATCGGCGCCCAATCGGCGGTTCCCTGGACGTCGACCGCAATGTTTCCGGGCTGGCCGGCGATGTGGTACTTCGCGATCGGCACACGACACGTGCGAGCTGCATTCCACGTGAGCGTGGCGCTCATGTTCCCCGGCGCGGCCACCGCGTCCAGGACCATGTGCGGAGGGCTTGGCAACAGGCTGGCGTAATAGATTGCCCAATTCATGTAGCTCATCCAGTTCCAGTGGGGCCCTGGATCCCAATGATGGTCGGAGCCACCGAACAGTCCGGGATTGTTCGGGTCGGGCACCTCGCTATGGCCGATGACATGCGCACGGTCCATCGGCACGCCCCAGCGCGAGCAGATGGAGGCCGCGAGGTGCGCGCTGGCTTGATACTCCGCGTCCGTGTAGCCGCCACTCGAGGCATATCCCTCGTGCTCGATGCCGATCGCGCGCGTGTTGTAGTCCCAGTTGCCGGCGTGCCATGCGATGTCGCGCTCCCGCACCATCTGGTCGATCTGACCTGCATACCCGATGACGTAGTGGGCCGACGCCTCCCGCGCCGGGTCCTGGAAGATGGAGACGGCGCTTGCGAACGAGCCTTCGATGTCGTGGATCACGATCATGTCGACCGGATAGTCGTGGGCACGGTCGGCGACGGTGTAGTTCGCGGAGCTCGCGGCTACCCACGTGGCCGGTGGGTAGTCGGGCGTCGCGGCCAGAGCCGTTGAACCACCGGCGGCCCAGACCGCCGCGGCCGCCAGCGTGATCGACAAGGGGCGGGAAAGGCGTTTGGTCCTCATGGGTGCGTGACAGCCGAACGCCTACGGTAACGGTTGGGGGTCGGGCTTCCGGCGAGTTAGGGCCGTGGAGCTTCGCTGGGGGCTGTCGATTCCGGGCCTTCCTGTTCGTCGTAGCAGTGAAGGCCCGGGATCGGGCCCAGCCCAAATCAATTCTTCAGGAGGTTCGACGATGCCAAGCCATGTAGTCCATTTCGAGGTCACCGGCAAAGACGGAAAGGCCCTTCAGCGCTTCTACTCCGACGTGTTCGGCTGGAAGCTCGACACCAACAATCCCGGTGGCTACGGGATGGTGCGTGGCGGCGAGAAGGAGATCACCGGCGGCATCGGCGACGCCCCACAGGGAACGCCAGGAGGCGTGACCTTCTACGTCCATACCGAGGACCCCAAGGGTGTCCTCGCCAAGATCGAGCGGTTGGGTGGCAAGGTCTTGATGCCGCTGACCGAGGTCGCGCCGGAGACCACGATCGCGCTGTTCGCGGACCCGGAGGGCCACGTCGTCGGCTTGATGTAGACCGGTGAGGGGAGAGGGCACGCGCGCCCTCTCCCACCTCTGTCTGATGGCGCGACAATGAGATCGCCCATGCACAGCCACACCGGGCCCGACTTTGGACGCGTGGCACCCGAGCACGCCGCGACCCTCCTCGGCATCATGTCCCTTCTGCACGGCGAGCCGGTCGCCCCCGCATTCGGACGGCTGCTCAAGAAGCGCCTCGAGCCAGGCGACTACATGCTCCTGGCGCACATCTTCGAAGAGGTCAGCGTGCTTGCCCTCCACCGCCTCATCCCGGAGACTCTGCTCTTCGACGCGTTCGCCTTCGACCTGTACTGGGACGAGCTGCGCGAGGACATCCTGTCTCTCCGCCGGCACACGGGAAACGAGAAGTTCTGCGAGAACTTCGAGATCGCTGCCGACCGCGCGCGCGACTACAGGAGCGAACGTCCTCCCAAGCGGCGCTGGCGCCACAAGCCGGAAGGTGGCGACCCTCCAGATCCGCCAGGCGGACCTGGCCGGCGTCCGCCGGGCCCGGCTCCGGAGCGTGGATCCGAGTCGCCCGGATCGGGCCGTCCGAGCGAGGTGCGGGCGCTCCGCCGCCGGAGGTAGACAGCGGAGCGCCTGCAACCAGGCGGCCGGTTCTTGCATCAAACGGGCAGGAACATGTTTGCTGGAGTGATGGAACAGCGCCCTGAGCTGCTGGTGAGCGCCGCCGCGGGAGACGCCGAGTCGTTCACCGCCCTGATCGAGCCGCTCCTCGACCCGGCCTACCGCCTGGCCGCCGTGATGCTCGCGGACCGGGCGTCCGCCGAGGACGCGGTGCAGGAGGCCTCGATCAAGGCCTGGCGCAAGCTCGGCCAGCTGCGGGGGGACCTCGAGTCGCTGCGGCCCTGGTTCCTGTCGATCGTGGCCAACGAGTGCCGGATGGCCAGGCGCCAGCGCTGGTGGTCGGTGTTGAAGCTGCCGGAGATACCTCCCTCTGAGTCGACCCCGCGGGAAGGCGGCGGTTCGGACCTCCATCGGGCGCTGCTCAAGCTCAGCGCTGAGGAAAGACTTCCACTGGTGCTGCACTTCTACCTGGACCTGCCCCTGGACGAGGTGGCCCGAGCGCTGCGGATCTCGCCGTCCGCGGCCAAGTCCCGGATTTACCGCGCGGCAAGACGGCTGCGCTCCGACCTGACCCTCGAGGAGGTCTTTTAGAGTGGGCAACGACAACTTTCGCCGCGAGATCGGCCACGTGTTCGACGAGATGGCCGGATCACCCTCCTCTGCGCTTCCCGACCGCGTGCGGTCGTCGCTCGCCCACGTTCCGGAGCAGCGCGGGCCGTACTGGATCGCGGGCCTCGCCGCGGCGCTGATCGCGGCCGTGGTGATCGGCGTCCTGGTCGTGGCCAACCCACTGAACCGCCCGGCCAACACGGTTGCGCCCGGCGCGGGAACGAATTCGAGCCCGACTCCAGGCCCAACTCCAGGCCCGACCCTCAGCCCGGAAGCACCCCCAAACCCACAGGAGGCCCAGTTCGTGTGCACGGGTGGTTCGGCGATCCTGCCTGAGTACGCGCAGGCTCCGTTACCGGCTGTGATCGACGCTGTCCGCACAGGCACCCACGCGGGTTACGACCGGCTGACGATTCAGATCAAGAGCGGTGGAGCGACGGACGTCCGGGCGACCATCCAGACGGGCGCCACGTTCACCCGGTCCCCCCGGGGCGACCAGGTGACGCTCGCGGGCAAGAACGGCATCCTCGTCATCATCCACAACGCCGACCTCCACACCGGCTACAGCGGACCGGCCGACATCAAGACCGGCTATGCGTCGCTGGTGGAGATTCAGACGCTCGAGGACTTCGAGGGAGTGGTGCAGCTCGGCATTGGCGTCTCGGGGGCTGCTTGCTTCCGAATGTTCCCACTGAGCAACCCGAACCGCGTGGTGATCGACGTTCAGAACGCGTCCTAGCGCTTGTGCAGCAGAGCCAGCCCGTATCCGCCGGCGACCTGGTCGTATCCCGCCGCCTCGACTGAGGCAACCTCGACCTGGAATGCGGTGATGTCGTAGCTCGTCGCCTGGTAGTCGAGCACCACCCATTCCGCGTCGTGCACGCCCTCGAAGTGGTAGTCGTACATGTACCTGCGCTGATCGAGATGACTCGTCAGTCCGGTCTCCGCTGAGACGCGAGCGTCGGGGGCGATCCGCACGAGCTCACGGACGAACAGCGCATACCGCGGCTCAGCCACGAGCTGGTGGGCATCGAACTTCCGCGAGTACGGCATGTCGCCGTAAGCCCAGCTGAAAAGCAGTGAGCTCGCCACCACGCCTGACATCAAGACTCGACGTGCGGGCGCCGGCAGCCGGGCCAGGCCCAGGATCGCCGTACCAACCACCAGCGGTATCAGCGGCGCGGAGTACTGCGACGTGAACGAGTAGAACGGGGGGTAGTTGGACAGCAGGAGGTAGCCCAGCGTGGGGAGGACCAGCAACGAAGCCCAGCCCGCCACCGCGCTGAGGCCGAGGGTCGATCCAAAGACGCCGACGACGAAATAGACCTTGCCGGTCTGCAGCACGGTGCGGACGATGCGCAGCGGATCGGTGAGCAGCGTCGTCAGGATCCCGCTCGGGCTGCCCCCGACGTCCCGATATCGCTCGGCGAAATACGGATAGGCGAGGCCGCCGGCAAAAGAGGGGATCACGACCTGGATCACCGCCGCAAAGGTCAGCAGGCTTCCCACCATCACGCCGAGTCCGAGCTTCCAGTCGCGCTTGCTGAGCAGCGCGTACAGCCCAAAGCCGGCGCCGACCAAAGCCATCTCCTCTTTGACCAGCAGCGTGAGTAGCAGGCTGAGCAGGAAGAGCCGGGTTCGCCCGCGCTCGAGGAAGTACAGGGCAAATCCCAGCGGCGCCACCGAGAGCGCGACCTCGTGGAAATCGTCGAGGTTGATATAGGCGAGAGGCACGCACAGGAAATACACGGCGACCCAGAGCAGCGCGTAACCCGGGGGCAGCTTCAGCCTGGCGAGCAGGTACACCGGCCACGCACCCAGGGTCAGGGCCAGCGTCTGGATGACGAGCAGCGTCTCGGGGTGAGGCAGCGCGATGTAGAACGGCACCAGGAGCAGGAGGGCGGGCGAGAAGTGGTCGCCCAGCAGGGAGTGGGGGACAGGCAGCGAGAGGCTCATCGTCGATTCGAACGGGCGGCCGTGGGTCGTGTTCCAGAAGACCTGGTCGAAGAGGCCGAGGTCAAAGCCCCCGGAGTGATATGTCTGGTGACGTTGAATTGACAGCGCGGCGTACACGACGAAGTAAGCAGCCGCGACCACAACAGCGATGAGACTCTCGCGGCGCAACACGAAATCGCGAGCTCGGATCAGCGTCAAGCGCAGCTCAGGAGTCAATTAGGGCGGCTGGTAGACTACCCCGGTTGCATCCCCCTAGGCGCCGCGGGGCAAAGCGCCGCAGCGCGCTGGTCGCCCTGGCAATCGTCGTGGTAATCGTGGCAGGCGGCTCGAGCCTCAGTGCGTTTGCCTATACATCGGTCAGGGGACAGGCCAGCCGGTTGCAGACCCAGGTCACGGTCCACCTGCAGCTCGGTCAGAGCGAGCTGGAGGCGGCGAAGACAAGCCTGAACACAGCGAACGCCAAACATGACCTGACGCAGATCGCGCAGGCCAACGTGCACTTCACAACCGCCAAGGTCCAGTTCATGGTTGCCCGCCAGATGGCGGACAGCAGCCGGCTGCTCCAGCAGCTGGAGGGCATCCCGGCCGTGGGTCAGATGGCCCAATCCCAGCACGCCGCGATCGACGGCATCACCGACATGGGAGTTGCGATCTCCAACGCCGGGCTCGAGCTCGCGAAGCTGGACGCGCAGCTGATCAAGCCCTCCTCGGGTGGAGGTCAGCAAGGTGCAACTCTGCTCAGCGTCCTGGACCAGACGAGCAAGAGCCTGGTCATCGTCCAGGCGGATCTCGTGCACGCGGAGAAGGCGGCCACCCAGGTCGACGTTCGGGTGCTTACGGCGGCACAGCAGCTCTCCTTCGTCAAAGCCAAGAGCACGATCAGCTCTGCGCTTGCCGCGGCGGACGAGTTCGCGCGCCTGGTCCCGATCCTCACCGAGCTGCTGGGAGGCAACGGCGTCCGGCGGTACCTGGTGGAGCAGGTCAATCCGTCCGAGCTGCGCCCGGGCGGGGGCTTCATCGGCACCTTCAGCGAGCTGCAGGCCGACCACGGGTCTTTGAGGCTGCTCAAAAGTGGGCCGGCGGAGGAGCTCATCGGAGCGCGTCCCGGCCCCGGCCAGGTTGGCTATATCGCCCCACCCGGCGCCTTGCGCGAGTTCGTGCCCAACGCCGGCTGGAGCTTCATCGACTCAAACTTCTACCCGGACTTCCCGTCGAACGCGGTCGCGGGCGAGAACTTCGCCCAACCGCGGCTGGGCCATGCGCTCGACGGCGTCATCTCGATCGACTACTACGCCGTCGCCAAGATGCTGGAGGTCACCGGGCCGCTGGCCGTGCCCGGCTACGGGATCACCGTGACCTCGGCCAATTTCGTCGCCATCGTCGTGTCGCACGACCTTGCCGACGACAATGCCCACAAGGCGATCCTGAGCACGGTGGCGGGACCTCTCATGGACCGGATTGCGACGCTGCCGCCAGATAAATGGCCGGCACTGATCACCGCGCTCAATGAGCTCTCGGGTTCACGACACCTGCAGGCGTTCTTCAACAACCCCGCGGTTCAGAAAGAGATCGACCGCGTCGGCTGGTCGGGGGCCGTGAATCCGACCTCCGCGCCGGACTACGCGATGGAGGTCGAGGCAAACCTTGGCGGGACCAAGGCGAACTACTTCATCGATCGTCACTTCACCGTGGAGCTCGCGCGCAGCGGCAACACGCTGCACCACAAGGTGACGATCGACATCACCGACAACATGCCCTTCAACTACCGGCCCCGGGAGTACTACAGCGCGTTTCTCCGCCTGTTCGTCAGCGGCAATGCCTCAAATCCAAGCAACAACCTGCGGCCTCCGAAATATCCCAATCCCGGTCCGCCGGCCGGCACGCGCGCCCTCGACGGTTGGGTGCCGCTGTTCCATGGCTATGGGCATTCAGCCCAGGCGGTGTTCCAGTACGACACGCCGTGGAGTCCCGATGGCCGAGGGGTGGGCAAGCTCTACTGGCAGAAGCAGCCTGGCACCGACTTCGACAAGATCGACGTGCGGTGGAACGACGGGAGCGGCCATGCGTACTCGATCAGCGGTGACCTGACCCAGGACCGCGTTTTCAACTTCTCGTCGAAGGGGATCACCACGGTGCCGGGCCATGCGGCGCAGGCGCAGCTGCCCGGTCTCAGCCTCGGCTGATCAGCTCCCGGTGAGCGCCTGCCGGACGCTTTGAATGATTGAAGGCTGCTCGGGCCATCGCTCCTTGTAGATACGCATGCCGCGATCGACCAGGAACCTGGCCACGATCAACGGAACGACCATGACGAGAAACGTCTTCACCGAAGTTGCCACCGTGCCGCGGCCCATGGTGAGCAGAGTGAAGAAACCAAGAGTGGAGTACAGGGCCTGCCACGCCGTTTCGCTGTAGGTGGCCAGCAGCCTCCGCAGCCATCTCCACGCCGTGCCCCACACCCAGCCCAGCACTGCGAACTGGAGCAGCACTCCTGATGGTCCGAAGTTGAGATAGGCCTCTGCCAGGAGGGAGAATCCCGTGCCGTGTCCTGGCACCCAGTTGGGTAGGTGCTCTTGCGCGAACCGTTCCGCAAGGTCGGGCGGTCGTGTCGGCCAGATCGCCCTGGGCACCATCAGGATGGGAACGTCGAGGTAGCTCTGGCCATAGATCGGCTTCGGGTGCTTGCCGAAGACGTACTGGATCGAGACGAAAGGACCGCCCGCATCGGATCCCTCGACGAGCCCGTAGCTGGGCGCGAGCACACCCTGGACCGTGAGCTGTGCGTTTCCGCGATGAAGCGAATAGGCATTGAAGACCAGTAGGCCCACCGTGACTGCGACCGCCAGGATCGCTGTTGCCTGGAGCAGCCTGAGCCGCCACCGCATGAGTGGCGAAGCCAGCATCAAGAAGGCCAGCGAGATCGCCTCTTTTCGATTGATGACGACGCTGCCGAAGCTGAGGGCGACCGCTATGACGATCGCAGCGGGCCGCCGGCGCGGATTACGCAGCCAGATGGCGCCGATCACCGCCAGCGGGACGTAGACGGCCGCCAGCAGCACGGCCAGGATCGGGTTGTCGTAGACGACCTTCGTGCCCTGGGTTGCATAGTCACGCAGGCCCTGCAGGAAGTGCGCGAAGAACAGCAGGGGCAGCAGCACGACCAGCGCGACCGCAACCAGGACGAACAGGCTCACAGGCACCGTGGTGTCGTCGCTGTCAGACCTCTCCTCTGGCGATGGCCAGGGCCGGAAGCCGGACGCAAGGTAGCCCACGACCCACGCCACCAGCGCCAGCGCCGCCATGACCACGACCCCGGCGAGCTGAAAGTCGGTGAGGTAGACGGGGAAGCCGGCCGGGTCGCCAACGCCCAGGAGTCGTCTCACTGCCATGTCGAATGGAATGGCCACGTAGTAGACAAGGCATCCGACCGTGAAGATCGAGATCGTGGAGTAGTAGCCTTCCGCGCGGCCGAAGCGGTGGATCAGCGCGAAGGCGATCGCAAGGAAGATGACCGTCGCGAAAATTGGTGCCCAGACCATTACTGGGTCTGCACCAGGCGGGCCGAGCCTCCAGGCATCGCGACTTGAAACAGGCCAAACCGAGCCATCAGAAACATGATCAGGAAAACGGCGATGCAGGCGGCGAAGACCTGTGCCGGCACGCTGACCAGCTGGGCCCTGGCGATGACCAGCGCCAGCGCAACGAGCGAGCAGTAGGCACAGTAGACGGCCAGCACGGGGCTCGGCCGGACCCGTTCACCGAGCCTGGCCTGGACCAGCAGGTAGAGGACGACGCAAAACGCACCGAAGATCGCCGAGTAGGCGAGGACGACGCCACTTGCGCCCAGCACCCCTGTCGCGGTGCCCAGCGCAATCGACGCCGCCAGCAGCAGGGCGAAGACCGAGCTGGCTGCAGCTTTCCGCCAGGCAGGCTCGAGGGCATCCAGCGGGATCTCCATCACGTACGCGACCAGCTGCAAGGCGCCAAACATCGCACCGAGGGCGAGGAACAGGTGCTGCCGTTCGTAGGTCGGTCCGATCAGGACCGTGACCGCCAGGTCGATGGCGGCAGCTGAGAAGACCGCGAAGGTGAAGCCGCCCGCCAGGGCAAATGTGAGCATCTGCCGGATGGTGGAGACGACTGCTTTGCGATCGGTGGTCAGGACGGAGGCGATCTGCATGAACCCGACGAGCGCATTGGCCGTGATCGCCAGGCGCGACAGCGTGATCGCGATCGCGAGCCCGAGGCTGGCGGCGGCGGTCTGCTCGAGGCCCGCGCCCGACCAGCGCAGCGCGACGGGAAACGACGACACCGTCAGGGTGAAGAAGACGCCCGAGATCAATTTCGGAGTACCCACGTTGAGGAGCTCCCTGACGATTCCGGCTGCGGGCGCGAAGCGCAAGGGGTTCCCGGTGCCACGTGTGCGCAACGTGATGGTCACAGCGAGCGTGATGGCCAGGAGTGCAAGGTTGCCGATGGAGTAATGCAGTAGGAATGACTCCACGTGGGCAGCGCCCGGGTCCAGCAGGGCGATGGAAACAGGCAGGATGCCGGACTGGATCAGCTCCATCGCGACATACACGCTGTACTGCTTGAGCCCGAGCAGGTAATACCAGACGAGCTGAAGCGGAGCGAGCGTCGCGAGGTAGAGAGCCGCCATCGCGATCGCTGAAGCCCAGTGGCGGTCCCTCAGGACGAAAGCGGAAACCTCCGAAGACCACAGGCCGACCAGCGCGAGCGGTAGCAGCAACGTGAGGATGGCTAGACAAGCCGCGCTGGCGAGGACAGCCTCGGCGGTCCACGTCGATGACCAGGCCGCGATCGTGCGCGGCACGGAGATCCCCATTCCGATCAGTCCCACGCTCGCCGGCCATGCCAGCAGCTGGATCAGGATGATGTAGACGTTGTAGTCGCCGGCGCCCATGCGGTGGGCGAGAAAGCGCAGCGTCAGCAGCGTCAGGACGACAGTCGCGAGACGAACCAGCAGCAGCGACGCATGGGACGAGGCGGCGGCACTCCGCAGCTGAGTGATGGCCGCGCCGGCCTTCATGCCAGGGCTTGCTTCAGCGCGCCGACCGCGTATTCAGCCTCGTCTTCAGTCATGCCTGCGTATACGGGCAGGCAGATGTGACCATCGCAAAACTCATCGGCGACCGGAAACTCCTGCCCGCGCGCGTACTCCTGGAGGATGGGCTGGCGGTGAAGCGGGAGCTCGTAGACCTCACCGCTCAGAGAGACGCCGTGCTCTTCACGAATCCGCTTCTTGAGCGCGGGCCGGTCGAGCTCTGGGTCGACCTTCACCATGTATTTGTAGTAGTTGCTCTCCACGCCCGGCGGCGACGCAACGGGTACCGCGTAGTCAAGGCCGGCCAGCGCTCTGTCGTACACGCGCGCGGCCCTGCGGCGGCTCTCGATGAACTGGGGAAGCTGCCGCAGCTGCGCCAGGCCGATCACCGCGTGGACCTCGCTCAGGCGCCAGTTGTATCCCAACCGTACGTGCTTGTTGGTCAAGAACCCTTCTTTGCCCTGGTCGCGGTAGATGCGCGCCTCCGCGTCCATCGTCTGGTCGCCGGTGACGAGCATGCCGCCCTCGCCGCTCGTCATGACCTTCGTGGGATAGAAGGAAAAGGCGGCGGCATCTCCGAACGTTCCCGCGAAGCGCCCGTTGAGCGTCGACCCTTGCGCGTGAGCCGCGTCTTCGAGGAGGAAAAGGCCACGTTGCCGGCAAAACGCCTGTATCTCGGGAAGGCGGGGGCTCATGATTCCGCCGATATGGACGACGATCACCCCCGCGGTCTTCGGCGTGATGGCGGCTTCGATCGCGGCCAGGTCGGGCGTCAGGTCGTCGATCCTGATGTCGACCAGCTTTGGAGTCCCGCCGGCATGCACGACCGCGGCTGCTGTCGCCACGAACGTGTTGTCCGGGACGACGACTTCTTTGCCGGCGACTCCGAAAGCACGGAGGGCGATTTCCAGAGCGCTGGTGCCGCTGTTCACGGCCACGGCATGAGGCGTGTCGATGTAGGCGGCGAACTCGGTTTCGAAATCGACCGTGTGCTTGCCCAGCGTCAGGGCGCCGCTGGTCAGGATCTCACCGACGCGCTGCTTGATCCACTCCTGGCTGGGTCCGTCGAACACGATCTTCGCCGCGGGTATCCAGCGTTGACTTGTTCGTTCCGTCACTGTTCGACTCCTCTGGCTGGAAAGCGGGGGCTCGCGCTCTTGAACAAGTCCCACACCTTACACTTTCGGCCTCGAGGTGGACCCTCTGACGAGCTCTGATCGGCCGCTGTGGCGAATCACCGAGTTCCTCCTGTCAGCAGCCGGCCTGGTGTTGGCGACGCCGGTCATCGCGGTTTGCGCCGCGGCCATCTGGGTCGAGGACAGGCACAATCCCATCTACCTCGCGCCGCGGATCGGGCAGCACGGCCGCCCGTTCACGATGCTCAAGCTGCGCACGATGAGCGCGGGGGGCGCCGGGACCGACGTCGACTCGACAGCGAGGGATGACCCGCGGCTGACGGCGACCGGCCGGTTCTTCCGGCGTTTCAAGCTGGACGAGCTGCCACAGCTGGTCAACGTGATCGCGCTGACCATGCGCATTGTCGGTCCGCGGCCACAGGTGCCGCGTGAGGTGGCGATCTACACGGATGAGGAACGCCGCCTGTTGACTGTGCTGCCCGGTGTGACGGACCTTGCTTCGATCGTGTTTTCCGACCTCCAGGAAATCCTGGCGGGCGCCATAGACCCGAACCTCGCATACGGCCGGCTGGTGCGTCCGTGGAAGAGCCGCCTCGGCCTCCTGTACGTGGAGCGGCGAAGCCCTCGGCTGGATCTCACCATTATCTGGCTCACGCTGGTCAACGCGGTGGCTCGCGGGCGCGCCCTGGCCTCGGTCGAGAGGCTGGTCCGGAACCTGGGAGCCTCGGAGGACCTGGTACGTGTGTGCGGCAGACGAGAGCCGCTGCAGCCGGCGCCGCCGCCTGGAGCTCGATCAGTCGTCACCTCGCGCACAGAGGCCCCTCGATGACCGGCCGGCTATCGCGGATCGTCCTGGGCTGCGAACCGCTCGGCGGCGCGGACTGGGGCCCGGTGGACGCGAAGGCCGCCGCGGCCGCCGTCGAGGAAGCGGTCGGTCGGGGGATCACCGCGTTTGACGTGGCGGACGTCTACGGCCTGGGCCGTGCCGAGACGCTGCTCGGGGAAATTCTGGGCGGCAGGATGCCAGAGCTGCTGGTCATGACCAAAGGCGGGGTCCGGTGGTGGGTGGATGGTCAAGCGCGGGCGAGGACGGCCACCGACGGAAGCGGCGCGTACCTGAGACACGCGGTCGAGGCCAGCCTCGAGCGTCTCCGTATGGACTCCATCCCGCTGTACTTCCTTCATCGCCCAGACCCGAACGTGCCGCTCGAGGAAAGCGTGGGAGCTCTCGCCGAGCTGGTCAAAGCAGGTCTTGTCGGCTCGATTGGAATCTGCAACGCCGGCGCGGCCGAAGTGCGCAGGGCGCATGCGGTCCACCCCCTGGCGGCAGTTCAGTTCGAGTACAGCCTGCTGAGGCGCGAGGCGGAAGCGGAGCTCATCCCTCTGTGTGGCGAGCTTGGAATTGAAGCTCTCGCGCACGGACCCCTGGCACAGGGTCTGCTCACGGGAAAGTACAACCGCGAATCGCGATTCGGCGGCGACGATCGCCGGCACCGGCTGCCGCTGTTCGGCGAGCTTGCAAGAGGCGACCACGACCAGGTGCTTGCGCGCCTGCGGGAGGCCGCCCGGAAGCGAGGCGCATCTCCGGCTCAGCTGGCCTTGAGCTGGGTGCTCGGCCGGCCGGGAATCACCGCCGTCATCGCCGGCGCGAAGGACGCAGCCCAGGTGCGCGACAACGTCGGAGCATTGGACGTGCACCTCGACGCCCAGGACAGCGACCGGCTGGACATTGCGATAAGGTGACTGCCGTGTCAGTGACGGCTGAGCCCAAGCTGAGCGCTCCCAAGCGCGCAGCCAAGTCGATTCTTGCCGGCAGCCGGCGCCGGCTTCCCGCACCCCTCTACGACGCGGGCTACTCATTTCTCTACAGCGCGTACCGCGGCCTTCTGCGCAGCCTCTATTTTCCCAACAGGTTTGCGCAGTCTGGCGCGGCCCGGACCAGGTCGCGCCGCGTCTTTCGCGCATTGCGCTACTCGCTGGTCGGGGCGAGCGGGCTCGAGGTCAGCCACGATGCCGTCAGCTCGGTCGTCGCCGCCGGCGTGCCGGGTGACATCGTCGAGTGCGGCGTGGCGCAGGGCGGGTGCGCGGGCCTGATGGGTCTCGCCATGCTCGACGATCAGGGCGCGGGGCGCCGGCTGTGGCTTTTCGACTCCTTCGAAGGACTTCCAGATCCCACGGCGGCGGACATCGATCCGGCGGCCGGTTCGACCGGTTCTCACGTCCAGCCGCTGCTCAAAGGCTCATGCCTGGGCACGGTCGACGAAGTTTCACACGTGATCTTCGACTACTTCGGAATCCCCAAGGCGCGGGTGCGCATGGTCCAGGGCTGGTTCGAAGACACGCTGACGCCGGCGCGCAAAGAGTTGAACCAGGTCGCGGTGCTGCGCATCGACGGGGACTGGTACGAGTCCACCAAGACCTGCCTGTTCGCGCTCTATGACCGCGTGTCGCCAGGCGGATTCGTGATCATGGACGACTACGACACCTGCTATGGGGCCAAGCGCGCTGCCGAAGAATTCTTCGAAACGCTCCCCGCGGGTCAGCGACCCGCTGATCTGCTCTCAGACGGTCGGGGTGGACGCTACTTTCAGAAGCTTCACTGAATATCGAATAGTCGGTCGCAGTCCAGGTTTCGCGGCCGGCCTGCACCTTGGCCTCGCCAGGGCTGCACAGGGCTTGATCCGGTCGCTCAGGTTGAGGGGGTACGGCAAGTCGCTGGCGGTGCTCGATGCGGGATTCGGCCGCCGAGGGCACTGGGTGACGCTTTCAACGCACCGCGGAGGGCAGCTTCGGGTACCGCTCACGGACGGGTACTGGATCTATTACCTGTTCGGGGGACCGGAGTATGAGCCGGAGCTGGCGTCGCTGCTTCCACGCTTGCTCACCGGAGGCGAGTACTTCATCGACTGCGGAGCCAACATCGGCTACTGGAGCGTCTTCGCCTCCAGGCTTGTGGCACCCCAGCAGATATTTGCGGTCGAACCCGCCGGTGACACGTACAGGTGGCTGGCGGCCAACTCCGAGCTGAATGGCGGTTTCCACACCATGCAGAGAGCCGTATGGTCGCGGTCAGACATACCCCTGAGCATCAGCGCGAACCTGGAGCGGTCTGCCTCGACAAGCGTTTCCACCCACGGCGACGGTCCGACCGTTCAATCGATCAGCGTCGACGATCTGGCTGCCGGCATACCGCCGTCGTCACCGATCGTCGTGAAGTTGGATGTCGAGGGCTCGGAGCTCGCGGCTTTCGAGGGCGCCCGGCGCACCCTGACGAGGCCATCGGTGTTCATCTATGAAGACCACGGATCGGATCGTGCGTCGGAGAACACCCGCGGCGTCATGACCGACCTGCAGCTGGATGTGTTCTATCTGAACCCAACTGGTCGGGTCGAGCTGGTGGCTTCAATTGATTCGCTGGGCGCCGTGAAGGTGGACCGCACTCGGGGGTACAACTTCGCCGCTGCGGTTCACGGTTCCTGGGGAGCCAAGCGCCTCACAGAGATCAGCAGCTGACCTGGCGCTGGAGCGCTGCCAGGACGACGTCTCGGATGCCCTCGGCTCGCGGA
>Ga0209011_1000341_pt1 | contig 18443 bp, 16 predicted proteins | sample BlaSpr_A8_OM1_M3_FD_187986 | JGI IMG/M metagenome (GOLD analysis project Ga0209011, IMG submission 187986) | Forest soil microbial communities from Thunder Bay, Ontario, Canada - Black Spruce, Ontario site 2_A8_OM1_M3 (SPAdes) (version 2) | ecosystem: Environmental > Terrestrial > Soil > Boreal... | reverse complement strand
AAAAGCCGCATCATGGATCTTGCCGGCCGCCATCGTGGCCCCGATTGCGGTGATCGCCATTGCCGCCGTCGCTTATCTGATGGGCGAGCGGCATAACGGGCCGACGCCGAACCCGCCAAGCGCGTCACCGGCCGCGTCGACGGTCGCGACGTCGCCGAGCGCGCCTGCGCAACAGACATCGCGGCAAGCCGAGGCGTTGGTGCCGGAAACGGTCCCCTTCATCGCGGATAGGTCGCGCGGCATCATTCGCAACGAATATATGCCGGCGGCTGATCACAAGGCGCTGGCGATCAGCGCCGGGCCGATCGGCTTCACCTCGGGCCAGGCCGACGACGAGACCGCAAAGACCGTCGCGCTCGATATCTGTCAGAAGCGTGCGGATACCCAGCCGCTGCAGCGAAAATGCGAGATTTATGCGCTCGGCAATACTGTCGTTTATGCAGGCGGCCGGCCGCCGATGCCGTCGACACCGTGGGTGCGGCATGATCCGGCCACGACCAGGCCGCTGGTCGCCAACGACATCCCGCTATTGCGGCCAGCCGGCAAGGCCGCGGTCGAGAAGAACTATCTGGCCGCACGCGCGCCGAAGGCGCTGGCGCTCGGGCCGGTCGGCGGTTTCCATTTCGTGTCTAATCAGGAAAGCGCCGACGAGGCGGTGCGCCGGGTGCTCGAGCTTTGCGGCAGTAATGCCGGGGTGCCGTGTCTCGTCCTTGCCGTCAACGACGATTTCGTCGTGCCGATTCCGCTGACGATGAAAGTCGTCGGATTTTTTCAGCCTGCCAGTGCACCGGCCATCGCGCCGGAATTGCGCGACGATGTCGCGCGCCGCCTCGCCAACGGCAGCGGTTGGACCGCGGTCGCGGCCGGCGCGGGCGGACACGCCGGCGTCATGCTCGGGGCCGCGAACGAGCAGGACGCGATCGTCGGCGCCATGGCGGATTGCGTCAAGCGTGACAGCGCCTGCCGCGTGATCGGCATCGGCTCGTTTGCCGTTGAGGCTAATTGAACGCCTTCACGTTCCAGCGAGATGCGCGAATTCGCGGACCACGCGTTCGTAAACCGCGCGTTTGAACGGCACCACAAGGCTCGGGATATTCTGCATCGGCTCCCAGCGCCAGGCGGAAAATTCCGGCTCATGGGCGCCGGCGGGATGGGCGAGGTCGATCTCGCTCTCGTCGCCGGTAAAGCGCATCGCGAACCATTTCTGGGTCTGGCCGCGGTATTTGCCCTTCCAGGCTTGGCCGACGATCTCGCGCGGGATGTCGTATTGCAGCCAGTCGGCGATTTCGCCCAGCCGCTCGACGGAACGGATATTGGTTTCCTCGTGCAGCTCCCGCAACGCCGCCGGCCAGGGCTCTTCGCCCTTGTCGATACCGCCTTGCGGCATCTGCCAGGCGTGCGTCGCGTCGATGTGCTCCGGCCCCTCGATGCGGCGGCCGATGAAGGCAACACCGGCGCGATTGAGCACCAGCACGCCGACACACGGGCGATAGGGGAGGTCTTCGAAGCGCATAGCGGAGGACAGATGACGGACGACAGACGACGGATGATTTCAGTTTATCCGCCCTCTGTCATCCGTTGTCCGTTATCAGGTTTGCTTCGGCTTCAGCGCCACCGCCGTGATCGGAACCAGCTGAACGCCGTGGTCGGCCAAGGTTCTCGCCCATTTGGCGATGTGGTCGATCGAGACCGGCAGCCCGGACGATATGCCGACGGCGACGCTGCGCTCGCGCGCCGCCATTTCCAGGCGGCCCAGCGCGTGGTCGATCTCGCCCGCCGTCGGCACCGCATCGATCGTGACGTCGGCCTTGGCGAAGGGGAGATTGTTGGCGCCGGCAATGCGGCCGGCGAGGCTCCGCGGGTTGGCGCCGTCGTCGACGAAGATCAGCCCGCGCTTGGCGGCCTCGCGCAGCACCGGCGCGAACGACGGCTCGGAGGCGGTGAAGCGCGCGCCCATGGCGCCGGTGATGCCGACATAGCCTTGGAGCCGGCTCATCAGCCAGTACAGCCGGTCGATGTTCTGCTGCGGTGTCAGCGAGGTGAGCAGCGTTTGCGGGCCGGAATCGTTGTCGGGGTAGTCGAACGGCTCCATGGGTACCTGAAGCAAAACCTCGTGGCCCCGGGCACGAGCGCGCCCGGCCAGCGCCGCGACGTCGCTGCCATAGGGCATGAAGCCGAGCGTCACCGCTCCCGGCAGCTTGGCGATGGCGTCGGCGGTGGCGCTGTCGCTGACACCGAGGCCGCTGACAATGATGGCGATGCGCGGCGCGTCGGGCTTGCCGGGCAGCGCCTTCACCGGCTGGGCGAAGGCATCGGCCGGCCGCACGCCGTCGGCGGCGATTTTGGGAATGGCGCCGTGTGCCGACATTTCGAGGAATTTCTGATCGAGGGGGCCGGCGTCGGGCGCTGTGTCGTTGGCCGAGGCCGGGAGCGCCACTTCTTTGCGTTCGCCGGTCTTGCCGTCGATGATGGTGATGGTCTTGGTGGCGGCCTGAGGCGACGCAGTTTGTCCCGGCGCAGCCTGAACCGCCACGGCGGCGTCGGGATTGACGGCGACGACTTTCGGCGGCGCTTGCCCGTCGGCGGTCTTTGCCGCCGGACCGGGGTGCAGGTTGATCGGTACGACGACGATCGGCTCACCGCCGAACGGGTTGTTCCCGACCACCGCCCACACCACAAACACGCCGAGGAACAGCGTCAGCACTCCGGCCATGACCTGCGACGTCGTGATCGGGATCGACAGCCGTCGCTTGCGCAGCCGCTGGCCGAGCGGCGCGTTGAGGTCATCCGCCGTCATGGTCCGGTCTCATGTGCCCATTCTGGCGGGCCAATCGCTCGCGAATCATGCGCCGGAGTCTATCACGGCCGGTCTAGAGCCGGTTTGGCCCGCGATTGCTGGCTTTCAGGCGGTTCCAGTAGCCACCGCCAAGAATACCGCTAAGACCAAAAAAATTCGGGGCGGTGATAAGCCGCCCCGAATTCAACTGATGAACTGGACCGCTCTCTTAGTTGGGAACCGCGGTCTTCGGATTCGGCGGGAAGGCGGCATTGGTCGTGGTGCCGCGCAAGAGGTCGAGCGCCATTTTCAGCGCCGCGTCGTCCTTCTCATCCGGCGGCACGTAGGACTGCGATCCGGACTCTTCGCTGCCCTCGGCCTTGAGGTGGCCGCGCAGCGACGCCTCGCCCTTGGTGTCTGTCCGCGCTTTGAGGTCGTCCGGCACGTCCTGCAGCACCTCGATGTCGGGCGTGATGCCCTTGGCCTGGATCGAGCGGCCCGACGGCGTGTAATAGCGCGCCGTGGTCAGCCGCAGCGCGCCATTGCCGGCGCCGAGCGGGATGATGGTCTGCACGGAACCCTTGCCGAACGAGCGGGTGCCGACCAGCGTCGCACGCTTGTGGTCCTGCAACGCGCCAGCGACGATTTCGGAAGCCGATGCCGAGCCGCCGTTGATCAGCAAGATCACCGGCTTGCCCTTGGTCATGTCGCCCGGCCGGGCGTTGAAGCGTTGCGTCTCCTCGGCATTGCGGCCGCGGGTGGAGACGATCTCGCCCTTGTCGAGGAAGGTGTCGGACACCGAGATCGCCTGGTCGAGCAGGCCGCCCGGATTGTTGCGCATATCGACCACGTAGCCTTTGATCTTGTCGGCGCCGAGCTGACTGTTGAGGTCGTTGATCGCCTGCTTCAGGCCGTCAGTGGTCTGCTCATTGAATTGGGTGATGCGGATATAGCCGACGTCGTCGCCCTCGGAATGCGAGCGCACCGATTTGACGCGGATGACGTCGCGCACGATCGTCACGTCGACCGGCTTGTCGGCGCCTTTGCGCATGATGGTGAGCTTGATCTTGGTGTTGACCGGCCCACGCATCTTGTCGACGGCCTGATTGAGGGTGAGGCCCTGCACCGCTTCATCGTCGAGATGGGTGATGATGTCGTTGGCCATGACTCCGGCCTTGGCCGCCGGCGTGTCGTCGATCGGCGCCACCACCTTCACCAGGCCGTCTTCCATGGTGACCTCGATGCCGAGACCGCCGAACTCGCCGCGCGTCTGCACCTGCATGTCGCGGAAGCTCTTCGGGTCCATGTAGCTCGAATGCGGATCGAGCCCGGCCAGCATGCCGTTGATCGCCGATTCAACGAGCTTGCTGTCATCGGGCTTCTCGACGTAATCGGCGCGCACGCGCTCGAACACGTCGCCGAACAGGTTGAGTTCCCGATAAGTGTCGGAGGCCGCCGCTCGCGCGGCAGAGCCGATCAGCAGTGCATGGGGCTGCGTAGCGAGCAGCGTGACCACGGCGCCCGCCATTGCACCGAGGAAAACCAGAGATGTCTTGCGCATCATCCGCGAACCTTTTCGCCTTCGTTTGCTGCCCACCAGGGGCTGGGATCGATCGGAGTGCCGTCTTTGCGGAACTCCACGTAGAGTACAGGTTGCTTGGCCCCGGTCGCGACGGCTGCGGACACCTGCGGTCCACCGCCCATTACTGCTACGGGTTCACCGGTCAGCACGAACTGGCCGAGATCGACGGAAATACGCTCCATCCCCGCTAACAGCACATGATACCCGCCGCCGGCATTGAGGATCAAGAGTTGGCCATAACTGCGAAACGCCCCGGCGTAAACAACCCAGCCGTCGCATGGGGCAGTAATCTCGGCGCCAGAATGGGTTGCGATGGATAGTCCCTTTTGGGTTCCACCGCCGCCGTCCGCGGCGCCGAACTCGCGAATCCTGGCACCATTGACCGGCAAATGCAGATGCCCGCGATTCGCCGCGAACGCAACCGCGGGCGTGAGCCGGCCCGGATCCTTCAAAGCGGCCAGGTCGGGGCGCGTGGCGTCTTCCTCGATGGCGCGGGCGTTGAGACGGGTCTGCCGGGTGGTGGAGTCGAGGCCTTGCTCCAGCTTGGCAATGAGGTCCTTGAGGTTGTCGACTTGATGCGCAAGGTCGGTGGCGTGCTGCCGTTGCGCGTCCAGCGTCTGCTCGACTGCGGTCTGCTTTTGCTGCCGTTCGTCGATCAGCATGTTCAGGCGCAACTGCTCGTGCGCGAGTGTGGCGAGGTCGCGCGATAATTTGTCGTTTTCGGCGTCGATGTCCTTGCGCAGGCGCAGCAGCTCGGCGAGATCGCCGGCAAGCGCGTCGGCCTGCGCGCGCATTTCCGGCACCACGGCGCCGAGCATGATCGCGGTGCGCACCGCTTGCAGCGCGTCCTCCGGCCGCACCAAGAGCGCCGGCGGCGGCTGCCGGCCGATGCGCTGCAGGGCGGCAAGAATTTCGACGATCACCGTGCGGCGCTCGTCGAGCGAGGTCTGGAAAATGTGTTCCCGCTCGTCGAGCGGCTTGAGGCGCGCTTGCGTCGCCTCGATGTTCGTCTCGACGTCGCGGACGTGAGCGGCGGTGTCGATGAGCTGCTGATTGAGCGTGCGCCGGTCGGCACCGATGGCCTCGATCTCGAGCTTGAGCTTGGTCTGGGCTTCCAAGGCCGCGCGTTGCTGGGCGCGCGCTGCGTCGAGCTCCTTGTCGTGCTGCTTGAGCACGTTGAGATCGGGTTTTGCCGGCGTGCCGGGGGCAGGGACGACCGATGGCGACGGGACTTGTGGCGATGGAACTTGTGGTGATGGAGCTTGTGGTGATGGAGCTTGGGTGGACGGCGTCGGCGGGGAGGAATCCTGAGCGAACGCGGCGAGGTTGGCGCCGAGCGGCAGCACGAATGCCAAAGCCGAGCCGAGCACGAAGCGCGGATCGGTGCGGCTCGCCCGTCGAAGAATCATCGTGTTCAAAGGTAGACCCAGGCCTCTGAAAGGCAAGACAAAGCAGGCAGGATAAGACCGGAATAAGGCGCGGCGCCTCTTTGACCGTCAAAATTCGGTGACATTAAAAGAAATTAAGGGCTATCAGGCTCGGTGATAGGGGTGGCCGGCGAGGATGGTGCCGGCGCGATAAAGCTGCTCAAGCAGCATGACGCGTACCAGCTGATGCGGCCAGGTGGCCGTCCCGAACGCAAGATTGAGCTTGGCTTGGCCGCGCAGGCTCGAAGCCAGGCCATCGGCGCCGCCGATGACGAAAGAGACCGCCGGGCGATCTTCGGCGCGCCATTGGCGCAATGTTGCCGCGAGTGCCGCGCTGTCCAGCGAAGTCCCGCGCTCGTCGAGGATGACGATCATGGCCCGCTCAGGGATCACGTTGGCGATGGCAATCGATTCCTCGACCCTGCGCCGCTCGGCGTCGGCGGCGCGGCTCTCGCGAATTTCGACGATCTCGATGTCGCGCAGGCCGAACGCGCGTCCGACTTTTTCCGCGCGCTTGCAATATTCGGCAGCGAGTTCGCGTTCAGGGCCCTGTTTCAGGCGGCCGACCGCGGCAATGACGATGCGCATGAGCAACCACCGGCTCGGTCATGGTGCCGGCCCATACTAGTCCTCGATCGGCTCGCGCGCGATCTAGCTTGCGCGCTGCGCCGGCCGGCCGGTCATCCACATCTTCTCGAGATTGTAGAAGGCGCGGACTTCGGGCCGGAAGACGTGAACGATCACGTCACCCGCATCGATCAACACCCAGTCGCATTGCGGCGCGCCTTCGACGCGGGCCGCAACGCCGGCTTTGTGCAAATCCTCGACCACCCGGTCGGCGACCGAGCCGACATGGCGTTGCGACCGGCCGGAAGACACGACCATGTAGTCGCCGATCGAGGATTTATCGCGAAGATCGATGGTGAGGATGTCCTCGGCCTTCATGTCGTCGAGGCGGGCGAGGACCAAACGGAGGATCTCCTCTGCGTCAAGGCGCATTCTGGAGACCGCTTCGGGCACGCGACGTTCGTCCCGAGAGATTACAACTGTGGACAGGGGTGCTTATCCTTTCGCTCCAAGTTGCCTGCCCCGGCCACCGAATCCGGGGCTCACCTTAAGATAGGCACGGTGGGTTAATGGATTCAACTGTCTTGCGGTCAAGCAACTGTCATTTAGCGACGTTTTAACGCGCGTGCGGCGCGCAGCGCCGTCGATGACAGTGGTGATTTGAGGCCGTGCAGATAGATCCAGGCCGGCGGCTTGTGGCCTGCGAGCCTCGTTGCCGCCGCTTCGGGAAGGCGGAACCGCGCCAGTGCCTGCGCCGCGGCGCTGCCGGTTGCGTAGAGGCTCGGGCCGAGCCGATCCACGATCGCGATCGGCACCAATTGGGCGAGGCCGCGCCAGCGCTGCCAGCGATGGAAGCTGCGCAGATTGTCGGCGCCCATGATCCAGACGAAGTGCACACCGGGGCAGCGTCGCAGCAAGTAGGACACGGTCTCGTAGGTATAGGGCGTGCCCAGCTCGGCTTCGAGGTCGGTGACGTCGATGCGCGGATGGTGGGCGAGGGCGTGCGCGGCAGCGAGGCGCTCGGCGAGCGGTGCCAAGCCTTTGGTATCCTTCAGCGGATTGCCCGGCGTGACGAGCCACCACACCCGGTCGAGGCCAAGCCGGTGCAGCGCCAACAGGCAGGCGGCGCGGTGCGCCGCGTGCGCCGGATCGAATGTGCCGCCGAATAGCCCGATGCGCATGCCAGGCGCGTTCGGCGGCAGGACAACGCGGTCCCGCATCCCGGCCCTTGCCGCGGCCCGGCGCGAAGGAGCGTGTTCGCTCGTCATGACTTTCGGAAAGAATCCCCTCCCCACGCATCCACTGCCGGCTCTCCTCGCATCATTGCGCGATCAAAGAGACGATCGATCACGGCCGCGTTTGTCCGCTGCCGCGGATGCGGTACTTGAAACTGGTGAGCTGTTCGACGCCGACCGGGCCGCGGGCGTGCAGCCTGCCGGTGGCGATGCCGATCTCGGCGCCGAAGCCGAACTCGCCGCCGTCGGCAAATTGCGTCGATGCGTTGTGCAGCACGATCGCCGAATCCACTTCGCGCAGGAATTTTTCTGCCGCGGTTTTGTCCTCGGTGACGATCGCGTCGGTGTGATGCGAGCCGTACCGCTCGATATGGTCGATCGCCGCATCGACGCCATCGACCACGCCGGCGGTGATGATGGCGTCGAGATATTCGGTGCTCCAATCGGTCTCGCTCGCCGGCTTGACCCGGCTGTCGACTGCCTGGACCGCGGCGTCGCCGCGGATCTCGCAGCCGGCTTCGATCAGCATGGCGACCAGGGGCTTGAGCATCTTTGCCGCGGCCGCGCGATCGACCAGCAAGGTCTCCGCCGCGCCGCAGACGCCGGTGCGGCGCATCTTGGCATTGAGCACGATGGACTTGGCCATCGGCAGCTTGGCTTTGCCGTCGACATAGACGTGGCAGACGCCTTCGAGATGGGCGAAGACCGGCACGCGCGCTTCCATCTGCACGCGGGCGACCAGGCTTTTGCCGCCGCGCGGCACGATGACGTCGAGCGCTCCGTCCAGACCGGCGAGCATCATGCCGACGGCGGCGCGGTCGCGGGTCGGCACCAGTGAAATCGCCGCGGCCGGCAGTCCGGCTTCGACGAGGCCCTTGGTCAGCGCGGCGTGGATCGCGCCTGCCGAGCGGAAGCCGTCGGAACCGCCGCGCAGGATCGCGGCATTGCCAGCCTTGAGGCAGAGCGCGCCGGCATCCGCCGTCACATTGGGCCGGCTCTCATAGATCACGCCGACGACGCCGAGTGGCACGCGCACGCGTTCGATGCGCATGCCATTGGGCCGCCGCCAGGACGCCAATACTGTGCCGACCGGATCTTTGAGCTTGCGGATGACGTCGAGACCTTCCGCCATGGCCTCGATTCGCGCCGCGTCGAGGGTCAGGCGGTCGAGGAAGGCGGCCGTCGCGCCGGCAGCCTTGGCTTCCGCCAAGTCTTCGCGATTGGCAGCAAGGATCGCCGCCTCAGAGCCGCGGATGGCCTTGGCCATGGCGGCGAGCGCGCGGTTCTTTTGGGCGGCAGGCGCCAGCGCCAGCGCACGCGCGGCCTTGCGCGCCTCGCGGCCGATGTCGCGCATCGTGGCTTCGAGCCTGGATTCAACCTTGCTTTGGCTGCCGACCGCTTTGAGCGGAGCGTTCATGGCCTTGATCCGCCTGACTTATATCCAGTGCTTCCTACCACGTTCGGCAGGGTGGGGCGAGGCAGCCGGCTGAGGTGGTTACCCACAGCAATCCACAACAGGTCATGGGCCCGTCAGATAAATCAAGGAACCTAGCGCAAGTTGCCGGTGTTCAAACCCGGGGGTTCCAAAGGCAAAGTAGCGAGAGGGTGCCATGCGTCTGCCAGTTGATCGTCAATCCAGTCCGTTGCCCAAGCGATTTCCCGTCGGCGCCAGATATGTGGTCGAGGGCCGTGGCGGGGAAGATGGGCATTTACGCGTGGTTTCACGCTATGTGGTGCTGCCGGGCGGACAGCGGATCAATGTTCCGTCCGATCTTGGCCAAGTGCCGGGACTGAGCGCCCATGCGCCGCGGCACAAACGGGCTCGAAACCGGGCCAGACCCTCCCGTATGGCGGCAAAAAAAATTATGCGCGGTGCCGGAACCACCGAGCAACACGGGAATTGATCATATGCGCCGGGCGAAGCCCCCCAGCCCCTCACCCTCAATCACCCGGCGTCGAACCCCGGCCGTTTTAGCGGCCGGGGTTCCTCTTTATGCGGGACGTTCACTCTTCATTGCCCATTCCGGATAGGTCCGCCGCGGCAAGGTGGAACAGAAGCAAGCGTCCCTGGTTTCCGGCACGTTGGCGCAGTGTCTGTGGCGTTTGCGCGTGTGCGGGGTCGGGTACGCGGACCCGTCCTTCGGGATGGCACCCGACCCCTCATTTTTGTTTGCCTAACGCCTCAGAAGCAGACCGGCACCAGTTGCCACTGCGGCCCAAGCGGCGTCGGCACCAGCCGGCGCAAAAAGGCGCAGTTTGGATTGTAGGCCGCGTATTCATGGAGGCGGGTAGGCGTGGCGACCAGGAACCGGCCGCCGTAGAGATCCCACCCACCGTACCGACCGCCGCCGAAGTATTCGCCGGCCAGGGCCTGCGCCGGCGCGAACACGACGGCGAGCAATAGCGCCGCAAGCGCCACTGATGAACGCAACATGATACTCTCCCCGTGAACGCTTGCCGCTCGAATGGCGGCTGGGCGTTCCCCAGACGGGAGGCTAACATTTGCATCGAGCCGTGACAGCCCGGCAGAAGCGGGAAATGTTCTATTCCCGGCCGACCACCAGATCGTCGCGGTGAACCATTTCGGCGCGGCCGCTGAAGCCGAGAATCGAGGCGATGTCCGCCGATGCCCGGCCTCGGATTTTTTGCGCATCTTCCATGTCGTAAGCGCATAGGCCGCGGCCGATCTCCGCGCCGTCGGGGCCGCGGATAATCACCGCGTCGCCGCGGGCAAAACCACCTTCGATCTTCACGACACCGACCGGCAACAAACTATTGCCCCGGCGCAGCGCCGCGACCGCGCCGGCATCGATGGTCAGCGTGCCCTTGGGTTCTAGCGTGCCTGCGATCCATTTCTTGCGCGCCGTCACCGGGTTGCCCACGGCGGTGAACCAGGTGCAGCGCGCCCCCTCGTCGATGGCGCGCAGCGGATGCTCGACGCGGCCCGAGGCGATCACCATATGCGCGCCGCCGCCGGTGACGATCTTGGCGGCTTCGAGCTTGGTCTGCATGCCGCCACGCGACAGCTCGGAACCCGCAGCTCCTGCCATCGCTTCGATCTCCGGCGTGATGCGATCGATGCGCGCAATATGCCGCGCCGAAGCGGTCGTGCCGGGCGGCGCGTCATAGAGGCCGTCGACGTCGGACAGCAGCACCACGACATCGGCGCTCATCATGGTGGCGACGCGCGCTGCCAGCCGGTCGTTGTCGCCGTAACGGATTTCCGTGGTCGCCACGGTGTCGTTCTCGTTGATCACCGGCACCGCGTGCCATTCCAGAAGCTTGTCGATGGTCGAGCGCGCGTTGAGATAGCGCCGCCGCTCTTCAGTGTCGCCGAGCGTCACCAGCACCTGTCCGGCGGTGATGTCGTGGCGCGACAGCGCCTCGGTCCAGGTCCGCGCCAATGCGATCTGGCCCACCGCCGCGGCGGCCTGGCTGTCCTCGAGCTTGAGCGGACCTTCCGGCAATTTGAGCACCGCGCGGCCGAGCGCGATGGCGCCGGACGAGACGACGATGACGTCGCGCTTGTCGCGATGGAGCACGGCAAGATCGGCCGTCAGCGCTGCGAGCCACGCCTCGTTGAGCCTGCCGGCTTTGGCATCGACCAGAAGCGAAGAGCCGACTTTCACGACGATGCGGCGGAAGTCGGTTAGCCGAGGCGCGTTCATGCCGAGGTCATACGCGAAGTCGGGCGGAGGCCGCTATAGCTCGGCTTCATGTTCCAGCTGGGCCTTGTTCTCAAGGCAATAATAGCCGGACAGCCGGCTGACCAGCTTGCGGCGCTTCCAATCGTTGAGGATACGGCTGACGTTCTCGCGGGCGATGCCGGCCATGGCGGCAAGATCGCTCTGACCGATCTTCTGGCGGATGACGATGCGGCCTGAGCCGACGTCTTGGCCGAAATCCTGCGCCAGTTCGAGCAATGTGCAGGCGACGCGGCCGCGCAACGGCAGGAAGCTTCCCGCCGCGATCACCGCGTCGGTTTCGCGCAGTCGCGTGGCCAGCAGCGTGACGAGGGATTTGTAGACCTCCGGATGCTTCTTGGCGAAGTCCTCGAACGCGGCGCGGCTGAGGAAGCTCAAGGCGGCATTGCGCACCGCGACCACCGAAGCCGAGCGTGGCAAGCCGTCGATGATGGAAAGCTCGCCGACGATGGCGCCGGGGCCGAGGAACGCCAAGATCCGCTCGTTGCCGGAACGCGACATCATGGTGACCTTGAGCAGCCCGTCTTCGACGTGATAGCAGCCGTCGCCGGCATCGCCGGCCATGAACAGCACCGCGTCGGCGGCGAGCTTTACCGGCGTCGCCGCGGTGAACAGATTTGCCGAGAGGTGCTCGGGCAATCCCGACAGCAGGCTCGGACTGGGACGGTTCGGCGCCATGACGCCCATCGCCACTCAAGCACTCGGGACAACCTCCCGATCGGTGGCGGAACCATGCGGCAGATTTCCCACAAAGTAAAAGCCCGCCCAGACGGGGGATCTGGGCGGGCTGTCTGACCCTGTCGGGGGGTCGTCAGCGGGGTGGATGGGGACCGAGGTTCCACCCCTTTTATGGGCGGGTCTTGGGGGTACAAGGCCGCGCCCGAACTGGAGGTGAACACACCATAGCGATCCCCGGCGTTGGCGAAGTGACCGGAGTCACAAAATGGCGTATTTTTTAAACTATTGATTTACCGTAGTTTTTAGGCCCTGGCGGTTATCCCGCACCGGTTTCGCGCACCTCGACACCGGCGCGCTGCTCGATCGGCTTGATGATCTCGGTGATGTCCTTATCCGGACCGAGCTCATCGCAGGTGAGCTTGAGCAACGCCGCGACCGCCTCGATCACGTTGATCGGCACGCCGAGCGCTTTGGCCTCCGAAACGAAGAGATCGACGTCCTTCTTCATCAGGCCGGCCGTAAAACCCTGATTGAAGGTGCGGGGCAGGACGGCGTCGGGAAATTTCTGCTCGGTCGCGGTGCTGCGCCCGGAGCTAGCATTGATCACGTCGAGCATGATGCGCGGATTGAGGCCGGCCTTCACGCCCATCACCATCGATTCGGATGTCGCTGCGCTGCCGGCGGCAGACAGCACGTTGTTGCAGAGCTTCATGGTCTGCCCGGCGCCCGACCGCTCGCTGATGAAAAAGAATTTTCCGATCACCTTGAGAGCCGGCTCGACCGCTTCGACGTCGGCGCGCGGCCCCGATGCCATGACGGCGACGGTGCCTTTCGCGGCGCCGCGGACGCCGCCAGAGACCGGCGCGTCGATCTGCACGATGTTTTTCGCCGCCAGCAATTTGAAGATGCGCTGCGCCATCACCGAGCCGGTGGTCGAGAGATCGACGAAGCGGCGCACCTTCTTGCCTTCGATCACGCCGTCCGGACCGATCGCCACCTTGAGCACGATGTCGGGCGTCGGCAGGCTCACCATCACGGTCTCGGCTAAGTCGGCGACTTCCTTCGGCGAGCGCGCGGCAATGCCGCCAAGCGCCGCGATATCGCCGATCGCCTCCTGACGGGTGTCGTAAACGATGACCTTGTGCCCGGCCTCGACCAGCCGCCGCGCCATGTGGGCGCCCATATTGCCGAGACCGATGAAGCCGATATCCATTGAAGTTCTCCCTTGATTACTTTGCGTTGACAGCGGTCGCCATGAATTCCGCCCGCACCTTTGCCGTATGCTCGCCGATCGCGGGCACCGGACCATAGTGCCGTGTGGTGCTGCGTTGCTCGGCCGGTGCCGGGTAGGACACCGGCCCGCTTGGCGTGCCAATGGTGATGCGGCGCAGATGCGGATGGCGTGCCAACTCGGCGGGCGTGTTGACGCGGGCAAAGGCGATGTCGGCTAACGCGAGCTTTTGCTCCAGCGCGTCGGCGTCAAGCGTGGCGAACACGGCTGCAACCTTGCCATCGGTTTGGGTCCGGCGTTTGACGCGCTCGACATTGGTGGCGAAATTTGGATCGGCGGCGAGCGCGGTATCGCTCAAAACTTTTTCCGCCAGCACGCGCCATTCGCGATCGCTCTGGATCGAGATGAGAATGTCGAAGCCGTCGCGGCTCTTGAACGCGCCGTAAGGCGAGATCGAGGTGTGGGCGAGGCCCATGCGCTTCGGCGGCTCGCCGGCTTCCTGCTGCAACAGCGGCACCGTCATCCAATCCGCCATGGCGTCGAACATGGAAATCGAAAGCTCGGCGCCAACACCTGTGCGCTGCCGCGCGATCAAAGCTTCGAGGATCGCCTGCTGGGCATACATTCCGGAGCCGACATCGACTACGGAAACGCCGACGCGCGCCGGCTCCGTCGTGCCGGTGATCGAGGCGAGGCCCGACTCCGCCTGGATCAGCATGTCGTAAGCCTTGCGCATGGCGTGCGGCCCGCTCTCGCCGTAACCGGTGATCGAACAGCAGATCAGCCGCGGATGCTTGCGGCGCAATTCCGCGATCGGGAAACCGAGCTTTGCCACCGCGCCGGGTTTCAGGTTCTGCACGAACACGTCGGCGCGCGCCAACATGGCGGCCAGCAGCGCCTTGTCCTCGGCTAACGTGAGATCGAGCACGACCGATTCCTTGCCGCGGTTGAGCCAGACGAAATAGCTGCACTCGCCATGGACCAGCGCGTCGTAGCCGCGGGCGAAGTCGCCTTCGGGCCGCTCGATCTTGATGACGCGGGCGCCGGCGTCGGCCAGGCGAGACGTGCACATCGGCGCGGCGACCGCCTGTTCGAGCGAGACGACAAGGAGGCCGGAGAGGGGAAGGGTCATTCTTTGTCATCATCCGCCAACGGGTCTGGCCCGAAGTGGCCGGCCCGATGACAAGCTCCGGCGGATGATCCAGTATCCAGCGAAGGTCGAATTTGGCACAGCACAGATATCACCGGTACGTTCGTGATTACTGGGTGCCCCGCCTACGCGGGGCATGACACGTGTTTAGTACGACCTCGGCAAGCCGAGCACATGCTCGGCGACATAGGACAGCACCAGATTGGTCGAGATCGGCGCCACGGTGTAGAGCCGGGTCTCGCGGAATTTACGTTCGATGTCGAACTCCTCGGCGAAGCCGAAGCCGCCATGGGTCTGCACGCACATGTCGGCCGCGGCCCACGAGGCTTCGGCGGCGAGGTGCTTGGCCATATTGGCCTCGGCGCCGCAATCCTTGCCGGCTTCGTAAAGCGCGGCCGCTTCGCGCACCATCAATTCGGCGGCGCGCATAGCGATGTAGGCCCGCGCGATGGGAAATTGCACGCCCTGGTTCTTGCCGATCGGCCGGCCGAACACTTCGCGCTCGCCGGCATAGGCGGTAGCCTTCTGGATGAACCATTTGGCGTCGCCGATGCATTCGGCGGCGATCAGAATGCGCTCGGCATTCATGCCGGTGAGGATGTAGCGAAAGCCTTCGCCCTCGACGCCGATGAGATTCTCCGCCGGCACGCGCATGTTCTCGAAGAACACCTCGGTGGTGGCGTGGTTCATCATGGTGCGAATCGGCCGGATGGTCAGGCCCTTGCCTTTGACCTCGCGCATATCGACCAGAAAAACCGACAAGCCTTCGGTGCGCTTTTTCGTCTGTTCGCGCGGCGTGGTGCGGGCGAGCAGCAGCATGAGATCGGAATGCTCGGCGCGCGACGTCCAGATTTTCTGGCCGTTGACGACGTAGCTGTCGTTGCCACCGCGCGTCGCGGTGGTGCGCAGGCTCAGCGTGTCGGTGCCGGAGCTTGGCTCGGTGACGCCAAAAGCTTGCAGGCGAAGCTCGCCGCGGGCGATGCCAGGCAGATAGCGCGCCTTCTGCTCGGCGCTGCCGTGGCGGAGCACCGTGCCCATCGTATACATCTGCGCGTGGCAGGCGGCGCCGTTGCAGCCGGAGGCCTGGATCTCCTCCATGATGGCGATGGCTGCGCTCATGGTTAGCCCGCTGCCGCCGTACTCTTCGGGGATCAACGCGGCGAGAAAGCCGGCCTTGGTCAAAGCGGCGACGAATTCTTCCGGGTAAGCGCGCTCGCGGTCGAGCGCCCGCCAATACTCGCCGGGAAAGCCGGCGCACAGCGCGCGCACCGCCTCGCGGATCGGGGCGAGGTCGGCGCTTTCGCTCACGGCTTCACCTCGGCGCGGCCGTTGTTGACGGCGATGACGTCGCGCTCGACGACCTTGGCGCGGAAGCTGACCACGGCGCCGTCGCGCCACATCTCGGTGCGCAGCGTCTCGCCGGGATACACCGGCGCGGAGAAGCGGCAAGCGAACGACGCGAGCTTGCTGGGGTCGTAACCGCAAAACGTCTTCAGCACGGCATGGCCGGAGATGCCGAAATTGCCGAGCCCGTGCATGATCGGTCGCGGATAGCCGGCCTGCTTGGCGAAGGCCGGCTCGGCATGGAGCGGATTGCGATCGCCGCTCAGCCGATAGATCAGCGCCGCTTCCGGGCGTGTCCCGAGATCGCACACCGCGTCCGGCGCGCGAGTGGGAAGCGGATGCGGCTCCGGCGCCTGCCGCGGCGGCCCGCCAAAGCCGCCATCGGCGCGGCAGAACGTGGTCTGCGTCACGGTCGCGATCAGTTCACCGGTCGCCTTGTCGCTCACCTTGCGCTCGCTGAAAACCAGCGCGCCCTTGCCGGCACCCTTGTCGATCACCTCGACGATGCGCTGGCGGCCAATCACGGTGCCTTGGCCGGCGAGGAGCTTATGCAGAGTAACGCCTTGCTCGCCGTTGACGATCTTGACCCAGTCGATGCCGGTGTCGCGATCGCGCGCCCAAAAACCGACATAGCCGAGCACGGCCGCCATGGTCGGCAGCACTTTGAGATTTTTCTCATAGACGAACGGCAGTTCGTCCTCGTTCATCGGATCGTGGCCGAGGCCTATGCCGAGCGCATAGAGCATGCAGTCCTTCGACGTGTAGGTTTGCTCCGCCGGCGGGATGTCGAGCGCCATAAGTTTTTCATAGACGATGGTCATCACACCGGATCCCAGGAGAACACGTCGCCCGAGCGATCGAGCGGCGTGAATGAGGACGCGAACGCGCCTTTGAGCTGCGCGGCAATCTTGTCGGGCGTCCAGCCGTCGGAGCGATGCAGGGTGCGAATCGGCCGGGTCTGGTTGAACAGATAGATTTCGTTGTTGCGCACCGAGAGAATCTGGCCGCTGATGCCGTCGGCCTGATCGGACGCCAGATACACCACCAGCGGCGCGACCTTTTCCGGCGTCATGTCGCGCAGCCGGGCGACGCGGGTCTTTTCCTCTTCGGTTTCGGTCGGGATCGAATCGATCATCCGCGTCCAGGCGAACGGTGCGACACAGTTCGAACGCACGTTGAAGCGCGCCATGTCGAGCGCTATTCCGCGCGACAGCCCGACGATGCCGAGTTTTGCCGCCATGTAATTGGCCTGGCCGAAATTGCCGACCAGGCCCGAGGTCGAGGTCATGTGCACGTAGGCGCCGGAATTCTGCTCACGGAAATGGGTGGCGCAGGCGCGGCTCATGTTGAAGCTGCCGTGCAGATGCACGCCGATGACGTCCGACCAGTCCGACCAGCTCATGCGGTGAAAGATGCGGTCGCGCAAAATGCCGGCATTGTTGACCAGGATGTCGACGCGCCCAAAGGTATCCAGCGCGGCCTTGACGATCTTGTCGGCATTGCCCGGCTCGCTGATCGACAGCGTCGAGGCGATGGCCTGGCCGCCGGCTTTCTTGATCTCGTCGACCACCTCCTGCGCCGGGCCGGCATCGGTGCCGGCGCCATCAAGGCTCGCGCCGATATCGCAGACCACGACGTTGGCGCCTTCCCGCGCCATCAACAGCGCGATGCCGCGGCCGATGCCGCGGGCGGCGCCGGTGACGATTGCTACTTTTCCGGCGACGATATCAGCCATGGTCTAGCCCCACACTTCGCGGGCGACGTCGCCGATCATGCGGAGTTTCGCCCACTGTTCCTCTTCGGCGAGAGTATTCCCTTCCTCGGTCGAGGCGAAGCCGCATTGCGGCGACAGGCATAGCTGTTCGAGATCGGTGAACTTGGCGGCTTCCTCGATGCGTCGCTTGATGGTGTCTTTGGATTCCAGCGTACCGGTCTTGGTCGTCACCAGGCCGAGCACCACGAAGCGGTCCTTTTTCAGGCGCTTGAGCGGCTCAAAGCCGCCGGCGCGGTCGGTGTCGTATTCCATGAAGTAGCCGTGCACCTTGATCTTGTCGAACAGCACTTCCTGCTCGGCTTCGTAGCCGCCCGAACCCATGAAGGTCGATTTGTAGTTGCCGCGGCACAGATGCATGGTCACCGTCATGTCCGACGGAATGTCCGACGTCGCGATGTTGATGAGCTCGCCGTAGAGCGGGCCGAGCGCTTCGGGATCGTCGCCGCGATCCTTCATCTGCTGGCGATATTTCGGATCGCACAGCATGGCGATGAACACTTCGTCAAGCTGCAAGTAGCGGCAGCCGGCATCGGCGAAAGCGCGCACGGCTTTTTTGTACGCCTGGCCGAGATCGTCGAACATCGTGTCGAGCTTGGCATAGACCGTCTTGTCGATCGGCGTGCCGACCGGGCGGCCGTACAGCGCCGACGGCGCCGGGATCGTTATCTTTGGCGTACGCTTGGTGTGCGCCTGGACGAATTTGAAATGCTCGATCATCGGATGGCCGGAGAAGCCGATCTTGCCGGTAACCTTGGTGCCTTCGTTGCGCGTTCGCGTCGCGGCGAAGGCGATGCCGGTCTCCATGACGGTCTTCTCGACGCCGTCGAGGCCCCAGAGGAAATCGAGGTGCCACCACGAGCGGCGGAATTCGCCGTCGGTGATCGATTGCAATCCGGCCGCTTCCTGCTTTCTGATGACGTCCTCGATCTCGCGGTCTTCCACCGCTTTCAGTTCGTCCGCCGTGATCTCGCCCTT
>Ga0209011_1000338_pt1 | contig 18480 bp, 15 predicted proteins | sample BlaSpr_A8_OM1_M3_FD_187986 | JGI IMG/M metagenome (GOLD analysis project Ga0209011, IMG submission 187986) | Forest soil microbial communities from Thunder Bay, Ontario, Canada - Black Spruce, Ontario site 2_A8_OM1_M3 (SPAdes) (version 2) | ecosystem: Environmental > Terrestrial > Soil > Boreal... | reverse complement strand
CGACGAAAAGCCACGATACTGCAAAAAACGGGCTTGCCGTGCCTTGTCGGCCCAGCTCCCCGGCGGCTGGCGGCCGAACTTGGCGGTGCGTGCGCGGCGCGCGAGCGCGTGCCAATCCGGCCCGCTCGCGAGCGCCGCATCGACCAGTTCCTCGGGCAGGCCGTGCCTGCGCAAGTCCGCGGCGATGCGGATCGGACCCTGGCCGCGCCCGGCGTGCCAGCTGACATAGTTCTCCGCAAAGCGCCGGTCGTCGAGGACGCCGCGTGCAGCGAGCTCGGCGATCACGACCCCGGCAGCGCCGTCGTCAAACCCCTGGGAGCGCAGCTTCGCGCGCAGCTCGGCGCTGGCGAAATCCCGCCGGGCCAGCAGAGTGACCGCGGCCGCCTGCACGGCCGCAGGATCTGCGAGCTGGTCCGAATTTGCCGGGTGCTGTTCCGAATTTGACCGTTTGGGTGATCTGCGCAGGGCCATCGTTTGCAGTATAGTGGACCATCGGCCGCTCGCCCTCGTGGAGCCGCTGCTCTCATTCACCTAGCAATAAGGAACGATCATGCGTTTCGTTGTTGGAGCGCTGGCGTGCATGGCTGTCGGCGGAATCTCTCTCGCTCTCGCCGATCCGTCAACCACGGCGTCAGCCCCGAGCCCGCCCTCGGCCCCGAGCCCGCCCTCCGCGCCGGCAGCCGCCGCGCCCACGCCGGCTCCCGCTACCCCCGCTCCCGCCACGCCGCAAGCCGCCCCGGCCGCTGCCGCGACACCGGCAATCGACCCCGAGGAGAAGCGCCTCCTGGCTGAGGGCTACCGGATGCAAATGCGCCACGGCGAGAAAATGTTCTGCCGCAGGGAAGAGGTCCTCGGTTCACGTCTCGAAGGGAAGATGAGCTGCACCACCGCGGCTCAGCTGCAGGCCACCCGGGACCGGGCCAGGGAGGCCGCAGAACGCGCTCAGCGACAACAGACAAACCGCCCGGTCAATTAAACTCCGGGTCGGACACTCACGCCGGTGGCTCAGGCCGTATTGGCGGCCTGTTCGACGTTGCGCTGCGGTCGCGGCGGCAGCAGCCTCGCCCTCACCTGCTCCTCGATCTCGCGCGCGACCTCCTTGTTCGCCAGCAGGTACGCGCGCGCGTTGTCCTTGCCCTGGCCGATGCGGCTGCCCTTATAGGCGTACCAGGCGCCTGACTTTTCGATGATCCCCAGCGAGCTGCCGAGCTCGATGATCTCGCCCTCGCGTGAGATGCCCTGCCCGTACATGATCTCGAACTCCGCCTCCCGGAACGGCGGCGCGACCTTGTTCTTCACCACCTTGACGCGCGTCATGTTGCCGGTGACTTCCTCGCCGTTCTTGATCGCACCGATGCGCCGGATGTCGAGGCGCACCGAGGCATAGAACTTCAGCGCGTTGCCGCCGGTGGTGGTTTCGGGATTGCCGAACATCACGCCGATCTTCATGCGCATCTGGTTGATGAAGACGACGATGGTGTTCGAGCGGCTGATGTTGCCGGTGAGCTTGCGCAGCGCCTGCGACATGAGACGCGCGTGCAGGCCGACCTGCATCTCGCCCATCTCGCCTTCGATTTCGGCCCTGGGTGTGAGAGCGGCTACGGAATCCACCACGACGATGTCGACTGCGTTCGAGCGCACCAGCATGTCGGTGATTTCCAGTGCCTGCTCGCCGGTATCCGGCTGCGACACCAGCAGATCGTTGATGTTCACGCCGAGCTTTTCGGCGTACGAGGGATCGAGCGCGTGCTCCGCATCGACGAACGCGGCCGTGCCACCACCGCGTTGCACTTCGGCGATGACCTGCAGGGTGAGCGTGGTCTTGCCGGAAGCCTCGGGCCCGAAGACCTCCACCACCCGGCCGCGCGGCAGGCCGCCGACACCCAAGGCGATGTCGAGTCCGAGCGAACCGGTGGACACCGTCTCCACTTCGTAGCTCGCCGCGGCGTCGCCCAGGCGCATCACCGAGCCCTTGCCGAACTGCTTTTCGATCTGTCCCAGTGCGGCGGCGAGCGCCTTCTTGCGGTTTTCTTCCATCTGTGAGATTCCCGAGAGTGTGGCGGGGAGCGAGGAAATTTCCCGGTCGCAATTATCACATAAACATCGGGCGGCCGGTGCTCGAGCGAGGCGCCGTTTTGCAGCGACTAGCGCGCTTTCTCCGCCTTAACCAGTAGATACGATTCAATAACACTGTATACGGGGCCGGCGGGGTCTGTGCGGCTCTCGATCAGCGCGAACGCGTCGAAGCGCCACAGCACCGGTTGCAGAGCGAGTGCGGATGGCGCGTGCGCAACCTTGCGCGCCACGGTGACATGCGCGCGGAAGGGCTTGAGATCCGGACTAAACCCCGCGGCCACGGTTTCGTTCTTGAGCGTCGCCGCAAGCACCGGCGCGCTTGCCGCATCCGTGTCAGCCGCGGGCTCCTCGGTGCCGAGCGCGCACAGGATCTGCGGTCTCGCCCAGTGCGCCAGGCGATCGAAGGTGAGGAGCAGCGGCTGCGCATGCGCCGGAAATGCGTCCGCGACCCGGCGCGCGATCCGGTCAAGCTCCGGAACGCGACCCTCAGGCACAGCGCCGAGGAACGCGAGGGTCACGTGCAGGCTCTGCACCGGCACCGGACGGCCACCGCAGGAACTGACGCACTGGCGTGTCGCAGAGTGAAGCGCGCCGCGCTGCTGCGCATCCGGCCACAGCGCAAAGAACAGCCGCCGTGTCGGCTCGCGCGCCAGCGGGCCTGGCGCGTGCATCTCGGCCGGCGGGCGCGACTGTCCGCCGCCGCTCAAACTGCGTCCGTGCGCGGCGTGGCTTCCAGACGCACCGGCAGATCGAGCCGCAGGATGAGCCGCAGCGCATGCTGCACCGAACGGCTGCGCACGAACGCGCGATCCCCGCCGAAGAGCTTCTCCTCGGCGATGATGTCGATCGCCCGCGCCTGACGGGCGGCCGCGCAGAACCACACGGTGCCGACCGGTTTGCCGGGCGTACCGCCATCAGGACCGGCAATGCCGGTGACCGCCAGCGCCACATTGGCGCCGGAAACGCGCAGCGCCCCTTCAGCCATCTCCCGCACGGTCTGCTCGCTCACGGCGCCGAAGCTCTCGAGCGTGCGCGCCGCGACGCCCAGGTCGCGCACCTTCGCGGCATCGGAATAGGTCACGTAGCCACACTCGAACCACTGCGAACTGCCGGGCACGTCGGTGAGCGCCTTGGCGACCCACCCGGCGGTGCAGGACTCGGCGGTGACAATGCGCCGCTCGGCCGCGTGCAGCTTGTGGCCGACGCGCGCAGCCAGCTCGTAGAGCTCAGGATCGCTCACCATGGGTGCGAGGCTAACCCAGGCGCGACCCGCGACGGTAGCCTCTGCCACCGAAGCCCGCACGCAATGAGGGTCGTCTTGCGGTAGCCTTCGCGCACCATGAACGACGCGGTCCGCTCGCAGCACACGCCGATGATGCAGCAGTACCTGCGTATCAAGGGCCAGCATCCGGACATTCTGCTGTTCTACCGGATGGGTGATTTCTACGAGCTGTTCTACGAGGATGCCCGCCGTGCGGCGGCGCTCCTCGACATCACCCTCACCGCGCGCGGGCAGTCCGCCGGCGAACCGATCCCGATGGCGGGGGTGCCGTTCCACGCCGTGGACAGCTACCTCGCCAGACTCGTGCGCAAAGGCGAGAGCGTCGCGATCTGCGAGCAGCTGGGGGATCCGGCGACCTCAAAGGGACCCCTGGAGCGCCAGGTGGTGCGCATCGTCACGCCCGGCACCGTGACGGACACCGCGCTGCTGGAGGAGCGGCGGGACACCCTGGTCGGCGCTCTGGCGCGCGAGGGCGCCGGCTTCGGGCTCGCATGGCTCGATCTGGCGGCCGGGCGCTTCACGGTGCTGCAGGGTGAGGGGCGCCAGGCGCTCGCCGCCGAGCTCGAGCGGCTGAAGCCCGCGGAGCTGCTGCTCGCGGAGGGCGCGGGCGTCGAGCCCATCACTCGATCGGGCACGGCACTGCGGATGCGTCCGCCGTGGCACTTCGAGCTCGCCAGCGCCTCGCGCCTGCTGACCGACCAGCTCGGTACGCTCGATCTGAAGGGCTTCGGCGCGGATGATCTGCCGCTCGCAATCCGTGCCGCCGGGGCGCTCCTGCAGTACGTGCGCGACACGCAGAAGTCGGCGTTGCCGCACATCCGCGCACTGCACGTCGAGGAGCGGAGCGAGGCGCTGATGCTGGATGCCGCCAGCCGCCGCAATCTCGAGCTCGACGTCAGCCTGAGCGGGCGCGAAGACGCGACGCTGTTTGCCGTCATCGACAGCTGCGTCACCGCCATGGGCTCACGGCAGCTGCGCCGCTGGCTCAACCGCCCGCTGACCACGCAGCCGCTGCTGCGCGCCAGGTACCACGCCCTCGGCGCCCTGATCGAGGCGCGCACTTTCAACGCCGTGCGCGGCCATCTCAAGGGTGTGGGCGATGTCGAGCGCATCCTGGCGCGGGTAGCGCTGCGCTCCGCGCGGCCGCGCGACCTCACACAGTTGCGCACCTCGCTGAGCGCTGTGCCGGCAGTGCGCGCGGCTCTCGCCACGCTCGACGCGCCACTACTGCAGGAGCTGCGCGGTCGCACGCATGAGCATGAGGACGTGGTGACTCTGCTGTCATCGGCCATCGCCGCCGAGCCCGCCACCCTGGTGCGCGAGGGTGATGTCATCGCGAGCGGCTACGATCGCGAGCTCGATGAGCTGCGGCGCATCGCGACCCACACCGACGCCTTCCTGCTCGAGCTCGAGAGGCGCGAACGCGAACGCACCGGACTCCCCGCCCTCAAGGTCGGCTACAACCGCGTGCAGGGATTCTTCATCGAGATCGCCCGCCGCGATGCCGAGCGGGTACCCAGGGACTACATCCGGCGCCAGACGGTGAAATCCGCGGAGCGCTTCGTCACCGAGGAGCTGAAGCGCTTCGAGGACCGGGTGCTGGGCGCACGCGACCAGGCGCTCGCGCGCGAGAAGCAGTTGTACGAGGAGGTCCTGACGCAGCTCATCGACTCCTTAGGTCCGCTGCAGACCACCGCCGGCGCGCTCGGCGAGCTCGATGCGCTCACCGGCCTGGCCGAGCGCGCCTGCGTGCTCGAGTGGACGCGCCCTGAGCTGGTGACGGAGGCGCGTATTGCCATCGACGGCGGGCGTCACCCCGTGGTCGAGCGCTTCTCGGACGCGCCGTTCGTGCCCAACGATCTGCGCCTCGACGCCGACCGCCGCATGCTCATCATCACCGGTCCCAACATGGGCGGGAAGTCGACCTACATGCGCCAGGCGGCGCTCATTGCACTGCTGGCGCACGTGGGCAGCTACGTGCCCGCCGAGCGCGCCGTGTTAGGTCCGCTGGATCGTATTTTTACGCGCATCGGGGCGGCGGATGATCTCGCCGGCGGACGCTCCACCTTCATGGTGGAGATGACGGAAGCGGCCAACATCCTGCACAACGCCACCGCGCGCAGTCTCATTCTGCTCGATGAGATCGGCCGTGGCACCAGTACCTTCGATGGTCTGTCGCTCGCCTGGGCAATGGCGCGCGACATCGTCGCGCGCGTGCGGGCCTTTACGCTGTTCGCCACGCACTACTTCGAGCTCACGACACTCGCCACCGAAGTCGACGGCTGCGCCAACGTGCACCTGGACGCGACCGAGCATGGCGAGACAATCGTATTCCTGCACGCGGTGAAGGACGGGCCCGCCAATCGCAGCTATGGCCTGCAGGTGGCGCAGCTCGCAGGCGTGCCGGTGAGCGTGATCGGCGAGGCACGGCGCTACCTCGAGGCATTGGAGTCGCAGCGCGATCGCGAGCGCGCTTCGGCCAACGGCCGCGACCGACCCGCGGCGCAAACGGAACTGCCGTTGTTCGCTACGGCCGCCGACGGGCCTGCACGCGGGGCCGCGGAGGATGAAATCCGTGCGGCGCTCGCAGGCATTCATCCGGATGAGCTGTCGCCGAAGGCGGCGCTGGAAGTGCTCTATCGCCTGCGGCGGCTGCTGGATGCCTCGCAGCGAGGCTAAGGGCAGCCGGTGAGGCCGGCGCCGCGGGCGACCTAGCGAAGCGCAAACCGCCCCTGCGTGAGGAACGTCCCCGTCTCGCGCGCCACGCGCGCGGACAGGAGCATCCCCAGGTGACTGACCGGCAGCACGATGTGATCGGTGGCGCCGGGCATGCGCGTTTCGCTCACCGCGACCGTGCCGTCGTTCTCCTCGGCGAAACCCGCGAGCAGCTGCCCCACGCCGAGCGGCTGGCTGCCCGCGATGATGCCGAGCGGCCGCGCATGTGCCCAGCGCCGCTCGTGCGGCTGCAACAGCTCCTCCGCGACTGACTGCCTCATGAGATGCGCGACCGGGGCGAAGCGGCCGGCTCGCTGCGCCGCGCGACTTGCCACGCACGGTGTGCCGAGGAACACCACACGGCCGGGAGGCTGCTCGGGAAAGCGCTCCAGGAAGCGATAGATGACCAGCCCGCCCAGGCTGTGACCGAGGAAATGCACCGCCGGCGCCTGCAGCTCGCGCACCAAGCTGGCGAGCCGCTCGGTAATCTCGCTCATGGTGGACGAGGGGGCGGAGTAGCGGAACGCCTGCAGCGTGAGGCCGAACTCGTGCGCGAGCCGGTGACGCAGGATGAGGGACTCGTGACCCGGCATCCACAGGCCATGCACGTAGACCACGTGCGTCGGATTCAAGGCTGCGGCACGCGCACCCGCACGTGCAGCTCGCGCAGCTGCGCTTCGCTCACTTCCGTCGGCGCATCGGTGAGCAGATCCGCGGCCGTCTGGGTCTTCGGGAAGGCAATCACTTCGCGAATGCTGTCGGCGCCCGTCATCAGCATGGCGAGGCGATCGAGCCCGAAGGCGATGCCACCGTGCGGCGGTGCGCCGAACTTCAGCGCATCGAGCAGGAAGCCGAATTTCTTGTGCGCCTCCTCGGAGGCGATCCCGAGCAGGTCGAACACCGTGGATTGCATCTCCTGGCGGTGGATGCGCACCGAGCCGCCGCCAATCTCCGAGCCGTTCAACACCAGGTCGTAGGCCCGGGCAAGCGCCTCGCCGGGCTGCGCGCGCAGCGCCGCCGGGTCATCGTTGCGGGGCGCCGTGAACGGGTGGTGCATGGCGACCCAGCGCTTCTCGTCCGCGTCCCACTCGAACATGGGGAAGTCGGCCACCCACAGCGGCCGCCAGCCCGGCTGCACGAGCTTCAGATCCTGACCGATCTTCAGGCGCAGCGCGCCGAGGGAGTCGTTGACGACCTTGGCCGTGTCGGCGCCGAAGAAAATCAGGTCGTTGTCGGCGGCACCGGTGCGCTCGAGGATGCCGGCGAGCGCCGCATCACTGAGGAACTTGATGATCGGGGACTGCAGCCCCTCGCGCCCCCGGGCGCGCTCGTTCACCTTGATGTACGCAAGTCCGCGCGCGCCGTAGCGCGCAACAAACGCCGTGCAGTCATCGATCTGCGAACGCGGCAGCGCGCCGCCGCCCGGCACGCGCAGCGCCGCGACCCGCCCGTGGCTGTCCTTCGCCGGGCCCGCGAACACCTTGAAGTCGCAGTCCTTCACCAGGTCGGCGACGTCGACCAGCTCCAGCGCGATGCGCAGGTCGGGCTTGTCGGATCCGTAGCGGCGCAGGGCCTGCGCATAGGTGATGCGCGGGAAGGGATCGGCGAGCTCCGTCCCCAGCACTTCCCTGAAGAAATGGCGTACCAGGTCTTCCATGAGTCTCATGATGTCGTCCTGGCTGAGGAACGACGTCTCGATGTCGAGCTGGGTAAATTCCGGCTGGCGGTCGGCGCGCAGATCCTCGTCGCGGAAGCAGCGCACGATCTGGTAGTAGCGATCAAAGCCCGCAATCATCAGCAGCTGCTTGAAGATCTGCGGCGATTGCGGCAGCGCGAAGAACTTGCCCGGATGGGTGCGGCTCGGCACCAGGTAATCGCGCGCGCCCTCGGGCGTCGCCTTGGTGAGCATCGGGGTCTCGATGTCGATGAAGCCGTGTGTGTCGAGCCAGGCGCGCATCGAGCGCGTGAGCGAAAAGCGCAGCCGCAGGCGCTGGCTCATGACCTCGCGACGCAGGTCAAGATAGCGATAGCGCAGCCGCACCTCCTCACCGACCTGCTCATCCAGTTGGAATGGCAGCGGCTCGGAGCGGTTCAGCAGCTCAAGCTCCCGCGCCACCAGTTCCACCCGTCCGGAAGCCAGGTTCGGGTTCACCGTGCCCGTGGGCCGCTCGCGCACCTTACCCACCACCCGCACCACGAACTCGTTGCGCAGGCGCTCGGCTTCCCCGAAGACCGAGGCGGCGCCGGGGTCAAACACGATCTGCAGCAGCCCCTCACGATCGCGCAGATCGACGAAAATGACTCCGCCGTGATCGCGCCGGCGGTGCACCCAGCCGGCCACGGTGACCTCCTGGCCGAGGAGCTTCTCGTTAACCTGTCCGCAGTAATGTGAGCGCATGAGGCGCGCGATGTTACCAAAAGCCGCCCCGGCCCCCGCAAGTCAATGCCCTGGCATCTCCAGCACTGCGGCCCCCTGCAGCGCCCCGCTACGCAGCCGCTGCAGGGCGAGATTCGCGTCGCTGAGCGCAAAGCGCTGCACCGTGGCCACCAGGCCCATGCGCGTGGCGAGAGCGAGGAATTCCCGCCCGTCGGCGCGGGTGAGATTCGCGACCGAGGACACCGAACGCTCGCCCCACAGCAGCCGGTACGGAAACCCCGGCACATCGCTCATGTGAATGCCGGCGCATACCACGCGCCCGCCGGGACGTACGCAGGCGAGCGCGGCGGGAATGAGCGCGCCGACGGGCGCAAACACAATGGCGGCATCGAGCCGCTCGCCCGGCCGCTCGTCAGAGCCGCCGGCCCACACCGCGCCGAGTTCGCGCGCGAAGCGCTGGCCGGCTGCATCCCCCGGGCGCGTGAACGCGAACACGCGCCGGCCCTGCCCTCGGACCACCTGGGCGAGCAGATGCGCCGCAGCGCCGAAGCCATAGAGGCCGAGGTTGCGCGGCTCGCCCGCGACACGGTAGGCGCGATAGCCGATCAGCCCCGCGCACAGCAGCGGCGCGAGTTCAGCGGCGGCCCCCTGACCCGGCAGCGCCAGGCAGTAGCGCGCATCGGCGAGCACCTCCTGCGCGTAACCCCCGTCGCAGCTGTACCCGGTGAAGCGCGCCCGCTCACACAGATTCTCGCTTCCGGCGCGGCAATACTCGCACGCGCCGCAGGTGTAGCCGAGCCACGGCACGCCCACTCGATCGCCGATGTGAAACTGTGTGACCTCAGGTCCGAGGGCGGCGACGATGCCGACGATCTCGTGCCCCGGTGTCACGGGGAAGCGGATGTCCGGCAGCTCATTGTCGAGCAGATGCAGATCCGTGCGGCACACCCCGCAGGCCTGCACCGTGAGCCGCAGCTCCTGCCCGCGCGGCGGCGGCAGGGTCACCTCGGCCGGCGCGAGCGCCGCGCCCGGCGCCACCAGGCGCATCGCCTTCACGGCGGCCGTGCCTCAGGCGGCGGGTTTCGCCAGCCGGGCTTTGAGCGCGTCCGCACGGGGAGCATGGGGGACCACCACACCGCAGGTGATGATCATTTTCATGGCCTCATCCACCGACATGTCGAGCGCGACCACCTGCCGGCGCGGCACGATCACCAGGTAGCCGGCGGTGGCATTGAGCGCTGCGGAGATATACACCGCCGCGTGCGGCTCACCCATCTTCTCGCTGATCTCCGGAACATCCTCCGCGGTGAGGAAGCCGATGCTCCAGGCCCCCGCACGCGGGTACTCCACCATCACGACCTGGCGAAAGGAGTTGGATTGCGAGAAGACGCTTTCGGCGAAGCTCTTGACGCCGCCGTACACCGTGCGCACCAGCGGGATGCGATTGAGCAGGTCCTCGCCCCAGACGACCAGGCGCCGGCCGATCAAGTTCGTGACCAGAAGTCCTGTGAGCAGCAGCACGATCAGTGCAAACAGCGCCCCGACCCCGGGGAGCGAGAAGCCCACCAGCGCCTCGGGTCGGTAGGCGGGAGGCAACAGCAGCAGCGTGCGATCCATGATACGCAGCATGAAACTCGCCACCCAGATGGTGGCGAGTATCGGCAGCCACACCAGCACCCCGGCGACCAGGTAGCGCCGCACGCTCCATTTTCTGGCGCCGCCGTTCATGGCTAGCGCCGCCGCCGGCGCGCGCCCTTAGCCTTAGAGGCCCGCGTCGGCTTGCGGGCCGCGGCGGCCCGCGCCGCCTTGCCGGCTACGCTCACCCGGTTGCGCGCTGGCGTTGCGGCACCGCCGGGCGCGGCTGTCTTGGGCGCCGCCGCCTTCGACTCCGCGGGCTTCGCGTCCGCAGGCTTCGAGTCCTTGGCCTCCTGCGCTGCAGGCTTGGCCTCCGTCGCCTGCGCCTTGACGTCAGGCTTCGACTCCTCCTTGTCGGCGCCGACCAGGTTGCGCTTGTTCTCCTGCGCGGACTTGAAGTCGGTCTCATACCAGCCGGCCCCCTTGAGGCGGAACACCGGTGCCGACAGCAGTTTCTTGAGCGTGCGCTTGCCGCACGACGGACACCTGGCCAGCGGCGCATCGGTGATCTTCTGCATGACCTCGGTGTAGAACTTGCAGGCCTGGCATTCGTATTCGTAGAACGGCATTGGTTGTTGTCTTGTAGTTGCGGCGGCGATTATAACGCGTGCCTTTGGTTAACCGCGGCCGGCCTTGCGCTCATCCATCTTCGAGAAGGTGAGCTGGCCGTCGTGCGCCGCGATGCGGATGCGGTCCCCGGGCGCAAACTCTCCCTGCAGGATCTTCTGCGCCAGGGGATTCTCGATCTGCTGCTGGATGGCGCGCTTCAGCGGCCGTGCGCCATACACCGGATCGAAGCCGGCCTCCCCGAGGAGGTCGCGGGCGTCGTCGTCGAGCGTGAGATCCATGTTGCGCTCAGCTAAGCGCTTGCGCAGGTAGAGGAGCTGGATGTCGACGATCGCGCGGATCTGGCGTGTGCCGAGCGGATGGAAGACGACGATGTCGTCGATGCGGTTGATGAACTCCGGCCGGAAGCTCTGCTGCACGACCTCCATCACCGCGCTCTTCATCCTCGTGTAGTTCTTCTCGCCCGCGTACTCCTGGATGATCTGCGAGCCCAGGTTCGAGGTCATGATGATGACGGTGTTGCGGAAGTCGACCGTGCGCCCCTGGCCGTCGGTGAGCCGCCCGTCGTCCAGCACCTGCAGCAGCACGTTGAACACGTCCTGGTGCGCCTTCTCCACTTCATCGAGCAGGATGACCGAGTAAGGCCGGCGCCGCACCGCTTCGGTGAGATAGCCGCCCTCCTCATAGCCGACGTAGCCGGGAGGTGCGCCGATGAGGCGCGCTACCGAGTGCCTCTCCATGAACTCCGACATGTCGACGCGGATCATCGCCTCCTCGGTGTCGAACAGGAATTCGGCCAGCGCCTTGCACAGCTCCGTCTTGCCGACGCCTGTCGGCCCCAGGAACAGGAACGAGCCGTTCGGCCGGCGCGGATCGGCAAGCCCGGCGCGCGAGCGGCGAATGGCGTCGGCTACGATGCGCAGCGCTTCCTCCTGACCCACGACGCGCTTCGCGAGCGCCTCCTCCATGCGCAGCAGCTTCTCCTTCTCGCCCTCGAGCATCTTGGACACCGGGATGCCGGTCCACTTGGACACAACTTCCGCGATCTCCTCCTCGGTCACCTTGTTGCGCACCAGGGTCGGCACCTGGTCCTCCGCGGCCGCCGCCATGCTCAGGCGCTTCTCGAGCTCGGGGATCTTGCCGTACTGTAGCTCCGCCATGCGCCCGAGATTGCCGGCGCGGCGCGCGGCCTCGAGCTCCAGACGCGCGCGATCGAGCTCCTCGCGAATCTGCGCCGCGCCCTGCAGTGCCGCCTTCTCGGACTTCCAGACTTCCTCGAGATCGGCATATTCCTTCTCCAGGCTCGCCAGTGTCCCCTGCAGTGTCGCCAGGCGCTTGCGCGAGGCCTCGTCCTTCTCCTTTTTCAGCGCCTCCTGCTCGATCTTCAGCTGGATGATGCGCCGCTCGAGCTTGTCGAGCGCTTCGGGCTTGGAGTCGATCTCCATGCGGATGCGCGCCGCCGCCTCGTCGATGAGGTCGATCGCCTTGTCAGGGAGCTGGCGGTCGGCGATGTAACGATGCGAGAGCGTCGCCGCGGCGACGATCGCAGGATCCGTGATCTCGACCTTGTGGTGCACCTCGTAGCGCTCCTGCAGCCCGCGCAGGATGGCGATCGTGTCCTCGACCGAGGGCTCATCCACCAGCACCTTCTGGAAGCGCCGCTCGAGGGCGGCGTCCTTTTCAATGTATTTGCGGTACTCATCGAGCGTCGTGGCGCCGACGCAATGCAACTCGCCGCGCGCCAGCGCCGGCTTGAGCATGTTGCCCGCATCCATGGAGCCTTCGGCCTTGCCCGCGCCCACCATGGTGTGCAGCTCGTCGATGAACAGGATCACCTGTCCTTCCTGCTTGGCCAGATCGTGCAGCACGCCCTTGAGGCGCTCCTCGAACTCGCCGCGGAACTTAGCTCCGGCGATCAGCGAGCCCATGTCGAGCGCCAGAATGCGCTTGCTCTTCAGGCCCTCCGGCACCTCGCCGTTGACGATGCGCTGCGCCAGGCCCTCGACGATCGCGGTCTTGCCGACGCCCGGCTCGCCAATCAGCACCGGGTTGTTCTTGGTGCGCCGCTGCAGCACCTGGATGGTGCGGCGGATCTCATCGTCGCGGCCGATCACCGGGTCGAGCTTGCCGGAAGCCGCGCGCGCGGTGAGATCGATGCTGTACTTCTCGAGCGCCTGGCGGCTTTCCTCGGCGTTGGCATCGGATACCTTCTCGCCACCGCGCACCTCCTCGATGGCCTTCTCGACGGCGCCGCGCACCACGGCCGCCTCCTTGAACAGGCGCGCGAGCGCCCGATCCTCGAACGCCGCCAGCACGAACAGCTCGCTCGATATGAACTGGTCACCGCGCTGCTGCGCCAGCTTGTCGGTGACGTTGAGCACGCGGTTCAGGTCGTTGGAGACGTGTATGTCCCCGGGCGTGCCTTCGACCTTCGGCAGCCCTTCCAGCAACGCCAGCAGTCCTGCGCGCAGCTTGTTGACGTCCGCGCCGGCCTTCAGCAGCAGCGGACGCACCGAGCCGCCGGCGCCGTCCAGCATCGCCAGCATCAGGTGCGCGGGCTCGAGGAACTGGTGATCGCGGCCCAGCGCGAGCGACTGCGCGTCGGCGAGCGATTGCTGGAACCGGCTGGTGAGCTTGTCCATCCGCATGGGGTTCTGCCCTTCAAACTGGATGTGCGGTTTGTGGGGACAAACGCGAGCCCCTGCAAGGGGCTGCGGGCGTTTCGGCTAGCATAGCGCATGCGCCCGACCTGGCGTGCATCCCAAGGTCAGGCGTCGGCTGAGCGAATGTCAGCTCATGTCCTTGAGGCCGCGCAGCGGGCCGATGAATTTCTCGTAGTTGCGCCAGCGCGCAACAGAGCTCTTATAGATCCTCTGCCGCACCTGCCAGAAGCTGGCGGTCGTCACCGGTCGGACAGTCTTGTGGAAATCCAGGCAGCGCTCATCCCACGGGAGCCCGAGAAAATCCAGAATCCTGCGTGTCCATTGCTCCTGATCCGCGATCAGTTCCGCGTACGGCACGACCAGCAGCGTTTCCGGCGGCAGCACACTGCGCCAGTGTGCAACCAGGCGCTGGTGTTCGCGGTAGTAGTGAGCCAGGTCCGACAAGTCCAGGGTGAAGTTCATCACCGGCGTGAACTGCTGAAAGTAGCACGACAGGCAGGTATCGATAGGGTCACGTCGCAGGTAGATCATGCGGGCGTTCGGTAGTGCCGAGTGAATGAGGCCGAGATAGTCGGAATTGAGGGGTTGCTTGTTGACGACCCGCAGCGCGTCCTGCGAGCGCCCGGCGAGAAGCCGCAGATACTCGGCCGCCAGCTTCCTGCGCAGCGGCTCGGCGAGTAGCTCGTGCCGGACGGCGGTTTCGTGCTTGTGCACGACAGCCTTCCAGAAGCTCAGCTCCCCGGCTCCCTTCGCAGCCGGATGCGAAGCGATGATCTGTTCCACGAGTGAGGTGCCGGAACGCGCCATGCCGACCACAAACACCGGTCGCGCGGAGTCCGAGGCACCGGTGCGTGCCCGGGAAAGCGCTTCCCGCGTGTAGACCCGCACCATATCGTCGACGAAATGCGTACGTGCCTCGGGGTCGTAAGGTTCCGCGCGCATCTTGTGCAGCTCGTTGGCGCGCCGGTAGCTGCGAAACGCCCGCTCGAAGTCCCCCACATCGTCGCAATACTTTCCGATCGCAAAGCGAATAGTGGACTCATCGATTGGCGTGAGGCCGCTGGCGGCGATCTCCTCTGCGCGCTTGAGCCAGGCGCCGTCGGCTGGCGTCATCTTGCGCAGCCAGACCAGGGCCGCCCAGGCGCCGGACGCTCCCGGGTCGACTTCCAGGGCGCGCCGGTACGCGGCCTCTGCCTCGGCGAAGCGGCCCTCGAGCGCATCGATCTGGCCCCTGCCGACCAGTGCCTGCACGTTGCGAGGGGCTGCCCTGAGCGCTTTCTCGTAGCAATCCCTGGCCTGCCGCAAACGACCCAGCAGCACAAGACTCATGCCGAGACTGACCCGGGCGTCGATATACGACGGCTTCAGCTTCAGGGCGCGTCGCAGCGGCATCTCGGATTCGTCTAGCCGACCCCTCGATTGAAGGACCCCGGCAAGATTGAAATGTGCCTCGGGGAAACCCGGCCTTATCCCGATCGCGCGCCGGAATTGATCCTCCGCCTCATCGAAACGTGCGAGCTGCGCGAGAGCCGTCCCGAGACCATTGCGTGCCACTGCGTTGCGGGAATCGAGATTCACGACTTGCTGGTAACACTCCAGCGCCTCGGCATACGCACCCCGGGCCAGAAGCTCGTTACCCCGAGTGTGAAGAGCCTGAACGTCGCGCGAGCCGGATCGGCGTTTTGAGCCCGCAGCTGCCTGGTCAGATGGGACCGAGCTGGCTTGATTCGCGGTAAGGCGCAGCACCAGCACCTGCGTCAGCTCGTCGACGAGCTGCTGCTCGACGCCCTTCTCGAGCAGCCGCCACTTGAATGAGTTTGCCAGTGCTGCCCTCTTGATGAGGTTTAGCTTCAGGGGACGGGCTTCGCGGTCCACCCGATGGAGGAGCTTCTGCCGCTCCTGACCTTGCGGGCCCGATCTGGTCTCCTGGCGGCGCGTGCCCGATGACTTGGAGGCAGACTGCAAAACGAAATCGTCCGCCAGGGCAGTGCCAACTTCGGTGGCCTCCCGAACATTGAACCATTTGAGCAGCATTGCGACATACTACCGCGTCCGCAGAATTACCTCAGACGATACCCGCTCTGAAATCTGAGGTTCGCGAAGTAACTCGCAATTCCATGCACCGCCGGCGCCGCGGCGAGGCCGGCAGCAGCCGTTCCTGCTGCCGGCGCGACTAGCGGTGAGTCAACCGCCCGGCCAGCGCGATGACCGCAATGCCGAGGCTGATGAGGAGCACCTGGGCCGCGCTGGTGCGCGGATCGGAGCGGCGGTGCAGGCCGGGGATGAGCCCGGCGACCGCGATGTAGAGAAACCCGGCGGCGGCGAAAGCCAGCGCGAAAGGCAGGATGCCGTTCGCCTGGCGCAGGCCAAAGTACGCCGCAATCGCCCCGATCACCGAGGCGATCCCGGTGGCGAGATTCAGCAGCACCGCACGCCGGCGCGACAGCCCGGCGTGCACCAGGATGGCGAAATCCCCGACACGGTGCGGGATCTCGTGCGCCGCCACGGCAAAGGTCGTGACCAGGCCCAGCGACATGTCGCTCAAGAAAGCCGCCGCAATCAGCACGCCATCGAGGGCGTTGTGGATGCTGTCACCCACCAGCACCAGCACCCCGGAGGCGCGGTCGCGGCCATGATCGTGATGAACGTGGGGTTGCTGCAGCTCGCCCTGCTCGTCATCGTGCGAGTGAGCGTGCCACCACAGCACCAGTTTCTCGATGACGAAGAAGACTCCCAGCCCCACTACCATGACCAGCCCGATGCCGTGCGCTCCGGAGGGACCGGCGCCTTCCATCGCCTCCGGCAGCAGCCCCAGGAGCGCCGCTCCCAGCAGCGCCCCGGTGGCGAAACTGACGAAATGCGGCAGGATGCGCGCGCTGCGCTCCTCCGGCACCCACAGGAATGCGACCGCAAACGCCGCGCTGGCGATGCCGCCGAACGCGGCGAACAGGATGATCCACAGCAGCAGCACGGCTAACGGTTCTTTAGCTTTCCGCGTGTCAACTCATCGTAACACGCACGCTCGGGGCGGATACGCGACAACTCACGCCAGCCAGATCAGCGCCGCCATGCGCCCGCACCGTCCGGCGCGACGGTAGGAGAAGAAGCGCAGCGGATCCGAGTACGTGCACCAGCCGCCGCCGAACACCGCGGTGACCCCGGCGGCGCTGAGCCGGCGCCGGGCGAGCGCGCTGAGATCGCATTGCCAGCGGCCGCGAGTGTTGGCGGTGAACGCGGCTGCCGCAGCGGCGTCGTGCGCCACGAAGGCGGCGCGCACCTCGCCGCCCACCTCGAAGTGTGCCGCACCGATCGCAGGGCCCAGCCAGGCGATGAGCCCGGCCGGCGCGACGCCCAGCCTGGCCAGCGTCGCCTCCAACACCCCCGCGGCCAGCCCACGCCAGCCGGCGTGCGCCGCCGCCACCGCGCAACCGTCGCGTGCGGCAAACAGCACCGGCATGCAGTCCGCCACCTGCATGGCGCACACGCTTCCGGCGCGCCGGGCGATGGCGGCATCCGCCGTCAGGTGCGGGGGGCTCGCCCCCCCGCACGCTGCATCGAGATCGGCCACCTCGATGCCGTGCACCTGCTCGAGCCACAGCGGCTCGGCTGGCAAGCGCAGCTGCGCCCGCACGCGCCGTCGGTTCTCCGTCACCGCCGCGCCGGCATCCCCCACGTGCGCGCCGACGTTCAGCGAGTCGAACGGCGCTGCGCTCACGCCTCCCATGCGCAGAGTGAATGCGGCACGCACGGCCGGTGGTGCCGGCCAGTCCGGCGCGATGACCTCAAAGGCCGCGCCGCTTGGAGCCGCGCTCACGAGCCATCCGCCTCGAGCGCCCCGAGCAGGCGCTGCAGGTCTTCGGGCAACGGCGCTTCCCATGCGAGCTCGCGGCCGCTCACGGGATGTGTCAGCTTCAGACGCGCGGCGTGCAGCGCCTGGCGCGGGAATGCATGAAGCTCGGCGGCCAGCGCCGGCGTGCAGCCTGCGGGAATCCGGCGGCGCCCGGCATACAGCGGATCGCCCACGACGGGGAAGCCAATGTGAGCCAGGTGCACCCGGATCTGGTGAGTGCGGCCGGTTTCGAGCTCGACGCGCACCAGCGTGTGCGCCCGAAAGCGCTTCACGACGCGATAACGGGTGACCGCGGGGCGGCCGTCCGCGCGCACCGCCATGCGGGTGCGCTGGGTGCGGTGCCGGCCGATGGGCTCTTCGACCGTACCCCCCGCGGTCATCACACCGGTGCACACGGCGAGATACTCGCGCCCGATCTTGCGCGCCGCCATCGCGGCGATGAGGGCGGCGTGCGCTTCGGGCGTGCGCGCCACGACCAGGAGCCCGCTCGTGTCCTTGTCGAGCCGGTGCACGAGGCCCGCGCGTGGCAGCAAAGCGAGTTTCGGATCGAGCGCCAGGAGCGCGTTCTGCAGGGTATGGCGGGCGTTGCCCGCCCCGGGATGCACCACCAGTCCCGGCGGCTTGTCGATGACCAGCAGCGTGCGATCCTGGAAGGCGACGGTGAGCGGAATCGCCTCGGCGGCGGCCACGGTTTGGGCCGCCAGCTGCGCCTCGATGCGCACCTGCTCCCCGCCCAGCACCTTGTCCTTGGCGCGCAGGGGCCGGCCGTCGACCTGCACCGCTCCGGACTCGATCCAGGCCTTCAGGCGTGCGCGCGAATACTGCGGCAGCGCGCGGGCGAGTGCCTGATCGAAGCGCAGCCCGGCAGCCTGCGCGGGCAGGCGCAGCGCATGCGAACGGAACTCCGCCGGCGCCTGCGCGGTCGGAAGTCCTGAATTCGCTATACTCGGCGCACTCAAGCGGCGCGAAGCCAAAGAAAGGCCCCTTCCAGATGTTCTTGCCCGGTCCGGTACGCGGCAGCGTGCTCGCCTTGTGTATCGTCCTGCTCGCCGTCGCCGGCTGCCACACGCACCGCGGGCGCGCTGAGAAGAAGGCGACCCCCGACTCTCTCTACAAGAAAGCCCACAAGGATCTGCAGTCGAACGATTTCAACGCCGCCATCAAGATCTATGAGCAGCTGACGGCGCGCTTTCCGTTCACCGACGAAGCGCGCCAGGCGCGGCTCGATCTCATCTACGCATATTACCGCGCCGGGGAAAGCGAGTCCGCGACCGATGCCGCCGAGACCTTCATCCGCGAAAATCCCACGCATCCG
>Ga0209011_1000337_pt1 | contig 18556 bp, 19 predicted proteins | sample BlaSpr_A8_OM1_M3_FD_187986 | JGI IMG/M metagenome (GOLD analysis project Ga0209011, IMG submission 187986) | Forest soil microbial communities from Thunder Bay, Ontario, Canada - Black Spruce, Ontario site 2_A8_OM1_M3 (SPAdes) (version 2) | ecosystem: Environmental > Terrestrial > Soil > Boreal... | reverse complement strand
GGCCAGTCCTGTTGGCCGCCGGTCGGAACAGCAGAGACACACAGAGCACGGAACCTCGGTTCCGTGCTCTTGCTTTTTGGGGACTCCGTTGGCGAACTGCCGATCTATTCGATGTGGCTCTTTGTGCCTGCTAAACTAGCAGCATGGTCGCAGCGCTCTTCGCTCTTGTGTTGTTTCTTTCTCCGCTTACAGGCAGCAGGGAAGCTGCGCAGCTTGCCTCGCGCATGGAAGCGCGATATCGCAGCGCGAGAACCCTCCAGGCCACCTTTCTCGAGCGCTATGCCGAGAATGGGACTGTTCTTCGTACCGAGGCGGGAACAGCATACTTCCGGCGGCCCGGGAAAATGCGTTGGGAGTACGAGCGCCCCGAAAAGGATTTGTTCCTGGTGGACGGAAAGACCGCATGGTTTTACGTTCCTGCGGACCACACCGTCACCCGCGTGCCAGCAAAGCAAAGCGGAGATTTGCGCACTCCGCTGGCGCTTCTGGCCGGCGAGATGAGGATTTCCCGCATTTGCTCGCGCGTGGAAATTGCCGATAAAGTAAAGCCCTTGCGCGAAGGCGACGCCGTGCTGCGTTGCAAAGTGCGAGGGCAAAAGCAAGATGCCGCCGCGAGCGCGGAGGAAGCGGAGAGCGTTCTCGGCGCCGGCGGAAGTGATGCTGTCTTTTTCGAAGTTGCGCGCGACAGCGGGGAACTGGCGCGGCTGATCGTGCGTCAGGCAGGCGGCGTGGAGGTAGAATTTCGCTTCGAGAATTGGCGCTTCGACCCCGTCATGCCGGACGCGATGTTTCGATTCCAGCCCCCAGCCGGAGTGGCCATTGTTAATGGCGAATTGGCGGACGGCAGAACCCAGGGGAATTGAGCAGCCGTGCGGGCGGCCATACCCAGTGCTATTCAAATCACGGCCAACCCCAGCCAGCTTCCCCGCATATCAGTTAGATGAGGTAAACTGGATACTTATGGGTGAGTTTGTTTGCCGTGTGGCAGACGCCAACGGCCGCGTATTTTCGCACGTAGAGGCTGCGAGTTCGGTGACGGAGGCGCGCCAGAAGCTCGCCGAGCGCGGGTTGTACGTCTACGCGGTCCAACAGCGCAATCGGCTTTTGTCTGGGATGCTCCGGCGGCGCGAGCGCTCCGTGGATGGCAGCGATTTCCTGATCCTCAATCAGCAGTTCAATACACTGATCAAGGCCGGGCTTCCCATTCTGCGCGCGCTGGATTTGCTGGCCGACCGCGCCTCGTCGCCGAAGCTGCGTCCCGTTATTTCTCAAATTCGGGACCGCGTGCGCGAGGGCAGGTCACTTTCCGAAGCCATCACCGAAGCCGGCGTGTTCTCTAAAGTGTATTCCACGGCGATACTTGCGGGAGAAAAGAGCGGAAACCTTTCGGGCGTTCTGGAATATTACATCGCGTATCAGAAAGTGAGCACCGGGGTACGCAAAAAGATTCTCGCCACGCTGGTGTATCCGGCGCTGTTGATTGTGATGGCCACGGCCATTGTTTCCTACCTTGTTTCCGCGGTGATTCCGAAGTTCGCAATGTTGTACAAGGATCTAAACGTCGCGCTGCCCAAGCCCACGCGATTTCTGATCGCTCTGACTGTCGATTATCGCTTTGTGTTTCTGAGCTCCATCGCGGGCCTCGTGCTGCTCGCTATCGGCGTCTATTTTTGGTCGCGCACGGAGGAGGGCGGCATCGTTTTTGACCGACTGAAGTTCCGCCTGCCGGTCGTCGGCAACACGCTGCTGAAGTTTCAAATTGCGCAGTTCTCCCGGACCCTGGCAACCCTGTTGACTGGCGGAACTCCGCTCGTGGCCGGTTTGCAAACGGCTTCCGACGCGATTTCCAGCAGATTGGTCCGCGAAGCGGTTTCGGAAGCAACGCAAATGGTTCGCGAAGGGGAATCCTTGCATCATGCGCTGGCGTCCAAGCAAGTGGTGCCGGTTCTCGCCCTGGACATGATTGAGGTCGGTGAGTCCAGCGGCGCGCTGGCCCCCATGCTGACCAGCGTCGCAGAATTTTACGAAGATGAAGTTGCTTTGCGCCTCAGCGCGCTGGTTTCCTTCATCGAGCCTGCTATTCTGGTATTCATGGGCGCCCTTGTGGCGTTTATTCTAATTGCTCTGTACTTGCCGATCTTTTCGTTCTCCGCCTCGGGAGTGGCAAGCTAAGGATTCATGGCAACCACTGAACATTCCAACGTAATAGCGGGCACCACCTCCGCCGCCGACGAGCAGCACGAGCGCGACGTAGCGCGCAAGCTGGCGGAACGCTACCGCTACGCCTTCATCGATCTCCGCGAGCAGCGCATCGATCCGGAACTGTTTCGCACCATCCCCGCGGACTTGATGTTCCGCTACAACTTCGTGCCGCTGGAAGCCCACGACAACGTGCTGTCCATCGCCACCGCCGACCCCGGTCAGGTGCAGATGAGCGATGAGCTGCCGCTGCTGTTGCGCAAGAAGCTTGCGATCAAAGTCGCCACGCCGCGTCAGATCGCCGACCTGCTCAAACGCACCGAGCAATCGCAGCGCGTTCTTGAGCAAGCCACCGAAGCGTTCACTTTGCAAGTGGCCCAGGAAGAAGAGGAAACCGAGGAAACAATTTCCGGCGACCGCCTGACCCGCGACACCACCGTCAGTCCTGTCGTTCGCTTGGTGGAAACCATCATCTTCACCGCCCTCGAGCGCCGCGCCAGCGACATTCACATCGAGGCACGCGACACCGAAGTGGCCGTCAAGTACCGCATCGACGGGGTGCTGCAGCACGCCATGCAGCCCATTGCCAAGGAATGGCATTCCACGGTGCTTTCACGCATCAAGGTGCTCAGCGAACTGGACATCGCCGAGCGCCGCGTCCCGCAGGACGGCCGTTTCCGGGTGAAGTACAAGGGCCGCTTCATTGACTTGCGCGTCTCCATCATGCCCGCGAGCCACGGCGAAGACGCGGTTCTACGCGTTTTAGACAAGGAAACGCTTTCGGAAAAATTTCAGAGCCTCAATTTGGATGTCGTGGGTTTTTCGCCCGAAGAAACGCGCCGCTTTCGCCGCTATATTCGCGAGCCCTACGGCATGGTGCTGGTTACCGGACCCACCGGCTCCGGCAAAACGACCACCCTGTACGCGGCCGTGAACGAAATCAAGACCGACGAAGACAAGATCGTCACCATCGAAGATCCCGTTGAGTACCAGCTTCGCGGCATCACGCAAATTCCCGTCAACGAGAAAAAGGGACTGACCTTCGCGCGCGGCTTGCGCTCCATCTTGCGCCACGATCCCGACAAAATCATGGTCGGCGAAATTCGCGATCAGGAAACCGCGCAGATCGCCATCCAATCCGCGCTCACCGGGCACCTGGTCTTCACCACCGTCCATGCCAACAACGTCACCGACGTCATCGGGCGCTTTATCAATATGGGCGTCGAGCCGTATAATTTTGTGTCGGCGTTGAACTGCATCATGGCGCAGCGCTTGGTCCGCGTGGTTTGCCCCGTTTGCAAAAGGCCGAAGAAATATTCTCCGGAAGAATTCACCGAATCAGGCCTCGATCCCGCGGTGTGGGCGGCCGTCACGCTTGTCGAGGGCGGCGGATGCCTGGAGTGTTCCGGAACGGGATTCCATGGCCGCACAGCCATCTGCGAGCTGCTGGACCTGACTGACCGTATCCGCGAAATGATTGTGGATCGCCGGCCCACCTCGGAGATCAAGCGCATCGCTCGCGAAGAAGGCATGATCACGTTGCGCGAGAGCGGCCTGGCGAAAATCCGTTCGGGCATCACGACATTGAAAGAAATCAACAAGGTGACCTTCGTTGAGTAGCATTTCCACACTTCGCCTGGATACGCGCGAGAGTGGCCTGTTCGACCGGCTCTCGCGCTGGCTCGATGCCATGCCACATCCGCATCTAGCCATCGAGTTTTCGCCCGAGCGCGTGGCCGCCGCGCGCTGGAAGGGCAACTCTGTGGATGAATTCACCGTGGAAACCCTACCGCCCGCCGCGCTGGTGCCTTCTGCGGTAGAGGCCAACGTGATCAACGCAAGCGCTTTGAAGACCGCCATGGCCAATATCGTCAGCCGCTTGCGCGCCCGGGACCAGGATGTGGCGTTGATCTTGCCAGACCCGGTTATTCGCGTCTTCGTGCAGCATTTTGATGAGTTCCCGCGCTCGCCGCAGGAAGCGATACCCATGCTCCGCTGGAAGTTGAAAAAGAGCATTCCGTTTGACGCCGATGAAACGGTGATTTCCTACATGCGCCAGCCCGCGCGCGCGGGGGGTGTGGATATTGTCACGGCGCTGGCTCGGTTGCGCATCGTGCGTGAATATGAAGCTTTGGCCGAAGGCGCAAGCTTGTTCCCCGGCGTGATATTGAGTTCGTCGCTCGCGGCCATTTCCCTGCTCGGGGACAAGAAAGCTACGTTGCTGGCCCGCGTCTCCGGCGTATCGCTCACCACCGCTATCGTGCGCGCCGGCGTGCTCTGCGGCTACCGCTGCACGGAGCTTCCCACGCATAGCGGCGACATCACGCCGCAGGTGCTGCTGGACGAGATTTATCCTGTGGCTGCGTATTATCAGGATACCTGGGGCGAAGGCATTGGTTCGGTGCGCGTGGCGGGTTTGGGTGCGCGGCTCGCGGAGTTTGTTCCGCCACTGGAATCCGAGTTTCATTGCAATGTAAGTTCGCTGTTGCACGCAGCGGTTTCCGATGGCCGGATACCCTATGATGCGCGGCCGCTGGCGGACCGCGAAGCCGACGGTTTGGTCGGCTGGATGATGCATCGAAACTGAAGCCTCGAATCCAGGCAGGGAATCCAGGGAAAGCAGAGTATGAAGGTTCGTTTAAACCTAGCGACAAACCCATTGCAGACCCACCGCAAGTTCCTGGCGGTCTCGGGTCTCATCGGCGCGATTGCCGGCATTGTTTTCCTCGCGCTCGGCTGGCACGTTTATTCCCTGCGCAAGTCCAATGAGGCGGTGCGCGCGCGCGTCGCGGACGTCCGCCAGGAAATGGTCGGACTCATGCGCCAGCGGCAGGAGTTGGAAAACTTCTTCGCGGAAGAGCAGAACGCCAAGCTGAACGAGCGCTCCACGTTCCTTAATTCCTTGATCGACGAGCAAAGCCTCAATTGGACGCAGATGTTCATGGACTTGGAGAAGATCCTGCCCATCGGCGTGCGCCTTGTTAGCATCGAGCCTGCGCACGAAAAAGGGCGAGTGCAGGTGAAGCTGCAGGTCGGCGCGATCAGCGAAGAAGCAAAACTCAAATTCCTTCGCGCGCTGGAATCCTCTCCAGCCTTCAAGGAAGTCCGCGTGGAGCAAGATATTCTTTCTGAACCGCAAGCGGGGAGCGGCGACCGGGATCGCCTGCAAATTCAACTCACCGCGGTGTATGTGAGGAGCTGATGCGCCGCGATTTCAAAGTTAAAAAGCGCTTGATTTTACTGTTGCTGGTGCTGCTAATCGCCGCCGATGTGGCCCTCGGCGCATACAGTTGGGACCTGGCGTCGGCGCAAAGCGCGCAGCAGGAGTTGACACTGCTGATGCGCAATCGCGACCTCCTGAAAAAAGACATCCAGCGCGCGCAGGAAATCCGCGGCCGCATTCCGGCGATTCAGAAGGATTGCGATGCATTCGAGAAGTCGCTTTTCCCGGAGAGCACCGGATATTCGACAGTCAGCGCCGAGCTGGGCTCTCTTGCCGCCAAATCCGGTCTGCGATTGCATGGCAGTGCTTTTAAGCCCAAAAGCGTGAAGGGGCGCGACCTGACTGAACTGGCCATCGAGGCCCAGGTAACAGGCGATTATCGCGGAGTAGTGCGATTTTTGAACGGATTGCAGCGTTCCGCCAACTTTTACGCAGTAGAGGGCCTCTCGGCGCGCTCTGCCGCCCAGGCGCAAGGCGCCAAAGGGACTTTGCAAGTGACCGTGCACATTAAAACCTACTTCCGGGCAGCGTGATGAACCAAAAGACAAAAATCGCCATGCTGGCCGTCTTGATTCCCGTTGCAGCGGGAGTTTTTTATTTCGATGTCAAAGGCATATCGTTGTCGGGCAAGGTGTCGCCTTTCAGCTCCAAAACGTATCCTCCGCTTGCGGTCGAGAATCCCGAGCTGCGGCACTGGAAGCTGGACGCCAGCCGTCGCACGGAATACAAGAGCAGCGGCCGGGATTTGTTCAGCCAGACTCTGCCGCCTGCGCCTCCTCAACGCGCACCCGAGCGGGCTCCTGATCCACCGCCCCCGGTTGTAGTCGAACGTCCGCCGAGCCTGCCGGCCAATATGAAATTCTTTGGCTATGGCACCGTGCCGAACGGCACGTCGAAGCGCGCGTTCCTCAGCGACGGTGAAGAGGTCTACATCGTCGGCGAAGGGGACACGCTGCTCGGCAGATTTCGCATCCTAAGGATTGGCAACGCCAGCCTTGAGTTCGAGGAATTGGGCACCGGAAAGCGCAACTCCACCTCGCTGGACGAACAGGCAGCTCCGCCCGCATGAGCATGACCATGAGAAATCGCCAAAGCAGAACTGCAATGAGGTCGCAGAACGGATTCGCGCTGATGATGGTCATGTTTTTGACCACCCTGGTGCTTTTGGGCGCCATGGCCGCTGCTCCCTATATCCGCACGGAACGGCAACGCGAAAGAGAACAAGAGATGATCTGGCGCGGAAAACAGTACGTCCGCGGGATCAAGCTCTATTACCGCAAGACCGGTCGCTTCCCAACATCGGTGGACGATCTGATCAAGCCCAAGTTGGGTTCCCTGCGTTTCATGCGTCAAGCCTATAAGGATCCGATGAACAAGAACGACGGCGCCTGGAGGCTTATTTATATCGGTCCCGCTGGCCAGCTCATCGGCAGCTTGAAACCGCCGCGGACCTTTCAATTGCCCGGCCAGCCCGGCACGCCCGCAGGGGCTAACCCGCAGCAGACTACGAGTTTCGGCGCCTCGGGATTTGGGCAATCGCCGCCAGCCCAGGCGGGCTCGCAGCAAGCGCAGCAGGGCGCGACTCAAGCTGGAACGAATGCCGGGCAACCCGGCTCAGCGGCGGCCAGCAACGCCACGACGGCAGACGATGGCGCCAACGCAACTCCTTCCGGAATGGTGAGCTCGTCGGATTCTCCGTTGATGGGCGGCAACATCATCGGGGTGGGCAGCAAGGTCAACAAGCGATCGATCATCGTCTACGACAAGGCCAAGAACTATCGCCTGTTTGAATTTGTCTGGAATCCGTCCAAAGATCTGGCCAACGCTTTGAACCAGCAGATGGGCACGCCAAACCAGAATCCCCAGGGGACTGGCCCGGCGCAAAGTGGATTTGGGCAGCAGAACAAGACGCCGGCAAACGCGCCCAGCATGCCAATGCCAACTCCCGCTCCGACTCAAAATCCTCCGCAGCCATAAGAAGAATCTAGGCGATTTTTTCGTCGAAGCCTAAAACCGTCCGGCAGGCGTGCTTGCGGTGGCAGTCACCGGTGCTGCTCGTCGCGGAGGTTTGTCCGCCGCCAAAGAGCCGCTCGATTTGCGCTGGTCGTAGGTTTGCCGTACGCGGCGAACATAAGAAAGGGTTTCGGCAAACGGCGGCACGCGCTGGCCGTACCGCTGCACACGTTCGGGGCCGGCATTGTAAGCGGCCAACGCGAGCGCGAGATCATTCTTGTAGAGCAAGAGAAGACCGCTCAGGTAACGCGTGCCAGCATCGATATTTTCCTGCGGATCCAGAATATTCTTTACGCCCAGGCGGGTAGCGGTCGTGGGGAGAAGCTGCATCAGTCCTCGCGCGTCGCGGCGAGAAATCGCTTTGGGGTTGAAGTTCGATTCCGCGGCGATGACGCTGGTGATTAGGTCAGCGTCGACGCCATAGCGCTTGGCCGCCGCGCGAATCAATTCGCCGAAAGGCTCCTGCGAAACCTCCACAGGCGGCACGGGCGTAAATACTTCTTCTGGCTCGATCGCTAGGACTTGCTCGGCAGGCACTTCTACTGTGCCGCCCTTCATCTGCAGATGGTATTTATCGCCGAGGATCTGGTAACCGGTTACGGGCAGCCGCTGCCCGCTGCGCAGCACAACGTACTCAGCGCGCAACGAAGGCGCGGCGCATGCCACAAAAAACGCGCTCAACGCCAAGTGCTTCAACCGCACGGGGCTACCTCCCGCAGCGCAAACTGCTCGATGGCCGCGGCTACGCCATTATGGTCGTTGGAGGCCGTTTCATGCCAGCCAAAATTTCTTAGCTCCGGAACGCAGTTTCCCATCACCACCGGAATGCCCGCGAAGGAAAGCATTTCCAGGTCATTGTGATTATCGCCGATGGCCATCACTTCTTCGCGAGCCAAGCCGCGCAGGGTGGCCCATTCCGCGAGCGCAGCTCCTTTGGAACACTGCGGATGAATCACATCGATCATAGCGAAATCACGGCTTTCGTACACCGTCGCCGCGACTCCGAACCCTTCGGCTGCTTGCGCGCCCCGCAGGACCGCTTCCGCATCGCGCATGGGCTCCACTCTGCCGGATAGCATCACTTGCAGCGGATCTTCCGTGAGACAGCTTTCCAGCGGTACGGCCTGGCCGAGGAATTCCTTGTTGCGTGCGTAGTACGCGGAGCGGATGGGATCGTCGGTCGCAAAGACTTCGAGGATGACCTGGTTCTCGCGCGGCCGGTCGAACACCACGCCGCAGCCGTCGCGCCATGGCTTTGTGATTTCAAGCACACGCGCGGCCGTTTTGCGTGGAAGCAGATGCCGCAGGTGAGTCTTGCCGTCCTGCGTGCGAATCAGCGCGCCATTGCTGACGATCATGGTCAGTGGCGCTCCAATCTGAACAGCAATAGGCATGGCGAAATCGTATCGACGGCCGGTGACCAGCGCGACCTCGATTCCGCGCCTTGTAGCTTCCGCGATGGCCGCGCGGTTCGCTTCCGGCAGCGTCCAGCGGCTGTCCAGCAGCGTCCCGTCAATGTCTAACGCAATGAGCTTCACGGCCATGCCTTAATTGTACCGTGAATTAGATGTGTTTTCGGTTGCCCGCGCTCTCCGGCGCAGCCCGCGAACCAGCCAAAGCGGCTGTGCTAGACTTTCGAGTTCATGACTACGGCCACGAATGTGATGGAGCTGGAATGCTCCCAATGCGGCAAAAAATACGACGCTGGAATCGAGCAGCATTTATGCACTTGCGGCAGGCCGCTGCTGGTTCGTTACGACCTGAAGCATGCCGCGGCCACGCTCACGCTCGAGAATCTGTCGAAGCGCGCGCGGAATTTGTGGCGTTACTGCGAGGTCTTGCCGCCTGGCGATCCGGTGACGCTGGGCGAAGGCATGACGCCGTTGGTGCGTGCGAACCGGCTCGGCGCGTCCATGGGATTGCAGCGACTTTACGTCAAGGACGAGGGGTTGAATCCGACAGGCTCGTTCAAGGCGCGCGGGATGACAGCGGCAGTGACGCGCGCGAAGCAACTCGGTGCGAAGGTTCTCGCTGCGCCCACAGCGGGCAATGCGGGCGGAGCATTGGCGGCATACGCTGCGGCGGCGGGCATAGCTGCTGTGATTGTGATGCCGGCGGATACTCCCGCGGCAAATGTGATGGAGTGCCAGGCGTTCGGTGCAAAAGTGGTGAAGCTGAACGGGTTGATTTCCGATTGCGGGAAATATGTGGCGGAGCGCAAGGACCGCGAAGGTTGGTACGATGTTTCTACGCTGAAGGAGCCGTATCGTGTCGAAGGCAAGAAGACGATGGGCTACGAACTGTGGGAACAGTTCGGTGGGAAACTGCCGGATGTGATCTTGTATCCCACCGGCGGTGGCGTGGGACTGATCGGCATGTGCAAGGCCTTCGATGAAATGCAGGAGATGGGCTGGATCGGCGTGGGGCGGCCGCGCATGGTCGCAGTGCAAGCGGAGGGATGCGCTCCGATCGTGAAAGCCTGGGAGGCGCATCGGGATGCGGCGGAGTTTTTCCCGAACGCCGCCACGATTGCTTCGGGACTGCGCGTGCCTGGTCCGCTGGGCGATTTGCTGATGTTGCGAATGCTGCGGCAAACAAAAGGCACGGCGCTGACGGTGAGCGATTCGGAAATGCTGCGAGCGGGAAGGGAACTAGCATCACTGGAAGGGATTTTTGCAGCGCCAGAAGGCGCTGCAACCGTGATCGCGGCGCGCAAGCTTGCCGCGTTCGGTTGGATCAAGTCGGAGGAAACCGTGGTGCTTTTCAACACCGGTACCGGCTACAAATACGCGGAAGCATGGCAACGCGCACTTCAGGCCTAGAGCGATGGCAACTCGCAGACTCTACTACGACGATTCTTATCAGCGCGAATTCAGCGCGCAGGTGCTGAACTGCGAGCCGGAAATGCATGGGACGACACCGGCGTGGGTGGTCATCCTGGATTGCACGGCGCTGTATCCGACCTCGGGTGGGCAGCCGCATGATTTAGGCAAGATCGGGGACGCCAACGTTCTCGATGTGCGCGATGATGGCGAGGACGTTGTTCATGTTGTTGACCGGGAATTGCCGCTCGGCTCCGTGCTGGGCTGCGTGGATTGGGGACGGCGATTCGATCACATGCAGCAGCACACCGGGCAACACCTGCTTTCCGCCATGTTTCAGGAGCGCTTTGGGCGGCCGACCGTTTCCTTTCACCTGGGAAGCGACGTTTGTACGATCGATCTGCGCGGGCCGGAGCCGACGGAAGAAATCCAGGAAGGCGCGGAGCGCGCGGGAAACCAGGTTATTTCGGAAGATCGGCCGGTTACGGTGCGCTACGGCACGGCGGAGGAGTTCGCGGAGCTTGGCGCGCGGAAAGACGTGCAGCGCAGCGGGATTTTGCGTGCGATTGAAATTGAAGGCGCGGACTTGCAGCCTTGCGGCGGAACGCATGTGAAGAGCACGGCGCAGATCGGAATCATCCTGGTGCGGCGCTGCGCGAAGATGCGGCAGGACTGGCGAGTGGAATTTGTCTGCGGGCGGCGCGCGGCGCGCGTGGCACGTCACGATTTTCAGCTCTTGCATCATACAGCGGAAGGATTGGGCTGCGCCCCGGAAGATGTGCCGGCTTCGGCGCAACGCGCAGTCAGCGAGCGCGACTTACATTTTAAGAACATGCGAGCGCTGCTGCAGCGGCTTGCGGAAACGGATGCCGTGGCGGCGCTGCAATCGGCAGAGAAAGATGGGAATGGCATTCGCGTGGTCGCGCGCGTCTTCGGGGAAGAGAACGAGCCGGAATATTTAAGCAATTTCGCCACGCAGCTTGCGAAAGCGGAGAAAACGGTCGCGTTGCTGGCGAGATTCGCGGGCGGCCACCTGATTTTTGCGCAGCACCCCGCAGCGGGGAAGGACATGAACACGCTGCTGAAGCAAGTTCTTGCGCAATTCGCAGGCAAAGGCGGCGGCACGCCCGATTTTGCGCGCGGGAAATTGAGTGATGCCGCGCAGGCCGAGAAGGCGGTGGCCTTGGCTGAGCGTCTGTTATTTTCCAAGTAGCCTCCGCGGGATCGATAGCCGGTCTAAAGACCGGCCACTACAGGCGGCCCTACGGACGCAGGTCAGACAGTGATATGGTTCCCTCGGCAGCACTACGAGGGACGGATGAGCAGAAAAATGGGTCGCCGTGAAGCACTGAAATTGGGAACCAATGCCGCAGTATCGGCGGCGATGACACCGCTTTTTTCAGCCAATTCAAGCGAAGCAACGCCAACTGCCACGAGCACGCCGAAGGCATCGCCGGAACTCTGCTTTTTGCGCGCGGTGGATATGGCCAAGATGATCCGCGAGAAAAAGGTCTCTGCGCGGGAAGTGATGCAGGCGCACTTGAAGCAGATCGGGCGCGTAAATTCCAAAGTGAACGCGATTGTTACGCTGGTTGCGGAAGAGCAGTTGATGGCGCAGGCGGCTGCTGCGGATGAATCGCTCGCCAAAGGGAAATTGCTCGGGCCACTGCACGGAATGCCGGTGGGCGTGAAAGATTTGCATGAGACGGCCGGCATTCGCACTACGTACGGTTCGCCGCTGCATCGCGATTTTGTTCCGGACTTTGATTGCCGCGTCGTGCAGCGAGAGAAAGCGGCAGGCGCGATCGTAATCGGCAAAACGAATGTGCCGGAGTTTGGCCTGGGCTCGCAAACGTTCAATCCGGTGTTTGGCGCGACGCGCAATCCTTACGATGTGAGCAAGACTTGCGGGGGCAGCACCGGCGGCGGCGTAGTGGCGCTGGCTTGCGGCATGGTTCCGCTTGCGGATGGCAGCGACATGGGCGGCTCGCTACGCAATCCGCCGAACTTTTGCAATGTCGTGGGCATCCGGACGTCGCCTGGGCGCGTGCCCAACGTGCCGACGAACCTGGGCTGGTTCACCCTTTCCGTTCCGGGACCGGTGGCGCGCAATGTTACGGACTGCGCTTTTTTCCTGAGCATTCTCGCGGGCTACGACCACCATTCGCCGATTTCCATCGATCAATCTGGAGAGCAATTTGCGCGGCCGCTGGAGCGGAGCTTCAAGGGCGTGCGCGTGGCGATGTTCAAGGACTTGGGGCTGCCGTGGGATCCCGAGGTGAAGAGTGCGGTTAAGGCGCAGGGAAAAGTGTTTGAGTCGCTGGGATGCATTGTGGAGGAAGCGGAGCCGGATTTTACGGACGCGAATGAATGCTTTGTAGCTTGGCGGCACTGGTCGACGGAATTGGCGTTTGGCGATTTGCTGGACAGCGATGGACGAAGTCGAAAAGCTGGGCACGGCGATCAATTGAATGAGTACATTCATTGGCATGTGGAAGAGGGGCGCAAGCTGACTGGGCCTTATCTGGCGCGAGTAGAAGCGAAGCGCACGGCGCTGTTTCAAAGGCTGTGCGGGTTCAAGAATGAGTTCGACTATTTCATCTTGCCGGTGAACCAAGTGCTACCGTTCGATGTGAATGTGCATTACCCCACGGAAATTGCGGGGACCAAGATGGAGAATTACATCGCGTGGATGAAGTCGGCTTATTACATTTCGGCGGCCGGCAATCCGGCGATGTCGGTGCCCTGCGCGTTCTCGCAGAGTGGTCTGCCAATCGGGATGCAGATGGTTGGGCGGCATCACGATGACTGGGGCGTGCTGCAGCTAGGCTACGCCTTCGAGCAGGCTACGAATGTCGGTAAGCGCCGCCCTGGTGTTGTTTAGTACGCGAAATGTTCTAGCCCCCCTCCCCCGGTTTTTGCATAAGTGTTCATTCTAAAGGGAGTTAAAGTCCTTTGTTTTGATACACTTTTGCAAGTGTTCATTCTATAGGTACTTAGGATTGAGCGATCAAGCGCCGTTCGAGGAGCGTCTTAGCCTCCAATCCGCATTATTACGAGAATTGGTTAGAGCACGGAACCCGCCTTAGGAAGCGTCAAACCCGCACCTTAAGAATTAGAGTTGCGGCACCCAGCCTTACTTTTGCGCCTCCATTCTAGAAACGACAAACTCATCGCGATATCTCTTCGCCACCCAGCCCATTTAACCTATTTAGAGACCTTGACGAACAAGTATATAAGCGTCATAGTAGAACGCTGAAAGCCAATTCTATTAGTCCGAAGCGCGGGACGCGGAAGATTTAGCTCTCTTCTGCTATCCGTTTTGGATTTTCAGTTTGGAGTAGGGAACAGATAAAACCTTTCGTAGAGCAGATTCAAATGTCGCGTGTCCACCTGTCGCATTTCCTGGGGAGGTTTCGGGTTACGCGCCGCTCATCTAGTCGCTCTAAACGTGATGAGGTACAGACGTGCGCCAGAAAACACAATCAAGACTTAGCCAGAAAGACATTGAAGTCCTCAACCAAGCTCTCGACAAAGTCCGTAAGCTCAACCAGCGTTGGGATAAGCGTCTTACGTTTGACAGCCTGAAATTGCAGGAGCGATTTGATTCCCGTGAACTGCGTATTCTTGCCCCGTTTGGGGAGGCCAGCTCTGGTAAACGGGGCTTGATTGTCTTTGAGCCAGTAGCCCCCAAAGAATCCCTCACCTTCACAGAGAACATTACGTCCGACGGCTATGAGTCTTCTGTGTTTATCTATGTTGTTAAGTTCCGTGAGCAGCCAGAGCGAATCGTTCCCGCCTTTATACGGCTTGAGTCCATCAATGAAATGCATAGCTCTTGGTTCAATGACTCCCTTTACTTTTCCACCTGCGATGGATTTATAAGTATGAACGTCTTTGCCAATCGGGAAACAGGTCTCTCTGAGTCGCTTCAAGCTAGTCTTAGGATTGCGAACAAGAGCAAGCTGATAAACGGTATGGTCAAGCGCACTCCGAAGGTTGTGCAGCACATCTCCAGCAATGGCAAGCATCTCAAAACTAACAACGGGCAGTTTCACGAACTTCGGCGGTCCTTGGGAGAATTTCGTGTGATCCTTGGCACGGACAACTTGAGCGTAGGTGTCCCCGTAGGTCTCCGCCAGCGCTTCCAGTTCGGTGAGGTGCTTTTTGGCCCGTTTAATCTTTACCCGGATTCGGATAAGTCTTTCTTCGGCGCTCAACGGCATGAGCGATGATACCAAGCGACTTTTTATTAGCCGAGTGTATTATTGCCTTCGTAGCTGCTGGTTCAAAATCCCTTAGAAAACAAGGGGCGCAGGGATTCAGACTGCTGGCGGGTACGTCACGCCCTGGCAACGGAGACGTCCCGTCTGCCCCGATCCCCGTCCCCGATGCCCCAGCTGCCTGGCGCGGTACGTAATTGTGTTATAGCCTCTGCGCCGAAATCATGGAGGTTATATGGCACCGGTATTTGAAAAAGACGGGAAGCTGGAATTTGAATTCGCGAAGAAGGCTACTGTCATAGACCTAAATAACGTGCAGGAGGCAATGCGCCTCCTGGTACGAATGATCGTAACTTTAGACCTGCGCTTGCAATCACTTGAAAAGTAGATGACGTCGTACCCTATCACAGCAGGCCGGCGCTGAGGTTACTTCAACACAAATCAGTCTATTCTGATATCCACATGACTAAACACGCGATTGCGAAGCAACTAGGAGAGCACATGAACAAGGCCCCCGCTGACGGGCCGAGTTTGATGTATGCGCTGGTGAAGATTCGGAAGGTGCTAGAACACGAGAAAAGGAAAGCTGCCTACTGGACTCTGACTTTCTTTTGCGATTGGACTCTTCACACACAACTTGACCGCGAGGGGGCAAAGAAGATTTTGGACTTGCTGGATAAACGGATATGGAGCTTTAATCCGGCCAAGCCTGAAATGATTGACCCCGATGGAATGGTTTCAAAAATTCTGTCTTTCGATCTTTTCAGGGAACATCTGTTGAACTTTTTGAATGCCCATGACCTCCCGACGGTTTGGGCGCAAGATGAGTTCGCTTGGAAGCAGACCGTGGTGCTGTACGGCGAAGAAGTGCGCGATACGCCCTTAGTGTTGACGAAAAAGGACTTCAAGTTTAGGAAGCTGAAAAAACTTGTAATTTCCGCCTGTATACCTGATGAAGGCATTGTGAAAGCCAATCCAAATGAAAAATGGTACGGCTTCAGATGGGAGTTTACTCCTGTCAACGGCCGTTCTTTTGTGCTTCCTCACACCTCGAATCTGCCTGAGCCTCCTCCAAATTGGCACACACAAGGCACCCGTTAGCTCGCGCTTGCAATAACCTATCGAAAAGGGCGAAGTGGTTCTTTTTACCTGCACGGTTCGGCGTTCGGAAAACGTAAGCAGGAGAAAACCAAGTCGCTGCGGTCGGGATGACAGACAAAGCCGAGCAAGAAGCACCGGAGCCCGCCACGGTCGGCGGCCACCACACAGTCAAAGCGAAGCCAGATGCGGCCTTCGGCCTGGGCGCGCTGAAGCGACGCCCCTACAACGCAGGGGAAGGCAAGCAGGTTCGGTTCGTGAGGGATGAAGTCAGTTTTGTTCGGAGGCGGGAGATGCGTCTGGGGGCGTCGCGGGAGCTGGGGCGTGTTCGGCGGGCGGTTGGGGAGCGGGCGAGGCGTGATCGGCAAAATGATCGGCGGATTGTTCGTGGGAGGTGCGGATGGTGTCGCGCCAGGTGTCGGTGTCGTAGGCGTTGATGTATTCGTCCTGGGCGAGGGGCAGGACCTGGACCAGCGTTTGCCCGAGGTAGGCGAGGGTGGAGGCGGTTTTGGGTTTTAGTTGGCCTTGGGCTACGGCGGAGAAGAGGCGTCCGAGGGCGGAGCTGAGATCGCAGGCGGACACGAAGGTGCCGGAAAGGTGATAGGCGATGTCTTTGCCGGCTTCGTCGCCAGCGAGGGCTTGCGCTTCCTTGCGGGCGTGGAACGCGCAGAGGTACGGATGGCCGACGCGGCGGGGAGTGCGGCACTTGCGGCCGTCAGCAAAGGTGAACGAACACAAAGAGGCACGATCGTTGGAGCGATTGGTGGACATGGAAGTCTCCAGAAGAAAGATTTTAAAGTTTGGGATTTTTGGGGAAGCCTCGCGGAGGCGAGGCGTAGTTCTGAACGGAGATAGTGTACCAAGACGGTGATTACGATGTCAATAAAAAGTCTAAATAGTGGCTCGAAGAAGGGTGTGCGTTTGATTGGTAGGTTAGGTCCCAGCGATGTTTGTGGACTCCGCTCTGCGCTACAGGGACTGGTGTACCATCGGCGGCGGAGTTCTTGCCGACTTCCATGATGCATGCAATTCCGTCTCAGCGAGAGCCGATTCTTGGCGGCCACAGATTCTTTTTGCTGTTTGTTTTTCTGTTGGCGACACTGATTCTATTTCCTTATGCGGAAGCCAGCCACTTTGGTTCCTACGCATTTCGCGTAATCGGAAGCGTCGCCATTTTAGTCAGCGTGTATGCAGCCAACGTTCACCGGGGCCTGCTTATCTTTGCCATCGTGCTGGCGATTCCGGCCTTGTTTGAACGCATCGTGCTTCCCAGAGTCAATTCACACTCATTTTTCGTATTCAACATTGTCCTGACGCTTGTTTTTGACGTAGCGATTGTCGCGATTATTTTCCGCCACGTGCTGGCCGCGGAAGAGCCAACATCGGAAACCATTTTTGGAGCACTGTGCCTTTACCTGCTGGTGGGCTTCACGTTTGCCAGCGTCTATGGACTGGTAGCCACGTTCCAGCCAAACGCTTTTTACCTGGATCCCCGCACCAACCTTCATACCGTTCCGGACCGCTTCGATTTCATTTACTACAGTTTTGGCACGATGACTTCGCTCGGCGCTGCTGGGATTACGCCGGTCTCGGCGCAAGCACGTTCGTTTTCTATCCTCGAAGCTATCCTTGGCGTACTGTACCTTGCCGTCCTGATTGCGGGATTGATAGGAGCATACCGCCCCAAGGCCAGGGGCTAAGCTTGATTGGTAAGTTGGGTCCCATCGATGTTTGTGGGGTTGCGAGGTTGCCAAGGTCCCTCCACTACGCGGCCCGGCGCACGAAAAAACTGTGCGCAAGAGAAATCCGGGCCGCTTCGGTCGGGATGACAGATGCGGTCAAAAGCTTTCTTCAGGGGCTGAAGCCCGGTTGGCGGCATTGTGACGTGGGGGCTTAAGCCCCCACCTCCTAAAGAAAGCCGAAGCCCGCTTTCCTTCGAGGCTCAGGACGAGCGGAAAGCGGGCGCTACACAAAGCAGTTCAGAAGGAAGATGCGGAAAAAGCCGCAGGGCTGCGCGGACTCCGCCCTGCGCTACAGGAGAAACTACTCAAAGATCTGGCGAAGCTCGCACTCACCATCGCCCACGGCTTGCAGGAAGTCCTTGGCTAGTTGGATGGCCTCAGCCTTGGAGTTTGCCCGCAGGATGGCGAAGCCGCCGACGACTTCCTTGGCCTCTGTAAAAGGTCCATCGGTGACGGTCACCTTCCCGTTTGACTTGCGGACGCGGGCGCCCAAGGCGGTGGGCAGGCAGCCTTCGGTGGCGAGCAGCCAGCCGGCCTTCATGCCCTCCTCCACCAGTTTGCCCATTTTGGCCATTTCTTCTTGCGAGGGGGGAGTGTTTCTCTCGACCGACTTGTACATGCTCAGAAATTTCATGGCGTCTTCTCCTTGTTTTCGCGTTCGGGGCCGCACTGAGAACCGGCGACGATCTCTCTTGAAGTCTATCAAACGTCCCGGCCCGGAAAACCCGGCCTCTACTAGGGCGTCGAACGATGGTCTTTGAAATCGACAGGTCGGACGATCTTTTTTCAGACAAAAAGGCGCCCGCGACAGTCCGCGGCCGCTACAAATGCCCATGGCGAGACGCTGCTAGTAATGTGGCGGCATCGTGTTCGTGTTTGGGAAAGGCCTCAGGTCCACAAGGCGGACCCTTCGAGGCTCAGGGTAAACCTGAGCTACAGGGTGCCAGTGGCTAAAGACTTGGAGGCTGTTGAGAGGGCGGGGATTGGGCATCGGGCGATTCGGGATCGGGCGATGTGTGATCGGCGGACTGTTCATGGGAGGTGCGGATGGTTTCGCGCCAGTAATTGGTGCCGAAGGCGTTGATGTATTCGGCTTGGGCGAGGTGGAGGTTTTGGACTAGGGTTTGGCCGAGATAAGCGAGGGTGGAGGCGGTTTTGGGCTTCATTTGACCTTGGGCGACGGCGGAGAAGAGGCGTCCGAGGGCGGAGCTGAGATCGCAGGCGGACACATAGTCG
>Ga0209011_1000336_pt1 | contig 18557 bp, 17 predicted proteins | sample BlaSpr_A8_OM1_M3_FD_187986 | JGI IMG/M metagenome (GOLD analysis project Ga0209011, IMG submission 187986) | Forest soil microbial communities from Thunder Bay, Ontario, Canada - Black Spruce, Ontario site 2_A8_OM1_M3 (SPAdes) (version 2) | ecosystem: Environmental > Terrestrial > Soil > Boreal... | reverse complement strand
CGCTCGAGGTAGCCCAGGCCGATGGCGTGTCGAAATACACGGCTGCAGCGTTGCTTGGCACGTCTTGCGGTATGCCTGAGACCCTTGAGCTCAATCTGCTTGAGCACCATGAGGAGCTCGTGCGCTCGAATGTCGGAGATCGGACGAGTTCCCAGGGCGGGAAAGACGTCGCGCTCCAGGAGCCGAGTGGCATCTTTCAACGTGTCGGCGGCCAGTTGACCCTTGGCGGCGCGCGGCTGCAGGAGCTTGAACCATTGGCGTGCAACAAATTCGAACGTACGCGCGTTCGCCGCACGCTTCTCTTTGCGATCGACACTGGGATCGATGTCCCGTGCGAGGAGCCCGCGGGCATCGGCGTGCAAGAGACGGGCAGTAGCCAGATTGACGTATGGGTAGACGCCGAGGGATATCATCCTTTCGGTATGCTGAAAGCGATAGCGGAACCGCCACCACTTCGAACCCCACGGCATCACATGAAGACTCATGCCATGTTCGTCAGCGAGAATGTAGCGGCGCTCGCGAGGTCTCGCGGCACGCACGATCCGAGAGGTGAGTAACATGGCGCGACCTGCGAAGTCGGAAAGGGGACGCCAGACTACGAGCGGTGGTGTCGGAGCGGAGGCAGGACGTGACTTGGAATTCCAGGAGGCGGCGAGGGGTGAAAAGTCAGGTAGGAAAACGACTCGGAAAGTTACCCACACTCGACACAATGGGCTCGCATGGGCCTGAAGGGACGGATTTGGAATTCAACCGGCAGCGCAATGGCTTACGTACGTTTCCCGCAAATCCTCTATAGTGCGAACCGCACTTCGGGTCCTCTTGACCCAAAAATAAAGCGACGTAAGTGATTGATCTAAGAAGAGAATTCTATATGGTGCCCGGGAGAGGACTCGAACCTCCACGGTGTTACCCGCTAGTACCTGAAACTAGTGCGTCTACCAATTCCGCCACCCGGGCAGGCGAGGAAGGTCGCGAAATGTACGCACGGGTTCGGGGGCTGTCAATTGAAGGCGCGTAGAGGAAAGTTCGGACGGCGCGACCGCGGCGCCAGCGTGCCGTCGCAGAGCCGCGGTGGCAGGACGCACGGCCCTGAATCCAGGAGCGCTGGGCAAACCGCGGCCGCAGGCCACAGCACGCGCGCGAGCGTGCGCGCCGCAAGGTCCGTGCCATCTGACTCCAGCGTAAGACCGGGCTCACTCGTCGAGGGCACGGTCAGCGCGAATCGCGCCGGCTACGGCTTCCTGCGCGTGGAGGGATTTAAAGAAAGCGTGTTCCTGTCGCCGCCGGAAATGCGCGGCGTGATGCACGGGGACCGGCTGCGCGTGAAGGTGTCGCGTGATGCAACTGATCGCTGGTCGGGCGCCGTGCAGCAGGTGTTGCAGCGCGGTGTGACCGCGTTTCTCGGCACCGTGGAGGTGCAGGGCCGCAGCGCCTGGGTGAACGCTGCGGATCGGCGCCTGCAGCTGCGCTGTGCGGTGGCGCCGCACGACCTGCACGGCGCACGCAGCGGCGATTGGGTTATTGCCCGGATCACGCGTCACGCCGGCTCCGCTTCTCCCGCCCAGGCGGTGATCGGCAAACGTCTGGATCCGGATCGACCGGTCGAACTCGCCACCGAGTCGGCGATCGCACGCTTTGATCTGCCGCACGAGTTTCCGGCCGCGGCGCTGCGTGAGGCGCAGGCACACGGTGAGCAGGTCGATGCGCGCGAAGCGAACGCGCGTGTGGATCTGCGCGAGCTTCCACTCGTCACCATCGATGGCGAGGATGCGCGGGATTTCGACGATGCGGTGTATGCGGAGCCGCACCCCGGGGGCTTCCGCCTGATCGTCGCGATCGCCGACGTGAGTCACTACGTGAGACCCGGCAGTGCGGTCGACGCCGAGGCGCAGGCGCGCGGCACCTCGGTCTACTTCCCGACCCGCGTGCTGCCGATGCTGCCGACCGCGCTGTCGGATCACCTGTGTTCGCTGGCACCGCGGGTCGATCGCCTGTGCTTTGCCGCCGACATGGTGGTCAGCCGCAGCGGTGCCCTGAAAAGCGCACGCTTCTATCCGGCGGTCATGCGCTCGGCGGCGCGCCTCACCTACACGCTCGCGCACGACGCGCTGTTCGCGGGCCGGCCTGCGGCGCGTACCCAGCTGGGCCCGCTGCTCGAGCGACTCATGGTGCTGGTCGATGTCTACCGCGCGCTCCACAAGGCGCGCGGCCACCGCGGTGCGCTGGATTTCGACGCGGCGGAAGCCGAGTTCGTCATCGACGCAAGCGAGCGGGTGCGCGCCATCGAGCTGCGCGCACGCAACGACGCGCACCGGCTCATCGAGGAGTGCATGATCCTGGCGAACGTTGCGGTGGCCGAGGCGCTCGAGAAGGCGCACATGCCGACCCTGTACCGCGTGCACGGCCAGCCGGAGAACGAGAAGCTCGAGAGGCTGGCGGCAACTCTCACCGCTCTGGGCATCGATGCCCGCATACCGAAGACCGTGACGACGCGGGATTTGCAGGCGATCGCGCGTCGCGTGGGGAACGCCCCGGAGCGCGCGTTCGTCGAATCACTCGTCGTGCGGGCGCTGCCGCAGGCGATTTACCAGCCGACCAACATCGGCCACTTCGGACTGGCGCTCACTCACTACGCGCACTTCACCTCACCCATCCGCCGCTACCCGGACCTGGTCGTGCACCGGACCCTGAAGGCGCTGATCGGGGCGCAGGGTGACTCGGGCGTGCGCTACCCGACGGCGCAGCTCAGCGCACTGGGTGAGAGCACCTCGCGGCTGGAGAAGCGCGCCGACGAGGCGGACCGCTACGTCGCCGCCTTCCTCAAATGCACCTATTTAAAGGAGCGCGTCGGGCAGACGTTCCAGGGGCTGATCACCACGGTGGTGGAATTTGGCTGCTTCGTGCAGATCCTGGACGTCGCGGTGGACGGCCTGCTGCACATCGACAGCCTGCGGGATGATCAGTACGTCATGGAGGACGACGGTCACGCCTGGCGGGGCCAGCGCACGGGACGGCGGCTGCGCACCGGCGCGCACGTGCGGGTGGTGGTCACCGCGGTGAATCCCATCGAGGGCCTGGTCGACCTCGCGCTGGGGGAAGAGGCGTAGCCGCGTGCGACAGGCCACGGAGACGATCTATGGCATGCACGCGGTGCGCGTCATGCTCGAGCGGCATCCTGAACGCGTGCACAGCGTGCGCATTGCACAGCAGCGCGAGGATCCGCGCGTGCGCGCCATCGACGAGCTGGCGCGGCGCCACCATCGGCCGGTGCAGCGCGTCGACGTACAGGCGCTGAAGCAGCTGCTGGGCGAGGTCGCCCATCAGGGTGTCGCCGCCGACATCACGCCGCTGCCGCCCTGGAGCGAGGATGAGCTGCTCGCGGCTCTGCAGAGCGCGAGCGCACCCCTGCTGCTGGCGCTCGATGGCGTGCAGGACCCGCACAATCTCGGCGCCTGTCTGCGCAGCGCGGATGCCTGCGGCGCACTCGCCGTGATCGTGCCGCGCGACCGTGCCGCGCAGGTCACGCCCACCGTACGCAAAGTGGCGGTCGGCGCTGCGGAAACGACGCCCGTGGTCGCCGTGACCAACCTGGTGCGCACGCTCAAGCTTCTCAAGCAGGCCGGTCTCTGGGTCGTCGGCGCGGACGCCGCGGGGGACAAGAGCGCGCACCAGGCGGATCTCAAGGGAGCGGTGGTGCTGGTGCTCGGGGCTGAAGGGACGGGCTTGAGGCGTCTGACGCAGCAGAACTGCGACTTTCTGGTCAGGCTGCCGCAGCTTGGCGCAGTCGAGAGTCTCAACGTCTCAGTGGCCGCGGGTATGCTGCTCTACGAGGCCGTGCGCCAGAGGCAAGCGCACTGAAGCGCGCGCCCTTGGGGTGCGCGCACCCGCCGCAGGAGTCAGACCGTGGATTTCGAATTCAGCGCCAAGACCAGGGACTACCTGCAGCGCCTCGGCGCGTTCATGGATGAGCACATCTATCCGAACGAGGAGCGCTTCTATGCGCAGCTCGGGGCAGGCAATCGCTGGGAGGAACCCGCGCTGCTCGAGGAGCTGCAGCACAAGGCGCGGGCAGCGCTGTTGTGGAACCTGTTCCTGCCGGACTCGCACCATGGCGCGGGACTGAGCAATCTCGAATACGCACCGCTGTGCGAGATGATGGGCCGCGTGCGCTGGTCGTCCGAGGTGTTCAATTGCTCGGCGCCCGACACCGGCAACATGGAGACGCTCGAACGCTACGGCACCCTTGCCCAGAAGCAGCAGTGGCTCGAGCCGCTGCTCAACGGCGCGATTCGTTCCGCGTTTGCGATGACCGAGCCGCGCGTGGCCTCGAGCGATGCCACCAACATCGAGAGCTCCATCGTCCGCGATGGCGCCTCCTACGTCATCAACGGGCGCAAGTGGTGGACCTCCGGCGCGGGCAGCGCGCGCTGCCGGCTGTTCATATTCATGGGCAAGACCGACCCGGGCGCGCCGCAGCACCGCCAGCAGTCGATGATTCTCGTGCCGCGCGACACCCCCGGGATCACCATCCTGCGGCACCTGCCGGTATTTGGTTTCGATGATGCGCCCCACGGCCACATGGAAATCGAGTTCAAGGACGTGCGCGTGCCGGCGGAGAACCTGCTGCTGGGGGAGGGGCGGGGATTTGAGATTGCGCAGGGACGGCTGGGGCCCGGGCGGATTCATCACGCCATGCGACTCATCGGAGTGGCGGAGCGGGCGCTGGAGAAAATGTGCAAGCGGGTGAAGGCACGCGTCGCCTTCGGCCGCCCGATCGGCGAGCAGTCGGTGACGCTCGAGCGCATCGCCGAGTCGCGGATCCGCATCGATCAGGCGCGGCTCCTGGTGTACAAGGCGGCCTGGCTCATGGACAAGGTGGGCAACAAGGCGGCCCGCGCCGAGATCGCCATGATCAAGACCGCCTCCGCAGACGCTGCCTGCCAGGTCATCGACTGGGCGATCCAGGCACACGGCGCCGCGGGCTTGTGCGATGACTATCTCGCGAACGCCTACGCACAGGCGCGCGCGCTCCGGCTCGCCGACGGACCCGATGAGGTGCACCGCAATCAGATCGGTCGGCTCGAACTGGACAAGTACCCGTAGCGGAGGCGCTGCACGGTAGGCGTCCTGAGCCCCCGGGATCTCAACTCATTGATCCGTAAGCGCGGCAAGGTTTGCTGGCATTGCAGCGGCGAGGCCGTTTCAGTATGCTTCGCGCCCCTTTTTATCCAAAGGGGCGCGGGCGGGCGGCACATCGGGTGAAGTCCGCGCATCTCCTTGCCGCACCGGGCAAGCCTTGAATCCGGGCGGCTTTAATCCGAAAGGAGCACACAATGAGGCATTACGAAATCGTCTTCCTGGTGCATCCGGATCAGAGCGAGCAGGTGCCCGCGATGATCGAGCGCTACAACGGCATGATCGCCGCCGGCGGCGGCCGCGTGCATCGCCTGGAGGACTGGGGGCGCCGCCAGCTCGCCTATCCGCTCGCCAAGGTGCACAAGGCACACTACGTGCTGATGAACATCGAGACCGATCACAAGACGCTCGGTGAGCTCACCGGCTCCTTCCGCTTCAGCGACGCAGTGCTGCGTCATCTGGTGGTGAACATGGATGCCGCCGTGACCGATCCCTCCCCGATGGCGAAGGCCGCGGACGAGGAAGGCGAGGGTGGACGGCGCCGCGACCGCGCACGCGACGAGCTCGGCGCGCCGCCCGACGACGATGACAACTCCGTCGCCGAGAGCGTCTGAGCGCGTCAGCACCTAACTGCTTCGAGGAATAACAGCCATGGCAATGTCCAGAGGACCCGGCGGGAGCAGCGGCGGCAGCCGCTTCTCGCGTCGCAGGAAGTTCTGCCGCTTCACCGCCGAAGGCGTGAAGTCAATCGACTACAAGGATCTCGCCACCCTGAAGGCCTATGTCAGCGAGACGGGCAAGATCGTTCCGAGCCGCATCACCGGCACAAAATCGTTCTACCAGCGCCAGCTCGCGGTGGCGATCAAGCGGGCGCGCTTTCTGGCGCTGCTGCCCTACACCGATCAGCACTGAGGGCACTTCAGATGGAAGTCATTCTCCTGCAGAAGGTCGCCAATCTTGGCAGCATCGGCGAGCGCGTGAAGGTGCGCTCCGGTTATGGCCGCAATTTTCTGCTGCCGCAGGGCAAGGCGACCCTCGCAACCCCCGAGAACATTGCGCGCTTCGAGGCGCGCCGCGCCGAGCTCGAGCGCCTGGCGCGCGAGCAACTGGTCTCCGCGGAGGAGCGGGCGGCTGCCATCAAGGATTTCAAGCTCACCATTCATGCCAAGGCGGGTACCGAGGGGAAGCTGTTCGGCTCGATCGGCACCAGCGACATCGCCGAGGCCTGTACGCGTGACGGCTTTAACATCGAGCGCAGCGAGGTGCGCTTGCCGGCAGGGCCGCTGCGCATGCTCGGCGAGCACGTGATCAGCCTGCACCTGCACGCCGACATCGACGTGCCGCTGCACGTGACGATCGTGGCCGAAGAGTAGCGCTAAGCGAGAGGCAAGTCGCGGTGGCCGGTTCCGCCAAGGCGCGCGGGGATTCGGGCTCGGTCGCGCTGCTGGACGCGCCGGTACCGCCGCATTCGGTCGAGGCCGAGCAGGCGGTGCTGGGCGGCCTGCTGCTCGACCCGGTGGCCTGGGAAAATGTCGCGGACGTCGTCACGCAGGAAGACTTCTACCGTCCCGATCACCAGCTGATTTTCGCCGCCATTGGCGCGCTCGCCGGGGAAGGCAAACCCTGCGACGTAGTGACGGTGTCCCAGCATCTGGAGCGTACCGGCAAGCTCGAGCCGGCCGGCGGACTCGCCTACCTGAGCTCGGTTGCGCGCGATACCCCCACGGCCGCCAACGTGCGCGCCTACGCGGACATCGTGCGCGAGCGCTCGCTGCTGCGGCAGCTGATCCGCGCCGGCACCGACATCGCCTCCGCCGTGTTCAACAACGATGGCGAGACCGCGCGCGAGCTGGTCGACCGCGCCGAGCAGCGCGTCTTCGATATTGCCGAATGGGGCTTCCGCAAGCGCGACGGCGCGGTGGCGGTCCGCCAGCTGCTCCCCGGGGTCATCGATCAGATCGATGACTGGCACAACAATCCCGACAAGCTGCGCGGCCTGCCGACGGGATTCACCGACTTCGACAAGCTCACCGGCGGCTTGCGCCCCGGGGATCTGGTGGTCGTCGCCGGACGGCCCTCGATGGGCAAGACCACGCTCGCCGTGAACATGGCCGAATACGCGGCCGTGAATCCCGCGACCCGCGCCTCGGTGGCGATCTTCAGCATGGAAATGCCCTCCGAGCAGGTCATCACCCGCATGCTGGCCTCGATCGGGGGCGTACCGCTCAACAGTCTGCGCAGCGGCCGCATTTCCGACGACGACTGGGTGCGGATCACCGGCGCGACCAGCCAGCTGTCGGAAGCCAAGATCTTCGTCGACGAGACCCCGGCCCTCAACCCCACGGAGCTGCGCGCCCGTGCGCGGCGCGTCAAGCGCGAGCACGGCTTGAGCCTCATCGTGGTCGATTACCTGCAGCTCATGTACGTGCCGGGCACGCGGGAAAACCGCGCCACCGAGATCGCGGAAATCTCCCGCGGGCTCAAGGCGCTCGCCAAGGAATTGTCGGTTCCGGTGATTGCGCTCTCACAGTTGAATCGCGGCGTGGAGCAGCGCGAGCACAAGCGACCGGTGATGTCCGACCTGCGTGAAAGCGGCGCCATCGAACAGGATGCGGACATGATCCTGCTCATCTATCGTGAAGAGGTCTACGACCGCAACACCACCAAGAAGGGCATCGCGGAAATCGATCTGGTCAAACACCGCAACGGCGAGATCGGCACCTTCCTGCTCACCTTCCAGGGACAGTTCACGCGCTTCGCCAACTACGCGCCCGACAGTTACGCGGAAGGCGTATTGCGGTGAGCCGGCTGATCCGGGCCGTCATCGACACGCACGCCCTGCGCCACAACCTCAGCATCATCCGTGCGCGCGCGGGCAGCGCCCGTGTCATGGCGGTCGTCAAGGCCAACGCCTACGGGCATGGGCTGGTGCCGACCGCGCTCGCGTTGGGGCAGGCCGATGCCTTCGCCGTAGCGCGCCTGGAAGAGGGGCTGGCGCTGCGCGCCGCCGGCATCACCCGGCCCATCGTGCTGCTCGAGGGCGTGTTCACCGCCGCGCAGCTGCAGGAGGCGGCGCACCATGGCCTCGAGCTGGTGGTGCACGACGCGCTGCAGATCGAGCTGCTGGAGCAGATGCGCGGCACGCACCGCTTCGTGTTGTGGATCAAGATCGACACCGGCATGAACCGTCTCGGCTTCCCCGCCGCGGAGTTTGCGGCGGCGCTCGAGCGTGTTCGCCGTCTCACGCCCGCACCGCTCGAGATCCGCCTGCTCACGCATCTGGCGTGCGCCAACGAGCGCGACGAGGGCATGACGCAGGCGCAGCTGGCGCGCTTCCGGCAGGCGACACGCGGTCTTGAGTACGCGGTGAGCATCGCCAACTCCGCCGGCCTCTTCGGCACCGTGCAGCTGGGCTGCGACTGGGTGCGGCCCGGACTCGCGCTCTACGGCGCGTCCCCGTTTGCCGACTGTTCGGCGACCGACCTGGCTCTCAAGCCCGTGATGACGCTCGCGAGCTCGGTGATCGCGGTGCGACGCGTGGCGCGCGGCGAGAGCGTCGGCTATGGCGGCGCCTGGGTCGCCACGGCTGATTCCCTCATCGCCATCATCGCGGCCGGCTATGGCGATGGCCTGCACCGCAGCCTTGCCGGCGGTACGCCGGTGCTGGTGGACGGTGAGCGCGCACCGCTCGCGGGCCGGGTGTCGATGGACATGCTGGCGGTGGATGTATCCGGGTTGCGCGAGGTGCACGTCGGCACGCCGGCGGTTCTGTGGGGACCCGGATTACCGGTGGACGAGGTAGCGCGCCACGCCGGGACGATCCCGTACGAGCTGCTCTGCAGCGTGAGCCAGCGCGTGCCGCTCGAGCCGCACTGAGGGGAGAAAGGATTTGCTGCACCGCGCCAGGCGCGTCAGTTCACAAAGAAACCCATCTTCACGCCGGCGAGCTGAATCACGTCGTTGTCGCTCAGACGGGTCGCCTGGGCTCCGATCGGCGTACCGTTGAGCAACGGGTAGTCGTCGGCCTTGCCGCTGTCGACGTGCACGATGTAGTAGGCCTCGGCGCGGCGCGTGATCGCGGCCACCTGCACCCCGGGACGGCCGAGCGTGGTGAGGGCCTTGCTGAGCTCGACCTCGCGGCCTGCGAACGCGCCCGACAGCACCTGCAGTTTCGCCCGCTTCAGCGCCGCGGCGCCGTCCGCGAGCGCGCGTGAGCGCGCGGTCGCCGAGAGCGGGCCCTCGGCCTGCTCGGCGGCCGCGGCGGCGGTGCGCACCTTCTCCACCGGCCGGGCGGAGGGCTGGATCACCATGGTCTTCTCGAACTCGTCCTGCTGCTCGTCGTCCTCGACGAAGCGCAGCTGATGGTGACCGACGGTGATGACGTCGCCGTGCTGCAGGGCATGCTTCTTGATCAGCTTGCCGTTGACGTACGTGCCGTTGGTGCTGTTCAGGTCCTCGAGGAACGAGTCATTGAGGATGTTGATGATCAGCGAGTGGTGACCGCTGACGGCAGCGTTGTCAATGCGGATGTCATTGTCAGGGAGCCTACCGATGGTGTAGCGCTCCTTGTTCATGTTGTATTCCGCCATCACCTGGCCATCCAGGCTCAAGACCAACCTTGCCATGTGCTTCTGCCTCTATCGCGTGTCAGCCGAACCAACCCAGGATCTTGTCGAATATCTTAGTGCGAGCCGGAAACGCATCCATGATGTGCGCCATGACCACCGAGACGTTGTCCCGGCCTCCATTGTCATTGGCCAGTTGGATCAATTGCTTGGCGACCGTATCCAGATTAGCACTAAAGGTGTTGATGGTTAAATGAATATCTTCGTCCTCGACCATGTCCGAAAGACCGTCCGAGCACAGGATGAACACCTCGCCTTTGCCCGCCGGAACTTCCTGGATCTCGACGTCCACGTTCGACTCGACGCCGAGCGCCCGTGTGACGTAGTTCTTGTTTCCCGCGCGCTGTGCTTCCTCGGCGGAGTAAAAACCCCGGTCGACGAGCTCCTGCAGCAGGGAGTGGTCCATGGTCACCTGCTCGAGCTTGTCGCCGCGCTGGCGGTACAGCCGTGAGTCGCCCACGTGCGCGATGGTGACCTTGTTGTCGAAAAACAGGGCGGCGACCACCGTGGTCCCCATCCCCTCGCATTGCGGCTGGGTGCGTGCAGTCTGATAGATGATCTTGTTGGCACGGCTGATGGCATCGCGCAGGATGATGTTGGGTCGTGACAGGCCGGACTCACGGTCCGGTACCGAAAGGTCTTCGCGCTCCACGTGCTCGCGCACCAGGTTGACGATGGTCTTGACGGCGATGCCGCTCGCGACTTCGCCGGCGTTGTAGCCGCCCATGCCGTCGGCGAGCACCAGCAGCCCAATGTCCGCATCCACGGCAATGGTGTCCTCGTTGTGTTCGCGGACCTTGCCAGTGTCGCTGAGCCCGACGAAACGCAGCTTGTTTCGCAAGTTCATGCCGCGGCCTGGCCCGCCAGTGGTCCACCGATTGTGATACGCGTCACTTTCCCGTCCCCGATTCGAACCGCATACGCTAGCATCGCCAGCAGGCAGGCCGGGCGGCTTTGGTCACAAAAGAAGCCAATCGGGCCTCCCCGGCGGCGAATCCTAGCCGAAAGTGGACCGAAGGCGCATCGATGGCTCGCCCTAATGCGGTGTTCGTGTGTGGTTCCTGCGGAGGCGAGACCCTCAAGTGGCAGGGGCAGTGCCCGCTGTGCGGCGAGTGGAATTCGCTCGAGCAACGCAGCCCGGCGCGAGCGCGGCCCGCCGCGCCCGCGGCTGCCGTGAGCCTTGGCGCCCAGGCACGGCCCGCGGGCGACGCCCAGCGCTTTGGCAGCGGCCAGGCGGAACTGGACCGGGTCTTGGGCGGCGGCATCGTCCCGGGGTCGGTGATCCTGCTGGGGGGCGACCCCGGCATCGGCAAGTCCACGCTCCTCCTGCAGGTTGCGGCTCGCGTGGCCGCCTCGCGCCCGGTGATCTACGCGAGCGGCGAGGAGTCGGTGGCCCAGGTCGGCCTGCGTGCGCAGCGTCTCGCGCTCAGCGCCGAGGCCCTGGGAGTGGTGGCGGACACCGATCTGCCCTCGATCCTGGCGCTTGCCGCAGAGCAGCGAGCCGCGCTGCTGGTCATCGATTCCATTCAGACTGTGCAGTCGGGCAGCGCGGGCGCGGGGGCGGGGGCGGTGTCGCAGCTGCGCGAGTGCACCGCGGAGCTGGTGCGCTACGCCAAGGCGAGCGGCACCGCCGTCATCATTGTCGGCCACGTGACCAAGGAGGGCACGATCGCAGGCCCGCGCCTGCTCGAGCACCTGGTGGACACCGTCCTGTATTTCGAAAGCGAAGCCGGCAGCCGCTATCGCATCGTGCGTGCCACCAAGAACCGCTTCGGCGCGGTGAACGAGCTGGGCTTCTTCGCCATGAGCGCGAGCGGACTGAAGGAGGTCAGGAACCCCGCCGCCATTTTTCTGGCGCGCTCGCCGGAACCGGCCGCCGGCAGCATTGTCACCGTGAGCCGCGACGGCGGGCGGCCGCTGCTCATCGAGCTGCAGGCGCTGGTGGATCGCATGCGCTTCGGCGCGCCGCGGCGCATCGCGCAGGGGCTCGACGCCAATCGCCTGGCGATGCTGCTGGCCGCAGCCAACCGGCACGCGGACGTGTCGCTGCAGGAGCACGACGTGTTCGTGAACGTGGTCGGCGGCATTCAGATCACCGAGACGGCCTGGGACCTGCCGGTGCTGATCGCGCTCGCTTCCAGCCTCAAGGGCCGTGCGCTGCCGGCGCAGCTGGTGGCGTTCGGCGAGATCGGGCTCACGGGCGAGGTGCGTCCGGTCGCGTACGGGGACGAACGGCTGCGCGAAGCGTGCGCGCAGGGATTTCGCGTCGCGATCGTGCCGCGCGACAACGCGCCGCGCAAACCACCTGCCGGGCTCACGGTGCTCGCGGTCTCACGCGTGGCCGAGGCGCTGGAGGCGGCGTTTACGGCGAGCGCGTAACCGCCATGGGGGTTTTCGCGGCCGCCGGCGCGCGCACCCGCACGGTGCGGATGGCGTTGTCTCCGACCTGCAGCACCTCGAACTCGTAAGCCCCCACGCGCACCATGGTGCCGGAGTCCGGGATGATCTCCAGGTGCTCGAGCAGCAGGCCGTTGACGGTCTTGGGTCCCCCGGTCGGCAGCTGCCACCCCAGTGCGCGGTTGAGCGCGCGGATCGTGACACTGGCGTTGACGATGAACACCCCGGGGCGCTCGGTGTGAACGTCCTTGTGCGTCGCCGTGGCCGGATCGGTGGTGAACTCCCCGACGATCTCCTCGAGAATGTCCTCGAGCGTGACCAGTCCCTCGATGTCGCCGTACTCGTTGACGACGAAGGCAAGCCGGCGGCGATTGCGCTGGAACTGGCCGAGCTGCACGTTGAGCGCGGTTCCCTCGGGCACGAAGTACGACTCGCGGCCGCGCGCGATCTCGATGAGCCGCTCGCGGCTCAAGGTGCCGCGCACCAGCTCGTGCGCCACGCGCTTCATGTGCAGGAGGCCGATGAGGTTGTCGAGCTCGCCTTCGTACACCGGCAGCCGCGTGTGGGGGGTCTGCCGCAGCTGATCGAGAATGTCCTCCCAGCTCTCGCTCACGTCGATGCCGGAGATCTCCTGCCGGGGGATCATGATGTCGTTCACCGTGATGCGCCCCAGGTCGAGGATCGACAACAGCATCTGCCGGTGCCGCGCGGGAATGACCGGCGCGGCCTCGGTTACCACCGTGCGCAGCTCCTCGGCGCTCAGGGTCTGTGTGGTGACGGCGGCGCGCACCACACCGAACAGGCGCAGAAAACCGTAGGCCATGATGTTGGTGAGCCACAGCGCCGGCCGCGCCACCAGCACCAGCACGCGGTAGATGCCGGCGGCGTGCAGCGCTACCCCTTCCGGATTCGCCGCCGCGTAGATCTTCGGCGCCAGCTCGCAGAATACGATCACCACGATCGTGAGCAGCACGCCGGTGAGGGGCACCGCGTACGGGTAGCCGGTGCGCTGCGCCAGGATGGTCGCGATGGCGGAGGAAAACACGCTGGCGGCGGCCAGGATGACGAGGTTCGCTCCCAGCCAGTCATCGGGCTTCTGCAGCAGCCGTTCCAGCACCCGCGCGGTGCCGTGGCCCGCCTGCGCGCGGTGCCTGATCCGGTAGCGGTTGACCGAGAGCATCGCGACTTCCGTGCCTGATGAGAAGGCGACGATGACCAGCAGCACGAGCAGCGCCAGCAGCAGCGGGGCGTTCGAAGCGGAGTTCAAGGCGGCATCCCTCGGTTTGCCTGGCGGCGCGGACGCTCTAGCATAGAAGCTTAGGGCCGCGAGCGGGAAAACCGCCCCCACGACCCTATAATCCCCACTCCGACACCTGCTGCGGAAGTCATGTTCGACCATCTCACGGCGCGCCTGTCCCGCAGCATCGAAAATCTGCGCGGCCGCGGCCGGATCACGGACGAGAACGTCGCCGAGACGCTGCGCGAGGCCCGCGTCGCGCTGCTGGAAGCGGACGTCGCGCTGCCGGTGGTGAAGTCGTTCATCGAGTCGGTCAGGGCCAAGGCGCTCGGCGCCGAGGTGCTCGCGAGCCTGACGCCGGGACAGGCGTTCATCGGTATTCTGCACACCGAGCTGGTGCAGCTCATGGGCGGATCGGGCGCGCCCTGGAAGCTGCGCGCACAACCGCCGGTCGTGCTGCTGCTGGCGGGCCTGCAGGGCGCCGGCAAGACCACCACCGCGGCGAAGCTCGCGCGCTGGCTGATCGAGCGCGAGCGCAAGCGCGTGCTGCTCGCCAGCACCGACGTGCGCCGCCCGGCCGCGATGCTGCAGCTCGAGCGTCTCGCGGGCCAGGTGCAGGCCGAGTACTTCGCCGCGAGCAGCGACCAGGCTCCCGCGTTGATTGCGCGCGCGGCGCTCGAGCGGGCGAAGAGCGGGGTGTTCGACGTGCTCATCGTCGACACCGCCGGGCGCCTGCATGTCGATGAGAGTCTCATGGCCGAAGTGCGCGACATCGACGCCGCGGTCGGCTCCGCCGAGCGCCTGTTCGTGGTGGACGCCATGGCCGGTCAGGACGCGGTGAACGCTGCGCGCGCGTTCGGCACGGCGCTGGATCTCACCGGGATCATCCTCACCAAGGCCGATGGGGATGCACGCGGGGGTGCGGCGCTGTCGGTGCGGCAGGTCACCGGCAAACCGATCGTGTTCCTCGGCGTCGGCGAGAAGATCGAGGCGCTCGAGCTCTTCGACCCCGAGCGCATGGCCTCGCGCATTCTCGGCATGGGCGATGTCGTGAGCCTGGTCGAACAGGTTCACCGCCAGGTCGACACCCGGGAAGCCGAGCGCCTGACGCGCAAGGCGCTCAAGGGCAAGAGCTTCGACATGGTGGATCTGAAGAGTCAGCTCGAGCAGCTGCAGAAGATGGGGGGCGTCGGCGCGCTGCTGGACAAACTGCCCGGGGCGGTGGCCAGGAAGGGCGCCGTATCGGCGGACCAGGGGGATCGGGACTTGCGACGGCAGATCGCCATCATCAATTCCATGACCCCCCGTGAGCGGCGTAACCCGGCGGTCATCGACGGCTCGCGACGCCGGCGCATTGCCGGGGGCTCGGGCGTGCAGGTTCAGGAGGTGAACCGGCTGCTCAAGCAGTTCCTGCAGATGCAGCGCGTCATGAAAAGCATGAAGGGCGGGCGGCTGCAGCAGCTCTTGGGCGCCTTCAAGGGCGGCCTGCCGCCCGGATTCCCGGGTGGCGGCTAGGGTGCATGGAAAAACTGGCGCAGGATTCGCAGGTTGCGTAGAATCCGCGCTCTTTTTTGGACGGCCCTTTTGCGGTCGCCCGCCGGAACGAGAGCGATACGATCATGGTAACCATTCGCCTGACGCGGCGCGGGGCGCGCAACCAGCCCTTCTATCACGTGGTCGTAACCGACAGCCGCAAGCGCCAGGGCGGCCTGAGCCTGGAGCACGTGGGGTTCTTCAACCCCATTGCCCGCCGCGGCGAGCAGAAGCTCAAGCTCGATCTGCCGCGCATCGACTATTGGGTCGACAAGGGCGCGCAACCTTCGGACCGGGTGCGCACTCTGGTGGCTTCCTACCGGAAACAGGCGACGGCCTGAAGTAAGCCGGGTCGAGGCCCGCGGGCCGTGGCGTGGGTGGAACTGGGTCGCCTGGGTGCGCCCTACGGCGTCAAGGGCTGGGTTCACGTCCAGTCGCATACCGATCCTCCGCGCCGGCTGCTGGAGTACCGGGAATGGGTTCTGAGGCTCGCCAGCGGCGAACGGCTCACGCGGCGCGTCACTGAGGCGCGAGCCCACGCGGACGGGCTGGTCGCGCACCTGGAAGGTGTGGCGGACCGGGACGAGGCTGCCGCACTCACGGGCGCCGTGGTGGAAGTGGATCGCGCGGCGTTGCCACCGCCGGGTGATCGCGAATACTACCGCGCGGATCTCGTGGGCTTCAGCGTCCGCAACCTCGAGGGTGCGCAGCTCGGCACGGTGAGCCACTTCGTGGATATGCCCGCCGGCGCGGTGATGGTCACGCAGGCGCCGGGCGGGCGCCAGCATTGGGTGCTGGCGGTGCCGCGCCACCTGCGCAGGGTGGATCTGGTGGCGCGTACGATTCTGGTGGACTGGCCGGCGGAGCTGGAATAGAAGGCTCCATGAAGATCGAGGTTGTCACGCTGTTTCCGCGCATGATCGCGGGAGCCCTCGAGTTTGGCATCGTGGGGCGCGCCATCGCTCGCGGGCTCATGAGCGTGGGGACGGAAGATCCGCGCCTGCACGCCGCCGACGCGCATCGCACGGTCGATGATCGTCCCTACGGGGGCGGTCCGGGCATGGTGATGAAACCCGAGCCGCTGCTGGCAGCGATTCGCGCGGCGCACGCGCGGCTGCCGCGGGGTAGCCCGCGGGTGTACCTGTCGGCGCAGGGTCAGCCCTTTGGCCAGGCGCAGGCGCGGGAGCTGGCGGCGCTGCCCGGTATGCTGCTGCTGGCCGGGCGGTACGAGGGTGTGGACGAGCGTGTGGTCGAGCTCGGCATCGATCGCGAGTTGTCGGTGGGCGACTACGTGCTCTCAGGCGGGGAGCTGCCGGCGCTCGTGATCATCGACGCGCTGGCGCGGCTGTTGCCTGGCGCGCTCGGGGATGAACGCTCGAGCGCCGAGGATTCGTTTGCGCACGGCCTGCTCGACTGGCCGCACTACACGCGCCCGGAGGTGTTTGAAGGCCGGGGCGTGCCGCCGGTGCTGCTGTCCGGTGACCACGCCGACATCCGCCGCTGGCGGCTCGCGCAGGCGGTGGCCCGCACCGTGGAGCGCCGGCCCGACGTGCTGGCGAACGCGCAGCTCGCGCCCGAGGCGCGGCGCGCATTGAATGAGTTCCAAACCGGTGGCACCAGTGAGGCTGCCGCAGGGGCCGCAGGTGCGGCCGGAAGCGAAGATCGAGGTGACTGAACATGAGCAAGATAATCCAGGAAATCGAGAAGCAGCGCATGACCCGCCAGGTTCCGGACTTCAAGCCCGGCGACACCGTGGTGGTGCAGGTCAAGGTGGTGGAAGGCGACCGTGAGCGTGTGCAGGCGTACGAGGGTGTCGTGATCGCGCGCAGCAACCGCGGACTCAACTCCTCGTTCACGGTGCGCAAGATCTCTCACGGCGAGGGCGTCGAGCGCGTGTTCCAGACCCACAGCCCGGCCATCAGCGAGATCTCCGTCAAGCGCCGCGGCAACGTGCGCCGCGCCAAGCTCTACTACCTGCGCGATCTGTCCGGCAAGGCCGCGAGGATCGAGGAAAAGATCTGAGCTCATGACGCCGCGTTCGTTTTTCTCCGGCCTGTGGCGCGGCCTGGACGGCCTGCGCAAGGCCCTGCATCTGATCGTGCTGCTGGCGATCTTCGTCCTGGTCGTGGGGCTGCTGCGTGCCGGCGTGCCACGCATCCCGGCGCGGGCGGCGCTGCTCATCGCTCCCCAGGGGGAGCTGGTCGAGCAGCTCTCGGGCGATCCGGTGGAGCGCGTGGTCGAAGAGGCACGCGGCGAGGGTCACGCGCAGACGCTGCTGTGGGATCTGACGGACTCGATCCACGCGGCGGCGAGCGACAAACGTATCCAGGTGCTGGCGCTGGACCTGGAGAAATTCGATGGCGCGACTCAGGTCACGCTCGAGGAGCTGGCGAATGCGCTGCGCGAGTTCCGCGCCGCCGGCAAGAAGGTGATCGCCTACGGCACGGAGTTCACCCAGGAACGCTACTACCTCGCCGCTCAGGCCGATGAGATCTACCTCGATCCGATGGGATTCGTGCTGCTCGACGGCTACGACCGCTACCGCACCTATCTGAAGGACGCGCTCGACAAGCTCGGCGTGGACATCAACGTGTTCCGCGTCGGTGCCTTCAAGAGCGCCGTCGAGACCTATACGCGCACCAGCATGTCGCCCGAGGATCGCGAGGAGAGCCGCAGTTACCTCAACGCGCTGTGGAACAGCTACCAGCAGGCCGTGACCCGCGCGCGCAAGCTGCCGGCCGATGCGCTCACGAAGTACGTCGGTTCCCTGGCGAAGACCGTGCCCGCGGCGGGCGGCGATGCCCCGCAGGTCGCGCTGCAGGCGGGTCTCGTCACCGGCATCAAGTCGCGCCTCGAGGCCGAGCGGCGGCTCATCGAGCTCATCGGTCAGGACGACACGAGCGGATCCTTCAAGTCGGTGTCGGCGGCCGATTACGTGCGCTACGCGCGCGCCGAGAAGAAAGTGCAGGCCGGTGGCAAGCCGCGCGTCGGTGTGATCGTGGCCGCCGGTGAGATCCTCGACGGCGATCAGCCGCCGGGCACGGTGGGCGGAGAGTCCACCGCGCGGCTGATCCGCGCGGCGCGCCTCGACAAGGAGGTGAAGGCGCTGGTGCTGCGCGTCGACAGCCCCGGGGGGAGCGTCCTGGCCTCAGAACAGATCTATCGTGAACTGCTGGCGCTACGCGCCGCCGGCAAGCCCGTGGTCGTGTCGATGAGCGGTTACGCCGCTTCGGGCGGCTACTACATTTCGGCGCCGGCGGACGAGATCTGGGCGAGCCCGGCGACGCTCACCGGCTCGATCGGTATCTTCGCCATCATTCCGACCGTCGACCGGACCCTCGGCAAGATCGGCGTCAGCGTCGACGGAGTCGGCACGACGCCGCTCTCGGGCCAGCTGCGCATCGATCGTCCGCTGGGCGAGGAGGCGCGCGCGCTGCTGCAATCCCAGATCAGCCGCGGCTACGACGAGTTCCTCGCGCGCGTGGCCAGCGGCCGCAACAAGACCCACGAGCAGGTCGATGCCATCGCCCAGGGGCGGGTGTGGGCGGGTGCGGATGCACACCGCCTGGGGCTGGTCGATCAGCTCGGTTCCTTCAGCGACGCCGTCAAGGCCGCCGCGCGCCGCGCCA
>Ga0209011_1000335_pt1 | contig 18561 bp, 24 predicted proteins | sample BlaSpr_A8_OM1_M3_FD_187986 | JGI IMG/M metagenome (GOLD analysis project Ga0209011, IMG submission 187986) | Forest soil microbial communities from Thunder Bay, Ontario, Canada - Black Spruce, Ontario site 2_A8_OM1_M3 (SPAdes) (version 2) | ecosystem: Environmental > Terrestrial > Soil > Boreal... | reverse complement strand
ATTCGAGGCGCACCACATCTGCCCCGTATGCCGCCGCCAGCGCCGCGAATCGCTCGCCAAAGTTGCCGCAGAGAGCAACGACGACCTCGTCGCCCGGCGAGATGAGGTTGGCGACCGCCGACTCGAGGCCGCCTGTCCCCGAGCTAGTAAGAAGGACGAGGTCGTTCGACGTCTTGAAGACTCGCTTCGCCCCTGCCGTGATCTCCGAGAGGACCTCGGCAAACTCCGGGCCCCGGTGATCGATCATCGGCCGGCTCATGCTTCGCACGACGCGCTCCGGAAGAGGTGTCGGACCGGGGACGCGAAGCTGGCTCTGGAAGGTCATGCGCTTAGTGCGTCTCCGTCGTGTAAGGAAGAAGAGCGATCGCACGCGCGCGCTCCAGCGCTGTCGTGAGCGGTCGCTGGTGACGGGCGCAAGTGCCGGTGACACGGCGCGGGAGGATCTTGCCGCGGTCGCTGACGAATCGCCGCAGGCGCGAGATCTCCTTGTAGTCGATGTAGTGGATTTTCTCGACGCAGAAGCTGCAGACCTTGCGGTGCTGGCGCTTCGGCCCCCTGCCTCCGCCGCCGCCGCTGCTGCTGTTTTCACGTGGTGGACGGTTGACTGCCATCAATGACTCCTAGAAAGGTATTTCGTCCGGGTCGACGTCCCGCGGTGCGTCGTCCGGAGCAGGGTGGTCTTCATGCGCCGCCGGGGTTCGAGCCGGCGCGCCGGCGCCGGCACCTGCGCCGGCTCCGCGAGGCTCGAGAAACTGCACGTCGTTGGCGATGATCTCGGTCACCCGTCGCTTCTGGCCGTCCTGGCCTTCCCACGACCGGGTCTGGATCCGGCCCTCGACGTAGACGAGCGCTCCCTTGCGCGTGTACTGCGCCACCGTCTCGGCGAGGTTTCTCTTGCCGATCGGGTAGGCGACGATGTTGTGGTAGTCGGTGAACTCCTTCTTCTCGCCATCAGCGCCTGAGGACCACCGGTTGGTCGCAATGCTGAAGTTGGTCACCGCCGTCCCGCTTGGTGTGTAGCGCATCTCCGGGTCCTTGGTGAGCCGGCCGATGAGCATCGCCTTGTTCAAGTTCGACATTAGGACTCCTCCCGATTCGCACTAACCACCGGTTCCGACACGGACTCCGATTCCACCGCAATGGGCTCGAGCACGACCTCCGCCGGCGGCGGCGGGACGACGGTCGCAGGAGCAGCTTTCTCGGGCTTGCGCACGATGAGATGCCTCAGCACTTCTTCGGTGATCTTCAGCGCCGCTTCGAGCTCCGGTACCCGATTGGGGTCGAACTGAAAGTCCTGAAGGACGTAAGAGCCCTCCTTCTGGTGCTTGACCTCGTAGGCGAGCTTGCGCTTGCCCCATAGATTGGTGCGCTCGACGGAACCACCCGATCTTTCGATCAGCGTGTTGACTCGCTTCACCGCGTCCTGGACCTTCTCGTCGTCCAGGTCGGCGCGGACGATGTAGAGAACTTCGTATTCCCGCAAAGGGGACCTCCTTCCTATGGGTTCAGGCCCCGATCGGATCGGGGCGGGGAGCCCCGGCCGAGGCCAGAAAGGTTAGGTCGGTATTCTACCGTGGTTATGGCGCGCAAAGCCCAGAGGAACAACACGACCCGCACGGGCTTCGGAAAGGGCGGCAAAAATTCAAACAAGAGGACCGCGGTCAAGAAGACCCGGGAGTTTCCTTTGCTGCCCGTTGCGGTGGCGGGCATCCTGGTGGCTTTTGCGATCGTAATCATCATCGTCATCGTCGCGACCAACAAACCAACACCGCCGCCGCCGTCGGCCGGGGGAGTCCCGTGCGACCAGCTCGAACACTCGAAGGTGCACTATCACTCCGCGATCCAGATCGTCTACCAGGGCGCCGTGCATCCAATCCCGGGCAACATCGGCATCGTCACCGACTCGGCGGGAAACCCGACCTGCTACTACTGGCTGCACGTGCACACCTCCAACCCCAACGTGATCCACATCGAGGCACCCGCCTCGCAAAAGTTCACCCTGGGGCAGTTTTTCGACGTTTGGACGGCATGGAACAGGACCATGGGGCAGCCGCAGGCTGAGCTTCTGGATTCGAGCCACGTGTCCAGCATCGCGCTCACTGCCGACCAGAAGCTTGTCGTCTACATCGACCTGCAAGACGGCAAGGGACCGCAGCTCTACACGGGGGACCCCAAGGCCATCGAGCTGAAGAACCACGAGGTCATCACCCTCGAGATCACGCCGCCCGAGGTGACCCCGCCGCCCGCCTTTACGTTTGCCGGGGGCCTTTAGCGGAGCTCACCTCGAGCAGGACCCGAGCCGCCCGGTAGTGCTCGAGCGCGTCGTGGCTGTTGGCCGCGCGCTGGGCCTGGTCGGCGAGCCGGAGATGCGCTTTGACCGCGTCTGCGCCGAAGGTGAACCGCGCGCCCTTTTCCAGCGTTCCAAGGCGCTTCAGCCTGTGGTTGTCGCGATGTCCCTCGAGGATCACCCGCTCGCGTGCGAGGATCTCGCGCGACTCGGCTTCGCGCCCAAGCATCGAAATGGCTTCCGCCTGGCACAGCCGCGCGTCGCTGCCCAACGGCCACTCGGTTGAATCGACCGCCGAACCCAGCGCCGCCAAGGCCCGGCGCGCGTCTCCCCGCGCAAGCAGCACGCGGGCTTTCTCGACCGCCAGCTCCCGCTCCACGCCAGGCAGGCGACCCTCCAGCAGATAGTCCACCTCTGTGCCCAGCCTGCCGGCGATGACCCTGAGCACTCGGGTCGACGGCTGGCTGCGCCCGAGCTCGACCTGGTTCAGGAACGCGCGGCTGAAGTCAGCGCCGCTGACACGGGCAAGGCTGAACCCGCGCTCCTGGCGCACACGGCGGATTCGCTGTCCGAGCGTTTCGTTCCGGGGCACTGTAAAGCCCTACTTTACAGATAGTCGCGCGGATCCAGACTTCGCGTGAGGGTGGTGAAGTTCTTGAATCCGTCTTTGGTGACCATTCCTGTGTCCTCAACGCGCACTCCGCCCAGGCCCATCAGGTAGAGACCAGGCTCGACAGTGACCACGTCGCCTTCGAGCAACGTGTTCTCGTCGGGGCCGCGCAGCAGGGGATCTTCGTGGATCTCGAGGCCGACGCCGTGGCCCGTGGAGTGGGTCATCTTGGCGACGCCATTCGCGCCCTCGAACCCCTTGGTAGTCGTCCCGTAGCCGCGATCCACCAGGACGTGGCAAACGCTCTGGTGAACGTCACGGCCGGCTGCCCCGGCGCGAATCGACTCGATACCGGCGTCGAGGGCCTGTAGTGCTGCAGCATGCATTCGTCTGATCTCGTCCGGAATCTCGCCCACCACGACGGTTCGCGTGAGGTCGCCGTGATAGTGAGTTGTCCTGTTGGAGGGAAAGATGTCGATGATGACCGGAGCCCCGGCCCGAATCGGGCCCTCACCGCGGAAGTGCGGCATCGCACACTCGGGGGAGCCGGCGATGATCATGTCCGGGCAGGTGAAGCCCTTCTCGCCGAGGAGAAGCGACGCGCGAGCATAGAGGCGCTCCGAAGTGAGCGGACTTTCATCGAGCCACAGGATCCCGTCTCGGATGTCCGCCTGGGCTAGCTGGCTCACCACCTCGACCACCGCGGCTTCCGCGGCGCGCTGCGAAGCTTCGATGAACTGAGCCTCCTCCGCAGACTTGTGACGCCGCTCGGCCCGGAACAGCTCACGGTCGACTTCGACGTCGATTCCCGCCGCCCGCAGCTCCTCGAGATAGCCTGCTTGCAGCCGGGGAGAGACTCGCGCCGACTCCGCGGACCGCTCCCGCAGCAGCTTGGCCGCCAGGCGCGCAAACGACACGAATGGCCCGTGGTCTACGTACCCCGCCTCATCGAAGCCAAGCATTCGGCTCGCTTTGCTCTGCACGCGGGCGCGATCGATCTCGAGCGGGCTGGTGACGAGGACGTCGTCGTCCTCGCCAAAGCGGATGTAGAGGGCGGATTCGACAGCGAAGCCCGACGCATATATGAAGTCGGCGTCGCCCTCGCCGCCGGCGATGAGAACGATCGGCTTCACCTGGTGGACCTGGCGTGCCGTTCGATCGCCGTCGCGAACAGGGAGGCGAGCGCGGCCGGCGCCAGCGAGTCGACCTCTTCGGTGACCTGGGCGGCTAGGCGCTTGGGGAGCTGCGCGCGCAAGAGCTCCAGGTGCTGCTCGTACAGGCGGCCGAGGGAACGGTGCCCAGTGCGGCCCTCGAGGTTCAGCTTCTCCTGCATCTCATAACCTCCGGTGTACGCAACCTCGTAACCGAGCTCGCGGAGCTGGACCAGGTCTCGCCGCATGGTGCGCTCGGAGACGCCAGCACGTTCGGCCAGCTCGAGCGGGTTGAGGCCAGGTTCAGCGATGACGACGGAAAGGATGCGCAGGAGACGGGCGAGCCGGCCGGCTCGATTCACGCCGCCGAAGCGGTGTTAGCCGATTTCTTCCCAGGAAGTGGCATTGCCCTCGAACGGGTCTGCCTCGGTCTCCTCCTGGGTTCCCACCTTCTGGTGGAACCTGCTGGCGATCATCTGGTACGCCATAGCCTTGGGAATACCGAGCTTGGTGAGCGATTTCACCTCGTCGGACATCACCTTGTCGCGGGCGGCCTCAACCGCAGCCAGAACCTCTTCGATGGACGCGGTCTTCTTCGCCATAGGTAATTGATGATACCCAAGCCAACCTGCTCTTAACCGCGCCTTAGACTTGTCCTTCAGTTGCCTTTAGCGGCCCAAGGGTGTGGGGGGTTGGATGGCTTCTGAATATAGCTCGGACAAGATCAGGAACGTGGTCCTGCTGGGCCATTCGCATGACGGCAAGACCATGCTCGCCGAGGCGATGCTGTTCGCCTCCGGCGCCGTGGCCCGGATGGGCGCACCGGACATGTCGACAGCGACCATGGATTTCGAGCCCGAAGAACAGCGCCGCAAGATCTCGATCAATCTCGGCGTCGGGTTCGCCGAGCACAACGGCTACAAGATCAACATCCTCGACGCACCGGGTTTCCTGGACTTCGCCGGACAGGCGCTGAGCGGTCTGCGTGTGGCGGAATCCGCGGTCGTCGTGGTCGGACCTGGCGGCCATCTCGCTGTCGGCACCGAGATTGCCTGGGAGCAGTGCAACCGGACGAGCAAGCCGCGGATCGTGGTGGTCAACAAGCTGGACAAGGAGAATTCCGACTTCTACGGCGCGGTCGCCGCGATGCGCGAGAGCCTTTCGCCTCGCCCCTTTCCTCTCCATCTGCCGATTGGCTCGGAGCAGGACTTTCGCGGCATCGTCGACCTGCTGCACCTCAAGGCTTTTGTCACGACCCAAGACGGCAAGGGCAGCGAGGTCCCCATCCCGGACGACATGCAGAAGCTCGTCGAGCAGTACCGCGGCCAGCTGATCGAGGCCGCGGCGGAGAGCGACGACTCGCTGCTCGAGAAATACCTGGACGCGGGCACCTTGAGCGAGGAAGAGATTCAGCGCGGGCTGCGCGAAGGAATCCTGGAGGGCAAGGTCGCCCCGGTGGTGTGCTGCTCGGCGACAAAGCTCCTAGGCGTACGCACGTTGATGTCCACGATCGCGGAGCTGATGCCGCCCCCGGCTGTGGAACCGGACAAGCCGGCAAAAGCCTTCGTCTTCAGCACGGGCGGCGACCAGTTCGGGCGCGTCAGCTACTTCAAGGTCGTCGCGGGCACAGTCAAGGTAGACGCCCACCTGCCCAATCTGAGCCGAGGCGGCGAGGAGAGGCTCGCGCAGGTCTTCTTTCCGCGGGGCAAAGAGCACGTCGCCACCACAGAGGTGCGGGCCGGTGACATCGGCGGGGCCACCAAGCTCGCCCACACGCTCACCGGCGACACTTTGGGGATGAAGGACGGCGGGCCGCTGCCGCCGCTGGATCTGCCCGGGCCCGCATACAGCCTGGCGATCACGCCAAAAGCCCGGGGCGACGAAGAGAAGATCTCCAGCGGCCTGGCGCGGCTGAGCGAAGAAGACCCGACGTTACACGTGGAACGTCTCGAGGAAACCAAGCAGCTCGTCATCGCCGGCCTCGGTGACGTCCACCTCGACGTCGTCCTGGAAAAGCTCAAGCGCAAGTACGGCGTGGAAGCGACCACCCAGGTCCCGCGCGTGGCTTACCGCGAAACCGTCTCGAGCCACAGCCGGGCCGAAGGCCGTCATGTCAAACAGTCGGGCGGCCACGGACAGTACGGGATCTGCGTCATCGAGGTTGCTCCGACCAAGCGAGGCGAAGGCTTCGTGTGGGAGGACAAGATCTTCGGTGGAGCCATACCGCAGAACTTCCGAGCCTCGGTGCAGAAGGGGATCGTCGACAACATGAACAAAGGTGTGGTCGCGGGCTATCCGATGGTCGACGTCAAAGTGACGCTCGTGGACGGTAAGTACCACCAGGTCGACTCCAACGACATGGCCTTCCAGATCGCGGGTTCGATGGCCATCCGCAAGGGCGCCCTGGACGCAGGCCCTGTGCTGCTGGAGCCGGTCGTCGAAGCGGACATCCGTGTGCCCGAGAAAAATCTCGGCGCGATCATGTCCGACATCAACGGCCGCCGCGGCAAGATCCTGGGCACCGAGCCGGACGACGGCTACGAAAAGGTTCGCGCCACGGTCCCGGAGCACGAGATGCTGCGCTTCGCTCTCGACCTGCGCTCGATCACGCAGGGACGCGGCACCTTTCAGAAGAAGTTCTCGCACTACGACGAGATGCCGGCACACCTGGCCAAGGCGATCATCGAAGAGTTCCAGAAGGAACACGAGGCGGCCAACGCGGCGCATTAAGCTTCGGCCGTGATCCTGGTTTGAGCGCGCCAAGCGCTCACGACGTATGTGTGATCGGCGGCGGCGTCACCGGGGCAGGCATCGCGCGCGATCTCTCTTTGCGCGGGCTCTCAGTCCTGCTGCTGGAGAAGGGGGACTGGGGCGGCGGCACCAGCGGCGCGTCCAGCTGGATGATCCACGGTGGGCCCCGCTACCTCGAGTTCGACTGGGAAACGACGCGCCTCTCGACCCAGGACGCAGGCCACATCGTGACGATCGCTCGCAACCTCGTGTACCGGGTCGTCTTCCTCCTCCCGGTGCTCCCGCACGACCGGAACAACATCGAGCGAATGGAAACCGCGATGGAGGTGTACGACCGCTTCCAGCCGCTGAAGAAAGCGCATCCGCACCGGCGCCTCACGGCCGACGAGGCGCGACAGGCCGAGCCTGGGCTCTCGCCCGACGTGATCGGCGCCGTGACGATGGAGGAGTGGGGCGTCGACCCGCATCGCCTGGTCTACGCGAACGTTGAGGACGCGGTGGCGCACGGGGCGCGCGCTTTGAACCACACGAAAGTCATCGACCTCATTCGGGATGGTGGCAAGGTGATCGGGGTGCGCTACCGCGCTTCAGATGGCTCGATCTCGGAAGCCCGAGCTCGTGCCGTCGTGAACGCCACCGGTCCGTGGTCTCCCGAAGTCAGCGGGATGGCCGGCGTTCCCGTGCAGCTGCGACCCGCCAAGGGCGTCCACATCGTCTACCCCCACCGCATCTCGAATTTCTCGATCAGCGCCGAATCGATCGACGGCCGCGACCTGCTGATGGTTTCGCACGCCGGCTTCACTTTGCTCGGAACCACCGATGACGACTTCTATGGCGACCTCGATTCGGTGGACGTGCTCGAAGACGAGGTCGACTACTTGCTCCAGGCCTTCGAACGTGTCTTCCCTTCGATCAGGGAGTACCGGCCTGTACGGACGACGGCGGGCGTGCGCCCGACGCTGTACAAGTGGCGGCGTTATGAGGACGAGCTCTCGCGAGAATATGAGGTCATCGACCACGCCGCTCAAGGCGTCGAAGGTTTCGTGACGATCGCCGGCGGCAAGCTTTCCATGTACCGCAAGATGGCCGAGGAGACATCCGACGCCGTCTGCCGCAAGCTGGGTCACCAGGCAAGAAGCACGACGGCGACTACGCCCTTACCAGGAAACGAATCGGACATGGAATCGCCTGAAGAGCTCGCTCGGCGATGCGGCATACCCGCGCTGGCTGCGATCAAGCTGCAGAGCCGCCATGGTTGCCGGGCGGAAAGAGTTCTGGATGGTGCACGTGGCGGCAGGCTCGTCTGTCGATGCGAGCCGATAACCGAAGCAGAGCTTGCGTATGCGGCGCGGAGCGAGCAGGTGCGCTCGCTTGCCGATGCATTTCGGCGCGTCAGCCTGACGGCAGGTCCGTGCTCAGGCGCTGCTTGCGTGATGCGCGCTGCTGAAGTGATCGGCGGCGAGCTCGGCTGGAGCGCGTCGCAGCGATTCGACGCGGTGCGCGAGTTTGTTCGCGGTTCTTGGTTGGGCCGGGCGCCGGTCTTGGGCCGTGCAGGATGGGCCCAAGAAGAACTTGCGCAGGGTGCGATGCGCGGATTGGAGTTGAATGGGACGCGCTGATTCGCTCGCCAAGCTGGCCTGGGCTTACGGAATTCATCTGACGCGCCGGCGGCTCACGCGTCCGCATTCACAGCTCGAGGATCTTCTCCATACGTATGCGCCCGACGGAATTCGCGCACTGCAGCCTGCGGAGCGAGAGCGGCATCCCCATCTGATCGGCTGCATCAACTGCGGTTTGTGTGCGCTGGCGGCAGGACGAATGGGCAAGACCCGACTTCCCGACGTCGCGTCTTCTTATATGCGCCTTTACGCGCGGTTGGGCGAGGCGTCTTCGGATATCGATGGAGCTGAGCCGGATTTCGAAGCCGCGACGTCCGCCTGCCCTGTTGGTGTCCCGCTGGCCGAGGTCGCCGCGATCGTGCGCCGCATGACCGCCGGCTGAGGCCGGGGAGCCACCCTCCAGGCCGACCGCCCGAGACGGATCATCGCTTCCTCGCCCCGCGCGCTCCTCGTTTGGCGCCGCGACGAATCCGTGCGCTCGATCTCTGGATGGCGATGATCCAGGCGCCCGGCCGCCTACCTCGGCGGCAGACCGAATAAGTCTGGGATTTGCGCTGGGGGTTGCGAGTTATCCACATTCTGTATACAGTCTGGGGATATCACACTACATCTAGCGTCAATGGTCAAGAGCTTACTCAGGCGAATTCGCCGCTGGGCGGCGGTTGAAGCGTTGCTGACGCGTGTCGCCGGGCAGTTCACCACCTGGCCGGCCGACGACTTCGGACGGTTCGTCAGCGCTCCCATCGGCACCGGAATGGCCGGTCCAATCGCGGCGCTCCCGCCAATGGTTGAACCGATACGGCCCCCACCCCCGACATCGATCGCGCCGCAGACTTTCGAGACTCGCTTCATGACCCTCCACGCTCAGGGAAAGTTCGACGAGATGTGGGAGATGCTCGCGGAGGACGCGCAGCGCGCGTGGGGAGGGCGCGACGTCTTCATGAGGGACATGCCGCGTCTTGACGACGACATCGAGCTGCTCGACATGCAGGTCGTCAGCGTCAAGGTGCTAGAGGGATGGACCGATCAAGCGCACAAACGCACCTACAGCAACGTCGCGCAGATGGTGATGCGTTATCGCGTTCGACAGCAGTGGAGAGAGTGGACATTCGACCGCCAGGTACACCTCGTGCCGGCGGCCGGCGGATGGCGAACATTGTGCTATCCGACAAGAGCAAGAACTGCGGTTGCGCGCTGATATAGTGGGTTACAGGCCATGCTTCAACAGACGACCGAAGAGCAAGCGCGCGACATGCGCTGGCATCGCAGGAGAAAGCGTGTGATGACTCCGCGGCGCCTGCTTCAAGAGTCCGATGAATTGCTGTTCTGGGTCGAGGAGTGCCTCGTCCAAGAGATTCACATCGTGCCTGGTTGGTTGGTCGCAAGGTTGATGGTCGTGCTGCGGCACGCACATCCCGAATTACCAGCACGCCTCGGCCGCGAGCGGCGCCCTGAGCAGGTGATGGAGATCATCTACGACGCGCAAGCAGCGCTGATGACGCAGGCTTGTAGGAACCGCGGTCCGGCAGAGGTGATCCCATTGTTTGCTCGCGCACGCGAGCGGATGCTCCGAGAAGCCGCGACCAACTAGTTCAGGTGCGGGTCGACCTTCACCTTCACTCGAACTACTCACACGACGGCCAGAGCTCGCTCGAGGAATTGATCCAGCGCTGCGCCGAAATCGGTCTCGACAGAATTGCGTTGACCGACCACAACACGATGGAGGGAGCGCAGGCGCTCGCAGACCTGGCGCCCGATCTCACGATCATTGGAGAAGAGGCCAAGACTCGCGAAGGTGAGGTGATCGGATTGTTCATCACCCGCCGCCTGCCTCCGTATTTGCGGCCGGAAGAAGTGATGGACCTGGTTCACGAGATGGGCGGTCTCACCTACGTACCGCATCCGTTGGACCGCCATCGCGCCAACTTTCGCCTCGAGCGAATCGTCGAGCTCGCGGACCGGATCGACATCATCGAGACCTACAACGCGTGGTGCGAACCGACCGAAAACGAGGCTGCCGGTCGCCTCGCCGTCGAGCTTGGCAAAGTCGCAGCGACGGGCTCCGACGCGCATGCTGCACAAGAGTTGGGACGGAGCTGGATGGAGATCGAGGACTACACGACCCCGCTGGACTTCCTGGAGAAGCTGCGGTCTGCCCGCCACGTCATCACGGCGAGCAGCGGCACCGGCCGCCGTGCCTGATAAGAAACCTCAGCTGCTCGTCGCAGGCTCGGTAGCGCTGGACACGCGCGATGGCCCGTTCGGCAAGGTTGACGAGGTGCTCGGGGGCTCGGCGGTGTACTTCGCGCTTGCGGCGAGCCTGATCGTTCCCGTCAAGGTCATGGCTCCAGTCGGCCTCGACGGGGTGAAACAGGTCGCGCAGGCGTTCAGCGGCCGCCATATCGACACCGACCTGCTCCAGATTCTCGAGGCTCCTACATATCGATGGCGCGCGCACCAGGAGCACGGCCGCAACGTCGATCTCGGCAGCAGCGACGACATTTACAACGAGTGGGTCCCTGTCTTGCCCCCGGACTTCGACGGTTGGGCGTTTGTCGGCTCGATGCGACCGGATCGCCAGGCGTACCTGATGAAGCATCTGGGAGGCGCGAGCTTCCTCGCCGCCGACGCCATGCTGTCGTATGTCAAGTCGCGGCCGCCTGAAGCAAGGGACGTACTGCGCAGAGCAGGCTGGTTCTTCTGCAACCAGGAGGAGCTCGCTGCGCTTGGGGGCAAGGATCCGGAGGAATTTCGCCGGCAGTGGTGGTTGAAGGGCCTTGTCGTCAAGGCGGGAGCGCTCGGCCTCGCCGCCTATACCGAGTACGGCGTGGTCAGGATCCCGGCCCACACGCATCCTTCGGCGGTGGACACGACAGGTGCGGGAGATGCGCTGGCAGGCGGAATGCTCGCGCGGTGGATGAGCACGGGCGGAGAAGTCGGTGGTCTGCAGGATGCATTGGTGTGGGGCGTGGCCTGCGCGTCGATCACCGTGTCAGCGATTGGCGTTAAGGGCATTGCCAAAGCTACTCGTAAGGAATTGCACCACCGCGTGACCGAGATCGAGAAATCCATACGCCCCGCGTCGTGATCATCAACGTGATTCATCGCGGGCTTCCGATAGATGAATGCGCGCGCCGATTTGTCCTTTACGAGGACGCTGCAAAAGAGGATTCGAAGGCCAATTTCATGCACCTTTTGGGGTGATTTAGGGCACACCGCGCTGAATTCAGTTTGAATTGGGGTTGTATTGGGCAAAGACCGACCCCTAGAATGGGCACGTCCGCCCGGAAACCGACCCCTAGAGCAGCGCTAGGATTCGACCAGAATCTCGTATAAGGACGGTGACTATTTGGAAGGCTACTGCTTGAAGGACAAGAGGAAGGTCGAGATGAAAGACCCTCAGCCGATCACGATGAAGAACGGCAAGCCGGCAACAGTCGGTACATGTCCTATCTGCGGCACCAAGATCTACAGGATCGGTAAGGCGATATAAACCGAGCTTCGCAAAGGGCCGCTCACGTGTGGTCCTGATTGTTTCCAGAACCGCGATGAATGAAAAGGTGAGTGAATGACGGAAGGCTACTGTTTGAAAGACAAGAAGAAGGTCGAGATGAAGGACCCTCAGCCGATCACGATGAAGAACGGCAAGCCCGCAACAGTCGGCGTATGCCCGATCTGTGGCACCAAGATCTACAGGATCGGCAAGTCTTCATAACCAGACGCTGACAAAGGGCCGCTCTTCATGAGCGGCCTTTTCTTTTTGTTCGAGTCTCTAGGTCGTGATCGGCGGCTCGAGAGCCGCGAGCAGCACGTCGGTGGCCGAGACCGCGTCGTCGACGCCGAGCATCTTGAAGATCTCGACGTTGGATGGGTTGTTGACGCGCGCGATGGCCTTCTTGACCTTGAAGTGCTTCTTGGCCATCTGCAGGGCGATGAGATTGTCCTCATCGTCGGCGGTGACGGCGACGATTGCATCAGCGCGCTCGATTCCGGTCTGGGACAGAAACTTCACTTCGCATCCATCCCCACGCATGACGATGCTCCCGAGCTGAGTCTCCAGCCAGTCGGCACGACGCGAGTCCTTCTCGATGAGGGTCACCTCATGTCCGCGCTCGAGCAGGTCACGCGACATGTAGTAACCGACCGTTCCACCACCAACCACGATCACGTACACGAGTGTTAGCGGGTCTCCAGCAGGGTTTTCTCGATGTGCTTCGCGCCCTCGATCGTGGGACAGATGGTGTGGAGGCCGAGCTTCTCGTATGCCTCCGCACGCTCGGGGTCATAGATCCGGGCCACCACCTGGGGGACCTTGAAAACGTGCTTGGCGACCTGCGCGGCCATGATGTTGCGGTTGTCGCCCTCAGTTACGGCCACAAAGCCGTCAGCGTCTTCGATTCCGGCCCGCCGGAGGACGTCGGCGTCGGTGCCGTTGCCGACCACCTGGTCGCCCTTGAAATCGCTCGTCAGCACCCCGCGTGAGGCGGCGCGCGAAAACTGGTTTGGATCCCGGTCGATGATCACCACCTGGTGGCCGGACCTGTCCATATCGGCGGCGATCTGCGATCCGACCCGCCCACACCCCACGATCAGCAGCTTCAAGGAAGGTTGATTATAGGGAGGCCCTGATGGCGCCTCTCCTCTGGCTTGTTAGGATTTGACCGCGTGCGCTTCCCATTCACCTTCATGGGCCTGATGGCGCTCGGACTCGGCCTGTGGGTGCTCGTCTACCTCGCCGGCCACCGGGGACTCGACCCTGCGTCCCAGGGCATCGCTGCCGCCACCGTCGCTCTCTCGTGGGGGTTTGCGGCCTACGTCCTGATCCGGCGGGTCAGGCGCGGACCGGAGCACTGATGCCGGACCATTCACACCCGCCGACTTCGAAGAAGGTGCTGGTCGCTGTGGGCGGCCAGAGCATCGACGCCGAAACCGTGCGCCTGGCCTGCCGGATGACGGATAACCCCGGCGGAAAGCTGTATGCGGTCCACATCATCGAGGTGAACCGGTCGCTGCCGCTCGGCGCGGTGCTGGACGAGGTTGTCGAGAGAGGCGAGAAGATCCTGGACGAGGTAGAGCAGCTGGCGGCGCAGTCTCAGCTTGCGGTCGAGACCGAGCTCGTCCAGGCGCGCGATACCGGCCCGGCGCTTGTGGACGAGGCCGTCGAATGGGGCGCCGACCTGATCGTGATGGGCCTGCCCTACAAAAGACGCTTCGGCGAATTCAACATGGGCAAGACGGTGCCTTACGTGCTGAAGAACGCGACCTGCCGGGTCATGCTGTTTCGGGAGCATCGCGAACACTCGGGCTGAGGCCAGACGTGGCCGGCCGCACTATCTCAAACGCTTTTGGGCCGAGCTCGGAACTATCGGGGGCGAGCACGACGCCTTTATCAAGGTCATCATCGTCGAGCGCATCGTCAAGGCGATCGTGCTCATCGCGCTCGCCATCGGCCTGCTGGTCGCCGGTCGGAAGGGATGGCTCGTCGAGTGGTCGGAGTACGCACAGGACCAGCTGAACCTTGCGGCCGGCCACGGGATCATCGTCCAGCTGCTCCTACGCGTGCTCGTCCTCATCGGCAATTTCACACACATCAACGTGCTTGCGATTGGCGCGATCGCGTACGCGCTGCTGGAAGGCACCGAGGGTGTTGGCCTGGCGATGCGCCGCCGCTGGGCCGAGTACCTCACGGTGGTCGCAACGGGCATCCTCATCCCATACGAGGCTTACGAGGTTGTGCACCACGTGACACTGTTCAAGGTCGGCGCCCTGCTGCTGAACTTAGCCGTCGTGGGCTACCTGGCTTACCGCAAGCGCCTGTTTGCCGGCATCTGAGGCGGGGGTCAACCAGGAGCAGCGGAAGCCGGCGCGATGAGTGACGTACCTGGCGAGCGCGCCTAGCGTCTTGAGTCCGTAGACAGTCGAAGTCTCGAAGCTGATCGAGCTGGCGTCCGCGTGATATTTGCCGATCGCCGGAACTTCCCCGATTCTGAAACCAAAGGCCGCGGCCTGGATCAACACCTGCGTGTCGAAGACGAAGTCGTTGCTGTTCTCGAGAAAGGGAATCGCCTCGAGGAAGCGGCGCGAGTAGGCGCGATAGCCGGTGTGATACTCGGACAGGTTCAGGCCGAGCACGCGATTTTCGGCACCTGTCAGGAAGCGATTGCCGATGCGCTTCCACCAAGGCATGCCCGCCTTCGCAGGGTCGAGACCAAGCCACCTCGAGCCGAGCACGATATCGGCCTCGCCGTCCTCGATCACCCGGCAGAGGTTCGGGATGATCGCGGGGTCGTACTGGCCATCGGGGTGCAGCATCACCACGACGTCGGCACCCATCAGCAGCGCCTGGCGATAACAGGTCTTCTGGTTCCCGCCGTAGCCGAGGTTGCGTTTGTGGCGGATCACATCGAGCCTGAGTGCGGTGGCGACGCTGACCGTGGCGTCGGCACTCGCATCGTCGACGAGCAGGATCCGGTCGGCGTGGCCTTGAGGGATTTCGCCGACCACCTCAACAAGAGTCTTCGCCGCCTTATAGGCGGGTAGGACGATGACGCGGTGCGGGCGAGGGCCGCTCCATGCCAGCTCACCAAGGGGGATCGGATCCGGCCGCACGGACATGCGCTCGGAAACAAGGTAAACGGCAACCAGAAGCGCTCCGAAGGCGGCGGACCACAGGTTGGTCGCAAAGGTCATGTTGATGGCGACATACGCGATGCCCAGCACCGCGCCCGCGGCTTGCGGCCAGCGGAGCTGGCCGGCCCGCGCAAGATCGGCCACCGCAAAGCCAGGGATGATCATCAGCGCTAGGTCGTGCAGGTTCTGGTGCGGACTCAACACGAGAGAGGCGGCGACGGCCAGCGCGAAGTCGAGCCGTGGCTTGTCCGGGCGCCAGCTGAGCGAAAGGGCCACGAAGGCAAGCAGTAGCACCAGGATGACGAGCCCCACCCCCTTCCCCACGACGGGCAGGGCGTCGAGGACGTTGCGGAGCGAATAGAACGCGGTGTCCTGGTAGACGACCTCGCCGCTCGGCGGCAGTTTGCCACCAATCGCCCAAGCGCCGACCGCGCCCAGGTAATTGACCACCGGGTTGAGCCCGAAACCGATTGCTGACACGAGGCCCAGCGCTGCCACCACTCCCACAAAACCGGCGAGCGCACGCCATGCCCGTCGCGCGAGGAAGAGCACGGGGATGAGCAGGAGCAGCTGCGGCTTGGCAAGCGCCAGCGCGCTGAAGATCCCGGCCCAGCCGTGGCGGCCGCGCGACCAGGCGACGTAAGCCGCAGCCAACGGCGCCAAGACCACGAGGTCGGACTGACCCTGCAGCATGGTCACGAAGAGCGGGAAGAAGCCCGCGATCATGATTGCGGCTACGAGGGCGGCGCGGCCGTGGATGGTCAGGCTGCTCCGTACAAGCAACACAACCAGGACGATTGCCAGGAGCACGTTAAAAGCCGCCATCGCGTAGTAGGCCTCGCGGTAGCTCAAGGCGCCGAGGGGCGCGATGAGCAGCGTGTAGTAAGGCGGGTGAAAGTACGGAAGCACGACCAGCTGGTCTGGAGCCTGCCCGGTGACCTGAAGCTCGTACTGCTTCTGGAGCGCCAGGTTGTAAACCGCGGCGCCGCCCTTCTCCACGTAGAGCCTGGCCGCGGAGTAAAACGAGAAGAAGTCCGGTCCCATGAGATTGCCGCGGAGGAAGGTGACCCAGTAGGCGCCCCAGAAGAGAAACGAGCCGGCGCCCACGCCTGCCGCGGCGGCGTAGGCGAGGCGCCGCAACCTCGGGCTGAGGCGCAGGCTCATCGTCCGGTTTCGAGTCGGAGCGCGAAGCGATCGGGAAGTTTCGCCTTCCTGATCGCCCGCTGGGCACCCTTGATGTCGTAACGGACACGGCGGAATTCGAACGTCTCCTTCTCCGTGTCCCAAACCCCGTAGCTCGCGGTCGGACTGCCGTCTCGTGGCTGGCCGACGCTGCCCGGGTTCACCAACGCCGGCCCCTTGAGGCGAAACGTGTCGACCCGATATTCATGGGTGACAGCCCCATCCGAGAGTCCGAAGATTCCAGGCACATGGGTGTGCCCGTGGTAGCACACGCCACCGTCGAGGAGCTCCAGGTTCGCGTGCGCCACTGCACTGTCCAACACGTATTCGTAGATGTGATCGCGCGGGCTCGCGTGCACGAGCAGCACGTCGTGCTTGACGGTGCTGTCCGGGAGTCCGCGCAGCCAATCGAGTCTTTCGTCACCGATCACGTCGACGGTCCAGCGGACCACAGAAGCGGCGTCGTCATTGAACCACTCCAGGATCTCGGGGTCGGTGCACGCGCGATCGTGGTTGCCGACAAGAGTCAGCCAGCCTTTGTTCATCACCTCATCGACGCAACGCTTCGGATCACCTCCGTAGCCGACCACGTCGCCGAGACAGAGCGTTTCGTCCACAGGGGGGCAATCTCGCAGCACCGCCTCGAGCGCATGCCAGTTGGCGTGGATGTCCGAAAAGATCGCGACCTTCACGCCTGCTTCTCATAGAGGCGTGGATAGATGTGATCGAACAGGATGCGCAGCGTGGCCGCGATCGGCACGGCGACGAACATGCCCAAGATCCCGGCCCAGCTGAAACCCGCGATGAAGGCCGCGATGACGAGGATGGGCGGCAGGCGCACTGCATCACCCATGACCTTCGGATAGACGAAGTTGAGGATCACGTTCGAGATAACAAAGTAAATGACGGCAACCAGCAGGGCTTTGAAGGGGCTGGCGGCCAAGCCGACCAGGATGGCGGGGATGGCGCCGATGAATGGGCCCAGGTACGGAATCAGCGCGGTGATGCCGGCGATCAAACCCAGTGCGATAGGGTCCGTAAGTCCCAGCGCAGCGCAGGCGATGCCGGACAGGATGCCGATGAGCCCGGCAATGATCAGCTGGCCGCGCACGTATGCGTAAAGCATCTTCCGGACTTTGCGCCAGATCTGATCGAAGTCCGTGCGGTAGTCGCTGGGCACGAGCCGCCGCAGCACTCGCCTGAAGGCTGCCGCGTCGAGCGCCAGCAAGAAGGCGACGATGAACATGAGCACGAGCTGCAGCAGCGTGGTGAGCGCGGTGAGGCCAATGGTCACCGCATTGCCGAACTGACCGAGCGCGTAGTCCTTCAGGTGCGCGTTGATCGTGTCGGTGATGCCTTTCAGGTCGAGATTGATGCCAAGGATGGAGACGGGCGACCCTTGCAGGCTGTTGATCCGATCCTGAGCGGCGGCCGCGAGGCTGGGCGCCTGGCGCTGCAGCTGCTCGACCTCACGGACTCCCATAGGCACGATCAGGAGCACCAGCCCGGCCAGGGCGATGATGATCACGATAAAGACGAGGATGATGGCCAGCACGCGCGGGATACCGAGGGCGTGGAGGCGGGTGACGGCGGGCTGGATCAGGAAGGCAATCGCGGCCCCCAGGACGAAGGCGCCGAGGAAGTCCCGCAGGAGGTAGAGAAAGATGATCGCGACCACAAGGGCGCCGAAGCCAAAAGCGATCTGGAGGTAGCGGCGGCGCCGCTTCGGATCCATCAGCGCCCATGCCGAAACCGCCACCGCGGCCACAGGGGCCGCCTCCTCAGGTTCACTCTCGTGGTGCGGCCCGGACGGGCTCGATCGCGCGTTACGCAATCAGGGCAGTATGACGAGCTAACCCAGGCCGGGAGCCAGGTTAGGTCTTTGCCCGGGAACCGGCCCCTGCGGCGAGCATCGTGGCCTCCTCGTAGGCCGCGCCATGGAGCGGATTCGTCGTGCTACGACCGGCCGCGATCGCGTACATGGACAGTAGGACCAAGCCGACGCCGAGCACACCATAGGCCGCCCAGGGACCATATTCCCGCGTAATCAACCCGCCCACTGCCGCTCCGACGATACTCGCCGTCTGAACGAGGCCGAACCGTGTCGCCATTACACTCCCTCGGTTTGAGGAATCGGCCGCCTCCATAACGGCGGTTTGATTTGCAACTGCATAGATCGGGTTACCGATTGACGCAATGAGCAGCCCTGCGGCAATCAGGATCAGCGACGAGGAACTGATGGCGATGGCAATCGAGAAGACGCCAGTGAGGAATAGGCCCATGCCCACCGTGCGCATGGAGCCAATGGATCCGAATCTGCTGACCACGATG
>Ga0209011_1000334_pt1 | contig 18596 bp, 16 predicted proteins | sample BlaSpr_A8_OM1_M3_FD_187986 | JGI IMG/M metagenome (GOLD analysis project Ga0209011, IMG submission 187986) | Forest soil microbial communities from Thunder Bay, Ontario, Canada - Black Spruce, Ontario site 2_A8_OM1_M3 (SPAdes) (version 2) | ecosystem: Environmental > Terrestrial > Soil > Boreal... | reverse complement strand
TCGACGGCATTGCGCCGGCACTCCGTGGGGTCCCGCAGGTCGAGGTGACCTTCGACATCGACGCCAACGGCATCCTCAACGTGCGGGCCAAGGACCTTGGGACTGGAAAGGAACAGAAGGTGACGATCACCGCCTCCACCACGTTGAACAAGGACGAGGTCTCGAAGATGGTGCGCGACGCCGAGGCGCATGCCGAGGAAGATCGCAAGCATCGTGAGGAAGTCGAGGCGCGCAATCAGGCGGACAGCCTCGTCTACCAGGCCGAGAAACAGCTGCAGGAGAATGCCGCCAAGATCGACGCCTCGGTCCGCTCAGAGGTCGAGAGCAAGATCGAGCCGGTCAAGCAAGCGATCAAAGACAACGACGTCGAGCGCATGCGGTCCACCAGCCAGGAGCTGGCGACCGCCATGCAGAAGATCGGCGAAGCCGTCTACCAGCAGGCGCAGGGCGCCGGCGCGGGGGCCCAGTCGGCCACCGGCACCGACGGCCCCAAGTCGGGCAAGCCGGGCGATGGCGACGTCGTCGACGCCGACTTCAAAGAGGTCTAACAAGGCTCATCCTTTCCCTCCCCCGCTGGGGGAGGGCCGGGCCTGCCGGCCCACGCGAGCCGCGCTTTAGTGCGATGCGAGCGTTAGAGGCGTTTTGGTGGGGGCGGCATTTGTCTCAGAGGTCGTTTAAGGAATATTCTGAGTCGGGTACACCCACACTATGCCCTTTCGCCCTGACCGGTTAACGGAGAAGACCCAGGAGGCTATCCAGCAAGCGCAGACGCTCGCCCAGGAGGCCCAGCACCAGGAGATCACGCCGGAACACCTGCTCCTCGCCCTGCTGCAGCAGCAGGACGGGACGGTTCCGCCCATCCTGCAGCAGGTTGGCGTCGATCCGGCTCGTGTCGCGTCCGACGTCAAGGCCCAGCTCGATCGCTTGCCCAAGGTCTATGGGGCGGAAACCTATCTTGGTTCTCGCCTTCGCCGGCTGCTCGATGCGGCCTCCACCGAGATGGAGCGGCTCAAGGACGAGTACCTCTCCACCGAACACCTGCTGCTCGCCATCGTCGAAGAGTCGAACAGCGAAGGGGCAAAGGTTCTCCAGCGGCACGGCGTCACCCGCGAGAAGTTGCTCCAGGCGCTCACCCAGGTTCGCGGCTCGACCAGGGTGACCGATGCCACGCCGGAGTCCAAGTTCCAGGCGCTGGAGAAGTACACGCGCGATCTCACCGCCCTGGCACGCGAGGGCAAGCTCGACCCGGTCATCGGTCGCGAACAGGAGATCCGTCGCGTCATCCAGGTGCTCTCGCGCCGGACCAAGAACAATCCGGTCCTGATCGGCGAGGCCGGTGTTGGGAAGACGGCGATCGCCGAAGGCCTCGCCCAGCGAATCGCGCAAGGCGACGTGCCGGAATCACTCAAAGACAAACGCGTGCATTCGCTCGATCTCGGTTCATTGATTGCCGGCACCAAGTACCGCGGCGAGTTCGAAGACCGGCTGAAGGCCCTGCTCAAAGAAATCGAGTCGTCGAACGGTCAGGTCATCCTCTTCATCGACGAGCTCCACACGCTGGTCGGCGCGGGGGCGGCCGAAGGCGCCATGGACGCTTCCAACCTGCTGAAGCCGGCGCTCGCTCGCGGCCAGCTGCGTTGCGTCGGCGCGACGACGCTCGACGAGTACCGCAAGCACATTGAGAAGGATGCGGCGCTGGAACGGCGCTTCCAGCCCATCTTCGTCGCCGAGCCGTCAGTCGAGGACACCATCTCGATCCTGCGCGGCCTGAAGGAAAAGTACGAGGTGCATCACGGGGTACGGATCACGGACTCCGCCATCGTTTCGGCCGCGGTGCTGTCGCATCGCTATATCACCGATCGCTTCCTGCCTGACAAAGCAATCGACCTCATCGATGAGGCCGCTTCCAGCCTGCGCATGGAGATCGACAGTCTGCCCCAGGAACTGGACGAGATCGAGCGCCAGATTCGGCAGCTCGAGATCGAGCGGCAGGCCCTCAAGAAAGAACAGGACCGCGCCTCCAAGGATCGCCTCAACGCGATCGAGAGGGAGCTGGCCAACCTGCAGGAAAAGAGCAAGGTCATGCGGTCGCAGTGGCAGCAAGAGAAAGCGCTCATCCAACAGATCCGCGAGCTCAAGGCGCGCCAGGAGCAGCTGCGCATCGAAGCCGAGCGCGCCGAGCGGATGGCGGATTTCGAAGCCGCCGCCCGCCTGAAGTACGGCGAGACGCCCAAGGTCCAGAAGGAGCTGGAGGCCAAAAACACCGAGCTAATCGCGCTCCAGAAAGAGCATCGGCTGCTGAAGGAAGAGGTCGACGAGGAGGACATCGCCAAGATCGTGTCGCGCTGGACCGGGATCCCGGTGCAGAAGATGCTCGAGGGCGAGATCCAGAAGCTGGTCCAGATGGAGGACCGCCTGCACGCCCGCGTCGTCGGTCAGGAAGAGGCCGTCAGGGCGGTCGCCAACGCTGTCCGTCGCGGCCGCGCCGGACTCAGCGATCCCAACCGGCCGATCGGGTCGTTCATCTTCCTCGGCCCCACCGGCGTGGGGAAGACCGAGCTGGCTCGCGCTCTGGCGGAGTTCCTCTTCGACAACGAGCAGGCGATGATCCGCATCGACATGTCGGAATACATGGAGAAGCACACCGTGGCGCGGCTGGTCGGCGCCCCGCCTGGCTATGTCGGTTACGAGGAAGGCGGGCAGCTCACCGAGGCGGTGCGTCGCCGGCCTTACGCCGTCATCCTCTTCGACGAGATCGAGAAGGCACACCCGGATGTGTTCAACATCCTGCTCCAACTCCTCGAGGATGGGCGCCTCACTGACGGCCAGGGCCGCACGGTCGACTTCCGCAACACCGTGGTCATCATGACGTCCAACCTCGGCAGCCACATCCTGCAGGATCCGAACCTGACGGAGGAGGACAAAGAGAAAGCGGTCCTCGAGGCGGTGCGGCACAATTTCCGTCCCGAGTTCCTCAACCGCGTGGACGAGATCATCATCTTCAAGCCGCTGTCCCGGGACCAGATCAAGCACATCGTCAACATCCAGCTGGAGCGGCTGCGCAAGCGACTCGCCGAGCGGCGGATCACGCTGCAGCTGACCCCGGCCGCCCTCGAACTGATCGCGAACGAAGGCTACGACCCGGTCTATGGTGCCCGCCCGCTCAAGCGCGTCATCCAGCGCCGCATTCAGGACCCGCTCGCCATGGCGGTCCTCGACGGCAAGTTCCGCGAGGGCGACACCGTGCTAGTCGATGCCGAGAAGGGCGAGCTCGTTCTGCGGAAGGCCGGCGCCAAGGAACCGGCCGGCGCGGCCACCAGCTAAGACCGCCCCAGCGGCCGGAGCCGTACAATAGCCGAGCGCTGCGAGCCGCCTTAGCTCAGCGGTAGAGCAATGGTTTCGTAAACCATCGGTCCGGGGTTCGAATCCCCGAGGCGGCTTCCTATTCCGCTTAGGGGTTTTAAGCCCTTCTCTTACCCGCCGTACACGCAGGCGCCGGCGCGCGGCTGCTCGACCGCGTAGATGTGATTGGCCCAGCCGTCCCACTCCCAGATCACGGAGACCGGGTAATTGACGTTGTCGCAGCCCAGTCCACCCGCCGCCGGGAGGGGCTGCGCGATGACGGCGACTTTGAGGCCGGTCTTGCTGTACTCGAAGTAGTAAGGGCAGGATGAGTTCGCAAAGAAAAGGTCGGAGCCGCCAGTCGCAATTCCGCTGACATAGCTGTAGCCGGCACATTCCCGTGCCATCTCGTTTGGTGCGACGTCGACATCGACGTAAGGCGTCGCTGCGACGAGGATACCGTTGCCCTGAACATCGCCCGTGCTTTGGAAGTGATAGACGCGGGCCGTGGTGTCCGGGCTGTACCAGATGGTGTCGTCGCTCCGGTCGTAGGCGATCTTCACCTCAGACGAGCAGCTGTCCTTGCAGTTTCCAGGCAGCCCGTTGACGGTGTCGATCATGAATTGCTGGGTTGCTGTTCCCGTCTTACTCAAGAGATAGATGGTCCTGCCGTCGCCGCTTACCGCCCAGAACAGGTCACGTCCGGCGTCGTAAGCGATTGTCATCACCCCTCGCGGCGCACTGGTGATGGGGATATCGATGTGGCCGGTCGCGTCGCTTGCTCCAGGAGGCGGTGGATTGATCCGGTGAAGCACCGACCCGCCCCAGTCCAGGTAATAGAGGTATTGCCCGTCGGTGGCGATGCCCTTCGGCCACAGGCCTGCCGGACTTGGACCCTCCGGTGTGGCGACATCGGCGATCACGTCACCCGGGGCCGCCGCCGCCGGGAGTGGGCGGCCCAGACTCAGCAATAAAGCGCCGAGAACGAGGGCGGTCCATATCAATTCCCTCCTTCGCGTTCGAGGGAAGGTAGGGTGGGCGCTCACACCTAGTTTGTACGTCTGTCAGGCCAGGACGGGCAATGGGAGAATGCGCCCATGAGGGGATGTCAGGTCCCAAACAGCCTCAGCCCCGCGCTCCGCTTACTAAACTCGTCGGTGCGCACCATCTCGGCGACGACGGCCCGCCGGCTGGCGATCACGCGCCAGCGATTGGCCGGCCCGATTAGCAAGTCCAACGCCGATGGGATCCTGGATGTCGCCCGAGATCTGGGCTTCCTGCAACTCGACCCCACCAACGTGGTCGCGCCGAGTCACCAGCTCGTCGTCTTCAGCCGCGTCGGGCCGTACCAGCCAAAGCACCTGGAGAGCTTGCTCTGGGAGGAGCGCCGGCTGTTCGAGTCGTGGGCGCATGCCGCATCGATCGTGGTGACCGAGCACTATCCGATCTACCGCTGGATCATGCACCGAGTGGCGACCGGCACGGGCTTTTGGCATGGGTTCACGCCTTCCGGCGAGCGACAGGCGCAGCGCGTCCTCGCATGGATGAAGGCGAACGACTCGCTGCGACGCAGCATCCTGCGCCAGATCCGAGAACGTGGCCCACTGCCCTCGCGCGCCTTCGAGGATCGGTCGACCGGGGCCTGGCAGAGCAGCGGGTGGAACAACGGCCGCAACGTCGGCATGATGCTCTTCTACCTGCAGATGATGGGAAAGCTGATGGTCGCGGGGCGAAGCGGTGGTCAAAAACTGTGGGATCTCTCAGAGCAGTGTCTGCCAACGTGGACTCCGAAGACCAAGGTGGGGGAGGCCGCGATCGTCCGCTGGGCGGCCGAGATCTCCCTACGGGCGCTCGGTGTCGCATCGCCCACGGAGATCCGCGATCACTTCATCCGCTGGAAGTATGTGAATCTGCCTGCAGCGCTGGGATCCTTGGAGAAGCAGAGACGCATTGTGCCCGTCAGCGTTCGAGACGGCGACCAGTCGTGGCCGGGAACCTGGTATGTGCACGCTGATGATCTGGTGCTTCTCGATCGGATTGAGGCCGGCACGTGGTCTCCGCGAACCACCCTGCTGTCCCCATTTGACAACCTGATCATCGACCGCAAGCGGACGCGCCGGATGTTTGGCTTCGACTACACGATGGAGATTTACGTCCCGGCCGCAAAGCGGCGCTATGGGTACTACGCGATGCCCGTCCTTCATGAAGATCGTTTAGTGGCGCGCGTCGACCCGGCGTTCAACCGAGATGAGAGGCGGCTGTCGATCCGGCGGGTGAGCGTTGAGCCCGGTTGCGAGGATGCGCAGGTCGGGCGGGCGACGCGAGAGGCGATTGCGGGGCTCGCGACGTTTCTCGGAGCGAGAACCGTCGATTATGACGGCGCCGCTCCGGCTCGGTGGCGGCGGTCCCTCAGCGCCTGATCGGCGCTACGAAACCGGCTCAGGAAAGCCCACCAAGCGTGCGTCCAGCTCCAGCAGCGACGCATAGGCGGCCCTCAGCGCTCCAAGCTGCGCGCGAAGCACCTTGAGAGTCGCCTCCGGCGCCAGTGGGGTTCCGCTCTTCTCGAGCTCAGCGAGGCCGCGGCCGGCTTCGTCGATGGTCTCCCGTAAGGCTTCTAATTCGAGATTCATAGTTCTACGCTACGCCATGTCCCAACGCGCGGGCCAGCTCGCTCGGCGACCCCGACCCTCCCCCGCAAGGGGGGAGGGAGATTCCGCGTCGTAATTGATGTGGAGCGAGGTGGGGATTCCACGCCTGCACGTACTGCGAAGGGGATGACGTTCGATCTCATCTGCCGCGGATGTGGCGCTTGCGCCCAGCGCACCTGGGATCCCACCGAGGCGGTGAGTGCCACCATCTGCCCCGACTGCGACGCCTCGATGTCGGTGATCGGCATCGACTTCCCGGCCGGGCGCGAGGAAGTCGGGCTGGCCAGGGTGCTCGAAGTCATCCAGGGCGCCGGGATCGTCCCGATCGCCGTCGAGCGGCACGCGCGCGGGCCTCTGCAAACCGAAGCGGCCTGAGCGCTCGGCACGCGCGCCCGTTAGGCCTTAGAATGGCCGCGGATGACGGCGTTCTGGTTCTGGGTGATCGTCGCCATTGCCTTCGCGGTCGTCGAGGTCATGACGGTCGCGTTCTTCGCCGTTTTCATCACGATCGGCGCGCTGGCCGCCGCGGTGGCCGCCTTACTCCACTTCAACCTTCTCGTTCAGGCCATCGTGCTGGGGGTGATCGGAGTCGCCGGCATCATGATCGCTCGGCCATTCCTTGTCGAGCGGCTTCACATGGGCCGGGGGGCGCTGCGCTCTGGGGCCGACAGCATGGTCGGTCAGCAGGCCGTCCTCCTGGAGCCTATCCTCGGTGTCGGGCAGCCGGGCCACCTCAAGATCGCGGGTGAGCTGTGGCCGGCTCTTACGGAAGATGGCAGCCCCATGCCGGTCAACACCCTGGTCGTTGTCACCGCGCTCCGCAGCACAACCCTGATCGTTCGCCCAGCCTCGTCCCCATCAACCGCGACCGTCTGAGAAGAGGTGGAGTCATGTCCGCAACCTTGATCGTCGGAGCCATCATCGTGCTCCTCGCCATCGTCATCATCGCCCGCACCGTCAACATCGTCCAACAGGGTTACGTCGGCATGGTCAAGCGCGTTGGCGAGTTTCACTCCGTCCGGCAGCCTGGTCTGACCTTCCTCGTCCCGCTTGTCGACTCGATGGTGCTTGTCGACATCCGGGAGACGCCTCGGACCGGCGACAAGCAAGACGTCATCACGCGCGACAACGTCACGGTCAGCGTCAACGCCACCATCTTCAGCCAGGTGGTCGACCCGAAGCTCGCGCTGTTCAGCGTCAGCAATTACTTCATCGCCATCGACCAGCTCTCGCGCACGACGCTGCGCGCGATCTTCGGTGGGATGAGTCTGGACGATGCGCTGAGCCAACGGGAGCGGATCAATGCGCAGCTGCAAGCGCAGATGGAGTCGGTGACCGACAAGTGGGGGATCCGGATCAACCGGATCGAGATCGTCGACATCACGCCGCCGCAGATGATCCTCAACGCCCTCGCTCTCCAGAAGACGGCCGACCAGGAGAAGCGCGCGTTCATCCTCAAATCCGAAGGTCAGCAGCAATCGCAGATCAACATCGCCGACGGCCAGAAGCAGGGCCAGATCAAGACCGCGGAAGGCGACAAGCAATCGGCCATCCTGCGGGCCGAGGGCCTCCGGCAGGCGACCATCCTCGAGGCGGAAGGCCGAGCGCAGGCCATCGCCACCGTCTACAAGGCGATCAAGGACGCCGCTCCGGATCCAACGCTGGTCTCGATTCTGCAACTCGACACGCTCTCGAAGTTCGCCGCCAGCGAGAACGCGAAGCTCGTCGTGCCGGTCGAAACCGCCGGCTTGCTCGGCGCGGCGCAGGCCCTGCGCAGCGTGCTCGACGGCGTACCAACGGCCGCAAAGTCATAGAGCGACCTAGCGCGACCGAAATCTCGATCGCCGTGCTCGATCCGGCCGAGCACGACCTGGTCCGGCCGTTGCTGCGCGAGTTGATGCTGGCTGAGCAGCGTCACTATGACCATCCTCAGTTGAGCGAGAAGGAGATCGAGCACGACGTGGCGAACGCGCCCGCTGCCCGATTTTCCGGCGAGAATGTCATCCTTGCCGCCCGCGCCGCAGGCACAGTCGTCGGCCTCTGCTGGTGCGTCTTGTTCAATCCCGGCACCGGCCTGGAGGCGGAGGTCGCCGAGGTCTACGTCGATCCCAACTTCCGCTCCCAGGGAATCGGTGGGAAGCTGCTTCGGCAAGCCGTGGAACTGTTTCGTCAGCGAAACGTCACCTTCGCCGCGGTCTGGACCCGCGAGAACAATCCCCAGGCGGTGCGGGTCTACGAGGAGGCAGGATTCCGGCGGACCGAGCAGTTGGTCCTTACGTGGCTTCCGCTACCCGGTCGCTGAAACAGCCGAGCGTAGAATTGAGCTGAGTTCGATGGCGAGCGAACCTCAATACCTCCCACCCTCACCCGAACCGGCACCCCTGTCGCCCTTGCCGGTGGAGAAGCCGGTCCCGCCGCGCCGCCGGATCGGCATCCTCGGGATCGTCGTGATCAGCGCGCTGGTCGGTGCCCTGGCGGGTTCCGCGGCGACTATTCTCGTGGCTCCGCGGTTGATCAAGGCAGCGCCCTCTGGGATTGCCGGCGGTGGTATCGGGCTTGCTCCCATCAACAACAACCTCACGGAAGAGTCAGCCGTGATCAGCGTCGCCGATCAGGATGGGAAGGCGGTCGTGGAGATCAAGACCACGATCTCGTCGCCGGACCTGATCCTCCAGACCGAGCAGCATGGGATCGGCTCTGGCTTCATCGTCCGCTCGGACGGATACATCGTGACCAATAACCATGTCGTGGAAAACGCCCGGCAGCTTCAGGTGATCCTGCGCGATGGGGCCAAGAAGTTCGATGCCCGGGTGATCGGCACCAGCCCGGAGGACGACGTGGCGGTCATCAAGGTCGACGCCCAGAACCTCCCGGCCCTGAGCTGGGGCGACTCGAGCGCGCTCAAGGTTGGGCAGCTCGCGATCGCGATCGGCAGCCCGCTCGGTCAGCAGAACAGTGTCACGAAGGGCGTCATCAGCGCCCTCCACCGTTTCATCTCCATCCCGAACCCGTCCACGGGCCAGGTGGAAAATATCCTGAACGCCATCCAGACGGACGCCCAGATCAATCCGGGCAATAGCGGAGGTCCCCTGTTGAACTCCGCCGGCCAGGTTGTCGGCGTCAACTTTGCGATCGAGCAGGCCCAGGCGGGCCCTGGCCTCGGCTTCGCCCTGGACGGCAACGCCGCCCGGGACATCGCGAACCAGCTGATCCAGACGGGACACGTCAACCGGCCGTTCCTCGGCGTGACCTACACCCAGCTCGACGAGACGGCCGCTGCGGCGAATGGCGTGGTCGTCGGCGCCGTGGTCACGGCGATCACGCCCGGGTCGCCGGCGGACCGCGCGGGGATCAAGGTCCACGACGTCATTACCAAGGTGAATGACCAGGCGATCGACGATTCCCATCCGCTGAAGGACGTGTTGCGCCAGTACGCGCCCGGCACCAAGGTCAGCATCACCATCTCCCGCGCCGGCAAGAACCAGACGCTCCAGGTCGCGCTCGGAACGCACCCCTGATCGCGGCGCCGCCGAAATCGCCGTCGTCCATCATCGACCAATCAGTCCGCCACGCCGTCAACTCGATTAGCGGCTGGCCGCCCGAGGCACGGGAACTGCCGGCGGTATTGGTCGAGCGGACGCAGAACCCGACCCACGGCGATTACTCGGTGACGCTGCCGCTCAAGCTCGCCCGGACGCTCCGCCGGCCGCCGATCACCATCGCGAACGAGCTGGCGACCGCGATGGCCCTCCCGTCATCGTTTGGCCGCACCGCGGTGGCGGCGCCAGGATTCATCAATGTCACCCTCGAGCCCGCATGGTTGCAGGCGCAGCTCGCGTCCATCACCGACGCGGGCGAACGGTGGGGGAGAAGTGAGATCGGGCGCGGTACCAGGGTCCAGGTCGAGTTCGTCAGCGCGAATCCCACCGGACCGCTGCTCTTCAGCCACGCCCGCGGCGCCGTGGTTGGGGATGTGACGGCGCGGATTCTCGAAGCTTCGGGATTCGAGGTCCAGCGCGAGTACTACTTAAATGACCGGGGCAAGCAGATCCGTCTCCTCGGCGAATCCATCCAGGCCCGCATCCTCGATCGACCGGTGCCGGAGGGCGGATACAGCGGTGATTACATCGCCGAAATCGCGACGGAAGCCACGGCCAGGGCGGTCTCCCCAGAGCCCGAGACGTTATCCGAGTTCGGCATCGAGTGGGTTCAGAGCCGCATCGAGGAGGACCTGGCCCGGCTGGATGTCCGCCACGACCAGCTGTTTCTCGAGAGCAGCCTGTACGCGGGATGGGACAAGGAGACGATGACGAAGCTGGCGTTGCTCGGACGAATCGCCCAGTACGACGGCGCCACCTGGTTCAAGTCCGACAGCGGGAAGGATGAGGTTCTCATCAAGCGTGACGGATATCCGACTTACTTCTGGTCCGACATCCTCTATCACCTGGACAAGTTCGAGAAGCGCGGCTTCGCCCAGGTCGTGGATGTCTGGGGCGCCGATCACCAGGGACAGGTCGGCCGACTGAGGGAGGCCCTTGTGGTTCTCGGGATCGACGCCGCCCGACTCGCCGTGCTGCTCGTCCAGCTCGTCTCCGTCAAGCGTGGAGAGGAAACGGTGCGGATGTCGCGACGCGCCGGCGTCGGCATCTCCCTGAAGGAGATGATCGACGAGGTGGGTCCGGATGCCGTGCGCTACTTCTTCCTGCTGCGCTCGGCCGATGCGCAGATGGAGTTCGATGTCGACCTCGCCCGCCGCCAGTCGAGCGAGAACCCCGTCTACTACGCGCAGTACGCGCACGCGCGGCTGGCCAACGTGCTGACGTTCGGCGCCGGGGCGAGCGCCGAGCCCGCGCTCGCCCGGCTCGACTCGGAGTGGGAGCTCGAGCTGATGCGGGAGATGCTGCGCTGGCCCGATGTCGTGCGCGAAGCCGCGGAGGCGCGCGAACCGCACCGGCTGGCCTTCTTCACCGATGAGCTCGCCGCCGCCATCCACCGCTTCTACAAGAATTGCCGGGTCGTCACCGAGGATGCGCCCCTGACGGCCGCGCGGCTGCTGCTTTCCCGCGCCGCCCGTACCACGATCGCCAACGCCTTGGGACTGATGGGCGTCGCCGCGCCCGGCCGAATGTAGACTACGGGCCGATGGAAATCACCTATTTCGGCCTGAATGCCGTCCGGCTTCGCGGCCGCGAGGCGACCGTGATGATCGACCCCTACGAACCGAAGCTCGGTCTCGCGCCGGTTCGGTTGAACGTGCAGATCGTCATCTTCACGCACGAAGACCCGACGCACTTCAGCATGCAGGGGCTGTCCGGGGACCCCCATGTCGTCACAGGCGCCGGCGAGTTCGAGATTAAGGCGGTCGCTATGACCGGGACGCAGACCTACCACGATGCGAAGAAGGGCGCGGAGCGAGGAAAGAACTTCATCTACACCGTGGAAATCGACGACCTTCGGATCTGTCATCTCGGTCACCTCGGGCACGGGCTGAGCGAGGACCAGCTCGAGGGGATCGGAAGCAAGATCGACGTGCTGTTCGTGCCGATCGGCGGCGGCAGCCACATCAACTCCGCGCAGGCAACCGAGATCGTCAATCAGATCGAGCCGAAGCTGGTCGTTCCGATCTCGTACAAGTTGCCGGGCTTGACGCTGCTCGCGCAGAACCTGGAAGGCGTAGAGAAGTTCGCTAAGGAGATGGGCGCGACCGACCTCACGCCGCAGCCGAAGCTGCAAATCTCCGTGACGCCGTCGGTCGAGGAGACCAAGCTGCTCATCCTGGAACCGCGGGGGGTAGCGGCCACGGCCTTGGTCGACTAGCCGGCGGCTTCCTGCGGCTCGCGGGTCGGGGCTGCCGCCTGTTCGGCCGCGCGAGCCCGTTCCAGGCGCACGGCGCTGTCGATCACGCCCAGGTGGCTGTAGGCCTGGGGGAAGTTGCCCCGAGGGGCGCCGGAGACGGGGTCGTTGCCTTCCGCCAGCAGACCCAGCGGTGAGGACAGCGCGATCAGCTCGGCGAGCTGGCGTTCCGCGGCGTCGAGCCGGCCCATCCCGATCAGGCCGTCGACGTACCAGAAGCTACAGAGGAGGAACGATGCACTCAGGTAGCCCTGGTCGTCCTTGCAGTCGTAGCGGCGAACGTAGGGGCCATTCAGCAGCCGCTGGCCGACGGTCTCGATGGTGGCGCGCATCCGGGGATCGGTCGCCGGCAGAAAGCCGACCACGGGCATCTGCAGAACCGCGGCGTCCACGCACTCATCGTCGTAGGCTTGCGTGAAGGCGCCGATCTCCGGATTCCAGGCCCGCAATTCGATCTCCGCACGCAGCGCCGCCGCCTTTTGCTCCCACACGTCCACGTGAGAGGTGTTGCCGGTGCCTTTCGCCAGCGTGATCGCCCGGTCCAGTGCCACCCAGCACCACAGCTTGCTATGGGTGTGATGCTTGCGCTCGCCCTGGAATTCCCAGATGCCGTTGTCGGGTTCACGGCTCAGCTCCCAGACGCCGTCGGCGAAATGCTCGATGACCTGCCAGAGCTTGTTCGAGATGAAACCGCCCTTGCGCTGATAGACGGCCATGCAGTCGATCACCGCCCCGAAGACATCGAGCTGTCGCTGGCCGGCGGCGCGGTTGCCGATCCGAACCGGCCGGGCGCCCTCGTAGCCCGCCAGGTGCTCGAGAAACGATTCGGGGAGGTGCGGGTCGCCGTCCACCCGATAGAGGATCTGCATCGCGAAGTCATGGTCGTAGGCGCGGTCGCGGATCCAGTTGATGAAGTCGACGGCTTCCTGCGAGAAGCCCGCGCGAAAGAGCGCCGCAATGCCGTAAGAGGCGTCACGGAGCCAGCAGTAGCGGTAATCCCAGTTGCGATCGCCCCCCGGATCTTCCGGAATGGACGTGGTCGGCGCGGCGCAGAGCGCACCGGTGGGCGCGTAGGTCAGCAACTTGATCACCAGGGCGGAGCGGCGCACGGCGTCCTGGAAGGGCCCTTGATAGAGGCACTGCTCGAGCCATCCGACCCAGAAGGCCCGCGTGCGCTCGGCGAGCTCCGTGGCGTCGCTGCTGCTGGGGAACTTTCGGCCGAGGGCGAAGTAGCGCTCGCCGAAGCCCAGCGTCACCCAGACTTGCGGCCCCGGCTCGACCGTAAAGCGGAAGACGTAGCGGGGCCGGCCGTCGACGTCCTCCACCGTGCCGTGCAGCGGGACGGTCGACGAAAGGATCACCTCTTGCGCACCGCCTGACGCGATGACGATGCCCTCGCGCTCGGCGAAGCTGGTGCGTGCCCGACCGTAGGCGGGCGCCGGGTCGAGCACACACTCGACCTCAACCGGGCCACCCCGTGCCTCGAGGCCGCGGCAGATGCGCTTGAGTGACAGGAAGCGCTCCCCCTCGTTGAAGCAGGGCATGAAATCGGTCACCACGAGCGTCCCCTCGGAGCGGTGGAAGGTCGTGGTCAGGATGTTGGTGTCGTGGAGATAGGCCTGCTCGCCCGTGGGCACCGGGTTGACCGGCGCGATGCGGAAGCTGCCGCCGCGCTGCCGGTCGAGAATCGCCGCAAAGATGGAGGGCGAGTCGAACCGCGGGTAGCAGAACCAGTCGACCGCGCCGGCAGTCGAGACCAGGGCGGCAGTTTCACAATTTCCGATCAGGCCGTACGGATACATTGGTTGACCTTACAACGTCATATTGACCAAGGGACATACGCCCCAAACGCCCCGGCCTTCGCAACCCGACTCGCGCAAGGCGCCACTCCCGCGTAGAATAGAGTCCCGGTGCCGAAGTACGTCTTCGTAACCGGTGGGGTGGTTTCCTCGATCGGTAAGGGGATCACGGCGGCGTCCATAGGGACCATCCTGAAGGCCCGCGGCCTGAGCGTCTCCCTCCAAAAGCTGGATCCCTATATCAACATCGACCCGGGCACGATGTCGCCCTACCAGCATGGCGAGGTGTTCGTCACGGACGACGGGGCCGAGACGGACCTCGACCTCGGCCATTACGAGCGGTTCATCGACGCCAACCTGAGCAAGGCCAGCAACGTGACCACCGGCAAGATCTATGCCGAGGTGATCGCCAAGGAGCGACGCGGCGATTACCTGGGTGGGACGGTGCAGGTGATCCCACACGTGACCAATGAGATCAAGGAACGCATCACCCGGGTGACCTGGGAAGACAACCCTGACGTCGTGATCGTCGAAGTCGGCGGGACGGTGGGCGACATCGAATCGCTCCCCTTCCTGGAGGCGATCCGGCAGTTGAAGAACGACCTCGGCCGCAAGAACGTCTTCTACGTGCACCTGACACTGGTGCCGTTCATCGAGGCCTCGGAGGAGTTCAAGAGCAAGCCGACGCAGCACAGCGTCGCGGCGCTGCGGAGCATCGGCATCCAGCCCGACGCCATCGTCTGCCGCTCGGAGCGGGCAATCAGCGTCGCGCTCAAGGACAAGATCGCGCTGTTCTGCGACGTCGATCGGCGAGCGGTCATCTCGGTCCCCGACGCCGCCTCGATCTATGAAGTGCCGTTGATGCTGGAAGAATCCGGCTTGGGCAACGTCATCGTCGAGGCGCTGGAGGCGCCCGCCCAGGCGCCCGACCTTAGCGATTGGAAAGAACTGGTGCACCGCATCCAGCACCCGGCCGGCAGCGTGCGCATCGGGGTGGTGGGGAAGTACCTGCCCGCGCCGGACGCCTACATCAGCGTGACCGAAGCCCTCCGTCACGCCGGCGTCCACCACAACCTGCGGGTCGACATCAAGTGGATCGCCTCGGAAACGCTGGAGACCGGTGATTTGCGCGCCCTCGACGAAGTGGACGGCGTGGTGGTCCCGGGCGGGTTCGGTCATCGCGGCATTGAGGGGAAGATTGCCGCGGCCCGATTCGCCCGGACCTCGCTCACCCCCTACCTCGGGCTCTGCCTCGGGATGCAATGCGCCGTCATCGAGTTCGGACGCGATCTGCTGGGCCAGCCCGACGCCAACAGCACCGAGTTCAACGCCTTCACCAGCCATCCGGTGATCGACCTCCTGCCCGAGCAGCGCGACGTCGCCGACAAGGGCGGCACCATGCGGCTCGGTCTCTATCCCTGCAAGCTCCAGCCGGGCACGCTCGCGGCCCAGGCGTACGGCGAGCCGGTCGTCTACGAGCGGCACCGGCATCGTTTCGAGTTCAACAACGCCTATCGTGAGGCGATGTGGGAAGCGGGCATGATCTTCAGCGGGACCTCGCCCAATGACCGGCTGGTGGAGATCATCGAGTTGCGCGACCATCCCTGGTTCGTCGCCTCGCAATTCCACCCGGAATTCCGCTCCCGGCCGAACCGTCCGCATCCGCTGTTCCGGGACTTCGTGAAGGCGGCCGCCGTCAGGGCGGGCGTGCTCCCGGCCGACGCGGAGCCGTTGAAGAAGCCGGCGATCTCACCGGAGAAGACCTCCCAAAGCGCGTGAAGTCTGACGTGTCTAGGCCCGCCTCGGGCGGTGTGACCACGCCGCGAACCGTCCAACCGAATCTCGGCCTCGAGTTGGTGCGCGCCACCGAGGCCGCCGCGCTCTCGGCCGGGCGTTGGATGGGGAACCTCGACCGGGAGGGCATCCGGGGGACGGCCGCAAACGCCATGCGAGAGGCGCTCACCGGGGTGCACATGAACGGCACCATCGTGATCGGCGAGGAGGCGGTCTCGGCGCCGCTCGGGCTCGGCCAGCTGGTCGGCGACGGAACCGGCGACGCCTGCGACGTGGCGCTCAAGCCGCTCGACGGCTCTACCCTGGTGGCGAAGGGCCTTCCCAACGCCGTTTCGGTCGTCGCGACCGCGGAGCGCGGCTCGTTGGTGCGCGCGCCGGTCGGCATGTACGCGGAGAAGATCGCGGTTGGCCCGGAAGCCCGGGGCTCGGTCGACGTGACGGATTCCGTCGAGAACAACCTGCAACGGGTCGCCTTCGCCAAGAAGGTCCAGGTCTCCGACCTCACGGTGGTGATGCTCGATCGCCCGCGCCATGAGCCGCTGATGGACCAGGTGCGCCAGGTCGGCGCCCGGATCACACTGCTCAGCGACGGCGACATCGCCGCCGCCATCATGGCCACGCTCGAGGGCACCGGCATCGACGTCATGCTCGGCATCGGCGGCTTACCCGAGGCGGTGCTGGCGGCCTGCGCGCTGAAATGCCTGGGCGGCGACCTGCAGTGCCGCCTCTGGTTGCGCTCCCGGGATGATGAGGAGAAGGCGCGCGCTGCCGGCTTCGAGGACCTGCGCGGCGTCCTCTCGGTCGACGACCTGGTGCGAGGCGAGGACGTGGCGTTCGCCGCTACCGGGGTGACCGACGGCGAGTTCCTGCACGGCGTCATCTATCACCACTTCTGGGCGGAGACCGAATCGATGGTCTTCCGCAGCAAGAGTGGGACGGTCCGCCACCTGAATACGAAGCACCATTACGCCCTCAAGTCGGTCGAGGGGGCACACCGGAAAGTTCGCTAGCGTCCCGTTCAAATTGTGCAAGCGGTGGTGCGTCGTTTGACGCCGGGACCAAAAGTCAGCTAGACTGCCCGGGTTTTGGCGAGGGGAACCCCAAGACTTGCCGCCCACGGGTGGGCGCTCGCGCTGGCCTTGATCGTGCTGGCTCTGGGCCCGCTCGCATTCCGGCACCCCGTCGCCGAGGTCCACGCGAGCAGTGGGCGTGTCATCGTCCCCTTCAAGACCAGTGTCGGTAACGTCGCCTCGAGGACGGTCGGCGCACCGGACGCGGAGACCAGGCTGCACACGCCGAGCTTCATCACGGCCGTCAGAGCGGATGACCTCGCAGCGCCGGCGGCAGCGGCCGAGACCGGGGCGAGCCGTGAGCATCTGGTCCGGTTCGCCTGGCCGACCCACGGCACGATCACCCAGACCTTCTTCGACTACCACCCCGGGATCGACATCGCCAACGACGTCGGGACGCCACTGGTTGCCGCCGATGCCGGCCAGGTAGTGTTCACCGGCTGGGGCGCGTATGGGATTTATGTCGAGATCGATCACGGCTTCGGCTTCCACACCGTCTACGGGCACATGTCTGCGGTGATGGTCAAACCGGGACAGGTGGTTGCGAAGGGCCAGCTGATCGGACTGATGGGAGCGACCGGCCGCGCCAGCGGGTCTCACCTGCATTTCGAGGTCCGCTACCAGGGTGTCGCGCAGAACCCGATCGACCTGCTCTCGTAGTTCCGTCACGAAAGCCGGATAAGGTAGGGGGGTGAACCGCCTCCTCTACGCGTCGGCCGATGGGCGGCTGCGCGTCCACGAGTCACTGCAGGCCACGGCCCGCAGCGGTTGGGAGATCGGCGTCGCCGATCGCCTCACCCCTCTGCCGGAGGGCGCGACCCTGGTGCACCTCCCGGGCCGGATTCCGCTGGGACGGTCGGCCGGCGGCGAAATCGATCCGGTCGATGAAGCCGGCGCGGTGGCGGTCGCCGCGGTATTGCCGCCCGGCTACCTGCGGACCTGGCTGCCCGCTTACGCGGACGACGGCCGGCCACCGGTCCTGCCACTGTATGGCTACGCCGCGGTGGCCGCGATCGACGGCGAGCCGCACGTCGCCGGGCTGCGGACGGATCGATGGAGCGCGTGGGATCCGCAAGCCGAGGATCGTCAGCGCATCGGTCCCGCCGTCCGCGCCGCGGCTCGGGCGCTCCCGGACAACCGTCTGGTCCAGCATCTCGCGACCTGCGCCACGGACTACCGCTGTCTGACCGCCCAGAATTTGTTCCTCCGACGTGGCGAGGGTGCGATCCCCGTCTCGCCCGCGTGCAACGCGGCCTGCCTCGGCTGCATCTCCGAGCAATGGGGTGACGTCGAATCGCCACAGACCCGCATGTCGTTCGCCCCGACGCCGCCCGAGATTGCCGAGCTTGCCGCGTGGCACCTCAGCGCGGATGAGGCGAACTTCGTAAGCTTCGGGCAGGGTTGTGAGGGTGAGGCGCTGACCCGCGGCGCCGCGCTGGTCGAAGCCACCCGTCGGATCCGGGCAGCGGCTCCCGGGGCCACGATCCATATCAATACGAATGCGTCCCGCCCGGACGTCCTCCGCCGCTTGGTTGAGGCCGGCCTGAACTCGATCCGCATCAGCATCTTCAGCCTCGACGATGCTCGGTTTCGCGCCTACTACCGGCCCGTCGGTTACGGGCTGGAGCAGGTGGCGGAGTGCGCCGATGTCATTGCGGAGGCAGGAGGGCAGGTCACGGTCAATCTGCTGACCTTTCCGGGCATCAGCGACTCGCGGCCGGAAATCGAAGCGCTGGTCGGCTTCATCGGTCGGCACCGGGTGAACCAGGTGCAGCTAAGGAGCCTCAATGTCGATCCGCACTGGCTCCTGGCTCGGATCCCGGACCACACGCGCGGGATTGGCATGCGGGCGTTCGTCCGCGAGCTGGCGGCGCGCTGCCCGGGGCTCCACCTGGGCAATTTCACCCGGGCGTGGACCGTACCTGCGCCGATCTCGGCGTAACGACCAGGGCGACCAACCCGTTTGAAGTGATTGAAAGGCCCATGCCGTGGGCAAGCTCAAGCTGATGGCTGATCTGTATCCGCACAACCAGGAGCCCACTGCGGGCGGAGCCGACTATGGCTATGGCACGGACCGGCCGGTCCAGGCC
>Ga0209011_1000333_pt1 | contig 18737 bp, 9 predicted proteins | sample BlaSpr_A8_OM1_M3_FD_187986 | JGI IMG/M metagenome (GOLD analysis project Ga0209011, IMG submission 187986) | Forest soil microbial communities from Thunder Bay, Ontario, Canada - Black Spruce, Ontario site 2_A8_OM1_M3 (SPAdes) (version 2) | ecosystem: Environmental > Terrestrial > Soil > Boreal... | reverse complement strand
GCGCTGCGACTGGAAAAACTGGTCACGGCGATCTTCATCGGTCTGATTACTTTCGTCGCCGGCCTAAACATTCTGGTGGTTCTTTCCATGACAGTCATCGACAAAGCGCGCGACATCGCCGTGCTGCGGTCTATGGGCGCGCGCCGCGAGCAGATTCGAACGATTTTTCTTTGGCAGGGAATCAGCATCGGAGCGGCGGGCACGCTCATCGGCCTCTTCATCGGCTACACGTTCTCGTTTGTGGCGGGTAACTACCATTTGATTCCTCTCGATCCGCAGGTGTACGCCGTACCTTATGTGCCTTTTCATTCGAATGTTCTCGATGGTGTGTGGATCACCACCGTGGCCATGGGAATCTCGATAGCGGCAACGATTTTACCGGCTCGCGCTGCCGTGCGGCTTCTGCCGGTGGAAATTCTGAGGTATGAATGAAAAGCGGGATCCGGCACGCAGGAATTATATTCAGGAGTCAATTTGGCGCGAGATTTGCTCCTATGAGGGCTGAGAGGCAGGTGGGTGAGACCGTGGCGCATCCCTCAACCTCCGGTTGCAGCAAATGCCCTCCGCAAGCTGCTGAAAACAGAAAGATTATAGGTGTTTCGGTTTGGGGCAGAAATGCCCTCTTTTCGGCAGGCAATGGACTGGCTGAAATGGGAAATACTTTGGTCCAACTGGAGCACAGCGCCCGGGCAATCGCAGGGGACTTAGAGTGCAGTGGCCGCATCTAAATGGAGAGCGGGAACGGCGAGTGATGAGGTCGAAAGGCGCAATAGGGGAATGGTCCAGCACACACAATTCGCGAGCGGGGTGGCGACAGAGGATCCGCACAGCGCGGTAGTTGTCCTGGAATCGCGCGGCCTGAAGAAAACGTATGGCAGCGGCGAGAAAAGCATCTGTGTTCTGGCGGGTGCAAACTTGAGTTTGCGGCGGGGAGAGATGGTTGCAATCGTCGCGCCGTCCGGAGCCGGCAAAAGTACTTTGCTGCACCTGCTGGCCGCGCTAGACACGCCAACGAGCGGTACAGTATACTTCGCAACGAAAGCCATTGAAACGATTGATGACGCAGCGCTGGCGGAGTTTCGGAATCGTGCCATCGGATTTTTGTGGCAACGCCACCAGTTGCTGCCGGATTTTACCGCCGCGGAAAACGTAGCCATGCCGCTGCTGGTGCGCGGCGAAAATTTTGCTTCCGCGCTGCGGATGGCGCGGAAGTGGCTGGCGGAGGTTGGCTTGGAAAATCGGGCCGATCACCGCGCAGGAGAACTTTCCGGAGGGGAACAGCAGCGCGTCGCGATCGCCCGGGCGCTCGTCACTGGGCCGAGCGTGCTGCTGGCAGATGAACCTACCGGAGATCTGGACGAGCAGAATGCTTGGGCCGTGTTCGAGTTGCTGGAACGGCTGCACCGCACGCACAAGTTGACGTCGCTGATCGCGACGCACAACTTGGCGCTCGCCGCGCGGTGTGACCGGATACTGGCGCTGGAGCATGGCGTTCTGCGAACTCGCGAGGCTGCGGCTTCGGCGAGCGGGACCCCAGAGGGAGAAGCGAGCTAACGTGTTCGAACGTTATACAGAGAAAGCGCGACGCGTCATATTTTTCGCGAGGTACGAAGCCAGCCAGTATGGCAGCCCGTACATCGAGACGGAGCATCTGCTGCTCGGCTTGATGCGCGAGGACAAGGCCCTGGCCAATCGTTTCCTGCGCCAGCAAGGCTCGATCGAATCCATACGCAAAGAGATCGAAGCCCGCATCACCATCCGCGAGCGCATCTCGACCTCCGTCGAAGTGCCGCTCAGCGCGGAGTGCAAGCGCATCCTTAACATGGCGGCGGAAGAAGCGGAACGCCTCGGCCACAAGCACGTCGGCACCGAGCATCTGCTCCTCGGCATCCTGCGCGAAGAAAAGTGCTTCGGCGCGGAAATCCTGATGGAGCGCGGCCTGCGGCTTTCCACGCTGCGGGAAGAGCTGGCGCGCACGTCCGGTGAAAAAACGGCGGCGGCGCGGCCGAAGGAAACTTCCCTGCTCGCGGAATTCAGCCGCGACCTCACGCAAGCGGCATCGGAAGGTTCGCTGGATCCTCTCGTCGGGCGCGAAAACGAAGTCGAGCGCGTCATTCAAATTCTGTGCCGCCGCACCAAGAACAATCCGGTTTTGATCGGCGAGCCCGGCGTGGGCAAGACCGCCATCGTCGAAGGCCTCGCGCAACGCATTTCCGATGGCGATGTTCCGCCGTTCCTCGCGGACAAGCGCATCCTTTCCCTGGATCTTTCGCTGATCGTGGCGGGAACGAAGTACCGCGGGCAGTTTGAAGAGCGCCTGAAGACCATCATGAAGGAATTGATGGAGAGCCAGAACTCCATCGTGTTCATCGACGAGCTGCACACGCTGGTGGGCGCAGGTTCCGCGGAAGGCTCGCTCGACGCCGCCAACATTTTGAAGCCCGCGCTCTCACGCGGAGAGATTCAGTGTATTGGGGCAACAACGCCGGGCGAATACCGCAAGTCGGTGGAGAAAGACCGCTCGCTGGAGCGCCGCTTCCAGTCCGTTAAAGTTCCCGCGCCGGACGAAGAGCAAGCCGTGCAGGTGATCCAAGGCGTTCGCGAGCGCTACGAAAAATTCCACGCCGTCAGCTATACGGACGAAGCGCTGCGCTACTCCGTATATCTTTCGAACCGCTACATTCCCGACCGTTTTCTTCCGGACAAAGCCATCGACCTGATCGACGAAGCCGGCGCGCGCGTGAAGCTGCGCCAGGCCACCGTCCCCGAAGAAGTCGGCGAAGTGCAGAAGCGCGTGAAATTCATCACCCACCGCATGGAAACGGCCATCGCCAATCACGAATTCGAAAAGGCGCGTTTCTATTCCGAGGAAGAGCGCAAGGAAAAAGAAAACCTGCGGGGGCTGCGCGAACGTTTCAAATTGGACGACGCCTCGACGGGCATCGTGACCCGCGAAGACATTGAAGAAGTTGTTTCGCGCTGGACCGGCATCGGCGTCACTTCCATCAAGGAAGACGAACAGCAAAAACTTCTGCGCATCGAGCCGGAACTCCACAAGCGTGTCATCAGCCAGGACAAGGCCATCACCGCGCTGGCTCGCGCCATTCGCCGCAGCCGCGCGGGTCTCAAGTCGCCTCTGCGGCCGGTGGGTTGCTTCTTTTTCCTGGGGCCGACCGGCGTTGGCAAGACGGAAGTCGCCCGGCGGCTGGCGGAGTTTTTGTTTGGTTCGGAGAAGTCGCTGGTTCGCTTCGACATGTCGGAGTTCATGGAGAAGCACTCCGTCTCGAAGCTGATCGGTGCGCCTCCAGGGTACGTGGGCTACGAAGAAGGCGGGCAATTGACGGAGCGGGTCCGCCGGACGCCTTACTCGGTCATCCTGCTGGATGAAATAGAGAAGGCGCATCCGGACGTTTTCAATATACTGTTGCAAGTGTTTGAAGACGGCCAGTTGACGGACGGGCTCGGCAATACCGTGGATTTCCGGAACACCATCATCATCATGACGTCCAATCTCGGCGCGCGTCATTTGCAAAAGCGCACGGCCATGGGCTTCCAATCCGGCGCGGATGAAGCCGGGCAGAAGAGCATGGAAGATATGGTGATGAACGAAGTAAAGCGGGCGTTCAATCCGGAGTTTTTGAACCGGCTGGACGAAGTGATTATTTTCAATCCGCTCGGCGACGAAGACCTGCTCCGCATCATCGATTTGCTGGTGGGCCAGCTGAACGACACGCTGATTCACCGGCAGGTGCAGATTGTAGTATCGCCGGAAGCACGGCAGTGGATACTCGAGAAGACGTGTGCGGACCGCAATTATGGGGCACGTCCGCTTCGCCGGGCTTTGCAGAAGTATGTAGAGGACCCGCTCTCCGAGGCGCTGATCCAGGGTGGAATTCAAAGGCCGGCGACTCTCCAGATTTACGTCGCAGGGGAAGGCCTGTCGTTCCGTCCCGTCGGTGAGGCAACCCCGGTCGTCCACTAGCGAATCTGACACAACGCACGGCTGGTCCCGACCGGGTCGGGATCAATGCACGGCTGACCCATACCGGGTCCGGCGGGAGAAAAACAACTTGAGTTTGGGGGCGCGGCCTTGACGACCTCAGCGGCCGCTCAAAGAAGAGTTTGTTCGCCGTTTGGTTTTTTTGCGGCTCGAGTGACGCGGATAATCGCGCTTGTGTTTCTTTTTGCGATCGCGTCAAGCGCAGCTCCGCGGGAAAATCTCCACGCGGACGCACCCTCATCTGCGGGTTCCTATCTCTTCTCCGCTTCCTTTGATTACGCCAGCGGCAAAGAAGTTACAGAGGATCATTCCTCAGCGGATCCACAGGCCGCCGCCCAACAGCAGCCCGCCGCGCACCAGCAGTTTGTCATCGACCGCATCGAATTTCTCGGCAACCGCCGCGTGCGCAGCGACACGCTGAAAGCACGCATCTTCAGCCGCGAAGGCGATGTCTACAATGAAGAGACGTTGCGCCGCGATTTTCAGGCGCTGTGGAACACGCAATTCTTCGAGGACGTGAAGCTCCGGGTGGAAGATTCCCCCAACCGGGCGAGCGGCAAGATCATTATCTTTGACGTGAAGGAACGCCCGCAGATCCGCCGCATCCGCTACGACGGCATCCACTCCGTTTCCGAATCGGACATTCTCGACCGGTTCAAGGAGCGCAAGGTCGGTCTTAGCGTCGAAAGCCAGTTCGATCCCACGAAAATCAAGAGAGCGGAAGTCGTATTGAAGGATTTGCTGGGCGAGCACGGCCGCCAGTTCGCGAAAGTCACTCCGCAGTATGAGCGCATTGCTTCCAGCAACGCCGTCATTCTCGTTTTCAAGATTGAGGAAGGCCCGAAGGTCAAGGTCGGCAAAATCAAATTCACCGGAAACCACGCTTTCAGTGACCGTAAATTGATCCGCGCCATGCGCCACGACCGGCCCTACTCGATCCCTCTCTACTTTTGGTATATCCCGGTGCTCACGAAGACCTACGACCGCGAAAAGTTGAGCGAGGATCTGGAAGTTGGCGTTCGAGGCCTGTATCGAGACAACGGCTATTTCAAGGTTTCTGTTGGCGAGCCCATTCTCGAAAATATCAACACCGAAGGTTTCCGCATGGGCGTTCCGCTGGTCGCTGGGCGGAGCCACGGCAAGGCCGTCAATATAACCATCCCCATCGAGGAAGGCGAGCGCTACCACATGGGCACGCTGAAGATCGTCAGCGCCGATCCGGACAAGGCGCTGTCCCTCAAGGTCGATGCGCTGAAGGGCGCTTTCCCTCTCAAACAGGGCGACATCTTCTCCACTGAAAAAGTCCGCAAGGCCCTGGAGACCTACGGCAAGATCTACGGCGAATACGGATTCATCGATTTCACTCCCGAGCCGGACACGGAAATCGACGAAGAAAAGAAAATCATCAACCTGACGCTCAAGTTTGACGAACAGAAGCAGTATTTTGTCAGGCGCATTGACTTCAGCGGGAACACCACCACGCGCGATAAAGTAATTCGCCGCGAGCTGATGATCGATGAAGGCCAGCTCTTTAACAAACGTCTCTGGGAGCTGAGCGTCCTGCGCCTCAATCAGCTCGACTACTTCGACAAGATCGAAGCCGACAAGGCCGCGGAGATCAAGCGCAACACTAAAGAAGGCACGGTCGACATCAACCTCAAGCTCAAGGAAAAGGGCAAACAGTCGATCGGCCTGCAGGGCGGCGTCAGCGGCCTGGCCGGCAGCTTCATCGGCCTCACCTATCAGACCAACAATTTCCTGGGTCTTGGCGAGACGCTGACCTTTTCGGCGCAGTTTGGCGATCTTTCGCGCAGTTTCCTTTTCGGATTCACCGAGCCTTATCTCTTTGACCGGCCCATCTCCTCGGGTTTCACGATTTTCTCCAGCCGGTACAAGTTTGACCAGGCCCGGCAGACGGCGCTCCTGACCGGCCAGTCCGTGAGCATCAACCCGCAGTTCATTCAGAACTACAACCAGGACAGCACCGGCTTCACGCTTTTCGCCAGCTATCCGGTTCGAAAACTCTCCTTCACCCGTTTTGCGCTGAACTACGGCCTCACACGGACCAACATTACTGCCTTCAACGATGCTTCCAAGCTGTTGTTCACGCAGCTGCAATTCCGCAGCATTGCCGGTCCCAGCGCGCTCAATGGAATCGTCTCCAGCACCATCACGCCGACAATTACGTATAACACCGTCAACAATCCGATGAATCCCACCGGCGGCAAGAGCTACTACTATTCGCTCGCTTTCTCCGGTGGCCCGCTCGGCGGCAACGTCAAGAGCATTACCAACGTTTTCGATTGGAAGTACTACCATCCGGTGAACAAGCGCCGCAACGTTTTGGCTTTTCACGCTTCCGGTGCCTTCATCACCGGTTACGGCGGCGGGGAACCGCCTCCGTACAGCCGCTTCTACATGGGCGGAGAGTCCGACATCCGCGGTTATGATATTCGCTCGATTTCGCCGGTCACGTTCATTCCGACGGCGTCGTCCCAGCAATTCACCTACATGTGCGCAACCTGTCTGAATGGCTTCGGGCAGCCGACCCCGCGCACCATCAGTGTGCCGGTCCTTGGTTACACCATCTCGTTCCCCGGCGGCGACACGCAAGCCTACGGAAACCTCGAATACCGCATCCCCATCGTGGGCCCTGTCCAGGCGGTGCTCTTCTTTGACGGCGGCACGACCGGCATTTTCCGCAAGAATGCTTTGAGGCTCGATCCGACCGGCTTCGGCAGTCTGCAAACTCAATTCCCGCAGGCAACGACACTTGCGGGGTTGAAGCAGCAGCTCTCGATCGCCCCTGGTACGAATTTCCGGCCCCGCGCTTCCACCGGCATCGAATTTGTCGTGCAGCTTCCCATCATTCAGGCGCCTTTCCGGATCTACTACGCCTATAACATCAACCGTCTGCATTCGCAGATTGCTGCCCCTGCGGATTTCATCAACCCGAGCGAGTATTGCGACAAGATTGGGCCGAACTGTCCGCAGCTCGGATTGTTACCCAGCACCCTGCCGCCGGATGTGTGGCTCAATCAGATCAAACCTACGATCTTGCAGTTACAGAACAATCCTGGGCGTCTCAACTATTTCGAGCCGCTGCGGACGTTTCGCTTCACCGTCAGCCGGACATTCTAGGGTGTGAGAATGATTGTAATTTTCCGAAAGACTTGGGAATTCAGAAGCGCGGCAGACGCGGAAAACTCGCAAAGCGCGCAAATGTGGGGGAGACAGTGGGTATGAAGTGGCACAAGAGTGTGAGGATCATCCTGCTGGCGATGGCGTTCGCCAGCCTTTGGGGCAGCGGGTGCGGCAGCAGCAGCACTGCCAATGTGGTGGCTGTTACGGTCACGGGCACCACGTCTGTCATGGTGCCGACGCAATCGCAGACGATCACCGCCACGGTCACCGGAGCGACCGACGTGTCTGCAACGTTCGCCTGCACCTACACCACCACTCCAAATCCCACGACCGCCGTTCCCAGCCCCACACCCTCTGCCGCCGTGGCGTGCACGTCCGCCGTTGGTGTTCTTTCCAACATTCTGAATACCAGCACTACGGTCGCCTCCACCGCCACCTTCACAGCGCCGGCGGTCTTTCCGGATCAGACCAAGCTCCCCAACGTGATCGTCACCATCACGGCAACCTCCAACGCCGACAAGACTAAAACGGGCAAGTTCAGCTTTACATTCGATTCCGGTATCCGCATCACGCTCGTGCCTTCCACCGCTACTCTGGGCACTGGCGCTCAGCAATTGTTTATCGCGGAGGATTTCAACGGCATTGTTCTCAACGATATGTCACCGAATCCGCTTACCTGGGGCGTGACGTTCGAATCCACGGCTAAAACCAGCAGCGCCGATTGCAGCACCGGGACCAACAGTTGCGGCACGATCGATAAAACCGGACACTATACCGCACCCGCAGCCGTGCCCACTGCGGCCCCGGCCTCTACTACAAATCCCGTGAATGCTGCCGGCGTCGTCACTGTTTTCGCTTTCTCCAACACCGACAATGCTCGCATCGCTCAGGCGAGCATCACCGTCGTCAAGGCGGGTAACATTACCTTCAGCGGCATTTCGCCATCCATTGCGCCTCAGGGCGGCGTGCAGCAGGACATTTTTCTTGCGGCCACCAACGCCACTTCGCAGATCGGCGTCACTCTCATCGGCCCACAGGGCAGCGTGCCGATTAACAACCAGGCGCAAATCAAGGTGGTTTTCGCCGCCGGGTCTACTTCCTCGTCCATCGGAGCTCGCGTTCGCCTTACTTCGGCGCAGTTGACGATCCCCGGGCACTACACCGTGCAGGTGACCAGCCCCAACACTTCGATCAGTGTGACTGGAGGGCCGTTTCCGCTGGATATCGTTCCCGTCCGGCCAACTATCGTCAGTTCCACTCCGAACAATTTTCAGGAGTCGACGTTGGGCCTGACCGGTGGTATACCGTTCGTGATTGACGGCGGATTTTTCGGTCTTACTCCCTTTCCCACCGTCACCCCGCAAGTCAATGGACATTCGCTGCTGGCCAGTGCAATTACGCCGCGGCGTATTAGCGGTAGCCTGCCACTCCCCATCGGGAGCACCTCTAACGCGGGTTTGTTCCCAGTCAGCGTGAAGTACTCGACATCCCCGCTGCCATTTGCCGCACCCACTTCGACCACCGCCTATACCAACATCGCCGTGACCCCGGATTATGGTGGAACGAATCCACCCTTGGACAACAGCATCAATAACCCACCGCTAACTTTAAAACCGGTACCGTCGCCCCCTCCGCCGATCCCGCCAAAAATATACGTCGGACCCGCCACCCCGTTGATTTCCTTTGGCGCCTCTTCCGCGCCTAGCAGCATAGCTCTGGACCCGGCAGACGGCTTGGCCATCGTGACCCTTGCCGGCGTGAATTCGAATAACGTCCAAATCATCAACCTTGCGGGCGGAACGCCTTCGGTGATGTCATCCGTATCCTCCGGAGGTAATGTCGCTACCGGCGTCGCGGTGGACGACCAACTCACTTCTCAGACTCCATCGCAGCCCAACGTCGCTGCCGTCGTGAATTATGCGAGCCGATCCCTTTCCGTCATTTCCATTCCCGCTGGCACTCTCTTGGCAACCGTCGATCTCAGCAGCGTGATTCCTGCCGGCAGTTCCGCGTTCGTCCAGCCCTTCCCCTATTCCGTGGGCATCGATCCCTTCTCGCATCGAGCGGTCGTGGCCTTTGCTTCCACCAACGTCGGGCTCATCATCAATCTAAATCCCAATCCTAGCGCAACGCTCAAATGCCTCCCGAACGGCGCTTGGACGCTACCCTACTGTCCCATCGGCTATGTCACGCTGAGCAGCGGACCGAATCCTCAAGTTGCTTTTGAGCCGGGCGCGCGCCTGGCCTATGTGACTCCCGGTGGAGCAGGGGTGCTCTCTGCGGTGGACCTCGCCCACCCTTCCAATGGTTCGCTCGGGAGCCCCGTCGCCAGCGCCACTCGCGCCTCCAACATTGTTACCGTTACTACATCCTCTTCTCACAATCTCAATCCCGGCGATCCTGGCACCGTGCTCATTAGCGGTTTGCCCGCGGGAAGCACCAGCCAAACCAATTTCAACGGATCTTTTTCCGTCGGCGCAGTTCTCGATGCCACTCACTTTCAGTATTCGCAGGCCGATAAAGATGACACTTCTACTTGCGCCGCCACATGTCTTGCGAGTTCCGGAGTGCCGTTCTTGACCTATACGATCTCGCCGTCGATTACAGGCATTGCTTTTAATCCCATTACTCGCCAGGCCGTTCTCGCTGACCCGAATGCCACTTCCAGCCAGATTATCTTCATCGATCCCCAGAGCGAGTCTGTCAGCCCGATGTCGGTCTTTTCCGAGGAGACCGGTCAGGTGAGTACAGGATCTCCGGAGCTCGGCGCGGCCGACGTGGCCTTCCAGCCTTTTTCCAATACCGTGGTCTCTTTCAATCCCAAGACCAACGAAGTCTCGCTGCTTGATCCTTCCCTCTTGCAGCGTCCTGCTATCGTCACCACAGGTCAGAACGGGCTCGCTACGGGATGCCCTGCAAGTCCTCCACCTCTAACCCCTTGCACCTTCACCTCGACGACAAACGTGACGATTCCCGGGGCCATCGCCGTGGATTCCGTCAATAATCTGGCTTTGACAGTGAACTCGGGCAGCGGCACTCTCACCGGCTTCAAACTTGGCAAGATTAAGGCCGTTCACATCGAACGGGTTGCCACACCTGGCATTGACGACCCAACGAAAATCACGACCCCGGCAAATCTCGCCCCCGCAGTGAAAATCACGCTGGGCGCGGCCCCGGCGGCCGTCGGTCCCGTGAAAATTTTCGGCACTGGCTTCGATGCCGGCTCCCAGGTACGCCTGGATGGCGTGCCCTTTGCTTCATCTACTCTCGGCAATTTCACCTTTGTGAATAGCCGCGAAATCGACGTGACTATTCCGGTTTCGATTCCTGATCCCGGCTCTCCGGGCGGCACGCTCAACATCCTCGCGGGCCCGCGCCACTTCGCTCTCGATGTCGTCGCTGGTTCCGGCGTCGGTTCGAACGTCTCGGACTTCACCGTTCTCGAAGAAATTCCTCTGGCTGCCTGCAACGGCACCGCCGCTGCTCCCGGAGGCGTCGCCATCGACGAAGTCAATAATCTCGCGGTCGTCACCAACACCGGCTGCAATCAGGTTTCCGTCTTCAGCCTGAACCCCGCGAACATTTTCAATCAGACCGTCAAGACTATCGCCACCGGCGGAGCGCCCACCGGGGTCGCCGTTCTTCCCAGGCTTGCCTATACCGGCCAGGCTGCCTCAAGCTCGGGCGTCGCCGTCGTCACCAACAATTCTTCCAATACCGTCTCCGTTCTTGACCTCGTCAACGCCGTTCCGGTCAAGGACGCTTCCGGAAATGCCATCGCGCTGAATGTTGGCACTGCACCCAGTGGCGTGGCCATCGATCAGGAAACAAACCTCGCGGTCATCGCGAATACCAGTTCGAACACCGTTTCCACGATCGATCTCACTCCGCTGACCGCCACTCCCATCGGCGCTCTTGCTCCCATCAGTGTGGCTGTCGACCAGAGCCCCATCGCCGTCGCCATCGACCCCGATCGCGGCACCAACGGCCGCGGTCTAGCCGTCGTGAGCTGCCTCATACTCAATGGCGCTGCCCCCCCGTCCGGTGCTCTGGATGCCGTCGACATTGGCTCCACTACGCCGGTTAGATCCACCTCGGGCTTTACTCCTAACCTCTCCTCTACTCCGACCGGTGTGGTCTTTGATCCTTCGGTCTCTCCCGCGCTCTTTTACTCGGTTTCCACCCAGGGCAACGTGATCACCGCATTCAATCCGGACACCGGCGCCACGCAAACGATCAAGGTTGGCATCAATCCCAACGCCATCGCTTACAATTTCCAGACCGGCACAATCCTCACCGTGAATTCGCTGAGCAACACCATCTCGATCGTGGATTCGCAGACCTTTGCGACCAAGGCAACCCTCGGGATTGGCGCCACATCGAAATTTGCCGCGGCCATCCAGACCTTTACGAATCTGGCGGTCATTGCCGATCAGGCCAACAACCGGGTGATCCTGTTCCCGTTGCCGAAATAAGCGGCAGCCCGGGAAGAGCTCTTTATGCGGGAACCGTCTTACTCCCAGAGCTCTGGCGGATCACGGTGCTTTCTGATTGCGGGAAGCAAACCGCGTCGGCTATACTTTGAAGCTCGCAATACACTCGTAAAGCCCGCTGGGAGCGGAATCAGTTTTAAGCCAAGCCCATTTGGCACGGGTTCGTCCCGGTCTTTCCGTGGCGGACCACAACAAGGAGAAAAAAGTGAATTCTAGATTGTTGACCGCTTCGCGGTCACGGAATATGTTGACCGTTTTGCGGTCACGAAATGTGTTGACTCTTACAGCTGCCCTGGCCGCTGTGTGCGTATTGAGCACCGGCGCCGTCTGGGCACAAGCACCCGCTGCGGCCGGCTCGTCCGCATCGAGCAAGGTCGGCGTCATCAGCATTCGCCAGGCCATCGTCACAACGGCGGAGGGCAAGGTGGCTTCCGCGGAGTTGCAATCGCAATTCGCTTCGCGCCAGAACGAGATTGAGAATCTGAACAAGCAGATCAGTGAGCTGCAGCAGCGTCTTACGAGCAGCACTGGCAAGCTGAGCCAGGAAGAAGAAGCTCGCCTGAGGCAGCAAGGTCAGCGGCTCGCGCAGCGCCTCGATCGCATGAACACCGAATACCAGGAAGATGTGAACGCCGCGCAAGCCGACGTCATCGACCGCATCGGCCGAAAGATGGTGGACGTGCTGGACCGCTACGCGCGCGAAAATGGTTATGCCGTCGTTCTGGATTCCTCGGCGCAGAGCACTCCGATTCTCTATGCCTCCACGCAGATCGACGTCACGCAGGACATTGTCCGCCTCTACGATCAGGCCTACCCGGTCAAGGCCGGAGCTACCGCCCCGGCGAAGCCGGCGGCAAAGCCCGCGCCGGCCGCGTCTCAGCCGCCCGCTGCCAAGCCCTAGCGATCACGTATTTTCTCACTGGATTCTGAGCCTCGTCAAAACGCCTCCGGCCTTTTCGGGGGCGTTTTGTTTTCTAGCGGCCGGACCTCGTTTTCGCGCCGGTAGACGCAATCGAGGGACACCCTGCTTCGACCACATCGGGGGGTACCCTGCCGCCACTCTGACCATTCGGTCAGGTTCTTGACGTGCACGCCCTGTACCATTTCGGCGTTGCCTTCTTTTGCGGCAGCGGCCTAAAGTGGTCGTATATAGGTATTCTCGACGAAAACATGGAATCAATACTCGGTCTTCGCGACAGCAAACCCAATTCCTCGCCTCTTGAGGGAACGGATGCCTTCCGCGCGCAGCAAGCGGAATCCGGCCTGCGGCAACTCGCACGGCGCGAGTGGTGGCTTTGGTTCTCCGCGTTATTCGTCGCCACGCTCTCGGCGCTGGCTTTAGCGCTCTCCTCATTCCCCTCTCTATTCCGGCACAGCGAGCATTTCTACGAAATCCGTCCCGATCAGGTTCGTTGGGGAATCCTCTGCCTGCTTCTTCTTTTCAATGGCCGGATGCTCTACCGTCAATGGTCGTTCCGACGGCAGCGGAAGCAGCTGAGCGGGCAGAACGCCGGCGCGGACGCGCACTACGGTCAAATTTCCGATCCTTCCGGCATCGATCCGGTCACGGGCCTGCACACGCGAGCCTACATCGAGCAGCAGCTAGGGAAAGAGATTGCCCGCGCGCGGCGGCAAAATACGGCGTTAAGCCTGGCCACCATTCATCTGGACCAGTTTGCCGAGATCAATAAGCGCTATGACCAATCGGCAGTGGACGCGGCTTTGAAAGAACTTGCCCGGCGTTTGAAGAAAGCATGCCGCGGCTCCGATTTTGCGGCCCGGATGGCCAGCGACGATTTCTTGCTGGTGCTGCCGGAATGCAACCTGGGTGAAGTCCAGGCAGTCTTGAACCGTATAGGCGCTCTCGAAGTGGCCAGTTCCGGCCGCAAGGTGAACCTTGCCTACACCACGGGATGGGTGGACTATCAACCCGGGGACCTGCCTGCGGATTTACTCAAGCGAGCCGCGCAACTCCTTCACCTTTACGAAAACGCCGCCAAAGAAAGTTTCTCCTCGACGCTCGCACCTCATTGAGTGGTTGCCGAGGCCCACGCGAGGCTTTTCATCGGGTCGAACCACGCGCTCGCACGCGATACTTGCTCCGGCGCTCCCGTTAGCTTCCGGCGGGGGACTGCAGCCACTTGATTGCTTTGCGCCAGGGGGCGACGCTTCCGCTGCTCATCGGCGTCTGCAACCAAACGATCAAGCTGTGGCGGGCAACCGCCCATCGACCCGGGCCGCTTTCTGGAAACGCCAGCGGACCAACAGGAGGTATCTCAGTCGGCGTGAGCCAAAACGGGCTGGCACTGGCGAACGATCTCTCGGCGACGGCACCCGGCGAATGCCGCTCGGCGATCGCACCCGTAACCGGAAGCTTTAGCAGCGCCCCGACCTGCTCCTGGGACGCCCTCATCGTTGTCAGGATTTTCCGCGCAAACCAGATACCTGCAGCTAGGAAAACAAACTGGCACAGGAGGTTTCCCAGCGCATACCAATTGCTTTGCATCCATGTGGTGAATTCGGTCATAGCCTCACCTTGGACTGGGGCAGCTTCAATTTACAACTCGGCTCCGGCGGAGAAAACTGGCAGGAAGTCCAGGAAACGGGCAGGTGTTTCCCTGCCCCCGCAGCCTACTCATTCGCAGAAGAGGGCTGAAGAGCATTGGAGTCATGCGTTGCGAAATAAAAGAGAAATTAGAAAATGGAAAGTAGAAAAAGGGAGGAAAGAATCCCCACTCAATTTGACTTTTCGTTCCTAGACTCGCGAAGGCAGAAATCTCGGGTCGCATGGAAACAATTGCCTTGCGGCGGGCGGCGAGGCAGAAAAAATAATCAGCTAGTAGGAACTTTGGGGATGGGGTAGGCTCCGCAGCATGTTCAAGCGGCTCATGATTATTGGGATCGCGGGGGTCACGCTTATCTTGGGAGCTAATTACCTCTTGGTTTACACCGTGAACAAGCAAGTGACGCGAGAGCGCGAACGGCAGGACCGGACTTACTGGAGCACCTTTGACGCCATCGAGCAGTTCGGTGCGCATCCGGACAAAGGGACCGAGCATGCGGCAAAGGCCGCCTTGGACGAAGCCCACCAAAAAGGCCTGAGTAAGATTCGCGCGAAAATTCTCCAAAATTATTTTGAGGACCTTGAACATTGTTATCAAGGCGAGCGCGAAGCTTGCAAGAAGGCCAACACCGACATGAGTGAGGCCATCCGAGTACCTGCCGGGCGGCAGTAGACGCCGTGAGGTAATCAAGTAAGGAGGTAATGAGATAATGAGGTAAAGAGGTAAAGACTTTCGGGTTGAAGGATGTACCCCCCCGTTTTTTGTAAGTGTTGCATCTAAAGGGCTTAGCTTGGACGTAAATCTTTTGTTTGCAACACTTGCGGGGAGATACATAAGTGTTGCAGCTAAAGGACTTAGAGAAGAGGAAGCAATGAGGTAACGAGGTAAGGAAAGAAATGACCCCGCCCCCCTGTGTTTTTGTAAAAGATTGATGCGACACGGTTTAGGGGGTGGGGGTCGGCAAAAGAATTGACAGGAAAGGACTTAGAGGAGGTTAAGGAAGCAAAGGAGGTAAAGGACAAGATTCCATGGGAGTTAGGGGATGGGGGGCGGGGAGTAGGGGTTGGGCGGGAGAGAGAATCGAGAGATCGGCGGGAGTGGAGCTTGGCAAACACTGGACAGAATAGCAGGAAGTAGTCTGTTTGTCAATGTATTTGTTGGATATCATTTGAACGGAACGGGAAGGTATTGAAAAAGCAGCGGGTTAGGGGATTGAGCGGCGAAATTTGAGGAATGGGGATGCGGGACGGAAAAGCGAAAATTCTTAATAAAGTAGGTGAGGCGGGAAGACGGGGGAAATGTCAAATGGCAGTCCCACCCACTTGCTGGTAGAGGTACTTCTGGAACCCGGAGAAAACGGTGCCAATCTCTTCCGGTTTGCCGAGGTCGGCAACGGCGTCGGCGAGGGAATCGTTGTACTTGAGGCGGAGGAGCGGCGTCAACTTCTCCCGGTCTAGCTCCTGTACGCCTTCCTTGACATAGTGTGCCAGCACGAAGTCGAGAAACGTCTGCTGTTTGTCACTGAACTGCGTGCGGATCCGTACCTTGGCCCTGGTCGCCCTTTCGTCGCGCGTCAGCGTGGGCAAGGCGTACGCAACATACGCCAGCACGTCGAACAGATCGCTCTTCTCCGCGTTGATGATCCTCTGCATCTCCGCCATTTGTTCCGGGCCGAAACCCTTCTCGGCTAAACCCTGCATTAGCTTGGCTCGTGTGTCGGGGACGCTCCAGAGCGTCCGCAGCTCGGCCTCGTTCTTGAAAAAGTCCGGCAACCTGCCAAAGAGTATTTCCATAAACTGTTGCGCGGACATCGGAGTGCCATCCGGATGCCAGAAGCTAGTTACCATCATGTGCTGTATCGCGCGGGCTTTGCCGTCAGCGAGCTTCACCTTTATCCTCTGTTGGCGCGGCAGAGGCTCAGGTGCTGGTTTCGGATCGCGCGGCAGGCCAGGTGCCTTTGGTTCTGTCTTTGGCTCGGGCTCCAGCGGTTCCCCATCCCACTCCGGATCATTGAAATGATGGTGCGCCTTCACAAAATCATAGATTGTGAAGTAATCTTTTCCGTCATAGAGCCGCGTGCCGCGCCCAATGATCTGTTTGAACTCAATCATCGAATTGATGGAGCGCATGAGAACGATGTTGCGGATGTTGCGCGCGTCCACACCGGTGGATAGTTTTTGTGACGTCGTCAGGATAGTGGGAATGGTCTTTTCGTTGTCCTGGAAATCCCGAAGATGTTGGTCGCCGAGCGCGCCGTCGTTGGCGGTGACGCGCTGGCAGTAGTTCGGGTCCTTGCTGGTTTTCATCTGGTTGATGAGGTCGCGCACGGCCAGGGCGTGGTCCTGCGTGGCGCAAAAGACCAGGGTCTTTTCGTTCTGGTTAATCTGCTCCATGAAGAGCTTCACGCGATGCGCTTCGCGTTCCTTGATCTCGATAATCTTGTTGAAGTCGGTCTCCGTGTAGCGTTTCCCGGTTTCGATTTCGCCCTCGATCAACTTGTCGTCGGGCGTGTAGACGTACTCGTCGAGCGTGGTGGAAATCTGCTTCACCTTGAAGGGCGTGAGGAAGCCATCGTTAATCCCATCCTTGAGCGAGTAGATGTAGACCGGGTCACCGAAGTAGGCGTACGTGTCCACGTTGTCTTTGCGCTTGGGCGTGGCGGTGAGGCCGAGCTGCACGGCAGGGGCGAAGTATTCCAGGATGCCGCGCCAATTGCTTTCGTCGTTAGCGCCGCCGCGATGGCATTCGTCGATGACGATGAAGTCGAAGAAGTCCGGCGGGTATTCGCCGAAATACGGTGAGGGTTTGCTGGGAGCGCCATTCTCCCGAATGGCGTTCTTTGCGGCGCCGATCGGGGCTTCATTCACAGCGCCAATCGGGAGATTGGCGTTCCCGGGACCGCTCATGAAGGTCTGGAAGATGGTGAAGAAGAGGCTGGCGTTCTTCGGGACTTTGCCTTTCTTGCGAATCTCGTCCGGCTCGATCCGCTGCAACGCGTCTTCCGGGAAGGATGAGAAAGCGTTATAGGCTTGATCCGCGAGAATGTTCCGGTCGGCAAGGAAGAGGATGCGCGGGCGGCGGGACGGCTCGCGGCTCAGGTTCCAGCGGCTGTGAAACAGTTTCCAGGCGATCTGAAACGCGATGAAGGTCTTGCCGGTGCCGGTGGCGAGCGTGAGCAGGATTCGCGACTTGTCGGCGGCGATGGCCTCCATCACACGCTCAATAGCTAGGTCCTGATAGTAGCGTCCCTGGAAGTAGCCGCCCTTATCCTCGAAGGGTACGGCGGCGAAGCGATCACGCCAGGCGTTTGCTTCGGCGAAGGTCCGATTCCAGAGTTCTTCCGGCGTCGGATATTTTTCAATGACGCCTTCTTTGCCCTCCCGCATGTCAATGCCGTAAATTTCCCGGCCATTTGTGGAATACGCATAACGGATTTCGAGCTTATCGGAGTAGTTTTTCGCCTGGGCCACGCCTTCGGTGAGTGATTCATCCCAGGCCTTCGCTTCGATGACGGCGAGTTTGTGGTTGCGATAGACGAGAATGTAATCTGCCTTAACTTCTTTGGCGCGCCGCCCAAGGCCTTCGAGGCGTCCGAGCGTGATGCGGTATTCGCGTAGGATGCGGCTGCCTTCAACCATGCCCCAGCCGGCTGCTTTGAGGGCGGGGTCGATATGCTCGGCTCTGGTTTCGGCTTCATTCATGGTTTCCTGCTGGGAACGCCATTCTCCTGAATGGCGTTTCGGAGGCCGCCAATCGGGAGATTGGCGTTCCCCACCACGACCTTCCCGGGATTGTTCTTAGAGTTGTCCACTGAATGCCTGGTGCAACAGCGATTTTTTCAACGCTTCCAGCGCGGCGAGCTTTTGCTGGTAGATGGATTCGAGGCGCTGGGTTTCCGTGGTCAAGGATTCGAGCTTGGTAACAATCCTGTGTTGCGTGGTGACTGGCGGGGCAGGGACCTTGAGTTCTATCACGTCGCGACAGTTGAGATGCTTCAATGTCGAGCCAGTGCGGATACTTTCGAAATGTCGCTGCATGGAAGGCGACCCAAAGAACCACGAAAGAAACTTGCCGTCGAGTTTGTTTGCAATCGGTGTGATCACAATCATCGCATGGCAGTTGTGGCCTTCATGCTCCGGCGGGACGACTGCCGAATGGCCAATATGACCGCTCTGCACGAGCAACACGTCGCCTGTCTTCAAGATTGATTTCCTTGCCTTAAGATTGAATGCTTGAGATATAAACGTCTTCCCATCAAAGCTCAAACGATTCCTCTTGACGTGTCTAGCCAAGAGATATGGAATGCCGGTTTCGCAATAGATGTTGCGCGTCGGCCCAACGTATCCGTTAGTTAATCGCTCCACTATTTCACCCAATCGAATCTGTTGCCATCCCCCGTTCTGCTGGGTGAAGACGGATTGCAGGTGGCTTTCAAAGAGGGCGCGGGCGTTTTGGAGGTTCTTTTCGGCGTTGGCTTTGGCTGTGGCGATGCCGTCAAACGCTTCGTCGAGGATGCCGACGATGCGCTGCTGTTCG
>Ga0209011_1000332_pt1 | contig 18749 bp, 23 predicted proteins | sample BlaSpr_A8_OM1_M3_FD_187986 | JGI IMG/M metagenome (GOLD analysis project Ga0209011, IMG submission 187986) | Forest soil microbial communities from Thunder Bay, Ontario, Canada - Black Spruce, Ontario site 2_A8_OM1_M3 (SPAdes) (version 2) | ecosystem: Environmental > Terrestrial > Soil > Boreal... | reverse complement strand
CCCGACGCGACCGCATGCTTGATCGCCGTGATCGAATCCGCGTCATCCTGGCTTCCCCAGCCGTAGGCCCAACCGCCACCGCCGATGGCCCAGGCGCCGAAGCCGACCTGGGTGATCTGAAGACCGCTCCTTCCGAGTGGACGTGTAAGCAGGGTCATGATGCCATCTCCTCGACCGGCCGCCGCGGCAGCAGGTCCGATGAATATGCGGTGACAATCGCCGAGATATCCAGGTCGGGCACCCGCGATGCAACCCCGGCAAAAAGCTCGCGGGTCATCGCCGTGAGTGGCACCCTCGAGCCCAACCCTGGAGCACGTTGATACAGCGCCAGACCCAGGTCGAGGTCCTTGAGGATGTCGCGCACCGCGAACATCGTCGGCTCGTGGATGTTCCGGACGAAGCCGGCTTCCCTCACCTTGAGGCCGGGCGCGATTCGGGTGAGAACGGTAAAGATCTCGATCGGGTCCACACCCTGCGCGGTTCCCGCTGCCAGCAGCTCCGCAGCCCCCGCGCTCACAATGCCCAGGAAACTGTTGGCAAGCAGCTTGAGGGTGGCGGCGCTTTCGATATCGCCGACGTAATGCACCTCACCCAGTTGCTGCAGCACCGGCCGCACCGCGTCGAGGTCCTCGACCAGTGCCGCACCCGCGAGGATGACCAGCGTCCCGCTGTTGACGGCCGGAATGCTTCCGATCACCGGCGCCTCGACCAACTTGGCGCCTTTCAGCTCGGCGGCATCGGCCAGCTCTTGCGCGGCGGCTGGGCCGACCGTGCTCATGTCAACGATGGTGCTCCCCGGGCCGGCCGCGAAGACGCCGGTTCGACCGAAGTACACGTCGCGCAATGCCTGCGGCCCGGTCACCATGCTGACCACGACGTCCGCCCCCCGCGCGGCATCAGCCGGCGAATCGGCGACGCGTCCAACCTGGAGGGCTTCCGCCTTGCTCTTCGTCCGATCCCAAACGGAAACCTCAAAACCCCCGGTCTTCAGCCGTAGAGCAATCGCGCCCCCCATCTTTCCGGTCCCGAGCACAGCAACCCTTTTCATAGTTCTCACGATGCGGCACGTGCGCATTCCCCGACATCCCCCTCCGTGCCGAGCGGACGCCCTACTTTTGGGGGAGTGCCGCTACGTCGGAATCGAATCCAGGACCTGCTGGGTGTGGCTCATTCCAAGCCGCGTCGCACCCGCCTCCAGCATCGCCACCGCGTCTTCGTAATAGAGGATGCCGCCGCTGGCCTTGACGCCAAGGGTTGGCCCGACGGCGGCACGGATCAGGGTCACGTCGTGCACCGTCGCCCCGTGGCCGAGGTAGCCCGTCGACGTCTTGACGAAAGCCGCCCCGGCCTCGACCGCCAACGCGCATCCGATCCGTTTCTCGTCATCCGTGAGTAGGGCGCATTCGAGGATCACTTTGAGGGGATGCTCCGCGGCGGCCCTGATGACGCTGACGATGTCGGCCTTGACCGGCTCGAGCTGGCGGTCTTTCAGCCGTCCGATGTCGAGCACCATGTCGATTTCGGTGGCTCCATCAGCGACGGCAAGCGCCGCCTCGTGAGCCTTGGCATCGACATGGGACGCCCCGAAGGGGAAACCCACGACCGCAGCGATCCCGACGCCGCTCCCAACCAGCACCTTGTTCGCCTCGGCGACGCGGTTCGAGTTCACACAGACCGTGGCGCACTGGTTCCGCCGAGCGATCTCGCACGCCATCAGGATGTCGTGATGCGTGGCCGCGGGATCGAGCAGCGTGTGATCGATCACGGCTGCGAGCTCCGACCGCGTCCATCGCCGGCTCACTGGATTTCGTGCTCCTCCGTAACGAACAGTGCGGTGTGAGTCCCGTCGATGAAATTCGCCTCGTCCGCGGTCGACGCCCGCCACTCCGACGAGTGCTTGGCTGCCTCGAGTGCGGCCATGTCATCGAACCAGAGCTCAGCCATGCCGTCGAAATCGGGGGAAGTCATGTCCGGTGGCTGCGGAACCACATGGCTCTGGACGAGCCGCCGCAGCCCGGGAATCCGGCGTCCGATCGGACCATGGACGTCGCGCCAGTATCGCGAGAACTCCTCGAGCGTCATTCCAGGTCGCCGGGTTATGCAATAAACGAGCTTGATCACGGTCCGGTCACAATAGCCAACTCAGGGTTGACATTGCAAACGGCGGGCGCCCGTAAAGACGATGCAGCCGACGCTCACCGCCGAGCTCGCTGAACGATTCGGATCACCTTGCCCCTCCCGAGCACTCGAGCACGCGGAATATCGGGCTGCTCGTCCTACGCGGCTACCTGATCCTGGTTGCGGTCCTGGTCGCGGTGAAGTTCGCCCAGCTGGTCGGCGGTATCGGCCACTAGGCCCGCCTTTTCCCTTTCCCTTACCCTCCCCCACTCGCGGGGGAGGGTAGGGGTCGGGGGCACCTATCGGTCAGCCGCCGTTATTGTCGCCGTTGTCGTCACCGCTGACCGTGAAGTTGGCGCTCAGGCTGCCAACCTGGACGGTGTAGCCGCCGGATTCGACCCTCGGCCGACCGCTCGCCTCGATGTCGCCCGGTGTGACGGCGAGCACCGACACCGGGAATGACACGTGCACCGTCTGCGACTGGCCCGGATCGAGCGTCACGCGAGCGAAGCCCACGAGGCGCTGCGGTGGCACGACCACGTCGCTGATTGGCTGGTGAACGTAGACCGGCACGATGTCCGTTCCGGCGCGACTGCCGGTGTTGGTCACGGTGAAGGTCACGGTCTGCTTGCCGCCCGCCGAAACGGTTCCCTCGGTGGCGAGCCCGCTGGTGGTGAAGGTCGTGTAGGACAGGCCGAAGCCAAACCGGTAGAGCGGGTTGTAGCCGGAGCCCTGCCCGAAGCTGGTGGCCGGCAAGAGGTCGAAGAACTTCGGCTGGTCGCCCAGCGGCGAGGGCGCACCGCCGTTGAAGTCTCCGTCTGGTGCCGCCGCGTCGGAGGGCCAGCTCACGGGTAGCTTGCCGCTCGGATTGACCTTGCCGAAGATCACGTCGGCCACCGCGGCGCCGGCTTCCGTGCTCCCCTGGTAGGCCATGAGGATCGCGTTCGCGTTCTCGGCGTTCGATCCGAGCCCGATCGGACGGCCAGCGATGACGACGACGATCACCGGCTTGCCCGTCGCGCGCAGCGCGCTGATCAACGACTTCTGGTCTGCCGTCAGCTGCGGCGCCGGGTTGTCGCCCAGGCCTTCGGCATAGGCCTTCTCGCCAACGACGGCGACGATCGCATCAGCCGAGCTCGCGGCCGCGACCGCGGTGGCCTGGTCCGGCGCGTAGACGACGGCCGGATCCTGCGCCTTCAGCCCGTTGAGCACCGTGGTACCAGGCGGGATCTGGTTAGCCGGTCCCATGCAGCACACATGACCCGCGCCGAAGACACCCTGCCAGCTGACGCTCCAGCCACCCAGCTGATTGGTCATCGAGTCGGCGCTCGGTCCGGTGACGACCAGCTTGCTGCTCGTCGAAAGCGGCAGCGCGTTGTTCTGATTGCGCAGCAGCGTGATCGATTCGCGCGCGGCCTGCAGGGTAACGTCCCGACCCGCGGTAACCGCGGCGTCGGCCTTGCCGGCGTCGACAAAGGGATGATCGAAGAGCCCGAGCTTGAATTTCAGGGTCAGGATCCGCTGCACGGCCTCGTTGATCCGCGCCATCGAGATCGCCCCGGTTTGCACATCGTGAAGGATGGCGGCCTGGAACTGGTCGGCGTTGAAGGGCGTCATGCTCACGTCGACGCCGGCGTTGACGGCCTTGGCAATCGCACCGGCCAGATCGGGCGTCACGTGATAGGTGCTGGCCAGCGCTCCGACATCGCCGAAGTCACTGATGACGACACCCTTGAAGCCGAGTCGTTGGCGCAGCTCGGTCGTCAGGAGAAAGTGCGACGCCGTGGCCGGAATTCCGTTGATCGATCCCGAGTCCACCATCACGGTACCGGCGCCAGCGTCGATGGCGCCCGCATACGACGGCAGGAAGACGTCCTGCAGGTAGCGGATCGGCAGCTGGGCCTCGGCCCGGTCGTGCCCGTTGATCGACTCGGAGTAGCCGGCGAAGTGCTTGACCGTGGCTGTCACACGAAGCGAGTCACCGCCGCCGGCATTCTGAAGCCCGGTCACGTTGGCGCCGCCCAGAGCCGCCGCCAGCACGGGCTGCTCGGCCCAAGTCTCGTAGGTGCGCCCCCACCGGTTGTCACGCGAGAGGTCCTGGACGGGTGCGAAGTCCCAGAGCCAGCCGGTCGCCACCAGCGCCCGGCCCGTGACCACGCCACCGGCCTGCGCTGCAGCCGGATCCCAGGTCGCGCCCATGCCGATCGATTGCGGAAAGAGGGGTGCCTGGAACGGATGCCCAAAACCGTGAACGGCGTCGACCCCGAAGAGGACCGGGAGGTGCAGACGCGAATGCTCGATCGCGAAATGCTGCATCGCGTTGTACTCGTTGGCCCAGTCCTTGCCGGTGTTCCCCGTCCCGCCGGAATGCGTGGTGTCGATCGGGATGTCCGTCCCACCGGCGAGGATCGTTCCAACGTTGTTGTCGATGAAAATCTTCTGCTCGCAGACCGGGTTTGGATCGTTGAAGCCACCCTGGCTGGTGCAGGCGTTGCTCGTATCGGTCACCTGCGTGACCTCGATCTGGTCCATCTGCCCGACCTTTTCGGCCAGCGTCATCCGCGACAGCAGGTCGTTGACACGGTTCGCCATCGACTGGTTGGCATCGAGATAGGCCGGCCCGTTGCTGGCGACTGCGGACGAGCCCAAGGCGACGCTGACCACCACGACCGCCAGCGTCGTTATCGCACCTAACCGCCTTGCGCGAACGCTTCGCGCAGGCAGGCTCAACAACAAATTGATGTTCTGCTTCATCTCGCGGCCTCCTCCTAGAACTTTTGCTCGCTCCTCGCGAGCCTTCCCCGTAAAAGCGAAAAAAGACTAGTCCGGCCGAGCTTTGCAGTCAATAGCGGGCACAGATATTGTGCCGGGAGTGGTATCAGGATTACGCATCGGTATCGGTGGCTTCAGCTATGGACCGGGGGCGGTCTTGTGGACGGGGTTTCGCAGCGGGAATCGTCTCTGGAGAAAGTAGAGGGTCGCCAGCGCCGCGATGACGGCGGCGACGATCGGTTGCCGGACCAACACGAAGACCCTGCCAACGCTGGAGACGGCGATCCAGCTCGAGCCCACGATGTCGGCCGCCCTTGCACGCCAGGGGTCTTCGTATTGGTTGTGATCCCCCTTCATCGCGAAGCCCGAGTCGGCTGAGCCGCGGGCGATTCGGTGGATCACCAGGTGACCGGCTCCCACCTGGCCCTCCGGTACGCGATAGGCGACGATCTCTCCAATGCCGTAGGACGCGCGCTGGTGTATGACGACGAGATCGCCCTCCTGGTAGGTCGGAGACATGCTGTTCCCATGGATGACGACGTAGGTGACGGGACCGCCGAACTGCAAGGGGCGCAGCAACAGCACCCAAGCGATGAGGCCGGCCGCGACCAGGAGGTTGAGGCTGAGGGTGACCCAGCGCGGCCGCGGCCGTTGTGTCGTCACGTCGTGTAGCTGACCATCAGGGTCGGCGCCTGCGCTGCGACGTTATTGCTGCGAGACGCAAAGGAGGTGGTTTGCGGGATCACGGAACTCTCGGCGTCGTCCCGCAGCATCCAGCCGTAGTTGGTTGCCGTGCCAACGACGAATTTGGCGACGTCGCTCGTGACGTCGAAGTTGATGTAGGCGCTCGGCGCCTGATTCGTGCAGGGGGCGCCCCCGATCTGGGTCGAGTAGATCCGCAGGCCCGACGCCGGATTGTTGATGCTTGGTCCATAGGGCTGGTTGTTCCAGGTGATGGTCGTGTCGCTCCAGTTGGCGAGAACCGTGAACACGTCCACGGTGCGACAGGAGAGTGCCAAAACGCTGGCAAAGAGGCGAAGTGTGGCCGAGCGGACCGTCGCGGAAACGGGGATCGCACTGAGGCAAGAGGTGAGCGGAAAGCGGATATAGGTCCGCGCGTTGTTGAGGAGCGCCGAGCTAACCGAAAGGTTGACGTTCCCGGCGTTGGTCGTATTCGGCGTCAGCTGGTTGACGTAGACGTCGTTCGTTAGGGCAGCCGTCGCCGGATACGACATCAGCCCGCAGGAAGTCAGCGTTGTCAGATGGCTGCTGGTGAGCGGGATGGAGTTCGCGCTGGCAAGGACCGGCAGCAGGCCGAGAGCTCCGGCGAGAAGGGCAGCCCCCGACCAGCGCCTTGGGAGCCGCCTTGTCACGGACCCACCAGGACCAGGTCGACACTCGCATTATCGATGAAGGGGACCGGGCTGCCCAGGGTGACGGTCATCGAACCACCGCCGCCTGGCACGACCGCCGATGCGCTGCCGGTGGTGGTGCCGTTGTTGACTGTCAGGCTGAGCGTACCGCCCGCGCACGTGGAATCGACGTTCGAGACGGAGACGCTCACGACACTACTGCCCGAGACGTTTTCAAAGGCCGTCATCCCCGCGGTCGAGCATTTCGGGACGGCGGCGTTCGCGGCCCCGACCTGCGGGGAGCTCAACGGCAACGAATCCGCCAAGCCGTAGCTGACGGCGGCGGCACCGATCCAGATCACCACCATGATGCCTCTGAGCGAACGGTCGGAGGTGTTCAGGGCTTAGCCGGAGATGACGACCGCAATGCCGGTGACCGACGCGGCGTTGACGGTAAATGTCCCCGCAAACGTGGTGCCGGACGCGGGAGTCGTTCCGGTGGCCTCACCGAGTGAGGCGCCGGCCGCACCGCTGAGCGTGATCCGGAAGGGCCTGCTCTGGCAGGTCGTCGCCATGCCACTGATCGTCACCGTGGTGACCTGGTATCCCGGCTGAGCGGCGCTGTATGCAGACGTGAAGGCGGTGGTGAGGGCCGTCGACTGGCAGGCGGCGACCACAGCCTGGGCGGCTCCCAGGCTGCCTGCGCTGAGGTTGAGCGTGTCTGCCAATCCGAGCACGGTCGCGAACACGGTTGCGATGATGACCAGCCGTATTGCCAGCCTCTTTTTCATGTCAATTCACTTCCTGACGGCGTAATACGATTGAGGCTTGTAAGGCCGAGCCTCCCCAGCCTCTAGTCTTGGACGTTGCGTTCAAAATGGCGACCTGTAAGTGATGGTTTCCACCCACCTCAATGGAGGTAGACGGGTCCTATCGCCGTGCGCCGCGTTGGTCAGTCGGCGGGCGGGCTGGTCTTGACGCCCCGACGCCGGGAGGCCCTGGCAACCATGCGCAGCTGCATGATGCGCGCCCCACCGAATGCCAGGACGATGGTTGCCCCGAGGATCACGGCGAACAGCAGCGCGACGGCCAGTGGCAGATGACCGTGGAAGATCAGGAAGGACAGCTCGACGCTTTGCAGGTTTTGAAGGATGAAGACGAGGATCAGCACCAACGCCAGCAGCCCGATGACGACCGCCGTCCACGCCCCACTGAGGCGGGTGTTTTGCTCGCCCGGATAGGGCTCCCGGTCAGGCTGCGCGGCTGGCGGCGGCGGAGCGTCCGTGCTCAACTCTTGCTCCTCAGCGCGCTCCACCCGAGGACGCCGGTGACCCCTTCCAGCCGGTCCTTGATCGTCAAGCCATGCTTGTCGATCACGTACTCGAACACGCCCTTGTCGTGGTTGCTGGTCCGCATCTTGATGATGTTGAGCGCCCGGCGAAGTTCGGAGCCGATTTCAAGATACCGAAGCATGACCACGTTGTGGAAGAGGAACGATAATCCGCCGATCGGTTCGGTCATGGGTCCAAGCGTGGTCGTTTCGCTGGTGATCACAACCGAGGCGCCGGCCGCGCGGATCCATCCCACCAGGCTGCGGGAATAGGCGGGGAAGCGGTCCGCTTCGCGGGCTGCAAACACCAGCTCCGCCAGGCTGTCGATCACGACCCGCCGCACCGAGCCCGTGGTCAGCTCCCGGCGGACGGCAGCCGCGATCGCGTCGAGGTCCAGCTCTCCAACAGGGACGTAATGAATGGCCAGCTGCCCCGATTTCCAGGCGTCCGCGATGTTCCACCCGAAGCTGGCGGCCTTCCTGACGAGTTGCTCGGCGGTTTCCTGGAACGAGACGTAGAGACAGCGCTCTCTGGCTTCGAGGCCCTCAACGGCGAAGCGCAGCCCGAAGATGGTTTTCCCCGCACCGGACGGCCCCAACACCACGGTGGCCTGCCCGGCGCTCATCCCGCCACCCATCAACTCGTCGAGCCGGGGAATGCCGCTGGTGACCCGCCCGTCGGGTTCGGCATTGCCGTTTGGCGCCAGTGTCTCCAGTCGGGGAAACACCTCGAAGCCCTTCTGCCGAATGCGAAACGAATGTTTGCCGACCAGGTGATCGCCACCGCGCAGCTTCACCACGCGCAACCAGCGGCGGTCCACCGGCTCATGGGGCTCGTAGGCAAGCTGGACGATGCCGTCCGCCAGGGAGAATTCGACCCCGCCCTCGATCTCGTGCGGCGTGTACTCACCCACCAACAGGAGGACGGCGTCGGTGTGCGCGACCCGGCTCGCCAGGCCGTAGAGCGCCGACCGGAGCTCGTGCTCGTTGACGAAGTCGCGAAGCGCCTTGGCGCTATCGATCACCACCACCGCGGGCTTCGTCTCAAAGCATTTCCGGACCACCTCGGAGACGAGGGGCTCGAGCCCTTCCTTGCCTGCTTCCTGCACCAGCTCGCCCAGGTGGATAAAGTCCACGGTCCGGCCGAGCGCCGCCGGCGTGAAGAACTCGAAGGGCTCCAGATGCCGGATGAGCTTGGAGTGCGGCTCGGAGAGCGTGGTGTAGTAGAGGGCCTTGTGCTCGGGCGTGGCATTGGCGAAGCAGATCTGCTGGGCCAGGATAGTCTTGCCGGTGCCGGGTGCCCCGGCGACGATGACGAGCGAGCCGGGCTCGAGCCCGCCGCCGAGGATCAGATCGAGGTCCGCAATCCCGGTTTGCAGCCGTGCCATGTCAGCCTCCATCTTCGCGGATCAGGAGGGCGGCGGCGTGCAGGAGGTCCCGCGCGTCGAATGGTTTGCCTAGCCGGGTGTTGGCCGCAACGGCCAGTTCGGAGTTGCCGCTGACGACCAGGATCGGGATCATCGCCGTCTCCGGATCGGACCGCAGGCGCTCGATGAACTCGAGTCCGTCCATCATCGGCATCATGACGTCCGTGGTCACCAGGTCCGGTTGCCTGGCCTTGATCGACTTCAAGCCGGCCGCGCCGTGGCGCGCCTCGGTCACCTGGTAGCCGGCGGCCTCGAAGATCAGGCGCATCATGAACCGGATGTCCGGTTCGTCATCGACGATCAGAATCCGTGCGATCGCGCCGTCCCCTTGGATCTTCCGTTCATCCATAGCGAATCTCTCACAGGCTCGGGATGATGTCTGCAAAATCAGGCCCCGGGCGAACGCAACAATTATTGCAATTGTTGAGTCCGGTCAGTCCGGGCCGCAACAATTGTTGCGGTGCAGCGTAGTCCACACTATTGCCTGAATAAGCCGAAGAGGGGTGGGAATGAGCAACGACGAAGACGCCAAGTCTCAGCAGGCGGGGCTTCCTCGGATCCTGGTTATCGAAAGCAATCCCGGCTACCGATCCGTCATCAGCCACGTGGTGGAAATTGCTGGAGGACGGTGGGACAGCGTATCGGAGATTGAACAAGGCAGGAAGCTCCTCGACGGAACCAAATTTGACCTGGTGATCATTGGCGTCGGTGCCGAATCCCGGATCGAGCCAGAGGTTCTGAAGGAAGTTCGCGCACTCGCCCAGGCGCCCTTGATCATCCTGGACGAAACCTATAGCGGAGCTCTGGAGACCTTCGAGGCCGGCGCCGAGCAAATCCTCCCCAAGCCCTTCGTGCCCGACGCCCTGATTGGCGCGATCAAGGTGGAACTCCGTGGGCCGAGTCCGAGTTCATTGATCCCGCTCGCGACGCGGATCGAGCTTGGTGGGCTGGTGTTCGATGCTGAACGACGGGTCGTGCTGCGGGGCAAAACAGATGTTCGGTTCACGAAACGGGAATGGGAGGTTCTGTCATTCTTCCTGGCCAGTCCCAATCAGTATTTCCGCGCCGAGGAGATCCTTGCCCAAACCTGGGGAACTGACGCTTCGGCGGAGCAACTCCGAACGTACATCACTCGAATGCGACAGAAGCTGTCTCCCTTTCAGGCCTGGTGCAACCTGGTAACCGAAAAAGGCCGAGGGTATTGCCTTGTCCTCGAGGGACACCCCAACAAACCATAGTCTGCTGACCCTTCTCACACCGAGTGAAACCCGCCTCTGACGGGTATGTAGGTTAGGTCAGACGCGCGATGCTGGCGGAGCCTGCAAGATGGTTCCCCGCATGAGGTCCGCCCGGCGGCTGGGCCAAGAGGTCTTAGAAGGGCTCAAAGGAATTTCCTATGGCTATCGTCATGACCGATCCCAAGGTTCTCGCGACGACGTTCAACGACACGTTCAACGCGCACAACGAGAGCGCCATCTGGCGCCTGGTTTCGCCGCAGATCCGGCTGACCGCTCCGGGCGACGTTCGGCTCGAAGGCAAGGACCAATTCGCCGGCTATCTCATCGGTTGGATGAAGGCCTTCCCGGATGCGCGCATGATCGTACGTCACGAGATCGTGAGCGGTCCCTGGGTCGTTCAGGAGTACACCTTTGAAGGTACCCAGCGTGGCACCCTCCCCGGCCCGTTCGGCGACATTTCCCCGACCAACCGGAAGGTCGTCAACAAGGGCGTTCAGGTCATCAAGTTCGAGAACGATCTCGTCGTCGAGTTCCGCCTTTACTTCGACCAGGTTGAGACCCTGAACCAGCTCGGCATCATGCCGATCCCGGTCAAGGCTTAAACCAAGCTTCGTGCTGGGAAGCCCGGGCCCCAAGGCTCGGGCTTCTTTTTGTCAGGTGAGTCGACTGTGCCCAACAAATCGGCTATTCCGACTGATAGCAAACCTGCTATTATACTATCAAGCATTCATGATGCGCCCGCGCCCCAAAATTCGCGCATCACCCAGGCCCAGGAGTCCATCGCTACGGCATTAGATCAGGAGACTGTTCGCACGGAGACGACCGTCGAGCCGGCGGCGACCCCAGTAGAGGCGCCCACCTCACCGGTAGGCGCAACGAGCGTTTCGCGGACCTCGGTCACATCAGTTCACGACGCCGACTACACCGGTCGCGTGGTGCCCGTCATCTGGTGGATCGTCGGGTTCGTCGACGTCCTGCTGATCATTCGCTTCCTCTTGAAGCTACTCGGAGGCTCGACCGTTGCCGGCTTCGTCCGATTCATGTACGACATCACCCAGTTCATGGTGGCCCCCTTCCACGGCATCTTCAACACCGCTGTCCAGGGCCGTTCCATTCTGGAACCGGAGTCGCTGGTCGCAATCGCGATCTACTCCCTGATTGGCTGGGGAATTGTCTCCCTGATTCGCTTGATGACCCGGTCTCGCGGCGCGCAGTAGCCTGACCCGGGTACGGTGGCCCTTTGACGAAAAGGGCCACCGTGTATTTGTAGGGCGACGCGCCGCGAACTCGCCTCCGCGGCGTCGCACTCGATCTGCGTAGCATTCTGGTGTGGACCGCGAGCAGACTCGTCCGCCGCGGTTGATCGCCATTTTCGGCTCGGGGGAGACAAGTCCGGTGATGACGTCTGTCCACCAGGAGCTCACCGCACGCGTCGGCCATCCGCGACTCAATGCCATCCTCCTGGACACGCCCTTCGGCTTCCAGCCGAACGCCGATGAGATCGTCGCCCGAACGACCACCTACTTCCGGCAGCGCGTGGGCCGCGAGATCAGTCTCGCCTCCTTCCGGCACAGCGGGCGGGCCACGCCGCTGGAATTGGAGCAATTCCTCGCCCGCCTGAGCGAGGCGAATTACATTTTCGCGGGACCGGGTAGCCCAACGTACGCACTGCGCCACTGGCGTGACACGGGAGTGCGCGATCGGCTCGTGGAGAAGGTCGCCCAGGGGGGGTGCGTCGCGTTCGCGAGCGCGGCAGCGATCGGACTCGGCGCCTACGCGCTACCGGTCTATGAGATCTACAAGGTTGGCGATGACCCCTCGTGGACGGCAGGGCTCGATCTGCTCGGGCAGGTCGGCGTTCGATGCGCCGTCATCCCCCACTACAACAACCAGGAGGGCGGCACGCACGACACGCGATTCTGCTACATGGGTGAGGCACGGTTGCGTCGGCTCGAATCGATGCTGCCCGACGATAACCTCATTCTCGGCGTCGACGAGTACACCGCCTGCATTATCGATATCGAGGCGCAATCGGTAACCGTGCGAGGACGCGGCGGCGTCACGATCCGACGGCGTGGTCACGAAAAACGCTGGACGAAGACAACGTTTCCCCTCAACGAGTTGCAGGATGGTTCGGACACTGCGGCTGTTGCGACCCCGAGCCGGCCCGAACCAGCCGCTGGGGATTACGGCGCCCTCGATCGATTCGACGTAGACGGGCTGGTGGAGGCCATCCTGGAGCTGGAGAGCGAGCTGCAGGAACGGATCGCGGATATTGGCGCCACGAATGAGCGGGATCGGGTGCGAGTTGAGATCCGTCGTCTGGTCATCCGCCTTGGTGATCTTGCGCGCGACGGCGGGCGCGAGGAGGTGCGCGAGTCCGTCGCGCCGCTCGTCGATGTCCTCCTCTCGCTGCGAGGCGAGGCGAGGCGGGAGCAGCGCTTCAACGACGCCGATCGGATCCGCGCCATCCTGGCGGAGTGCGGTGTTGAGGTACAGGACACCCCGTCGGGGACCGCCTGGGCCCTGGCGCACGTCTGAATGGCAACCTCAGAATCGGCTCAGGACGAGCGGGAGCGAATCGCCAACGCGCGGGATCGAGTTGCCGATGAGCGCGACGACGTCGCGGACCAGAGGGAAGCGGCCATCGACGCGCGGGACACCCAGCTCGATGACAAGGAAAAGCGACTGGCTAACCGCGAGCTGACGCTTGACGAGCGTGCGCGCGCCCTCCGTGAAGCCGTGCCCGACGTGGTTCGGCGTCAGCAGGAAGCGATCGATCGTAGCCGGGACGTCCTTCAGCGGGCTGAGCAGCGGTTAATCCGAGCCGAGGCATCGCTGCAGCGATCGCGCGCTGCGATCCAGCGCGACGACGCCGAGATTCAGCGGGAGGTGGCGGCTTCGAGCGAGCGGGAGCCCTCGAAGGGCGAAGAAACCTAAGCCGGCGCGGGCGCGGCTTGCGGCTTCTGACTACGGCTGTACGGCGAGCGCTGCTCACTCGTGGTGAGCCGGGCCAGGGCAGCCTCTTCACCGACATACTTGCTCAGGCGCCCGACGTGTTCAACCGGCACGAAAACGCGATGGCCCTCGGCATAGTCGAGCTGAAAATACTGGGCGCTCGTCCCGTCGGTTGCCTCGACCTCTCGGGTACCCACGTATCGGCTGAGCCCGTGCGTGGTATGAAGCACCAGCTCACCGGGGTTGAAGGGGGAAGCGAACTTCGCTGGCAAGACTTCATAATTGTACCCGCCCCCGGAGGATCTCAAACTCCTCGATCAGGGGACGTCGGTGGCGGCCGGTGCGGGCGCGGTACGCGTGGCACCGGCGCTCGCCACCATAACGAGGCCGATGGCCATCCCATCACGAAGCGACAGCCTCTGGCCCAGGAGGAAAAAGCCCGCCGCCGCTCCCATCGCTGGCTCGAGGCTCATCAGGATGCCGAAAACCTGCCTCGACAGGCGGCGCAGCGCCGCGAACTCGAGCGAGAAGGGGATGGCCGATGACAGGATGGCGACAATCAGACCAAGGGCGAGGTTGGAGACGTTGAGGAGCCGGCTGCCCGCGCCGGCGATCCCGAACGGGAGGAGCGCCAGTCCACCGACGGCAAGCGCGAAGGCGAGGCCATCCGGTCCCGGTACCAGCCGCCCCACCCGCTGGCTGAGGACGATATAGGATGCCCACCCGGCGGCCGCGCCGAGCGCAAAGAGCAGGCCGAGCGTCGTCACGGCCCCGCCGCTGAACGACAACAGCGCCACGCCCGCGGCGGCCATCGCGGCCCAGGCGAAGTCGAGCGCCTTGCGCGACCCTACGATCGCGACGCCCAGCGGGCCAAGGAACTCAATCGTGACGGCGACCCCGAGCGGGATGCGCGCGATCGCCTGGTAAAAGCACAGGTTCATCCCGGCGATGATCAGCCCAAAGAGGACGATGGCGCGCCACTGCCGAGCATCGAACCGCGGCCATCGCGGCCGCGCGATCGCCAGCAGGATGCAGGCGCCGAATCCGACGCGGAGGAAGACGGTCCCGGTCGGACCGAGAAAGGCAAACAGGTGGCGGGCGACGGTCGCCCCAACCTGAACCGACGCGATCGCACCAAGCGCGTAGAGCGGGGCGGGCACGGTGCCCCGAGGCACTCTCAAGCCAACGCGAGCTTACAAGGCCGCGCTGGGCTGGTTAGATCGACGTAGGTAACGGCTGCGGCGGGGGCAGGGTGGGCTCCGAAACGGCCGGCAGCCAGAACGCAACGCTGGTGCCGGCGCCGGGCTGCGATTCCAGCTTCCACCAGCCTCCGGCTAACTGGGCTCGCTCGCGCATGGCGGTCAGACCGAGATGGCCGGGTGCCGATCCGTTGCCGTTTGGGTTGAAGCCGGAGCCGTCGTCATCGATCTGCACTCGCCAGCCCTCATCGGCGTTCTCGAGGCGCACCAGCACGAGATGGGCTCCAGCATGTTTGCGGACATTGGCCAGTGCCTCGATCGCGATCCGGTAGAGGATGACACGCGTCTCCGGTGGCGGCTCAGCGGTCAAGTGGTTTTCCATCTGGACGAGCACGCTCCCGCCGGCCTGGGTCTGGTCGAGATGCGCCTGCAGGGCGGCCGCGAGTCCGGATCGATCGAGCGCCACGGGACGCAGGTTGAACATGAGGTGGCGTAGCCGGCTGATCGCCCCCTGAAACGCGTCTTCGAGCCTGTCGAGGGCCTCGACCTCCGCCTGCGTCCGCAGCCGCTTGCGCAATTGCTGGAGGCGGAGGCCGGCGGCCGCCATCGCCTGGATGCTGTCATCGTGGATATCGGAGGCAATCCGTAAGCGCTCGGTCTCCTGAGCGCGAACGAGGTGGACGAGCAGCTCCTCTCGTTCCTGTCCGGCTTTGCGGACCAGCTCGAGCAGCGTCAGCTCGCTCTTCTTGCGTTCGCTGACATCGCGAAGAAGTTCTCTGAAGCAGGCCGTTGCCAGCTCGGCCGACATGCTGAGCTGCGATCGCGCCGCACGGTGGATGGCTTCCACGATTTCCCGGTCGGCGGCGCCCTTCACCAGGTAGCCCGAGGCTCCCAGCTCCAGCATTTCGTACACGCTTGCCGTCTCCTCGTGGGCAGAGAACGCGAGGCACCGCGTTGACGGCGAGCGCACGGCAATCTCGCGAACGGCCCTGGGACCGCCACCTCCCGGCATGCGCACGTCGAGCAGGGCCACGCGCGGTTGCTCGCGAGCAGCGATCTCGATCGCCTCATCGGCCGTCGCCGCCAGGTCCACCAGCGTGATGCTGGATTCCTCCGAAAGGAGGTCGGCGAGCGCGTCGCGGACCGCCGCGTCGTCATCGGCGATGAGGACCGACACGGTCCGCTCCATATCTCGCGCGACGGCGGCCGTCTAGGGTCCTTGCGAATCTCGGCCGGAGTTAGGCACCTCTGCCTACTTGCCGTGGAGCTGGCTCTTTCGCCGGATCTGGAACAGCAGGCCGCTGGAACGGCGGCGCCGGAAGCCGGTCGTGGTTCGATCGCTGGAGATGTTCACCACGGCCGCAAGGCGTTGCTTCAGGACTTCGTCATCCGAGACGCAATCGGCCGCGCCAGCTGGATTCCCTTCCATCATCTATTGGCGGCCCACGCGCCGAGGGGTCCCCGCCGAGGCCACGCCATCAGGTCGTGTAGCGCGTCGGCCCCGATCTCGAGGACGGTATGCCCTCCGGCGCAGGCCCGGATATTGTTGGTCAGCTCCTGGCTGCCGAAGCCCTTGACGATGTAGCCGACCGCCCCGCCACGAAGCATGGCGACGACCTGCTCCGCGTCGTCGCTTGCCGAGAAGGCAAGGATTCGTGTGCGTGGGGAAACGAGCCCCAGCTCGAAGGCGACCCGCTCTCCTCCCCAGTCCGGCATCCGGACGTCGACCAATGCCACATCCGGGTGGGTCGAGGCTGCCACGGCGATGGCGTCGTCGACGTTGGTGGCGCTGCCGACGAGTTGCAAGCCTTCCTCTTCGCCAATCAACTCCCCGACGGCCTCCACGACAATCATGTCGTCGTCGACCGTCATTACACGGACCGGGCGGTCGGCCGGCATCCATCCCGGTTCGTGATCCATGATCAGCCCCTGGGTCACGTGACGCCCCAATTCGGGAGAAAGCACGGCCCGACCTCGCAAGACCTGGACGATGCCGCTGACGATCCGCGGAGGTCGGGTGCCCTTGAGCAGGTAGCCGCTCGCGCCGGCGCGCAGCATCGCAATCACGGCGTCCTTGTCACGTCGCACGGAAAAGGCGAGCAGGCGCGTCTGGGGACATACCAGGCGGATCCCGTTCGCGGCTTCGATGCCGCCGCCGGGCATGTTCATGTCGAGGAGCGCAATGTCCGGTCGGAACGATCCGGCCAGCTCGATCGCGGACTCCGCGCTGGCGGCCAGGCCGCTGATCACCATGCCGGGGCTGCCGTTGATGACATCCGCCAGGCCCGATCGAACCACCGGACTGTCGTCCGCAACCAGCACCGTTTGCGAGTAGGGTCGCCTTCCGAATTCGGCGACCCGCAGCATCTCTGGACTGTAACGTGGACGCAAACGCCAATCCACCGACGAATGTTGGGACGGAGACCTACCTAATTGAGGGAGGTCAGGAGGCGGCAGTGGTGTTGGGCTCACTGAGGGGATCCTCGGGAATCCAGGCCTGGACCCGGTGTTGGTCACCGGTTGACGGCTCGATTTGTGCCCAGCCACCGGCAAGACGGGCACGCTCACGAAGCAGGCCGTTTCCGGCCGCACCGGCCCCATCGTGGACGAGGCTTACCATCCAACCCTGGTCGTTGTCTTCGAGGTCGACCCTGATCGAGCCAATGCCGTCTGAGCTTGCCGCGCCTTTCACGGCTTCCTCCACGATGCGGTAGAGGAGCGTACGGCGGCCGGTCGGCGGGTCACGCTCGAGCCGAGCTCGGATTTCGAAGGCCACTCCCGTCTCGCCGCGCACTCCTTCGAGCAGTTCGCGGACCGCGGCGGCGATCCCCGAACCCTCGAGTGCCGCCGGCCGGAGCTCGAACATCAGCTTCCGCAAGCGGAGCATCGTCAGATCGAGGAGCTCTTCCAGGGCCGACACGACCGCAAGCTGCGCGGGGTCATGCAGACTGTGGCGCAGCAGTTGCAGTCGCAAGCTGGCGGCCGTCACCGCCTGGAGGCTGTCGTCGTGTATGTCGTCGGCGATTCGTTTTCGCTCCTGTTCCAGCGCGCTCAGGATCCGCTCCTCCGCATGCCAGCGGTCGGTCAGGTCTCGCGCCGCGACGAGCCCGACCGCGCCGTGCGCGGTCTTTAGCGGAGTCGTGCGGAAGTCAACCGGAAATCGGACGCCGTCCTTTCGGCGGCCGACCACCTCCAGCCGCTGCGGTTTCATTGCACACGCCCTCATCCAGTCAGTACTCGGGGTCGCCCCAGGCTGCAGCACCATGACCAGCCCCTGACCAATGCAATCGTCCGCCTGGTAACCGAAGAGATCCAACCACGGACGGTTGATGCGACGCATCTTGCCGTCAACGTCGGTGATGGCCATCGCGTCGGGGACGGTTTCGATCAGATCGGCAAGAAGCGGGATCTCTGCCCTCGTCTCTTCGGCGCGACGCGTGAACCGTACGTGTTCTTGCTCAATTTTTTGCAAATAGGCACAAATGCGCACCACGGGGGCAACAGACAGCGCAATAAAATAGGCACTCCTGCCGATGCAGTCGCGGCGAGTGACTGCGACGCTGTGAGAAGAAAGGAATAATCAGACTTGCCTCCACTTATTGGGCCATCGGAGGTGCAGGGGGTGCGATTCGTGGCCACCGGGCGTGATGCTGCGCCGTCAGCGCAATTAGAGCTCGGGCACGCCGCGCCGCCTGGACTGGAACACCTGACGCCGCGACAGATCGAGGTGTTACGGCTGGTGGCGCGCGGGATGACGAATGCGGAGATCGCCGATGCGCTCTTTCTCAGCCGCCGCACCGTCCACGCCCATCTCCGCTCGATCTTTCACAAGCTCGAGGTAGGGCACCGCAGTGCTGCGACTCGCTACGCGATTCAGCACGGATTGCTCTAACCGTTGATCCCTCCCCCTGTGGGGAGGGCAGCGTGCGGAGGTCAGCTGAGGAAGTAGCCGGGTTCGTACGCGAACGTATCGTGATGAAGCTTGAGGCACTCCAGAATCGTCGGCCCGTCAAACTGCCGCACGTCATAGGCGCAGAGCATCACCATCGGAAATCGTTTGGCCAGTGCGCCGCACTGGTGCTCGAACCTGAGGAAGGCTTCGATCGACTGGACGGTCGCCACTCCCGCAACCGGTTCGCCCAGGAAGCGGAACGGTCCAGGCCGCTGCCGCGTGATATCGATAAAGACGCCGTCGAGCCGCGCAATGAATTCCTCGGGCGAGAGGGAGTCGACAGACAGCATCGTCAGCAGACCGGAACGCTCGGCCGCGTCGACGTCAATGCTCTCTCGCTCTAACGCTCGGACGTAGAGCGCTCGGACATCCGGCAGCGCGAACAGCACGCACGGTTGGGCGG
>Ga0209011_1000331_pt1 | contig 18765 bp, 13 predicted proteins | sample BlaSpr_A8_OM1_M3_FD_187986 | JGI IMG/M metagenome (GOLD analysis project Ga0209011, IMG submission 187986) | Forest soil microbial communities from Thunder Bay, Ontario, Canada - Black Spruce, Ontario site 2_A8_OM1_M3 (SPAdes) (version 2) | ecosystem: Environmental > Terrestrial > Soil > Boreal... | reverse complement strand
AATCTGTAGTTCGACGCGGCTGTGGTGAAATCGGTAAACACGCCAGGTTCAGGGCCTGGTGGGCGCAAGCCCTTGAAGGTTCAAGTCCTTTCAGCCGCATTCCACTCATCTTTCGCGCGCGCCTTTCCACACCGGGGCGCGCTTATCGGCCCACCTCCCGATACCAGTCGCTGATGTAGGCATAGCGCTCTTCCGGCTCGATCGCCGAATCGAGGCGGACCCCGTGGATGCGGCGGTTGACGGCCATCACGTACCGCGGACTGTAGAGAAAGACCGCGGGAATCTCTTTCGCAAAATCCTCCTGGAACGTGGCATATGCCTTGGCCCGCGCCGTCAGGTCGAGGGTGTTGCGGCCGTCCTCCAGGTCGCCATCGATGAAGACGTTCTTCTTCATGCCGGCAAAGTTGAAGCCGCCGGTATGCGCCTGCGACGAGTGCCAGAAGGAGTAGACGTCGGGATCGGGCCCGTTGTCAAACGCCGTCAGCGTCATGTCGAAGGTGCGCGGGTTGAGGTAATCGTGAATCAGTGAGGCCGTCGTAACCGGTCGCACCTCGGCGACGATCCCGACCTGCGACAGCTGGCTCGCCACCTTCTCGGCCACCCGCTCGTAAGGCGGGACGTCGCTCGACACGGTCAGGCCGAAACTGAGCGAGGTGGTGCCCTTGGTTCGAATGCCGTTGACCATGGTCCAGCCCGCGTCGTCGAGCAGCTTGGCGGCGCCGGTCGGATCATAGGCCGGCTGCTGAGCCGCGCTGTCATACGCCCACGTGATCGAACGCGGGATCGGGGAGTCGTCGGGCACCGCCTGCCCGCCGAGGACTTCCTTGATGATGGCGGTCCGGTCGATCGCCTTGGCGACCGCCTGCCGCACCCTGACGTCCTGGAAATAGGGTTGGTCGGTTTTCAGGTTGAACAGCAGCTCGGCATATTGATAGGTCGAGGTCGTCAGGACGCGCACCTGCCCGTTGGCTCGCTCCTGGGCGGCGCCCGACGGTGTGAGGTTGGCGAGCCCATCGATCTGGCCGCGGTCGAGCGCGTCCAACGCCGCCGCCTGGGAGGGAAAGCTGCGGATCGTCACGGATTCCAGCCAGGGCCGGCGCCAGGCGAACGGATTGCGTTCCAGCTGAATCCGGTCCCCCAGGTTGGCCACCATCCGGAAGGGCCCGGTGCCAACGGGATTGAGGTTGGGAGACGGTGACGCGAGCTCGGCCATCGTTTTGCCGGCGAGCACGTGCGCGGGCACGATGTCGAGCAGCTCGAGGTTCGCCATGAATCCTGCGTTGTGGCCGGGAAGCGCGAAGCGAACCTGGCCCGCGTCCACCGCCGTGGCGATGATGTCCTTCCAGCTCTGGTTGAGGAGCGCGCCGGGAAATTGCGGATCCTGAACCGTGCGAACGGTGAAGACGACGTCATCCGCGGTTACAGGGGTGCCGTCCGACCATCGCGCGTTCGGTCGCACGGTGAAGGTGTAGCTGCGCCCGTCCGGGCTGACATCCCACCGAGAGGCGAGCCGTCCCTGGACCGCGCCGGTCGGTAAGACGCGGACCAGCGGCTCGAAGAGCAGCGCTTCGAGGTCATTGGGGCCGGCGGTGGCCTCGCCGAAGAGCGGGTTCAGCGAGCCGAGCTGACCGACCACGCCCTCCACGTAGGTGCCGCCGGGCCGCGGCGCCTCCGGTGACAGGATGACGCCACGAAACACCAGCACGAGGACCGTCAGCAGCACGATCAGCGGCACGCCCACCCCGAGGGCGAGCAGTCCGCGCCGGATCAACCGACTCGGATGTAGACGACGGAGACCACCACGAACAGGACGACCAGTCCGATCGTGGCATAGAACAGGTTCTTTTCCAGTCCGCGCTTCGTGCGGTAGCCACCGCCCGAATCTCCGCCGCCACCGATGGTGCCGCCGAGCCCACTTGCCTTGGGCGTCTGGAGCAGCACGCCGAGCATGACAAGGAGGGCCAGAAAGAGTTCGACGATCCCGAGAAAGGATTTCATTGAGGCCGAAGCCGCTGAATTATAGCGCCAATTCTCCGCCGGCTCGGGCATAGTACTGGCATTGACAGATACACAAATCTGTAGTACCATGCCAGGCGTGTACGGCCCGTCCCGCCGCCTCCGGTTGCCCCTCCTCCCCCTCCTGGCGCTGCTGGCTGCCTCCTGTGCGCCGGGCCGTACCGCACCACCCACGGGAGCGGCCGCTGTCCTCCCGCCGGTGGTGGCGGCGCCGATCATCAGCGGGGCCGATCAGCTGGTCCCGCTGACTGACGGCGCGGCTGCCTTTGCGGCGATCACCGAGGAGCTAAGCCGGGCACGTCGCTCCATCGACCTCGAGCTGTACGAGTTCCAGCGGTTGGATCTCGCCGCGTTGCTGCTCGATGCCCGTGACCGTGGTGTTACGGTCACCGCCATCAGGGATCCGTCGGAGCGAAGTAGCCGAACCGTCTGGGCTCAGCTGGAACAGGGGGGCGTCAAGGTGGTGGCGTTTCCCCTGGAACATATGACGATCGACCACGTGAAGCTGCTCATCGTCGACGGTCTCCGCGCCATCGTGGGCGGCATCAACTGGGGCACCCACTCGCCGAACAATCACGACTTCGACGTGCTGGCGAGCGGTCCCGTGGTGGACAACCTCGAGCGCGTCTTCAAACAGGACCTCGCACTCGCGGGCCAGCCGGCCGTGATTCCATCCCCCGCCGCCGACCGCATTGTCCAGGTGTTGACGACGCATCCAGGCGAGACCATCCGGGCGGCCGCGCTCACGGCGATCGGCGCCGCCCACCACTCGATCGATATCGAAATGTTCGTCCTCAGCGATCGCCTGGTCCTGGAGGCGTTGGTGTCGGCGGCGCGTCGCGGTGTCCGGCTTCGCGTCCTGCTGGACTCGACGCAGCCGCAGAATGCCGCGGCCCTCGGGCAACTGCAGTCGGCGGGGGCGGCGGTCCGCTTCTACCGGCAGTCCAACGATGAGCTGCTGCATGCGAAGCTCGGCATCTTCGATGCGGGGACGGCGCTCTTCGGCAGCTGCAACTGGTCGCGCTCCGGGTTCACGCGCAACCACGAGCTCGACCTCCTCGTTCGCGAGCCGAGGCTGGCCCTGGCTTTTCTCAGGCGGATGGAGCAGGACTGGGTCGCATCGCCGGCGCCCTGAGGTCGTCGCCGGACATTTCGTGCGGCACCTTCAGTCCGATCAGCGGCAACAGCGTGGGCGCGATATCGCCCAGCTTGCCGCCGTCACGAAGCCCATGGACCTCATCCGCACCGGCCAGGATCAATGGCACGGGGCTCAAGGTGTGCGCGGTCAGCGGCGCGCCCGTGGCGCGATCGACCTTGAGCTCGGCGTTCCCGTGGTCCGCCGTGATTGCCAGGATGCCTCCGCGGCTGAGGACGGGGCCCGCAATCCGGCCGAGCATGGTATCGACGACCTCGACCGCCGTCACCGTCGCGGGAAAGACGCCCGTGTGGCCGACCATGTCCGGGTTGGCAAAGTTGACGACCAGGAAGCGGTAGTGGCCTCTGTCGAGCCGCTCCAGGAGCTCGTCGGTGACGGGAGCGGCACTCATCTCCGGTTGTAAGTCGTAGGTCGCCACCCGCGGCGAAGGGACCAGGAGCCGGTCTTCGCCCGGAAACGGCGCCTCGCGTCCGCCGTTCAAGAAGTAGGTCACGTGCGCGTATTTCTCGGTTTCGGCGGTATGGAACTGCCGCCAGCCCGCCTGTGACACGACCTCGGCCAGGACCTGGTTGAGCGGTTCGTCGGGAAAGGCCACTTCCGCGGGGAGGCCCTTCTCATACTCGGTGAACGTCACGAAGTGCGCGGGCCGCGGCCGGTGCTTGCGCTCGAAGTGGTCCCACCGGTCATCGAGGATCGCATGGCTCAGCTGCCGCGCTCGGTCCGGACGAAAGTTGAAGAAGATCACACTGTCGCCGTCGGCGATCGGCGGTGGCGGGTCCCGCCCGGGCGGCACGATGCGGGTCGGCAGGATGAACTCATCGGTGATGCCCTTTTCGTAGCCCTGCGTGATCAGGGCCACCGGGTCGGGCGCGGTCGGTCCGGTCCCCTCCACGATCGTGCGGTAGGCGCGCTCGGTCCGGTCCCAGCGCTTGTCGCGGTCCATCGCGTAATAGCGGCCGCTGACCGAGGCGATGCTGCCGGTGCCAATGGCACGGATGCGCTGGACCAGCTCCGCGATGTAGCCGGCGGCGCTGCTGGGCGGCTCATCGCGACCGTCGGTGAAGGCGTGAACGAACACGCGGGTCACCCCCAGGGCGTGCGCCATCTCGAGCAGCGTGTACAGGTGTTGGGTTGAGCTGTGAACGCCGCCGGGAGAGACGAGTCCCATCAGGTGGAGCGCCGGGCCGGCCGCGGCCGACCGCATCGCAGCAACCAGCACTGGATTGGTCGATAAGCTGCCGTCCTTCACCGCGCGATTGATCCGGGTCAGGTCCTGGTAGACGATGCGGCCGGCGCCGATGTTCAGGTGGCCGACCTCCGAATTGCCCTGCTGGCCTTCCGGCAAGCCAACGGGTTCGCCGGCCGCCGCGAGGACCGTATGCGGCCATCGCGTCCAGAGCGCATCCCAGTTGGGCTTCTTCGCCGCGGCAATCGCATTCCCGAACGGATCGGTGCGGTATCCCCAGCCATCGATGATTACGAGGACGAGGGGGCGTCCCGGCGCTCCCTTCACGTCGACGGCACGACCTCGGCGGCGGCGCGCACGATCTCGGTGAAGTCGGCCTCCTTCAGGCTGGCGCCGCCGACCAGGGCTCCGTCGATCTCCGGCTGGTCCATCAAGGTCCGGGCATTCGCCGGCGTGACGCTGCCTCCATAGAGGATGCGCATCTCGCTCGCGAGCTGGCCGAACGTCCCCCCCAGCAGGCCGCGAATGGAGCCCATAGTCTCGTTGGCGTACTCCGGTGTCGCCGCCTTCCCGGTGCCGATCGCCCAGACCGGCTCATAGGCGATCGTCAAGTCCGCGGCGCGTCTCACCTCGACGCCGTAGAGCGCGGCGCTCAGCTGGCGCGTGATGACCTCCTGGGTCCGCCCCAGCTCGTGCTCGTCGAGCGTCTCTCCTATCGCCAGGATGACCTTCAGGTTGTGGCGGAACGCCGCCTGCAGCTTTCGGTTGAGCTGTTCGTCGGTTTCATTGAAGAGCTGGCGCCGCTCGGAGTGTCCGATCAGCAGGTAGTGGCACCAGCCGGCCAGCATCTTCGGCGAAATCTCGCCGGTGAATGGTCCCTGGTCCTCCCAGGAGGCATTCTGCGCGCCCACCTCGATCGGGCAGCCGCGGAGCACGTTCGCGATCTCCCAGAGCATCAGCGACGGCGGCAGGACCACGACGTCCTCGCGGTTCGCGAACGGCTCGAGCGCATGGCGCAGGCGCAGGGCGTACTCCAGCCCTTCCGGGACCGTGAAATGCATCTTCCAGTTTCCCGCGATCAGTGGCCTACGCATGATCTTTGTCGCGCAGCACCGCGATTCCGGGCAGGATTTTCCCTTCGAGGAACTCGAGGGTGGCGCCGCCGCCGGTCGAGACGAAGGACATCCGCTCCGCCAGGTGCTGTTTCTGCAGGGCGGCCACCAGGTCGCCACCGCCGATGATGGTCTGCGCGTCGCTGCCGGCCAGTCCCTGCGCCAACGCATCCGTCCCGTGATCGAAGGGCGGGACTTCGTAGACGCCGAGCGGACCGTTCCAGACGACGGCCGCCGCTCCGTCGCAGGTCTGCAAGAAGCGCTCGACGGTCATGGGTCCGACGTCGAGAACCTTCAGGTCCGCGGGGACGGCGTCGACCGCGACCGTCTGCACGGGAACGCCGGGCTTGGCCTCGGGGGCAACGACGGCGTCGAGCGGCAGCACGAGCGTCGCACCCGACGCCAGCAGCGAGCGCGCCACGTCCAGCTGGTCATCCTCGACCAGCGAGCGGCCCATTTCCAGGCCTTTGGCTTTCAAGAATGTGCAGGCCATGGCACCGCCGATGCAGAGGCGGTCGACGCGCCGCAACAGGCTGCGCAGGACACCGATCTTCGTCGAAATCTTTGAGCCGCCGATGATCGCAACCAGCGGATGCGGCGGGTCGGTCATGATCCGACCCAACGTCGTGATCTCGCGCTCCATCAGGAGTCCGGCCACGGCCGGCAGGTACTGCGCGATTCCGACGGTCGAGGCGTGCGCCCGATGCGCCGTGCCGAAGGCGTCGTTGACGTAGAGCTCACCAAGGGCGGCCAGCTGCCTGGCGAAGTCCGGGTCGTTTTTCGTCTCTCCCGCATGGAAGCGGACGTTCTCCAACATTACGATCTCGCCGTCCCGCATCGCCTTAACGGTGGCCTCGACCGACGGACCCACGGAGTCATCCAGATGACGAACGGGGCGGCCGATCAGCTCGCCGAGCCGCTGCGCCAGCGGCGTGGTCCGATAGGCCTCATCGGCCTGGCCGTCCGGGCGCCCGAGGTGCGTGATCAATATGACGCGTGCATTGCGTTCGACCAGGCTCTGGATGGTCGGGATCGCCTCCCGGATCCGGGTATCGTCCACGATCCGGCCATCCTGGATGGGGACGTTGAAGTCGACGCGGACCAACACGCGCTTGCCGGCGACGTCGACGTCGCGGATCGTGGCTTTTTGCAGCGCGCCGCCCAGCGTGACGTCGGTAGTCAGTTCAGCCGGTCACCCATGAACACGGTGAGGTCGACCACCCGGCAGGAGTATCCCCACTCGTTGTCGTACCAGGAAAAGACTTTGCCGTGACGGTCACCGATCACCATAGTCAGCGGCGCGTCCACGATGGATGAGTAGGGGTTGCCCTTGAAGTCGCTGGAGACCAGCTCCTCCTCGGTGACGGCGAGGATGCCCTTCAGATCGCTGGCGGCCGCCTCGCGGAGCGCCTCGTTGATGGTGTCGGCGGAGACGGGGTCGCGGGTCATGACCGCGAGATCGACGAGCGAGACGTTCGGGGTGGGAACCCGCAGGCTGATGCCGTGGAACTTGCCTTTCAGCTCGGGCATGACGAGCGCCATCGCCGTGGCGGCGCCTGTGCTGGTTGGAATCACGGAGAGGGCCGCAGCACGAGCTCGACGAAGGTCCTTGTGCGGCGCGTCGAGCAGCCGCTGATCGCTCGTATACGAGTGCACCGTCGTCATCAGCCCAACTTCGATACCGAAGCTGTCGTGGAGCACCTTCGCCACCGGCGCCAGGCAGTTCGTCGTACACGAGGCATTGCTGACGACGTGGTGTTGGCGCGGGTCGTATCGGTCGCCGTTGACCCCGAGCACGACAGTAATGTCCTCGTTCTTGGCGGGCGCGGAAATGATGACTTTCCTGGCGCCGCCCTTGTCGATGTGGACGCGCGCCTTGGTGGCATCGGTGAAGAGCCCGGTTGACTCGATGACGATGTCGATCCCCAGGTCTTTCCAGGGCAGGTTGCCGGGATCCTTCTCGGCAAAGACCTTGACCCGCGCCCCATCCACCTTCAGATGATCGCCGTCGGCGGCGACGTCACCGTCGAAGTTGCCGAGGATCGAGTCGTACTTGAGGAGGTGCGCCAGGGTAGGAGGATCCGTGATGTCGTTGACGGCGACGATCTCGACGTCACCGCGGCCGAGGGCAGCGCGGTAGACGTTGCGCCCGATGCGGCCAAAGCCATTGATGCCAACCTTCACCGGCATGATGCCTCTCCTCGCAATTGGGTTGCGGGACTTCCCGCACTCAATCTATTAGACCATTTCGATTCGCTTGCCCTACCAACCGGCGCAGGCGGTTGGCGACCGCCGACTTGCTGACCTGGGCGAGCTCGGCGAGCTCGCGCAGACCGGCGCGCGGATGCGCCAGGCGGAGCTCGGCCACCTCGCGCAGCGCCGGTGGTAACGATTGCAGCCGGTTGTCGCGCGCCTTGAGCCGGCGGATCGCCTCGCGCTGCTGCAGCGCCGCGCGCAGGCGCTTATCCATGTTCGCGGTCTCGCTGTTGGCGCGGCGGTTGGCCTGGCTGCGCATGTCACGCAGGATGCGGTCGTTCTCGAACCGCATCACCGCGCGGTTCGCCCCCATCAACCCGAGCAGCCGCGAGATCGGCTCGGCGCCTTTCAGGTAGTAGACCGTCCGGCTGCGGCGCGTGGTGCGCTTCAGACCAATGCCGGCCCGCGCCGCCCCGGCCGTTACCAGTGTGGCGGCGCCCACGGGCACGGTCATCTCCAGGTGGTACGCGTCGGCCGGATTGCCCAGCACGCCGCGCGCCAGGAAGGTCCCTCGGAGGATCGCCCGGGCACAGCAGCCCTCCGTCGAGCCGCGGCCCGTGGGCAACGTGAGCCGCAGCCGGTAGCTGGGCCGTTTTTCCGTGGCGCCCTTGCGAACGGTTTCCACCCGGCCGCCGGCGACCTTGGCCAGGTGGACCACCTTCCGCGCCACCGCATTGCGCGGGATACGGAGCGTCAGCGGCGCCCCGTCGCCGGCTCCACCCAGCGCCTCGACCATCGCCGTCAGCTCCGCTTCCTGGCAGCAGGGTTTTGCCGGTTGGACGTTGGCGAGCTCCGCCTTGACCTCATCGGTGAAGGATGCCTTGACGGTCACTGCCACACATTAAACTGGGTCGGTGCTAATCAAGATTGGGATCGACCCCGTCCTCCTCACGATCGGGGGGCTCAAGATCCATTGGTACGGGATCATGATCGCGATCGGCCTCTACGTCGGGATCCAGGTCGCGCTTCGCGACTCAGCGCGCCGGGGCATCGACAAGGACCAGCTGATGAACGTCGCCTTACTGGCGGCCGTGCTCGGCATCGCCGGTGGACGCCTCTATTACGTCGTCCAGAACAACCCGTCCTTCTACCTGCACCACCCGGCGGAGATCATCGCGGTCTGGCAGGGCGGCATGGCGTTCTTCGGCGCGATGTTCGGCGGCGCGGTCGCCGTCGCCATCTCTTCCTGGCGCTGGCACATCCCCTTCTGGAGCCTGCTCGACGTCGGCGCACTCGGCATGACGATCGGCCAGGCGATCGGCCGCATCGGCAACATCATCAACGGCGACATCGTCGGCTACAAGACCAACGGCTGGGGGTTTGAGTACACGAACCCCAACACGTTTGGGCCACTCAACGTCCCGGTCCAGCCGGCGAGCCTCTACGAGCTCCTGATCAGCCTGGCGCTCTTCCTGCTGCTCTGGAACCTCCGCACGCGGATTCATCCGGAGGGGATGCTGGCGATGATCTACATCGTGCTCTACTCGGTCAGCCAGTTCTTCATTTTCTTTGTGCGCGACAACATCGTGATCCTGGGTGGCCTGAAGCAGGCCCAGGTGACGTCATTGGTCGTCATCGCCTTGAGCCTGCCGGTGATCGCCTACCTGCTTCGCAAGGAACGCCTCGCGCGCCCACCAGAGATCCAGCCGGCAGAAGCGCCGTCGACGGCGGGAGAAGTCGCGGGCTAAGCGGCGCGCTTTCGGCGTTCGCCGCGTTTCAGCAGCAGTTCGAGGAATCGCTCCGGCTGGAATTCCGCCTTTTCGACGATCGACTCGACTTTCCCGTCCAAGCGCTGACGATCCTCGGCGGTCAGCACCTTCGCGGTGTGGACGAGGATCGGAATCCGGCCGATATCTTTGTCGCGGCGCAGCGCGGCGATGACTTCGAAGCCGTCGACCCCCGGCATGACGAGATCGAGAATCACGAGATCCGGTTTGTTGCGCAGCGCCTGCTCGATGCCGGTTCGGGCGTTGTCGACGGCACTCACACGGACGTTGAAGGGCTTGAGAACGGCCTTGACCAGGCTGATCGCCTGCAGGTCGTCATCGATGACCAGGACGTTCGCCGGCATTTTCTTCGCGCGCTTGGTATCCGCCATCAGGTCGAAGCGGACCATCAGCTGGACGAGCTGCTGCCGGTCGATCGGCTTGGTGAGGATCTCAACGTCCGCAACGCTGACCGGTGGGCCGTCGGCGGACGCCATCACCACCAGTGGCATGTCACGGGTGCGCGGATCCTTGCGCAGCTCCTTGATCAGCGCCGGACCGCCGCTGAGCGGTAGGTGGGCGTCGATCAGCATGGCCAGTGGCTGCAGGTGGGAGGCCTTCTCCAAGGCGCGGGGGCCGTTGTCGACATACACGACTTCGTAGCCCGCCCGTTTGAGGAAGGGCTCGATCCGCTGACGCGAGACCATGTCGTTGTCGGCCACCAGGATGTCCGGCGGTCGCCCCTCTCGGTCGACGATGGGTTCGGCGTCCGCACTCGCGCCGTGGCTGCCGGTCAGCGACCGCACCGCCTCGCCGAGCGTGACCGCGCTGTCGTGCAGGTACTTCAGGTACTCGCGGTGCTCCTCGGCCGTCAGCGGGTGCGTGCGCTCATCTAACAACACGCTGGAAAACCCGATGAGTGAGTTGAGCCGGGAGTTGATCAGGTGGCTCTGCTCCGGGCTCAGGCTGGCGGGCGAGAGGGTCACCGCGCCGGCGACGCCGTGCCGCTCCTGCGCCCTGGCCTCTTCCAGGGCTTTCCGCACCTGCTGCATCTCTTCGTTCTGAGCCTGGATCTCGGTCGTGAGGGCCTGCCGGCGCGACACCCAGTCCGATGCCAGCTTGTTGGCTTGCTCGGTGAGCTCCGCGTGGCGACCCTGTAGCGCCTGGTGCTGTTCCCGCTCGCTGTTCAGGTCCCGCTCCAGTCCCCCGGTCTGTTCCTTGAGCTGGTTTGCCTCGGCAAGGAGTCGCTCGCGATCGAGACCCCACTGGATCTGGTCCGCCTGCAGCGTATCCCGATCGCGGGTGACCACTCCGAGTTGGGTTTGAAATCCGCTCGCCGCCCGCTCGGCGGCCTCGACCGCCTCTCGGGCCCGGTCGCGGTCGGCCGCCGCCGCGTCGCGATCGGCCGTCGCCGCATCGCGCTCTTGCCGCGCCGCGTCGACTTCCCGCTCGAGCTGCGCCAGACGCTTGCGCTCGGTGGCGATCGTTTCGTTGACGGTCCGGAGTGTCGCGCGGAGCCGGTCCTCTTCGTCCTTGATCGCCTGCCGCTCGGTGGACCACTCCCGGGCGGCCTCCTCATGGCGGGCGAGCTCGGAGGCGAGTGCCTCGGCCATCGATTCGACGCGCGCCAGGAACTGCCGCCCCTCGGTAACGGCGTCGCCGAGCGCGCTGGACAGGTTCGGCGAGTCCGGCACGCCCCTATAACGGTGGGTCCCGCCGGGGCTGGCGCCTCACGGAATTTCCCTCCGCCTCTGGGGGAGGGCATGGTGGGGGGCGCGGGTCGCTAGGAGGAGATGACCTCGGTCCGAACCAAGGGGACCGTTCCCGAGGGCTGGCCGGGCTGGTCCGGCGCCGCGGGCCGGTCCGGGGACGCGTCCTGGGCGAGGATCTCGGTACAGAGCGCCACGCACAGGTGGCAGATGTAGACGTCGGACGGGCCGGCGACGAGGCGGACGTCTCCCTGCTGCTTGCCGCAAAACGAGCACCGGCGTACCGGGCGATCCACGCTCCCGATTATCTCAGAGCATTTCCTTGATGGCGACGGCGACCGGCCGGGTGATCCCCTTGACCGCCATCAATTCGTCCACCGTGGCGCTGCGGATGTTGTCGATGCTGCCGAACTGACGGACGAGCGCCCGCCGCCGGACCGGTCCCAGCCCGCTGATGCCGTCCAGGACCGAGGCGAACGCGTCTTTCTTCCGGACCACCCGGTGGAAGGTGATCGCGAAGCGGTGCGCCTCGTCCCGGACGCGCTGAACCAGGAAGAGCGCCTCCGAGTCCAGCGCCAGCCGGATGGGTTCGCTGTCACCAGGCTGGTACAGCTCCTCGTGCTCTTTGGCCAGGCCGAACGTCGCGACCGATGCCAGCCCGAGTGACTCCATGACCTCCCGGGCAGCCGACAGCTGGCCTTTACCACCATCGACCAGCACGAGGTCGGGCAGCCGGCTGAAGCTGGGCTCCTCGGGGGTGCCTTCCTCGGAGCGAGCGTGCCGGCTGAAACGGCGGCGCAGCACCTCCTGCAGCATGGCGAAATCGTTGGCTCCCTGTACCGTCTTGATCCGGAAATGCCGGTAGTGTGCCGGCTTGGGCCGGCCCTCTTCGAAGACGACCATCGACCCGACGGGATACTTGCCCTGGATGTTCGAGATGTCGTAGCACTCGATGCGCACCGGCAGCGCCGGCAGCTGGAGCCGCGCCTGGAGGTCGTTCAGCAGCGAGGCTGTCCGCTCGGCGTCGTAATCGAGCTTGATCCGCATCTGGCGCATCGTCTCGGCGGCATTGGCAGCGGCCTGCTCGAGCAGCTCGCGCTGCTTGCCTCGCTGCGGCACCCGTACCGTCACGATGCTTCCACGGCGCTCGGTCAGCCATTGCTCGATCAGCTCGCGGTCGGGCAGGATCTCGGGAACGAAGACTTCTTTCGGGATGTGGGTGGCGTTCGCGTAGTACTGGCTGACGAAGGCGTTGAGGATGTCGGCATTCGACTGGTCCTTGCCGAGGCCGACCAGGTCGAAGTTCTCCGAGCCGGAGAGCCTGCCCTCGCGCACGCTGAAGACACGCACCGATCCCTGGCCGTCGGCTCGCGCCAGGCCGAAGAGGTCCTGATCGTAGCGGCCCATCGCCAGCACTTTCTGTCGCTCCGCCATTCGTTCCATCGCGTCCAGGCGGTCCCGGTAGCGGGCCGCGGCTTCGTACTCCAGCTTGTCGGCCGCCTCCTGCATCTGCTGCTTGAGCCGCTTCGCCACATGGTCGGAGCGGCCGTCGAGGAAGCTCGCCACCTGGTTGAGCTGCTCGTGGTAATCCTCGCGGTTGATGAACCCCGCACAGGGCGCCGAGCAGAGATTCAGGTGGTAGTAGAAGCAGGGGCGCCCGAGCGCGAACTCGGAGTCCTTGCAACTGCGGTACGGGATGACGCGCCGGACGGTTTTCAGTGTGGTGCGTAGCGCGATCGCGTGCGTGTACGGTCCCCAGTAGCGGGCGCCATCGTTGGCCGGGCGGCGAACCAACGTGATGCGCGGGAAGTCCTCGTTCAGCGGCAGCTTGATATAGAGGTAGTTCTTGTCGTCGCGCAGCCGGATATTGAAGCGAGGACGATGCCGCTTGATCATCGTCTGCTCCAGCACCAGGGCTTCTTTCTCGGTCGCGGTGGTGATCACCTCGAACTCGTAGACCCGCGCGACCATGGCGGCGATGTGCTCGGGCAACACGCTCGAGGCCTGGAAGTAGTTCGGCACGCGGTTGCGCAGGCTCAGCGCCTTGCCCACGTAGATGACGCGCGCCTGGACATCGCGCATCAGGTAGACACCCGGGGTGTCGGGCAGCGCCTTCAGCCGTTCGCGGAGATACTCGGGCCGCTCCGTCAGTGGAGCCGCCTTCTTGGTCGCCGTGGCCACGTGCTTAGGCTATCGCGAGTTCCGGGTCGAGCACCCGCCTGAGGTACTGGCCGGTATACGAACGGGGATTTCGGACGATCTCCTCCGGGGTGCCCGCCGCCACCACCTGGCCGCCCTTGTCGCCGCCCTCGGGCCCCAGGTCGATGAGGTGATCGGCGGTTTTCAGGACGTCGAGATTGTGCTCGATGACGACCACGGTATTGCCGGCATCGACGAGGCGATGCAGGACGTTCAGCAGCCGCTCGATATCGGCGAAGTGCAAGCCGGTGGTCGGCTCGTCCAGGATGTAGAACGTCTTCCCCGTATCCCGCCGGCTGAGCTCTTCGGTGAGCTTGACGCGCTGCGCCTCGCCGCCGGACAGCTGGGTCGCCGGCTGGCCCAACCGGATATAGCCAAGGCCGACTTCACAGAGGGTCTGCAGCTTGCGCCGAATTCGTGGGATGCGGTCGAAGAACTCGGTGGCTTCTTCGACGCTCATGTCGAGCACGTCGGCGATGGTCTTGCCCCGGTAGGTGACCTCGAGGGCCTCCTTGTTGTAGCGCTTGCCCTTGCAGACCTCGCAGGGGACGTAGACATCCGGCAGGAAGTGCATCTCGATCTTGATGATGCCATCGCCCTCGCAGTTCTCACAGCGGCCGCCCTTTACGTTGAAGCTGAAGCGGCCGGGCTTGTAGCCGCGCACCCGCGCTTCCGGCATCTCGGCGAACAGCTCCCGGATGTAGGTAAAGACGCCCGTGTACGTTGCCGGATTGGACCGCGGCGTGCGACCGATCGGCGATTGGTCGACGTTGATGACTTTATCGATGAAGTTCAACCCGGAGACCTCGCGGGCGGCGCCGGCCCGGTCCTTCGCCCGGTAGAAGTGCTGCGCCATCCGGCGATAGAGGATGTCGCTGACGAGGGTGCTCTTGCCCGATCCGCTGACACCGGAAACGCAGATCAACTTGCCCAACGGAAAGTAGACGTCGATGTTCTTCAGGTTGTTCTCGGTCGCGCCACGAACGACGATCATCTGCCCATTGCCCTTGCGGCGTCGCGTCGGCAGCGGGATGGATCGCTCGCCGCGCAGGAACGCCCCCGTGATCGACTCCGGCGATTTCAAGATGTCGTCGAAGCTCCCGGTGGCGACGATCCTCCCGCCGTGCTCGCCCGCGCCGGGTCCAATGTCGACGATGAAGTCCGCCGTCCGCATCGTCTCCTCATCGTGCTCGATGACGACCACCGTGTTGCCGATGTCGCGCAGCGCCAGCAGCGTATTGATCAGCTTGCGGTTGTCGCGCTGATGCAACCCGATCGACGGTTCATCGAGGATGTAGAGAACGCCCATCAGCTTGGATCCGATCTGCGTGGCCAGCCGGATTCGCTGCGCCTCGCCGCCCGAGAGCGAGTCGGCCGCCCGGGCCAGGCTCAGGTAATCGAGACCAACATCCACCAGGAACTGGAGCCGCTCGCGGATCTCTTTCAAGATGGCACGGGCGATCAGCAGCTCCCGCTCCGGCAGCTGAAGCTTCGCAAACCACTCCTGCGCGGCCGTGATCGACAGGTCGCAGACGTCGATGATCGAGCGATCCGCCACCGTCACCGCGAGGTACTCCGGCTTGAGGCGCTTCCCTTTGCAGACCGGGCACGGCCGCGGCGTCATCAGCCGCTCGATCTCCGCGCGGATGAACTCGGACTCGGTTTCACGATGGCGCCGCTCGAGATTGGGAATGATGCCCTCGTACGACGTTTCGTACCACCGGCGCTGTCCCTCGCTGTTGAAGTACTTCACGCGCAAGGGGTCGCCGTCGTTGCCGTAGAGAATGATTTGGCGCTCTTTGACGGTCAGTTTGCCGAATGGCTTGTCCATCGGGATCTTGTACCGACGGGCAACGGCCTCCACAAGGTCGTTATAGAAATACGAGGAGCGGCCCCAGGTGCGGATCGCTCCATCGCCGAGTGGCCGGTTCTTGTCGGGAATGACGAGGTCGGGATCGATTTCGAGCTTGCTGCCTAGCCCGGTGCACGCCGGGCAGGCGCCATGCGGGTTGTTGAACGAGAAGTTGCGCGGGGCCAACTCCTCCATGGAGAAGCCGTCGTAGGGACAGGCGAAATTCTGGCTGAAGAGCAGCTCTTCGCCCTTGGCGTCCGCCCGCACCACCAGGACCAGCCCGCCAGCCATCTTGGCCGCGGTCTCGACCGATTCGCGCAGCCGGCTGATGCCCTCGCGATCGATCACCAGCCGGTCGACGACGATCTCGACGCTGTGCTTCTTGTTCTTGTCCAGCGAGACGCGCTCGGTCAGCTCGTAAAGATTGCCGTCGACGCGTGCCCGGACGAACCCGGCCTTTTTGGCCTCCGAGAGTACGTCATGGTGCTCGCCCTTGCGATCGCGAACCACGGGCGCCAGGATCATGACCCGGCTCCCCTGGGGGAGCTCCATGACTTTGTCGGCAATTTGCTCCGTGGTCTGCCGCGTGATCTCGTGTCCGCTGATCGGGCAGTGTGGGTGGCCGATGCGTGCCCACATCAGGCGCATATAGTCGTAGATCTCCGTCACGGTTCCGACGGTCGATCGCGGGTTGTGGCTGGTCCCCTTCTGGTCGATCGAGATCGCCGGCGACAATCCGTCGATCTGGTCGACGTCCGGCTTGTCCATCTGGCCGAGGAACTGTCGGGCGTAGGACGAGAGCGACTCGACGTAACGGCGCTGCCCCTCCGCATAGATCGTGTCGAAAGCGAGCGACGACTTCCCCGAACCCGACAACCCGGTGAAGACGACGAGCTTATCCCGGGGAATGGTCAGGTCGATGTCTTTGAGGTTGTGCTCACGCGCGCCCTTGATCACGATCTCGGTGTGCTGCCCCACCTTTCCCTTCTTCTCAGCCACCGACGCGAGCCCTCATCCGGCTGGTCTTCGGCTTGCGCCACATCCCTGACTCCGCGGCGGCCGCCGGCGTCAAGGAGTCTCGATACGCCATGGCGTCGCGACGCAAGGCAACCAGCCGGTCGCGCAGCTCCGCAGCCCGCTCGAACTGCAGGTCGCGGGCCGCCTTCTTCATCTGGCGTTCCAGATCTTTGATGAGGCGCTCGATCTCGTCCGGCGGCAAGCCGGACGCCAGCGTGGCGATCGTTTCTTCGATCGCTCTCTCCTGATGTTTCTCGAGGTTGTAGACGGCCTTCACGATGCTGGCCGGTGTGATGCCGTGCTCCTCGTTGTAGGCGATCTGGATATTGCGACGGCGGTCGGTCTCGTCGATCGCCCGCTGCATCGAGCCGCTGACCGAATCCGCGTACATGATGACGTGCCCTTCCACGTTGCGGGCCGCCCGTCCGGTCGTCTGGATGAGCGAGCGCGCGTCGCGCATGTAGCTCTCCTTGTCCGCGTCGAGGATGGCGATGAGGGCGACCTCAGGCAGGTCGAGTCCTTCTCGGAGGAGGTTGATGCCGACGAGCACGTCGAAGACGCCGAGCCGGAGGTCCCGCAGAATCTCGACGCGGTCCAGCGTATCGACGTCCGAGTGCAGGTAGTTCACCTTGATGCCCATCTCACGCAGGTAGTCGGTCATGTCTTCCGCCATCTTTTTGGTCAGCACGGTGATCAGCGTTCGCTGCTTCTTATCGACTCGCCTATGGATCTCACCGATCAGGTCGTCGATCTGGCCCTTGGTCGGGCGAACCTCGACCGTCGGGTCGACCAGGCCGGTCGGCCGGATGATGACCTCGATCGTCTGCTGGGAGCGCTGTTCCTCGTACGGTCCTGGAGTCGCGGAGACGTAGACCACTTGTTGTACCTTGCGCTCCCATTCCGCAAACGTCAGCGGCCGGTTATCGAGCGCCGAGGGCAGCCGGAAGCCGTAATCGACCAGGGGGATCTTCCGCGACCGGTCGCCGCCGTACATGCCGCCGATTTGGGGAACCCCCACGTGCGACTCGTCGACGACCACGAGCGTGTCTTCGGGGAGGAAGTCCATCAGCGTATACGGCTCCTGGCCGGGGCGGCGGCCGGTGAGGTGCCGGGAGTAGTTCTCGATCCCGGCACAGCTGCCGGTCTCGCGCATCATCTCCATGTCGAACGTCGTCCGCTGACGTAGACGCTGCGCTTCTAGCAGCTTTCCCTGGCTCTCGAACCAGGCGACCCGCTCTTCCAGTTCCTCGTTGATGCCGTCGAGCGCCCGGAGCAGCTTCTCCCGAGGCGTCACATAGTGAGTGGCGGGGAAAACCTGGAACGACTCGACGTCGCCGATGACCTCGCCGGTCAGCGGGTCGATCTGGACGATCCGCTCGACGTCGTCGCCGTTGAACTGGATCCGAGTCGCGATCTGGTCATACGACGGCTGCACGTCGACGGTATCGCCGCGCACTCGAAAGCGCGAACGGCCGAAGTCGACGTCGTTGCGCTGGTATTGAAGGTTGGTGAGCTTGCGAAGAAAAATGTCACGGCGGAAACTCTCGCCGGCATGGATCTCGACGGACTCCCCCAGGTAGTCCTCCGGTGAACCGACGCCGTAGATGCAGGACACGCTGGCGACGACGATGACGTCGCGGCGGGTCAGCAGCGCCCGGGTGGCGGACTGCCGGAGCCGGTCGATCTCATCGTTGCGAGACGAATCTTTCTCGATGTAGGTATCGCTCCGCGGAATGTAGGCTTCCGGCTGGTAATAGTCGTAGTAGCTGACGAAGTACTCGACGGCGTTGCTGGGAAAGAACGAGCGGAACTCGCTGCAGAGCTGAGCGGCCAGCGTTTTGTTCGGCGACATGACAAGCGTCGGCCGCTGGATCTCCTGGATCATCTGGGCGACGACCATCGTCTTGCCGGAGCCGGTCACCCCCATCAGGACCTGGTGCTTTTGGCCCTTATCGACCCCTTCGGCAAGCTTCTTGATCGCCTCCGGTTGGCCGCCCGCGGGCGAAAAGCCAGCCGTAAACGCGAAGTTGGGCATCCCTCAATTGTAAGTTCGCGGCGGCGGAAGTTTAAAGGGGTCTAGTCGAGCAGATGACCGGGGTTGACCGTGCGTTTGCGCTCGAGATAGGCGATCAGGGCAAACAGGAGGGTCAGGCCGAGCAGCAACCCGCCAACGGCGTCCGAGAGCCAGTGCCATCCGAGGTAGACGACGGCATAACCGACGAAGAAGATCACCAGCACCAGCACAGGGCTCAGCCGGGAGCTATCCCGCCCAAACAGCTCCCATCGCTCGGCCAGGTAGAGCACCAGGCCGTAGGCGATCGTCGCTCGGAGCACGTGGCCGCTGGGAAAAGCGTAGTGGCCACCCTTGTGAACCAGCGACGGCAGGAAGTCCGGGAACCGCTGAAACGCCTTGCCGGGAGCCGGGCTAACGATCAGCAGCTTCCCCACGATCTCCAGGACTGAGCCCGCGAGAATGAAGGCGACCGGCAACACCGCCAGCAGGCGCAGTCCGCGAAAAAGGGCGACGCCGAGCAGGGCGGCGACCACCAGCGTGAA
>Ga0209011_1000330_pt1 | contig 18792 bp, 14 predicted proteins | sample BlaSpr_A8_OM1_M3_FD_187986 | JGI IMG/M metagenome (GOLD analysis project Ga0209011, IMG submission 187986) | Forest soil microbial communities from Thunder Bay, Ontario, Canada - Black Spruce, Ontario site 2_A8_OM1_M3 (SPAdes) (version 2) | ecosystem: Environmental > Terrestrial > Soil > Boreal... | reverse complement strand
CCTCCTCATGGGATTCGCCATAATGGCACATGCCTCGTTCCTTCAATATTGTTTCCAATAGGTCGTAGTGATTTTCAGTGAGCAGATCCGACAGAGTTCTGCGGAAGTCCCATAAAAAACGGTCGCTCGATTCGGAGCTTTCAATGACCCGTCCGGTTAGAACGGGGAGCCAGGAAACTGGATCGTAGCCGCGGCGTTTAGCGAACTCCGCCACCAAATTATCAGTCCAGTTCTGCGTGCCAGCTTCCCAGCTGTCACTGATCAGGCAGCGCAGACCGCGCTTCCCCATCCGGTCTCCAACGGCGCTCTTGTAATTATCGAGATAGGTTTTCATGTAAGCTCTGACGTGGTCAGAATTCAGCTTGTCCACCTCGAGGCCGGTTCCCTCCGGGGAAGCCGGATGATTCGTTTTGCCCGTCAACGAATAACCCATTCGCAGCACGACCCACCGGCCCGGCGGGGCTGTCCAATGCAAAGTGCCATCCGGCGCCATTTTCGACGTCAGGTCGACGACGTCGCCTTTGCGAACCGCCTCGCCTGCCGCGACCGGAGACGTGGGGAAGCCATACAAATCGGGAAGCGTAGCGAAGGCAGCTTTTTCTTCGAATCGGTTTACTCGCGCACCGGTATGCAGGACCAGCTCTGTAATCTGGTACCCATCTGCTGTTTGGGGCGCAACAGATGGCGCGTTAGCCGAACTGGAGGTTAGCGGCGCAGGTGGTGTCCTAAAGCTCAGCCGGAAAAATCGAGCTGTAACCTCGGGAAACGATATCGTCTTCTCTGCTGCTCCATCATTGGGGACCGTAATAATTTTGCGGAAGGCTTTGCCGTCGTCGCTGGCGTCTAGTTCCGGCCCTGGCGGTCGCCCTCTGGAACCGCCTTTGCTGGGACCTAGCGCAACAGTCAAAGCGCGAATCGCTGGGGGGTTCGCAAATTCAAATTGAATCCACGCTTCCTGACCAACCGGCGCCACAGGTAAACGATTGGCTTTAGCGAAATCACCGTCAGTGAGGAGAGCAACGTCGATTACACCATTGCTGGAGGTCACCTTTGGCCGGAGCTCCGCGGTAAGCACTTCGCTTTTCGGCAGAGGATATGCGATGACTGCGCTGTCCGCATAATATTCTGGAAGCGGAGTAGGCTCCTGGCCGCTCATTGTTGCGCGGAAACCGGGAGCCGGAATGTTTTGAAAAGGTCCGCTGGTCGAGGGCGGTTTTAGCAATACACCATGGAACACTTGGCCGCCCTGGACGAGAGTCTCGCTCCAGACCAGCTTTTTCATCGCTTGCGCCGGCTTCACCCACGGTCCACCGGATTCGCTCCAACCTGGCGAGCCGGCAATCGCTTCTTCAAGGCCGAGCTGATCGGCGAGCGTCGTGGCGTAGAGGAATGCTTCCTTCCATTCGGGGGTCATGTAAATCAAACGCGTTTCCACGAGCTGCGGCGTGTTAAGCGCCGCGTCGAAGTTCTGAAAACCCCCAATACCCACACGGTGCATCCATTCCAAGTCCAGCTTGATACCCGCTTTGGTAATGTTGCCGTTCATCCAGTGCCACCAGACGCGCGGCTTAGCGGTTGCGGGCGGATTCTTGAATCCGCGTTCGAGCGCATCGCCAGCGCCAGAACCTTGGCCCAGGCAATAGCCTATGAAAACCAGCAACGTCACTCCAGCCGCGGTAAACCCGAATGCTTTATCGCGAATGCTCTTCACGTTGTACTCCTGCGCTCTACTTTAGGGGCGTTCCGAAGCTACTTACTCAAACTGCTTCCTGAAATCCGCAAGCAGCTGTTTTAAGCTCGCAAACTCCTTCTGAAGGCCTGCGACTTTATCCTCCAGCAGAGCCATTCGTTCCTCGTCGACTGGGTTAGTGTGAGCCGCAGTTGCAGCTCCCATGACTGGCTCGGGCTCGCGCGTCTCCACATCCCCCGATAGCAGATGCGCGTAGCGTGCTTCCTTCGTGCCAGGTTGTCTGGGGAGCACCTTGACCAGCGGGGGCTCGCGTTTCATCAGATGTTGCAGCGTAGATTGCACTTCGCTCAGGTCGTCAAACCGATGCATGCGCTCCGCACGGCTTCGCAGCTCCCCGGGTGTTTGCGGACCTCGAAGTAACAGCACGCAGAAGATAGCGTTCTCCCGGCGATCGAAGTTAAAAACTTCCTGGAGCTGATGTTCGTACTTGGATACGCGGCTATCCCCGCTTGCGCTGGATCTCGCCAATGCTTGGTCATCCAAGCTGTGTAATGCCTGCCTGACGGCTTCCTCCTCCAAATGCATCGACGGATCGCGATTGGATTTCTGGTTGCAGGCATTGATGAGCGCATTCAACGAAAGCGGATAGTAATCCGGAGTAGTGATCTCCTTTTCCATCAGCGAGCCCAGCACTCTGGCCTCAACGTCGTTTAGAAGGATGTTCACGGCTCGGAATCATACATTAAGGTCGGCGGGGCCCTCAAATGTGGTGGGCTGCTCGGTGCACAGGCATGTTGAGCTCGCTAGCTAAAATGATTGATAATCAAGGCTCCTGCACCAGGAGGTAGCAAATACCTGCATATGCAATCCGGGCACGATCGCGTGGAATACCCAGAAAGGGAGCATTCCCATGACTCGAATCCTTCGTATGGCCGTACCAATCATTGCCGCGACATCCCTGGCCCTCGGTCAAGCGAAGGCTCAAGTAGTGAAGACGGTTGTCCTACGGGGCTGGCTGCTCCCTCGGTGGCCGGCAAGGTCTCATGGAAGCGCAGCGGTATCCCGAAGATTTCGATGGGATCATCGCCGGAGCTCCCGCCAACTACCACATCCACCTGGCTGCCGCCGATATGGCCGCAGGTCTGGCCACGCTCAAAAGCAAAGAAAGTTTCCTCACTCCCCTGAAGTACGCTCTGTTGAACCAGGCCGTGCTCGCACAGTGCGACGCACGAGATGGAGTGAAAGATGGAGTGCTCACCGATCCGCGCACGTGCCGCTTCGATCCCTCGACGCTGTTATGCACCGGGAGCGATGCGGACAACTGCCTGACCGCACCACAGGTCGAAGCAGCGAAGAAGATCTATGCTCCAGCAAGAACCAAGACTGGCGAAGTGATCTTTCCAGGACTGGAACCCGGCACTGAATTGGCTTGGGGACCACTGACTGGTGGGCCAGCGCAGTTATCACTCATTCAAGGTGCCTTCATGGTAGCCCATGACGACCCGAACTGGGACTGGCACACGTTTGACTTGGACCGCGGTGCTGCGCTCGGGGACAAAAACCTAGGTTTTATCCACGCCATCAATCCCGACCTCCAAGCGTTCGAGGCTCGTGGCGGAAAACTCTTGTTCTACCACGGCTGGAATGACCAGCTCATTGCCCCCCAGAACACCATTGACTACTACTCTAGCGTGCTCTCTAAAATGGGTGCGAAGCAAGACAACTGGCTGCGGCTCTTCATGGCTCCTGGCATGCAGCACTGCCAAGGTGGACCGGGCCCAGATCAAATAAACTTTCTCGGGGCTCTGGAGCGCTGGCGTGAATCCGGCGTCGCACCCGATCAGATCATTGCGTCTCGCGTGACAAACAACAGAGTGGCGATGACCCGCCCGCTGTGTCCCTATCCGCAGGTCGCGCAGTATAAGGGCGTGGGGAGCACGAATGACGCTGCGGATTTCGTGTGAGGCTCCGTAGCTTTACTCAGCACCAGACCTGCACAAGTAGGTAGAGAGATCGGAAAGGATCAAATCATAAAGCGCAACCACAAGGTTGCTTGTTGTGGCGCGCTAAGGTAATGTGCAACTCGGAGGTTGCTTAAGATGAACAACCGTATTGAGAAGCGCCTTGAACTCAAGGCGCCAGTTTCGCGCGTCTGGCGCGCGCTGACCGATTACCGGGAGTTTGGCGAGTGGTTTCGCGTGAAGCTGGAGGGCCCGTTCGTACCGGGCCAGATCTCGCGTGGCTACGTTACTTATCCTGGCTACGAGCACGTCAAATGGGAGGCCGTCGTGCAGAACATAGAGCCCGAACGGCTCTTTTCCTTTACCTGGCATCCGTATGCCGTGGATCCCAAAATAGACTATTCAAAGGAGACCCCCACGCTCGTCGAATTTAGGCTGGAGAAGACCACGAGCGGCACATTGCTTCTGCTCACCGAGTCGGGCTTCGACAAAATCCCCAGCGACCGCCGCCTCGAAGCATTCCGCAAGAATGACGGTGGTTGGACAGAGCAAATGAAGAACATCGAGAAGCATGTCGCACAAACGTCGTAACAGCATTGCCGCCAGACGGCAGCGTCGTGCACCCGTATTTGCCGCGCTCGGCGACGAGACGCGGCTATCGCTGGTTGCGAAGCTCTGTGGTGGGCAGCCTCATTCGATCTCACAGCTGACGGAGGGTTCGAAGCTGACCCGGCAGGCGATCACCAAGCATCTTCGAGTGCTGGAGAGTGTAGGAATTGTGCGCAGCGTCCGCGCGGGTCGCGAGAGCCGGTTCGAGTTCGATCCGCAGCCGATTGAGGGAATTAAGGAATACCTCGATTTCGTTTCCGAGCAGTGGGATCAGGCGCTGTCCAGGCTAAAGTCGTTCGTCGAAAATTGAGTGCCCGGAGTGAGATAAACATCTTTGCCGTGAGCTCGGCATTGGTCTGAGCTGGCGAGCGTGTGAGAATAACGGTGGCATTGACTCGCCGGCATTTCTGTATTCTCATTAGGAAACAAAGTTTAGACGCGGAGGGGAATGTATGCGTGTGGAACGCCGATTGTTTCTCCGTTCGTCCGCCGCGCTCGTGGGAGCCGGTATTATGCTTGGCTCAGGCCATGGCCAACCCGAGCAGATCCATCCGCACCACGTCCATGCGGCATCGCGCATGACGGAGTGCGCCAACCGCTTTCTCGCCGCGCTCGACGCCCATCAGTGCGGCAAGGCGACGTTCCCTTTCGACAGCGACGAGCGCATGAACTGGCACTTCATCCCGAAGCAGCGCAAGGGCCTGCCGCTGCAGGAGATGACGCCCTACCAGAAGCACCTCGCCAGCGCGCTACTGGCGTCCGGGCTGAGCCAAACGGGATACATCAAGGCCGTGACGATCATGAGCCTGGAAGACGTGCTTAAGATCATAGAGAACGACAGCGGCGAGCACCGCAATCCGGAGAAATATTACGTCTCGGTGTTCGGTACTCCGTCCGACAGCGGAACGTGGGGCTACCGCGTCGAGGGCCACCATTTCAGCCAGAACTACACGGTAGTGAATGGCAACGTTATCGACGGCCCGAGCTTTTTCGGCGCCAATCCCGCGGAAGTCCGGCAAGGGCCGCGCAAGGGGCTGCGCACTCTGGCTGGGGAAGAGGATCTCGGCATCGAGCTGATCCATATGCTCGACGAACAACAGCAGAAGATGGCAATCGTGGATCCAACTGCCTACAAGGACATCCTCACCGCAGCCAGCAGGAAGGCCGCGCTCCAGGGCCAGCCGTCCGGACTCGCCGCTTCCAAGATGAACGCCAATCAGTTCGACGCGCTCAGGGCCCTTATGGAAGAATACGCGCGCAACGTGCCGGACGAGCTGGCCGAAGGCCGGGACGCGCAGATAAACAAAGCCGGCCGGAATATCCACTTTGCCTGGTCGGGCGGCATCGACCGCGGCGACCCGCATTACTATCGTGTTCAGACACCTTCGTTCCTGATTGAATTAGACGACACGCAGGACAACGCCAACCACATCCACTCCGTGTGGCGGGACCTCGCAGGGGACTTTGGCGAGGATCTGCTCCATCAGCACTACCAGGCAAGCCACCAGAAGAAATCTGCGACCTAAGGTTTGCCCAAGAGAAAGTCGGCAAATCCATCAAGGCGCTTCCGACGCTAGAACGGCTCGACATCGTGCACGCATGACAGAATCCGGGAACAATCGGGAACTACGCGTGGCATAAAAAGCTAGCGAGTTGCTCGATCCCAATTCACAAACCGGCCTCCGCTTGGGAGCACTTAGGGGCTGCGCCCGGCGACGCAGGGCTCAGGGAATTCGCCACGCCCAGATTGAGCCGAGGCGCTGAGCCGGGATCATGTTGTTCGGGAACGGCACCCCCGTGGCCGGATCGGTCAGAACCAGCCCTGGGTACATGCTGTAATTCCCGCCGCGTTCACTGGCGGTGGGGACATACGCAACGGCGGAAAAATCGCTGGTGAGCGGCACGAGCTCACAGACCATCGCGTTGGGCATGTTTGGCAGGGGAATCGACTGAAGCTGCCCGAACTTGCTCGCGGTGGTCTCTCCCATCACAAAGCGGTTACCCATCGAATCCGCGACAATATAATCGATGCTATCGAAGATAGGGACAAAGTTATCGGGCAAATGAATATTGGCCCGACAGCGCGCTGGCGGACCGGCGGTAGTCGCCGCGGAGGAAGGAGCTGAGCCAGCCGGGAAAGGCGAGGCGCCGACTTCGGTAAGCGCCCCGGTTGCGCCATCAATGGCGAACTCCGAAATGTTATTCGAGACCAGATTGGCCACGTAGGCGAATTGGCCGGTGCGCTCGACGGTTACCGCCCGAGGACGCTCTCCCGCCGGGAAAGGCGAGCCGGCAACCTCGGTGAGTGTCCCGGCAGCCCCGTCAAGGGTGTAGGCCGAGACGTCGTTGGAAAGGACATTCGCAACGTAGACGAAGTGGTCCGTGGGATCGATTTCTACTGAAAAAGGGTCGGTTCCCGACGCGAAGGGCGAGCCAGCAACCTCCGTCAACACACCTGTAGCACCATCAATCGCGAAGACCGAGACGTTGTTGGAGCTAGAATTCGCCACGAAGAGGAACTGTCCGGCGGGGTCAACTCTCACGGAGCCAGGAAACGTTCCCGCAGGGAAGGGCGAGCTGGGAGCCTCCGTCAGTGCCCCGGTGGCCCAGTCGATGGTGTACGCCGAAACGTTGTTGGATAGTTCATTTGCCACGTAGACGAATTGGCTCGTGGGATCCACGGTTATTGACTCCGGAGCCGATCCCGCAGGGAAGGGCGAGCCGGGAACGGGCGTCAGCGCCCCGGTGATGTCATTGATGGTGAACGCCGAAACTTTCCCGGCAGCGGCACCGCCATTCGCCACGTAGGCGAACCGGCCCCTGGGATCCACCGCCACTGAGACAGAAGCGGCTCCGGAGGGGAAGGGCGAGCCGGGACTTTCGGCCAGCGCTCCCGTAACCGCGTTGATTCGGTAGGCCGAAACGTTGCCGGAACCGGCATTCGCCACGTAGACGAATTGACCCGCCGGATGCACCTTCACTGAAAAGGGATTGGCGCCCGCCGGGAAGGGCGAGCCGGGAACCTCCGTCAACGCGCCGGTCGTCCCGTCGATGCTGTACGCCGAAACGTTGCCGGAACCGATGCCGCCGAGGCAACCGCTCCCGCAGTTGGTAGCATAGGCGAAGCCCCCAGTTTGGCTCCACAGGGCTGTCGCTGTTCCCGCTAAGGCCATCAATATGACGCAGCAAACCAGATTCGCAGACTTGCTGGGAAGTTTCATAAGCTCCTCTCGTGGTCGAGATTTCAACTCGCAGCTGCCATCGAGATCGATCGTGTCACTCGCGAGCTCCTGCATCGCAAGGGGCGGGAATCGTACGTCGCGCGACGCGCAGACGCACCAAGTGCTCACGAATGTGCTTCGGACCGGGACGCAATGCCAACTCGATCCGCTGGCGATTTTCGCTGACCTGCTCCGTCAGGCCACCGCCCGCGTGTCCGCCATCTCTTCCCAACGTGACGTCCACCGGGTGGTTGAGAGCGTACAATCCGATCAGGAATTCAACGGCGTCGGAGTCTCACCAGAGCTGACTAGTTGATCTCGAGCACTCGTCGGCCCATCAGTCCCGAGACGTCAATGGCCAGCGCCTCGTAGGAACCTTGAGGGGGAACGGGGAAGCGCTTGAAAAGCACCGTCAATCTGTATACCGGTTTCGGATCACCGCAGCTCGGTTCGAGAGCAAGGCAGGTCGGATCGAGAAAGATGCTCGAGCCATCGTCGAAGAACACCTCCGGTTGCTGTACGTCCGGGCTAATATTCTCGCGCTCGTTGAGTCTGACCCGGCGATCATCCACGACTGTGCCGCCGACGTCGCGCGTAATCAGTCTGACTTCATTGAGATCGAGGTCGTCCGGTGGCGTCTCGACCACAACTGCCACATCACCCGTGCCGTCGCCGGCTGGTGTCAGGGACAGGTCAGTAACCACCGGCGCGTCAATGCGAGTGCGCTGAAGGTATCCCAGCGCGTTCTTGGCAGGTCTATCAATTTGAAAGAAACTGCCGTCCCGCACTTCAAAGTGCAGGTGGAAGTAGGAGGCATTCCCCGTCTTCCCAACTTCGCCGATTTTGGCCCCAGCAAGGACCCTGGCTCCGGTCACCAATTCGTCTGCCTGACGCGAAAGGTGAAGGTAGAGCGTATAGAGCTCATTGCCATGGGCCAGCGCCACGATCCGGCCACCACGCGGAAAGATCGGCGTGCAACCTGGCGGCGCAGTGTCATTCGCGATCTCAATGCGGCACCCGGCATCGTCCGTTAAGCGGTGGACGGTTGCGGTCGACGCGGCAAATACCGGTGTTCCCTCCGGCGCAGGAAGGTCAATGCCCTCGTGGAACTCGTATACAGTAACCGGCCGCGGGCGCGGGCCGAACGGGGAGCTGATCACGTCGGGGACGGCCGATCCAGAAAGCGGCCACAGGAACGGCGGGGGTTCTGCCGGTTGGGCAGCAACCCGCCTGGCGGATACCAACGCGATGCCCGTTCCCGCCAACGCAACTACGGAGAGGATGGCTCTGAGAACCTTCGCTATGTTCATGTTTGAGACCTCGCACTATAAGGGAAGAGCTCCATTCACGCAACCGAAAGTGAACCTAAACTTTATTCCGCGGTCCGATCATCGAAGATCGGGGCGATCCAAGCGGATGTGCAGACGCGGATGCTCGCCCTAGCCTGTCGGTCATCTGGACCACTTTGGTCAGTGTCGAGGCCGCAAAGCTCGCCTCGGCGTTTCGCTGTGTTGAGTCTTCTTCGAACTCTTCAGGAGGGCGGTAGCCTAGCGCTGAATGTTAGCGGCACCGATTGTAATAGTGTTCGATGAATCCCTCGATCCTCTCGACTATGTGCTAAGTTCACGCTACCCGTTGGCGTAGATCTCCTGCCTTTTCAGTGTCTTCATAACTGCTGTGCGGAATCTACTCCGAAACCAGGCACTTCGGCCAACCGGGCCACCGTTTCTTGATGCGGTTTAAGCGCCCGTACGATCACGCCGTTGAGCCTTGCGATCTGCTCATCGATCAATTGCAGCCGCTCCCACCGCGAAATAATTTCGCGTTCTACGGCCGAGTGACCTCCGCTTCCGTTTCCTTCTTTTCGCCTGCCGGTTTTTTCTCGCGATCCGGCTTGCTGTCTTCTACACTGGCCAGCAAGGGCTTCCAGTCGAACCACCCCTCCTTCCCGCGAATCCATTTTTCGAACCAATGATATTCGGCGACCATTTTCACCATCTGGAAGCGGGGCTCAATCAATCCGTGGGGCATGCGTGGATAAACGATGTACTCAACAGGAATCCCAAGTTTTTTCAGAGCCATAAAAAGCTCATCGCTTTGGGGCTTGGGGACGCGCGGATCAGCTTCGCCCACGTGGATGAGAGTCGGGGTTTTTGCGTTTTGGATATAGCGGAGCGGTGATACGGCTACAAAGTGGTCCCAGTTCTCCCAGGGCTTGCCTTTAAAATAATATTCGCGCGGAGCCTGCATATCGGTTTCGGCGTACATGGAAATCCAGTCCACCGCACCGGCGCCGGTCGAGATAGCTTTGAAGCGGTTGGTATGAGTCAATGTCCAATCGGACCAATGGCCGCCGGCGCTCCACCCCATCATGCCGAGTTTGTCAGGATCAGCAATGCCGCGCTCCACGAGGTAGTCAACTCCGGAAATAATGTCATCGTAGCCCTGCTTGAAATAGTCGCCGGCAATCTGGGTGCGGAATTTTTCGCCATAAGCGTCGGAGCCGCGATAATTGGGGAGAAAAACCGCATAGCCACCCGCGGCAAACACGTGGACGTAGTTTCCCCAGTTGCTAGAAAAGCGGTTTTGATCCGCGCCGGCGGGACCGCCGTGAAGCTGAACAATGAGCGGGTAGCGCTTCCCCTTTTCGTACGCCAGAGGACGGACAAGTATGCCTTCGACCATCTGTCCGTCGGTACTTTTCCAGTGCAGAGCTTCATATTCGCCGAGGACCAGGGCTTCGACTTGGGGATTCGCGCGGGAGACGCGAATCCAGCGAGCGCGTTCACCAAGTGTCTGCGGGCGGGCGACGTAGTAATCCGCGGGATCGGTGGGCGAGGTAAATGACACCAAAAATAAATCGGTTTCTTCGTCCTGGCCCGTACCAACCACGACACCGCGCTCGTGAGTTACTTGGGTAAGCTTTTGCGAAGCGACATCCAGCGCGAACAAATGTGAATCGACGCCAAGGGCCTCGTAGAAATAGATCGTGCGGGAATCCTGACTCCAGTGAATGTTCCGAGCGCTATGATCCCAATTCGCGAGGAGCTTGCGGACCGGTCCATCGGCGGTTGAGGCAACATAAATTTTTTCATTGCGCAGATAATCAAATTCGTCGGGAGCGACGAAAGCCAACCATTTGCTGTCCGGAGAAAAACGGGGCATTCCTTCGGTGACTCGATTGTTGGTCAGACGGCGAATCGCACCGTTCACCAGGGCCAGCAAGTAGATCTCAGAATCTTCATCATCCATTTTATTGGCGTGGCGTGAAGTAGAAGCGGTGCGGAACGCGAGATACGCCCCATCGCGCGAAAATGTAAAACGATCGACGCTGTAGTCACCGCCGGATGTCCAGCGCTTCTCAGCCTTTTCGGGACGCTCACCGCGTTCGCTGACAGGCACGGACCAGAGGTGAACTGGGGAGCGCTCGGGGTCTATAATTTTCACGTCAAATTTCTTGTCGATGCGTTTCTGCTCGTCGGTGTCGAAGCGATCAGCAGCCGTAAAGAAAATTCGCGAGCTGTCTTCAGCCCACCCCCACTCTTTGACGGGGGTGGCGTGCTTGGTCAATGGCACGGGCGCAGCGTCGGAACCCACGGGCGCCAACCAGATCTGGCGTTCGTCCGCCTTGCCGGCGGAAAAAGCCAGCCATTTACCATCGCGGCTGAAGGAGAATGCATTGACACCGTCTTTAGCGTCGCTGATCTTTTGCGCTTCGCCGCCATCGATGCGCATGAGATAAACTTGGTCGGCGCCTTCGCGGTCGGAAAGAAAACCGATGGCGCGGCTGTCACGGGCCCATTCCGGCTGGGTTTCGTTCTTCTCCTTTGTGAAGGTGAGCTGGCGAGGTGAAGAGGAGCCGTCGGTAGCGGCTACGAAAATGTCGGTAAAATTTTTGCCGGCTTTCCATTGCGGAATCGAAACCGTGTAGACCACGTAATTTCCATCGGAAGAAATTTTACCGGCTCCGACACTGCGCATTTCGATGACGTCCATAAACGTCATCGGCCGCTTGTCAGCGGGCGTGGGTGGCGGGCATCCCAGATCAACCAGCACCAAGACGAACACGGTGGCCAGATGTCTCAGTCGGCTCTGGCTGCCATGGACCAAGATCTCGATCCTTCCTAGGTCACTCCTGCGGTTCGTCGCCATAGTTCCCCTTTCCCGGGCCGGAAGTGTAGTCAGAAGACTTCCGTTATGCAAGGTGACAAAAGGTCGGGCTACATTCGTCAGTTTCAACACCTGCTCCACGCCTCCTTGCGCAGCGGCTACCCGTAGTTCCCCGCCGACAACTACTTCGTCAGGGCGATTCGCAAGTCTTCAAGAAGCATTCACGCATGAAGTTGCAGATGCAGCGAGAGACGCTGGCCAAACTCAACCGCAACGCCAACGAAATGCCGGAGTTGGTGGCACAGGTCTGGCACAGTAACGGTTCGAAATGTAACAAATGATAGTTGCGAGAGCCGGACATCCTTTAGAATCAAGAGAGCGCCCGTAGCTCAGCTGGATAGAGCATCTGCCTTCGAAGCAGGGTGTCGGGGGTTCGAATCCCTCCGGGCGCGCCATCACCTTAAATCTCGTTCGATTTAAAGGAATTAGAAAAACTGCGCTTCACTCCGACCATCTACGAAAAAAGCAGATGGTCGGGTTCTCAGAGAACTCAAGGACATGTCGATTTACTCGAGCTTTTCGTACCGTAAGCGTCTTCGCAGACCGCGATTCAGCGGTCGCTTAGTTTTCGTCGATCAGACACCAACCCCTGAACACAGAAATTTCTGCTCACCGCATCGTAAATTCGATAGCCGCGGTTGCCAACTACAGTCCGTCCCGTTCGCGACGCGGGCGGTTAGTACGAAGGTCGGTAGAGCTGGATTTTGGCGTCGTCACGGCAAGTCGACCGGCGTCTGTCGGTTCCGGTCTGTGCACCGTGGGCCGGCCCGAGCTGCTGCGCTGAGCTGTATAGCGTACTGCGGTTTTGTGTGGCAGATACTGGCTGGCAAGCGGGCGGTGGTTTAACCCGGCAGCCTGAGCGCAATTTACTGGTTCCGTGTTGACCTGGAACGGCTCGCCAGGCGGTACTTGGAAGGTGACGTAAATAATGGTTTCGACATCACCAGGATTCTGGGCTTGATGAATGTGCGGGGCCCCTTCCGTCCCATTCTGTTCGGCAGCGACTTGGCCTTGCTGGTAGACCGCCATCGGGCAGCCGGGCTCGTCCTGCGTAAGCTGAAAGGTACCTTGCTTGACCACGATGAGCGCCGGACCCGGATGGTAATGCCAAGGGCCCACACAGTGCGGCGGCAGCGTAACTTTGACTAATACGACATCCAATGGCGCGGTGGGGAATGGCGGATTCTCCCACGAACCACGGGCTATATCTTCGCGGATAGCGCACTGAGCTTCAGCAGATACTGCTGCAATCAGCAGGAGAAATAAGAATGTGAATCCCAACCCAACAAACTTGCAAGTTCGCATGGTGCCTCCTCAAGTTAGCAGTTAGCGCCAGTTCAGACGGCGCCCGGAGACATTCGCTCAGTTAGACAGGTAGATCAATGGAATGCAGAAGACGAATAGATGGAATCTAACAGACGAGCTATTGAATAGAGAACACGGACTTTGCGGGGCACTTGGCCCGGTGGAGATTGTATTTGCGTCTTGGTTGCAAAGTTAGTATAGTCCGCCGCACCGGTTTTTCCCCTTGCAAGATACCAGCCACACCCGAAGAGTCCTCCGCTTTGGAGCTTTCGACGTCGACTTGTTCTCTGGCGAGTTGCAGAAGCACGGAATCAAGATCCGACTACAGGAACAACCTTTTCAGATTCTGGCAATGCTGCTCGACCGCCCTGGCGAAGTCGTTGCGCGGGAGGATCTGCGCAAGAAGCTCTGGCCGTCAGATACCTTTGTGGATTTCGATGTGGGCCTCAATAGCGCGATCGTGAGACTCCGCACCGCGCTGTGCGACTCGGCCGATAGCCCGCGCTTCGTCGAGACCCTACCGCGCCGCGGCTATCGCTTCATTGCCCCTGTACATAACGGCGGCCCCGCGGCTGCGCAAACTTCTGTCGTGTCAAATTCCACGTTGGCCGCGCGCCGACCCTTGTCAATACTCTGGATCTCGATTACCGCATTCGCGGTGACTGTAGGGCTGCTGCTCGGATTTAATGTGCTAGACGTCCGCAATCGGTTGCTCGGAAAACCCGTCGTGCCGGCAATACATTCGATCGCTGTCTTGCCACTCGAAAACCTCAGCGGCGATCCGGCGCAAGACTTCTTCGCCGACGGGATGACCGACGCGTTGATTACTGACTTGGCCCAGATCGCTACCCTACGTGTGATTTCACGAACTTCCGTGATGCTGTACAAGGGGACACGCAAGCCGCTCCCGCAGATCGCCGCAGACCTGAGAGTGGACGCGGTAGTGGAAGGCACGGTGACAAGATCGGAGAACCGCGTCCGCATCACGGCGCAGTTGATCGAAGCAGGTACCGATCGCCATCTGTGGGCTAGAACCTACGAGCGCGACCTCACTAATATTCTCGCACTGCAGGACGATGTGGCCCGAGGCATCGCCACGGAGATCGAGGCGAAGCTGACGCCGCAGGAGCAAGCCCGTCTAGCCAAAGCGCGACCGGTCAATCCTGCAGCCTACGAGGCCTACGTAAAGGGCCGCCTGGTCTGGAACAGACGGTCGGTGGAAGAAGCAACCAAGGCCCTGCAATACTTCCAGCAGGCTGTGGCTATCGATCCCAACTATGCGGCTGCGTATTCGGGGGTGTCGGATTCTTACGAGACCCTTGCGCTCTATGGCGGGCCGAAACCGGAGACCTGGCAAAAAGCCAAAGCAGCGGCGAGCAGGGCGCTGGAGCTGGACGACACGCTGGCGGAAGCCCACCGTTCCCTCGCCAAAGTTCAGCTCTGGTATGACTGGAACTTGGCCGCGAGCGAAAGAGAGAACCAGCGCGCCTTGGCGCTCAACCCCGGCGATGCAGAATCCTACCAGGTGTATGGCACCTTTTTATACGTCACGGGGAGGTCAGATGAAGCCATTGCTATGGACAAACGCGCGCAGGAACTCGATCCTCTCTCTCCGGTCATCGCAGTTAATGTGGCAATGGGGTATTTCTCTGCTCGCCAGTACGACCAGGCAATAAAAGCATGCCAGAAGGCGCTCGAATTGGACCCGGCCTTCATCCAGGCCCACCGTTGGATTGGCCTTGCCTATGAGGCGCAAGGAAAATTTCCTGAGACTATCGCCGAATTCAAACTGACTGTGGAACTCTCTCCGGGAAACAAGGCATACCTCGGGAACCTCGCTCGCGTCTACGCTCGAGCAGGCAAGAGAACTGACGCGAGGCGCATCCTTGCCCAATTGAAGGAGCAGTCCCGGACACACTACGTCGCCCCGACACAAATTGCATTGATTTACGCGGCCCTCGGTGAGAAAGACCAGGCATTCGCGTGGATGGAGAAGGGATATGCGGAGCACAACAATCACTTGCTTCTGCTCTCGTTTGCTCCTTGGTTCGATCCATTGCGGTCTGATCCTCGATTCCCTGAATTTCTGCGAAGGGTCGAGCTGGCGGTAAAACAGGCTGAGAATCCCGCCAACAAGGTTTCGAAATAGCGAACTCCTAGTTACATCCCGTTCATTGGCACCGGTTTCCGACAATCTTGGAGGGCAAGGCGCGATGGGCTCCTGCGTCACAAGAGCTGCTCTTCTTTGCTCACTGGCACTCGCTTGGTCCCTCACTGCCAACGGCCAATCTGGCAACGAAGGCTCAATCGAAGGCATCGTCATGGACGCGTCCGGTGCCGCTGTTTCCGGCGTCGCCTTGAAGGCCACTAATCTCAACACCTCCGCTACTCTCACAACCACCACCGATGAAAACGGACTGTTTCGCTTTCCTGTGCTTTCGATCGGCATCTATGAAGTAATCGCCGAGCGCGATGGCTTCGCTCGGTTGATACAGAAAAACCTCAGTGTTAGCGTCGGCAGCCGAATCAACCTAAGCTTCTTGCTGACTCTGGCTCGTAAATCAGAATCTATTATAGTCGCCAGTGAGACCCCGTTGATCGAGTCTACTCGCAGCCAGATGAGTTTCACTCTGGATAACCGCACGGTGACAAGCCTGCCCGTGAACGGCCGCAAGTTCATTGACTTGGCCCTGTTGACCCCCGGGGTTACGCGCGATAGCCGACTTGGTCTGAGCTTTGCGGGCCAGCGCATGATGAATTCAGTGCTGATGGACGGCGTGGATAACAACAACACTTTCTTTGGAGGAGGCTTGTCCCCAGTTAGTCCCTACCAGATCAGCCTCGAGGCAGTACAGGAATTTCAGGTGAACTCGAATGCCTATTCGGCTGAATTCGGTCGTGCGGGCAGCGGAGTCATCAATATGGTGACCAAGTCCGGGTCGAACGAACTTCACGGGATCGGATTCTGGTACTACCGCGACCGCTCCATGAATGCGAACGATTTAGTGAACAAAATCAACGGCACGCCCAAATCACCTTTCCATTTCAATCAGTTTGGCGGGTCAGTGGGAGGGCCCATCGTAGCGAACAAAGTGTTTTTTTTTCAAAACTACGACGGCCAGCGCAGCACATTACCGAATGAGGTCTTTCTCAACTTGCCGTCTGGTTTTCAGCTCTCGCCGGACTCGAGAGTAGCCGATTTTCAGCAGCGAGCGCTTACCTACCTGGGTTCTCGGACCGCTTCGTGGCTCAGGACGTTCAATCAGAACGTGTATTTAACGAAAATCAGTTGGATCGTGAGCTCAGCTCATCAGTTAAGCGCGCGGTGGAATCGGCAGCGGTTCACAGGTGGAGGGTCGGAGAGCAGTGGCCCACAGATCTCCTTCGAACACACAGGGCCAACCATTTCAAATACCGATGTTTTAGCGGTTTCTCTGACATCTGCACTGAACTCCTCACTCGTCAACGTGGCGCGCTTCAGCTATGTCCGCAGCGACGAGCCGGGGTTCGCCGGAAGCATAAACCCCGAAGCGAACGTCTTCGAGGGCGGCCAGCTGGTGCTGACCATTGGCCGACACACCGGGAGTCCCCGCGAAACCATAATCAGGCACGGCCAGTGGAGTGACATGTTTTCCTACCAGCACGGGCGTCATGCTTTGCGATTCGGCATCGATGCCCTGGCGGATTGGATCACTTTCTTCACCGCGATAAACTTCTCGGGCAGTTACCGCTTCTCTAGTCTAGAGAGCTTTGGCCGGAGCCTAGCTGGCGCACGGATGCCGCAGAGCGGCGAGCTCTTCCGCCAAAGCTTCTCCGGCGAAAGCAAGTCTGGGTCTACCACGCATCCGAACTTCACAGAGTTCTCCGGCTTCGTGCAGGATGGATGGCGCGTGCGGACAAGCCTGACTTTGAATCTCGGGATGCGATATGACCTGCAAACGATCGCGAAACCGCCGCTGAAAAACCCGTCGGCTGCCCTCGCACTGGCTGGGCTTGATACCAGCTTCCTCCGCACAGACAGAAACAACTTCGCTCCGCGGCTCGGCTTTGCCTGGGCGCCCCTTCGAAATCAACGTCTGGTTGTTCGTGGCGGGTACGGCATCTTTTACGCTCGAACACCTTCGATCATGACGGCGCGAGCGTTCTTCCAGAATGGAATCAGCGTTCAAACCCGCACTTTCTTCGGCGGAACCTCGAATTCGACTCTGATTCCAGCTTATCCGAATACGCTGTGTGGTGCACCGAACCCTTTGGGAACACCGCCAACATGTCCGGCACCTCGGACGGGGGGCAACGACACTCTTATGTTTTTCTCACCGGATTACGTGCAGCCTCACACTCATCAGGGCAGCTTCGGAATTGAATATGAATTTCAAAAGGACTTGGCCGCGTCGATCGGCTATTTGGCAGTTAGGGGCACGCATCTCCCACGGCTCCGCGACGTCAACTTGGGCATCCCTACAGTTTCGACAAATATAGGCATCGCCAATACGAGCGCGATGCTTACTTACCAGAGATTTGTCCTCCCCCACCCGATGGCAGGCTTCGATCGAATCTTGTTGTTCGAGAGCAGTGCGAGCTCCATCTATCATGGCCTGGCGGCAACACTCACAAAACGCTTCTCGCATCACGTTGAATTTTTGGGTTCGTATACGCTTGGCAAGGTGATTGACGACGCGCCCGAGTTCACTGCCGTCAATCCGGGGCTAGACGACTTTCGACTGCTCTCCGATGCAACAAACCCGCGAGCAGACCGCTCAGCGGGCATCAATGATCAGCGGCACCGGTTCACGTTGAGCGGTAACTGGCAACTCCACTATGGAAGTCACCTTCCCGGAGTGGCAAGCGCGATCCTTGGTGGATGGGAACTCAGCGGAATTCTAACAGCGCAGACGGGCCAGCCCTATTCGGGCTTTGTCAGCGCCGACTTGAATAACGATGGTAATAGCAGCAATGACAGGACTCCGGGATTGGGCCGAAATACCTTTTATCTCCCTTCCACTGTTTCCCTCGACCCCCGCGTGACCCGCAACGTGCAGCTCACCGAACGCGTCAAGCTCCAGCTCATCTGGGAGGCGTTCAACGTCTTTAACCGTGGCAACGTGACCGCCGTAGGCTCGACACAATACGCGCGCTCGGTATCGCCAGCCATCTGTGGCATTGTGGGCACGCCGTGCCTGGTTCCGCGGAATACAGGGTTGTCCGCCTTCGGCGTCCCGACTGCTACCTCAGGCCCCAGAATCATGCAACTGTCGGCCAAGTTTGTCTTCTAGCTGTGCCACGAGCAAAACGTGAGACTCGGTAGAGCTCACTGTTTTGCGTAACTGTACGACTGATGACGGTAGGCCCCTCGAACCGACTTGCAGGAGTGGGACTCAAACCACCTTCCCCTGCTGCGCTCTAAGGAGTGTGGTGGTGAACGGAGAAGGAAAAGGCCCGGAAGGGAAATTCGGGTCAGGTGACTTCCAGGAAACGCAGACATTTTTCGTACAGCTGCTGATGCATCGACTATCGAAGAACTGAAATCGGTGTTCGACCGAATCTCGAAGCGCAACGATGGTGTTCTTTGAGAACAAACAGAACGACGAGAGGGGTTCTACAAGGTTGCTGGGGAAGGAGACTCAAATGTCGTCCCCTTCCCCAGACCCTTCTCCAGCTAAAAGATGCAAAAACGCTGTTACGAAAGCGGAAGCTGGTTCCAAAAAAACTGTGCCACTCTAAGGGGTCACCCCAAAGTTTCAGTCCAACTTCGGTCCAGTTCAAGAGCGAGATAAGTGACGCGTTCCCTCGTAAGCGACACCAGAAGCGGCACTTAGAGTTTTGTACTGCGCACCTT
>Ga0209011_1000329_pt1 | contig 18808 bp, 23 predicted proteins | sample BlaSpr_A8_OM1_M3_FD_187986 | JGI IMG/M metagenome (GOLD analysis project Ga0209011, IMG submission 187986) | Forest soil microbial communities from Thunder Bay, Ontario, Canada - Black Spruce, Ontario site 2_A8_OM1_M3 (SPAdes) (version 2) | ecosystem: Environmental > Terrestrial > Soil > Boreal... | reverse complement strand
GAAAATGCCCTCGGCAGGACTCGAACCTGCGACGCCCGCCTTAGGACGGCGGCGCTCTGGTCCCCTGAGCTACGAGGGCATGCTCCCGGCGGCGCGCCAAAGAGAGGTTATCATTGACATTCGCTGATCGGGGCGTAGCTCAGCCAGGTTAGAGTGCACGGTTCGGGACCGTGAGGTCGGTGGTTCAAATCCACTCGCCCCGACTCCCAGCAGGATCCTGCTTCGCTTTGCTGTTCACACTTGCAGGAGCGACAGATATGACTAGCCGCGCCTTCTTCGCCATGCTGATCTTCGCGGGCATGATTGGGGCCGTGATGTGGTTCTTCGTCCTGCCCGCCCTGACCGTCTACCAACCGGCGATACCCTGATCGCGGGACGGTAGTTTCCAGGGACTGCCTTATAGGGCGATCGCGGGTTCGGCCGTCTCGAGCACGACAAGGTTGCCAAACGCTGCTCGGGCGTCCGCTGAGATCGTTGGCGTGATCTCCAAAACGCCGACCCGGACGGCATGCCGAGCCGCGTCGATGCCCCAACTCATAGGGCTTCATTCGTCCACTGTCTATTTAGACGAGTCGGCTGGCCAGTAGTCCTAGTTTTTCCGCCGAGGCGGTTACGAAATGGTAAGGAGAGCGATGCCGGCCACGATGGTGAGCGCCCCGGCGACCCGGAGCCAGGCGCCGCGCCGTTCGCCGAGCCGCCAGATTCCCCAAGCCGTGACCAGCACGATCGCTGACTCTCGTAGTGGCGCGATGATGGCCAGCGGCGCCACGCTCAACGCGAACAGGATCATGAAGTAGGCGGCGGTCATCAATGCTCCGACGGCCGCCGAGAGCTTGGGCTCATCGGTCGGTCGCGATCCGGGGACCTTGCGGACTCTCGTGTACACCACGAGGAAGATCGCGCCGAACAGCCAGAGAAGCCACCCGTAGATCCACGGCGATCCCAACCGGACACCGATCCGGTCCAGTGACGTGTATGCGGCGATCATCACTCCCGTAAGCAACGCTGGCCACAACGCCGAGCCCGCCGCCGCGGGTCGGCGCACGGCCCAGATTCCCCCTAGCAGGGCGACGACCCCAAAAGCGGCGCTAAGGTGGAGCCGTTCCCCGAGCAGCACCAGGCCGATCAGCACCGCGAGCACGGGCGCGGTGCCGCGGGCGATGGGATAGACGACCGAGAGCTCTCCGCGCTGATAGGCGGTGGAGAGCGCGATGAAATAGATCAGCTCCAGGATTGCCGAGGCGAGCGCGAGCAGCCAGCCTGCCAGGGGGAGCCCAGGGCGGCCGGTCAGGATCCAGGCGACGGCGACCGGTGGCAGCGAGAGGATCGTTCCCCAGGTCAGCGCCCTCGCCGCTAGCGAGAGTGGGTTCTCCGATGCCTTGAGCAGGGCATTCCAGGCGGCATGGAAGACGGCCGCCAACAGGACCAGCGGCAGGACGGCCAATGGCACGATACTCTTGATATCAGGTATGGCCCAGAAGACGGCGCGCAAACGGGCCCCCACCCAACCCTCCCCCAGAAGGGGAGGGGAATCCGCCAGGACGCCACGCGCAATCTGGCGGGGAACGATCTCGTTCGGGATGGTCAGCATCCCTGTCAACCTCTACACCGCCACCGAGTCGCATGACGTCCGGTTTCACCTCCTGCACAAGCGCGACGGCGTTCGGTTGAAGAATGTCCGCTGGTGCCCGAAGGACGAAAAAGCGGTCCACTGGGACGACGTCGTGCGCGGCTTCGAGTACGCCAAAGGGCGCTATGTGCCGATCAGTGATGAGGATCTCGAGCATCTCCCGGTAAGGACCATCCACACGGTTGACATTTCCGACTTCGTCAAGCTCGAGGAGGTCGACCCGATCTACTTCGACAAGGCCTACTACCTTGCGCCCGAGGAGACAGGGATCAAGGCCTTTGTCCTATTGCGCGAGGCCCTGGAGCAGACGGGACGCGCGGCGGTGGCCAAGGTGGCGATCCGCGACAAGGAGAACCTCTGCCTCGTGCGTCCGTATCAGGGTGTCCTGACGATGGAAACGATGCTGTATGCGAATGAGATCCGGTCGACGCAGGAGATCGCGGTCGATGGCGCCGAGCTGTCGCCGAAAGAACTGCAGATGGCGGTCTCGTTGATCGAGAACCTGAGCGACAGCTTCGATCCGCAGCGCTACCACGACGAGTACCAGGCGGCGCTGAAGCAGGTTATCGACGCCAAGGTCGCAGGCGCGCCGCTGCCGGCCGCGCCAACCGAGCAAGGCGAGAAGGTGCTCGACTTGATGGAGGCTCTGCGCGCGAGCGTCGAGGCAACCAGGAAGAGGTCGTCACGCCAGGCGAATGGCAAAGCGCCGGCGACCCGTACCCGGACGATCTCGTCGCGCCGCCCAAAGAGCGCCTGAGGCCCCCACCCTGCCCTCCCCCAGAGGGGGAGGGTGTTCCTAAGGCCAAAAGAGATGGCCGAGGAGCATGCCGATGACAACCGCCACGACGTAGCTGAATCGTGGATAGGCGCGCACCAGCGAACGGATGAGGTTGGTGAGGGGCGCCTGCCCTTTCCCCAGCGAAATCGTCTCATTGAGCATCAGGATGAAGACGACGCCGACGAAGACGGTGGCAAGCAGCGAGAGGATCGCACCCGGGCTAATGTCCAGCACGGCGACTCATCAGCTCGCGGAGCTTGCGCGGGGCCGGCGCGAGGAGTCCCGTGGCCGGCCCCCAGAGAAAATGACCGAGCACGATCCCGACCATGATTGCGACCACGAGGGCCAGGCCGGGAACGTCATGGACGGCTTCGCGGACGTAGTCCGTAATCGTCTTGTTGTCGGTGAAGAGGGCCCAGGTTTCGAAGGCCAACAGCAGGAAGATGGCGCCAACGACGGCAGTGACGAGGAAGGAGAAAAGGTTGCCCCGGTTGAGAATCAACCCTTCCAGTCGACGAGGAATTCCTTTTCTTTCTCCTCCACCTTGGCGCCGATCATCGGGTGGAGTTCGATGGCCGGTGAGTACTTGCTGGCCGGGACCGTCCGCCCCAGCGCCTCGGCCATCGCGCGCACGTAGTGGGGCCCTCCGCCACAGCAGATCCCGATGTAGTTGACGCCCAGCGCCTGCGCCTGGCGGGCGTAGTCGGCCATCTCGAACCGCGTGCAGAGAAAGGATTCGAGGGCGATCGGAAAGATGTTCGTTCCGTCGGCGCTTTTCAAGGATTCGAACGTGGGCATTTCCGCCCCGGTCTTGTAGGGAACCGGCTGCATTGCGATGTAGCCGCTAACTCGGCTGCGGAGCTGCTCGATGATCGGCAACATGGTCGCCGGCCCTCGGTCGCAGTTCATTCCGACGATGTCGGCCCCATGGTCGGCAAGGATCTTGCAGGCATCGACGTAGTCATAGCCATCCCAGGTCTGGTGGGGACGCGTGCTGGCCAGCGTGACCATCGCCGGCAGCTTCAGCTCTTTGATCACCTCTAGCGCGATCAGCGCCTCACCGAGGTAGTCGTTGGTCTCCGCGATGACGAAATCGATGCCCTCGTCCGTCGCCCACGACAGCTGCTCCTCGTACATCGAACGGACCACTCGGGACGAAGCCTCCTTGTTCTTCGGGTCGTAGGCCCAGGTGTTGCAGATATCGCCGGCGACCAGGGCGTCACCTTCCCGCGCAACCTCGTTGGCGATCCGAACCGCCTGCCGGTTCATCGCCTCGAGATCGTTCTCGCGGCCGACGTCCTTCAGCTTGCCACGGTGCGCGTAGTAGGTAAGGGCGACCATGACGTCGGCACCCGCCCGAAGAAATTCGCGGTGAAGCTCGCGCAGCGCGTCCGGAAAATCGAGAACGACTTCTGGGACATAAGGCCCGGCCTTGATATAGCCACGCCGCTCGAGCTCAAAGACATAGCCCTCCGCACCGAGCACCACCCCGGCCTTCAGCCGCTCGACGATGCCGCGTCCGCTTCTAGCCGGCACGGCTGACCTCGAAGCGCTGGGGCGTGAAGCGTGAAATATCCTCGACCGTCGCATTCTCGAAGAGAAGTTCCATCAGGGTCCGGCCGATCAGCGGGGCGAACTTGTAGCCGGTGCCGCGCCAGCCGGTCCCGACCGCTGCCCCGGGCAGGCCGGGGATCGCTCCCAGGATGAAGTTGTCATCTGCCACCAGATCATACGAGCACTGGTCCGCCCCCTGAACGTCGACGACGCGCGCGTCTCGCAACGCCGGCATGCACTCGTCGACAAAGGTCTGCACGCTGGTGATCGAGGTGACCTGGGTACGTACATCCGGCGGGTTGTAGTAGCCGATCTTGACTCCGGGCGTTTTTCCTTCGAGCATCGGGTGGCCGTAGATGCCCACGTCGAGGTAGGCGAACACAGGCAGTCGGTCTGGCGTGAACATCCCGCGCTTGTCGGGCGGCGGGATCAGGTACTTGGACTCGCTCGGCCGATCGGGCCGTAGCGGAAGCCGCAGATCGCACCCCTCGATCCGGGCGAGCAGATCGTTGGTGCCGAGCCCCGCGGTGATCACGAGACGCTGCGCGAGGCGCTCCCCCGCGGCGGTGTCGATCGCGATCATGCCCGGGCGGCGGCTGATTCGGTGGATCGCCGTGTTCTCCTCGATCGGCACGGCGGCATCGCGGAGGCGAGTCCGTAGCGCCTCGGTGATGGGTGGGACATGGAGAAAGCCCGCCTCAACGTCGAGCCGACCGAGGTCGGCTTCGAACTGCGGAAAGCGAGCCCGAAGTCCCTCGCGGGTGAACGCCTGGGTCTTGAGGTGGAGGCCCTGGAGGACCCGGAAGCTTTCTTCCGCGTAGGTTTCGGACAGGGCGGGCGTGACGCTGGCTTTGGCGATGTTGAGGCAGCCGCATTCGATCAGGAACGACTCCCCCGTCTGACGCTGGAAATCCAGCCACAACTTCCTGGATTCGAAGGCCAGCCGCGCGTAAACCGGATCGAGATAGTCGTTGCGGATCGATCGCGTCAGGCTGAAGGAGGCGGCCCGTGGATCGCCGATGCGCCACTGGTCCAGTACCAAGACGCTGGCCCCGCGGCGGCGCGCGAAGTCGGCGGTAAACAGGCCCATGACGCCCCCGCCGATGATGGCCAGGTCGTAGACGGTTTCGCCCAAGGTCCGGCTCAGCTGGCGAGCCGGTCGGAGTCCCGCGTGCAATAGCGGGGATAGTGGGCGCGGTATCCGAGCAGCCAACCAACTGGGGCCAACGCCGGGAGTCCGAGCCGCAGCCATACAGGTCGCCCGACGGTCTGGGTCTCCCGCCGGTAGGCCGCGGCGATCACCGCCCACTGCAGCAGGTTGCCGACGCCTCGCAGGTCGTGCCGGCCGTCGCGGGCCAGGCCGAACGTGGTTTCCGAGAACTCCTGCTTCAGCATGCCGGGCCGGAACTCGACCAGGAGGTGGGCCTCGACGTCTCCAGCGTTCCAGAGACAGTGGGCGGTTCGGGGTGGGATCGACAGCTGCTGGCCGGCCCCAAGCTCAAAGCGGGCGCCGTGGATGGAAAACGACGCGGTTCCGGAGAGAACGGTAAAGCGCGACTCCTGGATGGGGTGGACGTGGGGGTCGCCAACGCTGCCGCCCGGCGCGAGCCAGGACTCGTACTGGACCAGCTCGCCGTTGGTTTCGGGGACAGTCTTTAGAAAGCGGATCCGCTCGCCGTGGAGGGGGTTTTCAATGATCGGACCGACGATGGGCGGCGTCACCTCACGAATGTGTTTTGCGGAGTATGGCAGAAGCAACTTGTGATCGCAATAAATCTGGCGCCTATGTGCAATACTGCCGTCAACTCGTCCGTGAAGCCCCTCGTTTTCGCGAATTTTCTCGCACCCAACATGACCTCGGTCTACGCTGCCGTGGCGGCGCGCGTCGGCCAGGTGCTCGGCAGGCCGGCCGAGCTGATCGAGGGCCGCGACTTCGACCAGCTTCGGGATGGCTCGGTCGACCTGGCCTTCCTGTGCGGACTTCCCTACGTCCGCCTCTGCCAGGAACGTCCAGGTATGCTCCACCCGCTGGCAGCCCCGGTGCTGGACGAGCCGCGCTACCAGGACCGCCCGGTGTACTTCTCAGACGTCATCGTGCGGCGGGACAGCCTCGCCGGCTCCTTCGGCGATCTCCGCGGACGAAGCTGGGCCTACAACGACCCGGACTCTCTGTCCGGATGCTTATTGGTCCGCTATCACCTCCTGCAGATGGGCGAGACCGAGGCGTTCTTCAGCCGCATCACCTTCTCGGGCCGCCACCAGGAGTCGATCCAGCAGGTCGTCAAGGGCGAGGTGGACGCGTCCGCGATCGACTCCCAGGTCCTGGGCGTCGAGTGCATGCGCAACCCCAACCTCGCCCGCCAGCTCCGGGTGATCGCCGCCCTCGGCCCCTCCACGATCCCGCCGGTCATCGCGACGGAGAGGGTTTCACAAGAGATTCAGGCGCGGGCTTGCGACGCGATCTGTGCGCTGGGTGGCGATGGCGTGGGCCGCGATGCCCTGGCCAGCGGTCTGATCCGTCGCTTCACCCCGATCGATGATCGGGCCTACGACGACATCCGGCAGAAGATGGCATTCGTGGACAACCTCAACGGCGGGCGCCCTCCAGCTCGGCCGGCACTCGCTGGATAGCCGCAACGAAGGATTGCGGGGTGAGCACGCCTCGGAACTGATCCCCGTCCACCACCGCCACCCAGGTGGCCTGGTGGATCAGCATCTGCGAAAAGGCGTCAAACAGCGTCCGGTCGGCACCCACGATCGCATCGAATGGACGAGCCCGGTCGGCAACCCGGCCCTCGCCGTCGGCCTCCTCTTTGGTCAGCTCGCCAACGGGCTTGCCCTTGCCGTCGACGACGACGGCCCGATTCCACCGGCTATCGAGCAATCGGCGCGCGTCGGACAGTGAATCGTCGGCATGGACGACCGGCGGGCGCTCCAGGGCATTCAGGTCGATGGGCGTCACCGACAACCGCTTGAGTCCGCGGTCGGGTCCGAGGAGATCGATCACGAGGTCGGATGCCGGCTTTGCCAGGATGGCCGCCGGCGTGTCGTACTGCTCGAGCCGGCCGGCGTTCATGACCGCGATCCGATCGCCGAGCTTGATCGCCTCGTCGATGTCATGGGTCACGAAAATGACCGTCTTACGCACCTCCCGCTGAATCCGCAGGAACTCGTTCTGGAGACGCTCCCTCGCAATCCGGTCGATCGCTCCGAATGGTTCATCCATGAGCAACACCGGTGGGTCGGCCCCCAGCGCCCGGGCGACGCCGACGCGCTGCCGCTGCCCGCCCGAGAGCTGGTGCGGATATCGCCGGGCGAATTGTTTGGGGTCCAGGCCCACCAGCTCGAGCAGCTCGGTGACCCGCTGCTGGATCCTCTTCTTGTCCCAGCCGAGCAGCCGGGGCACGGTCGCGACGTTGTCGGCGATGTTCATGTGCGGGAACAGGCCGACGTTCTGGATGACGTAGCCCATCCGCAGCCGCAGGGCGACCGGGTCGATGTGGGTGACGTCCTGGTCGTCGTGAAAGATGCGCCCCCCGGTGGGCTCGATTAGCCGGTTGATCATCTTGAGAGTGGTCGTTTTGCCGCACCCTGACGGCCCGACCAGCATGGTCAGTTGGCCGGTGTGGAACTCGATCGTCAGCTCCCGTACCGCCACCTGGCCGCCTGGATAGCGCTTGGTGACCCCTTCTAGTCGAATCATTAGAAACTTCTACTCTAAATTGATTGGCCGGAACGGCCCTGCTAGCATCGGGCAATGCTCGCCACCGGGGTCGTGGGAGCCGTCGACCCATGGATCCGGTGGTCCTGGATATCGGGGCACCTGGATGTCATCATCGCCGCGCTCCTCCAGCATATTCAGCTCACCCTGATCGCCATTGTGGTCGGCCTCGTGATCGCCGTTCCCCTCGGGCTCGTCGCCTGGCGCAGCCGCGTCTTCCGAGGGCCGATCTTTTCCCTCACCGGCATCCTCTATACGATCCCATCACTCGCGCTTTTCTCGGCGCTGGTGCCGTTCACCGGGTTCACCATTCTCACCGCGGAAATCGGGTTGGTGAGTTACACCCTGCTCATCCTGATACGCAACATCGTCGTGGGGCTCAACTCCGTGCCGGATGAGGTTCGTGAGGCGGCCCGCGGTATGGGCTACCGCCCGCTGGCCGAACTGGTTCGGGTCGATCTGCCCCTGGCGATCCCAGCCATTGTCGCGGGCGTGCGCATCGCCACCGTTACCACGATTGGACTCGTTACCGTCACCGCCTTGATCGGCGAGGGCGGCCTGGGGAGCCTGATCTACGACGGACTGCTCCGCGATTTCAAGACGCCGCTCGTCGTGGGCACCGTCCTCTCAGTGGTTCTCGCCTTCGTGGCGGACCTGAGCCTGGCCGGCGCGCAGCGCCTGATCACGCCGTGGTCGCGCGGGAGGGCAACGGCATGAACTTCGCCAACCAGGTTCTCCAGTGGTTCCTCAACGGCGCGCACTGGCAGGGTGACGGCGGTATCCCACATCGCACTTTCGAGCACCTCGCCATGTCGGGGGCATCAGTACTGGTCGCGGCGCTGATCGCCCTCCCGATTGGGATCGCCATCGGGCATTTCGGCCGTGGCGGGATCCTGGCCATCAACATCTCGAATATCGGGCGGGCGGTTCCATCGTTCGCGGTTCTCGTGATCGCGGTCGAGCTCTTCGGCATTGGCGCGCTGCCCGCGTTCATCGCGCTCGTCGCACTGGCCATCCCGCCGATGGTCACCAACAGCTACATCGGGATGCGTGAGGTTGACGCCGACGTTCGCGAAGCCGCTCGAGGCATGGGGATGCGCGATCGTGCCGTCCTGTGGCGGGTCGAGCTACCGATCGCCCTCCCGCTGATCATGGCCGGGATCCGTACCTCGGCGGTGAATGTTGTCGCGACGGCGACGCTTGCGGCGCTGGTCGCGTGGGGTGGTCTGGGGCGGTTCATCGTGGACGGCTTCGGTCTCCAGGACTACCCGATGATGTTTGCGGGCGCGATCATGGTTGCCATCCTTTCGTTGATCGTCGAATTCTCGCTCGCCGGCGCACAGCGTCTGGCCACGCCGGCCGGGCTCCGTCCGTCGAAAACAGTCCAGAAGGAGGAACCGTTAGGGACAGCACGCGACATAGCGATGGTGGCGGCGTAATTTCGGTCATTTTCTTGGAGGTGGAGCAATGTATCTGAAACGAATCTTCGTCCTGGGCGCCAGCATGGTCGCCCTGGCCCTGGTTACGACCTCGTGCGGCTCAACGGGTGGGCCTTCCAGTTCCCCGACTCCGAAGGGCACCATTACAGTCGCGTCCTTCAACTTCTCGGAGAGCATCATCCTGGCGCATATCTACGGTGGCGCTCTGAAGAACAAGGGTTACACAATCAACTACCGCGATAAGCTCGGCAACCGCGAGATCGTGGAGCCAGCCCTGGAGAATGGCCAGATCGACCTGTACGCCGGCTACGCAGCAACCGACCTGACCTTCGTCGAGAAGAAGCAGAGTGTCACCCTGGATGCAGGGACCGACGCGCAAGCGAACGTCCAGAAACTGAACTCGCTACTCAGTTCGAAGGGCGTCAAGGCGCTCAATCCCTCGCCGGCGGTTGATCAGAACGCGTTCGCCGTCACGAAGGCCGAGGCCGACCAGAATCACCTGGTGAAGCTGTCCGATGTGTCCGCTGTCGCCAGTGGATGGACCCTTGGCGGGCCGCCCGAGTGCCCGCAGCGGCCGTTCTGCCAGCAGGGCCTCGAATCGACCTACGGGCTGCATTTCAAGGCGTTCAAGGCGCTGGACGCCGGTGGGCCCCTCACCTACGCCGCCTTCAAGAGCGGCGCCATCAACATCGGCCTCGTCTTCTCCAGCGATGGCGCCATCGCAGCCAACAACCTCGTCGTGCTCGAGGACGACAAGCATTTGCAGCAGGCCGACAACATCGTTCCGTTGATCCGGACGGCGGTGGCGAACAGCGAGGTGACCGCGCTGCTGAACAGCATCGATGCCAAGCTGAATACCCCCGATCTGACCGCGATGAACAAGAGCGCAGACGTCGACAAGCTGGATCCGGCCGACCTTGCCGCGACCTGGCTCAAGAACCACGGCTTCTAGCCAAGCAATCGACTTGCCCTCACTCCTACCCTCCCCCTCTGGGGGAGGGTCAGGGTGCGGGCTGACAGGCTCGTCTTGACGACCTACCACTTCGTGACCGAGTGGCGCTTCAAGGCGCCCCTCCAGAAGGTGTGGTCGGTCGTGCTCGATGTCGAGCGCTATCCCGGATGGTGGAAGAATTTTCGGCGCGTCCAAATCACACGCGGCGACGGGAAATCCGTCGGCTCGGTGATCGCGTGTGAAGTGCGCGGCTCGCTGCCCTACAGCCTCAACTACGCGCTCGAGGTGCGGGAGGCGCAGGAGCATCGCCACATCCTGCTGGACTCGACCGGTGACCTGATCGGAACCGGGCGCTGGGAATTCTCCGAGGCGGATGCAGGCGTGGTGAGGGCCGTCTACTTCTGGGATGTGGCGACGACCAACCCGATCCTCAACCTGATCGCGCCGCTGGCGAAGGGTGCGCTCGCGCGCAATCACGAGCAGGTGATGGCAAACGGCTATACGGCCCTGCGGCCGCACGTCGAGAGCTAGGCCGAGCTCTTTTTGGTTTTCCGGCGAGCGGCCTCGAAGGCGTCGAGTCGCTCCCGGACGGTCTTCTCGTAACCACGATCGGAGGGGTGATAGTAGGTTCGATCCTTGATGGCATCGGGCAGGTGCTGCTGTTCGACTTGCGCCTCCTCGTAATCGTGCGCGTAGCGGTAGCCCTTGCCATATCCGATCTTTCGCATCAGCGGCGTCGGCGCATTACGCAGGTGCAGCGGAACCGGGTCGGCACGGGTGCGCTCGACGTCCTCCTGGACCGACGTGTAGGCCGCGTACAGGGCGTTGCTCTTGGGCGCGGTCGCAAGGTAGACGACGGCCTGCGCCAGCGCCAGGTTGGCTTCCGGCATGCCGATGAAGTGTGCCGCCTGCTGGGCCGCCACCGCCTGGGTGAGCGCCTGTGGGTCGGCGAGACCGATGTCCTCTGACGCAAACCGGATTAGACGGCGCACCACGTAGAGCGGGTCCTCACCCGCCTCGAGCATCCGCCCCAACCAGTAGAGGGAGGCATCGGGGTCGCTGTCCCGCAGGCTCTTGTGGAGCGCCGAAATGATGTTGTAGTGCTCCTCCCCGGCCCGGTCGTAGAGCAAGTTCTTGCGCTGGACCGCCTCCTCGACGAGTGCAGCCGTCACCAGCCGCCGGCCTTGGCGCGGACGGGCCAGTGCCGCGGCGGCCTCCAGCCCGTTGAGCGCCACGCGGGCGTCGCCGTTTGCCACCCGGATCAGGGCCGCGCGAGCATCCCCCTCCAGGTCGACGTGCCGGTTGCCGAGCCCGCGCTCCGGGTCAGAAACCGCACGATCGACGATCGCCCCCACCTGGAGGTCGTCGAGCGCGGCGAGCACGAACACGCGGGTGCGCGAGAGCAGCGCCGCGTTGACCTCGAAGGAGGGATTCTCGGTGGTGGCGCCGATCAGCGTGATGACGCCCTCCTCGACATACGGCAGCACGGCGTCCTGCTGGCCCTTGTTGAAGCGGTGGATCTCATCGATGAAGAGGATGGTCCGCTGACCTGATTGTGCCTGCCGCAAGCGGGCCTCTTCGATGTTGCGCCGCAGGTCGGCGACGCCGGCGCTGACCGCGCTCAGCGGAACGAAATGGGACGACGTCACCCGGGCGATGAGCCGGGCAAGCGTCGTCTTTCCGCTGCCGGGCGGTCCCCAGAGGATCATCGAGCCTACCCGGTCCTCCTCGATGGCGCGCCGCAGCTCGTGTTCGGGACCAACCAGGTGCTCCTGTCCGACGAACTCGTCGAGCGTCCGCGGCCGCATGCGTGCCGCCAGCGGCTGATCCTTCGGCGCCGAGTCTTTGGGAGCCGGGAACAACGTTTCCTGCGCCATCAGCTGACTATAGAAGCTGGCTCTAAGATCTTCCGATGGACACGTTGAATATCGCGATCGCGAAGACCACCCTGCCGGTGGAGGATCTGGCGCGCGCGCGGGCCTTCTATGCGGAGAAGCTGGGACTGCGGCCCAGCCGCGAGGAGGAGGGCGCGCTGTTTTATGAGGGCACCGGCGGCAGCGGGTTTCTTCTCTTCCCCAGTGAGGCTCGCCCCTCTGGACATACCCAGATGGCCTGGTTCGTAAAGGACATTGTCGCCAGCGTCGCCAAGCTCAAGAGTCGCGGCGTCCGCTTCGAAGAATATGACTTCCCCGGCCTCAAGACCAACCATGGCATCGCCGATCTCGGCTACGAAAAGGCCGCCTGGTTCCGCGACAGCGAGGGCAACCTGCTGGCGCTCGGCCAGCTCGTCTAGGGTGACGGGTTGCGCTCGGAGGGTAGCCGGACCTTCTCGAAGAGCAGCAAGAAAATCGCGCCGGCCAGCAGGTAAAAGAAGGCGCTGACCGAAAACGCCAGCTGGTAGCCGCCGCGCACTTGCAGGTAGCCGCTGACCAGCGGTCCGATCCCGCCCAAGCCGATTCCGGTGACGACGACCTGTGCGGTTGCGAGCCGGGCGCGCTCGCGGGGTTCGACATACTCCATCCCGAAGACCTGGCCCAGTGGTCCTTGCAGGTTGAGTGCAAGCTGTCGCAGGGTCATGATGACGACCGCGATCGGCAGCACCATGATGAACGCGAGCGCCAGGACGAGGGGCGCACCGATCACCTGGGAGAGGCCGACGGTGCGGGTGATGCCGAAGCGCCGGCCCACCGTTGGCGCCGCCAGGGTGACGATCGCGGTCAGGGCCGCGCCGATGGCAAAGATGACGCCGATCGGGCCCGGCGTCAGGCCAAATCGCTGCGCCAGGTAGAGCTGGGTGAAATTGAGGTACATCCCGGCCGCGATGCCAAGCACAAGGCTGGGCAGCAGGATACGGCCGAAGCGTGCCAGGTCGATCTTGAGCAGCTCGCGCACCGGGAAGGCGGTGGCCGGCTTCGCCCCGGCGACCCGTGCCAGGCGCACAAGAAAGGGAAGGCTGAGGGCCGTCAGGACCGTCATCGCCACGAACGACGACCGGATGGCCGGGGCCGAAGCGCTGGAGGTGTGCAGCATGCGTGCCGCCGCCTCTGGAATGATGCCGCCGAGAACATCGCCCACGAGCGCCGCGGCCCAGGAAATCGACTGGTTGAGCGCGAAGAGCGCGACGCGCTCGTTCTCGCCGCTCACCTGGGCGAGAAGCGGACTGCCGAGCACCTGTAAGACGATGATCGCCAGCGCGAAGGTCCCGGCGGCCAGCACGGCGATCAGGCGAGATCCCACCAACGTGAGGACGAGCGAGGCCAGCACCGCGACGATTCCACCCCCGAGGAGAAAAATGCGATAGCCGATCCGGTCGGCCATGGCGGCGAAGGGGATCCCAACCAGGAGGAGCGCGACCGCAGGAAGCGAGTTGAAGAGGCCAATCACGTCGTTCGAAAAGCCCAGCGCGCTCATATAGAGGTTGAACACCAGGTTGAAGATCGCCCAGCCGATTCCGAGAAGCAGGGCGTAGGCAAGGAACTGCCGGGCGGCCGGACTGAAAGTGGCGAAGCGAGCGAGCGCCCGGCGGATGGGACCCGTTAGCGTTTGGGCGCCGCTTCGGCCGACTGAATCGCCAGGTACACCTGGCGGCCGATGGCGGCCTGGACGGCCAACGGGTCGTTGCGGCGATAGTCGAGCCAGTAGCGGACTTCGAGTGTCAGGCCCCCGTCGATGCTGGGCTGCAGCCCGACGTGCGGCGGCGGATCCTTGGTGATCTCGGGACGACTCTGGAGCTCTTCCTTGATTTTTTCCGCGAGCCCGTCCACGGGGACGCCGCTCGGAATCTTGGCGGTGAGCGTAAAGAGGCGCGTCGGATACCGCGTGCGGTTGATGATGGTGCCCGTATACACCAGCGAGTTCGGTGCGATCACCTGCTCGCCCTCACTCGTTCGCAACGTCGTGGCTCGCATCTGGATGTTCTCGACGATGCCAGTGTGGTTGTCGACCGTGATTTCATCGCCCAGCCGGAATGGGCGCTCCAGCAACATGAAGATGCCGGCGATGAAATTCTTCAGGATGTCCTGGAATGCCAGGCTGAAGGCGAGCGCCAGAAAGCCGAAGCCTCCAAACACGAGCGCAGGGCTGCCGAACCAGCGGGTGAAGAAGGCGATGATGCCGAGCAGCACGACCGCCAGGTACACGATCCTGGAGATGAGCAAGGCAACCTGTTGGTCGATGTGCGGCCGCTTGAGCTGGCCCCGCAGCGTCCCTCGAACAACGCTCGCGATCACGAAGCTGACCAGGAGTAGGAGGATGCCCTCGACGAATTTGGCCCAATCGTCGTTCCAGTGCGAGGTTATCCAATCCCACATGGCGCCCATTCTAGGGGCGTCAGTGCGTCAGCTCTCGGTCGGGGCTTCCTCGCCGGCGCCTTCCGCGGGCGCCTCTGTCTCACCGACGGTCGGCACCTCGGCGGCGGCGGGAGCGGGCGCGACTTCCTCGACCTCTTCGCGATGCGCCGCGACCTTGACGATCAGGTCTTCAGGCTCATCGAGGAACTCGCATCCCGGCGGAACCGTCAAGTCCTTGACCCGGATCTCGTCGTCGATCTCCTTCAAGCCGGAAACATCGACAGTGATGACGGGTGGCAGGTCGGTGGGCAAGCATTCCACCTTGAGCGCGTGCAGCCCACGCTGCAGGTCTGCCTCACCCTTGGCGACGAGCTCGACCTCGCCTTCGATCTCGATTGGTACCTCCGACTCGATCTTCTCGGTAAGGTTGACCTGATAGAAATCCACGTGGAGGAGATCGCCATCGCGGGGGCTGCGTTGCACCTCGCGGATCAGCGCCTTGCGAACCGGTTCGTCGCCAAGCTGGAGATCGACGAGCTGGTTGCGGCCGACCTTCTGATACGCCTTCACGAACTCGCGTCCGTCCACCAACACCGTCACGGCATCGACGTTATGGCCGTACACGACGGCGGGGAGGCGTCCCTGGCGGCGCAGCTCCTGGAGGTGGCGGCCACGATCGGCGCGGGGCTCGAGTTTGAGTGTGACGGGAGTGGCGGTCGCCAGTTACAATCCTCCTTCGGCTCGAATTGAGCGGCGCCCATCTTAACACAGTGTTTGGCGCCCGCTGAAGGGGCCTTCACCGGAACTTTTGCGCCGTTTGGCCGTTACTGAGGGTGCAAGATGGACCTACAATCGGGTGACAACGGTGCTAGTAGCAACTCTTAGATTCCTGCGCCAGAATGCGCTCCGAATCGGGGTCGTCCTGGGGACCTTTGCCTTAGTGGCCGCCCTGATCTTCGTCCAGCAGGTGCGCGAGGCTTTTGCCGAGCAGGATTTCCACGCCGCGCGGGCCCAGGTGCTCGCGGCTCAGAGCCACGCCCGTGAGGTCGGACTCGATGCCGCCGAATATTCCGATCTGCAGCGCCAGGAGCTGACGACCGCCAGCGCCGCCCCGCCCCCTGCGTCGGCTCCCTTCAACCAGGACCGGATTGCCTTCTTCACCCGGGCGGCCTCGCAGGAAGCCCAGATCAAGGATCAGCTCGAGAATCGGGTGCAGAAGTTGGTCTCGGAAACCCGTGATGCCGCCCAGGCGTCGGTCACCCAGTTGTCCGGCGCGATGCAAAACGCGAAGCAGATCGGTGTCGACGAGCAACTCCTGGTCGAATTCGACGGCCTGCCGTCGAAGGCCCAGATCGAGGTCGACGTCGCCACTACGGTCCACGCGTACCGGGCGGTCAGCGCCGAGCTGAAAGCACCGGTCTCAAAGCTCGCCTTGATCATCGCGGACCAGCAAGCGACCAACAAGCTCATCGCCCAGTACGTCGACCAAGCCGCGGCGGCGGATCATGGCGATCCCGCTGTGGCCCGAACCGGCGCCAACGCCGCGCTGGCGCAGGTTCAAGCGGATATCCAAACGGCCAGGATCTTCTCGATGGACGTCTCCGTTGTCGACCTCCATGTGCAGAAGCTGGCGGCGAAGCTGACCACGGTCACCACCACTGCCGACCTGGAGCAGGTCAACGGCGGGCTACAGGTGCAGGACAAGGTGCTGCAGGACGCCATGACCCGAACGCTCCCGGAAAAGGCGATCACGATCTCGCTCAGCGAGCAGGTGATTCGGGCCTACGAGCACGGACAGCAGGTCTTCTGGAGCTACACCACGACCGGGCGGCCCGGTCTGGAGACCGATCCGGGTAGCTTCAAGGTGTACTGGAAGGTCTCACCCTGGACGATGCATTCGCCCTGGCCGAAGGGCTCACCCTACTGGTACCCCGACAGCAAGGTCCAGATGGTGATGTGGTTCAACGGCGGCGATGGGATCCACGACGCCTCCTGGCGCTCGCGCTACGGTCCAGGCACCAACGGCCCGCACTACGACCCGACCGGCGAAGACACGGGCACCCACGGATGCGTCAACGTTCCCTACAAAAACATGGTCTGGCTGTGGAACTGGACGCCGACCGGCACGCCGGTCATCGTCTACTAGCCGCCCGCCCCCGCGCACTACGCGGTTTAGCGTAGCTCGCCGGTCCGAAGGACGCAGAGCCCTTTGAGGATCGCGCGCGTTACAGAAGGTGGAGCCTTTATGGCCATAGCCCACCCAACCATGCAACAGGTCGCGCCGCACACCTGGACCTTCCAGGCCCCGGAGGTACCGGTCGCCCCGATGAAGGCGAACTGCCGCGCCTGCCGCCAGGCGGTCGGCATCCTCCGCCCCTCGGCCATGGATCTGAAAACCGGAAACTACGTGGTCCGGGGCGAATGCGACCAGTGCGGTTCAGAAGTCCTGCTCATCATCAGTTAGAACGCCTCAAACGCGCCGATCGTCAGCCGACCGGTTCGAAGCCCTCCCCGGTCCAGTAGCCGAGCATCTGCTCGGTTTCGTGATACAGCCAGATCAGGTGGCGCTCACGCGCGGCCTCGGCAAGAAATAGCGCCTTGCGCTCCATCGCCTCCAACGGAAAGAGGTCGAGCGCGCTAACCCAGTTGGCCTTCAGGAAGGCGCGCATGAAGAGGAAGTCACCGGTGAAGACAACGGTCTGCTCCTGGTCGTGAACGTAGACGGCCTGATGGCCGGCGGTATGGCCACCAGTGACCCGCACCCGGACGCCGGGCGCGACTTCCTGGTCGCCGTCGACGACCTGGAGGCGGCCTTCCTCCTCGAGGAGGCGGAGGTTCTCAGCTTTATAGGACGCTTTGCTGCGCGGATCCGGATGGCGCCATGCCTCGAGCTCCCGGGCCTGGACGACGTGGCGGGCCCGCGGGAAGAGGGGCGTCAACTCGCCATCCCGCCCCGGCGCGATGAGTGCCCCGACGTGGTCGAAGTGCAGATGGCTGAGCACGACGAGGTCGATATCCTGCGGCGTCAGGCCGGCCGAGGCCAGCGCGTCCGGAAGACCGGGGTCGCGCTCGTATGCATAGATGTCGCGCTCCTTCTCGCTGAGCTTCGGTCCGATGCCCGCTTCGATCAGGATGTTGGCGTCCGGCGTCCGCACCAGCAAGCAGTTGGTGGCCATCAGGATGCGGTTGCGTGCATCTGGCGTTTTCAACTTTTCCCACATGACTTTCGGAACCACGCCGAAGACGGAGCCGCCGTCCATGCGCCAGTGCCCATCGCTCAGACAGTGGAGCTCGAACCGCCCCAGCTTGCGTGGAGCGGCCGCGATCACGCCGCCTTAAAGCCGTGGTTGACGAAGTCGATGATCGACTGGAGAGATGTCCCGGGACCGAAGATCTCGACCACGCCCATCTTCTTTAGCTCTCTCGCGTCGTCTTGCGGAATGATGCCACCGCCGAAGACCACGATGTCGGTGGCGTTGCGCTCCTTGAGCAGCTCCAGGATGCGCGGAATAAGCGTCATGTGCGCGCCGCTGTGGAGGCTGACGCCGATGGCGTCGACGTCTTCCTGGATGGCGGCCTCGACCACCATCTCCGGGGTCTGCCGCAGCCCGGCGTAAATCACCTCGACCCCGGCATCGCGCAGCGCGCGCGACACGACTTTCACCCCGCGGTCGTGGCCGTCGAGACCAACCTTGGCGGTGAGGACCCTGGCCGTCATGACCGCATCACGTAGAGGAGCACGATAACGACCACGGCCAGCAGCGCGAGGGCTCGACCGATCAGGGAGAAGCGCAGGCGCATCATCTAGAAGAGAATCGGCTCCCGGTAGACGCCGAAGACCTCCTTGAGCGCGGCCATGATCTCCCCCTCGGTGGCGTAGGCCTTGACGCAGTTGAGCAAGTGCGGCATCAGGTTCTCCGTCCCACGGGCCGCCGTCTGCAGCTCCTCCAGCCGGCTGGCGACGCTCGTATTGTCGCGCCGAGCCCGGAGCGCCTTGAGGCGGCGCACCTGGCCTTGCTCGGTCTCCGGCCCGATGCGCAACGTTGGCACCTCGCCACCTTCGCCGTCCTTGTACGCGTTCACGCCGACAATGATCCGCTCGTTCGCCTCCAGCTTGCGTTCGAACTCGAAGGCGGCATCGGCGATCTCCCGCTGGAAGAACCCATTCTCGATGCATCGAAGCACCCCGCCCTGCTCCTCGATCTGGTCGAAGTAGCGCTGCGCGCCACGCTCCATCTCGTCGGTGAGCTGCTCGATGAAGTAGGAGCCGCCTAGCGGGTCGATGGTGTTCGTGACGCCGGTCTCGTGCGCGAGCACCTGTTGGGTGCGCAGCGCGATCTGCGCCGCCCGCTCGGTAGGCAGGGCGAGGACTTCGTCCATGGAATTGGTGTGCAGTGAGTTGGTCCCGCCCAGCACGGCCGCCATGGCCTCGTAGGCCGTCCGGG
>Ga0209011_1000328_pt1 | contig 18825 bp, 21 predicted proteins | sample BlaSpr_A8_OM1_M3_FD_187986 | JGI IMG/M metagenome (GOLD analysis project Ga0209011, IMG submission 187986) | Forest soil microbial communities from Thunder Bay, Ontario, Canada - Black Spruce, Ontario site 2_A8_OM1_M3 (SPAdes) (version 2) | ecosystem: Environmental > Terrestrial > Soil > Boreal... | reverse complement strand
TCGGCTTTCTTCCAGCCGAGATACGCGCTTATGTCAGCGAATAGATATGCGGCAGCTCGCGATAGAGGCCTGCGTAGTCGAGGCCGTAGCCGATCACGAACCGGTCGGGGATGACGAAACCGCAGAAGTCGATGTTGACCTGCTGCACGCGGCGCGCCGGACGGTCGAGCAGTGCGGCGATCCGAAGTGAGGCAGGACCCATGCGGCGGATGCGCTTGGCGATGACGTTCACGGTGAGGCCCGAGTCGACGATGTCCTCGACCAGCAGCACGTGGCGTCCGACCAGCGGGCCGTCGACCATGTGCGCGAGCTGGAGGCGGCCGCTGCTGGTGGTGCCGCCGTGGTAGCTGCTGGCTCTCACGAATTCCAGCTCGGCCGGGATGGTGAGGCTGCGCAGCAGGTCGGCGGCGAACACGGTCGCGCCTTTGAGGATGACGACCATCACGAGTGGAGTGTCGATGTCCTTGTAGGTCTCGGAGATCTGGCGCCCGAGCTCGCGGACGCGACGCTTGATGCGGGCTGCGCTGATCATCGGCTTGCCGGTGCGGGGAGTGTCCGCGCTTTTTTCCGAGGTCTGGACCGGAGCCGGCAGCGTCAGCACCTCAGGCATGCAACTTGAATTTTAGACCCCTATGGGATGCCAGACGGTCTTCATCTCCATGAAAGCGGTGATCAGGTAGGGACTCGACTCGTCGGATGCGACTTTTATCACGCGCTTGACGTTGTCGGCGGCGGCGGCCTCGGCCGCTTTCACCTCGTCGGGGGTGCAGCCGGCGATGTCGATCGCGTTGACGTCCATGTGCGAGGCGAGCCACGGCAGCAGCTCTTTGCGTTGTCCGCTGAGCACGTTGACGACGCCTGGCGGGAAGTCGCTGGTGGCGAAGACCTCGGCGAGGGTGAGCGCGGGCAGGGGGGTTGATTCGGGCGCGAGCGCGACGATCACGTTGCCGCCGCAGAGGGCGGGGGCGATTCGTTTCATGAGCCCGGCGAGGGCAGGTTCTTCGGGCGCGACGATGCCGACCACGCCGGTCGGCTCGGGGAGGGTGAAGTTGAAGTAGGGCCCGGCGACGGGATTGACGGTGCCGGCGAACTGCGGGAGCTTGTCTGTCCAGCCGGCATACCAGACGAGTGTTTCGACGGCCTGCTCGACTTCGCGTCTTGCTTTGGCGCCGCCGCCCAGCAGGTCGGTGAACTGCGCGGCGCGGCTGTCGAGCATCTCCGCCGCGCGGTAGAGAATCTGGCCGCGGTTCATCGCGGTGCGTGCCGCCCATCCATTGAATGCAGTGCGCGCCGCGCGGACCGCGTCGCGGAGGTCCTTGCGCGAGCCGCGTGGGACGTTGACGTTTCCGTCGGGCCGGTAGGCGCGGCCGGATTCGGAGCGCACGAATTCCCCGTTTAGATAGAGCTTGTACGTCTTGCGGACTTCCATTCCTAGTTGAGGTCCAGGTAGGGCGCCAGGCCGTGGATGCCGCCCTCGCGGCCGAAGCCTGATTCCTTGTAGCCGCCGAAAGGAGAGGTGGGGTCGAAGCGGTTGAAGGTGTTCGCCCAAACGACGCCGGCGCGGAGGTGCTCGGCCATCCAGAGGATGCGCGAGCCTTTGTCGGTCCAGACTCCGGCGGATAGTCCATAGGGAGTGTTGTTCGCCTTCTCGACGGCCTCGGCCGGCGTGCGGAAGGTGAGGACGGAGAGCACCGGGCCGAAGATTTCCTCGCGGGCGATGCGGTAGGACTGGCTGACGTTCGTGAACAGGGTGGGCGGGAACCAGAAGCCCTTTTCTGGGAGTTGGCATTCGGGCTGGTAGAGCTCGGCGCCCTCTTGTATGCCCGACTCGACAAGGCCCTGGATCTTCTCGAGCTGGGCGCGCGAGTTGATGGCGCCGATGTCGGTGTTCTTGTCGAGCGGGTCCCCGAGGCGCAGCGTCGAGAGGCGTCTTTTGAGTTTCTCCATGAGTGGCTCGGCGATCGACTCCTGGACGAGGAGCCGGCTGCCCGCGCAGCAAACGTGGCCCTGGTTGAAGTAGATCCCGTTGACGATGCCCTCGACGGCCTGGTCGAGAGGCGCGTCCCCGAACACGATATTGGCGGCCTTGCCGCCCAGCTCGAGCGTGAGCTTCTTGCCGCTTCCGGCGAGCTGTTTCTGGATTAACTTTCCGACCTCGGTCGAACCCGTGAACGCAACCTTCTTCACGCCTGGGTGGCTGACCACGAGCGAGCCGGTCTTGCCGGCGCCGGTCACGATGTTGACGACTCCAGGCGGGAGCTCCGCCTGCATGCAGATGTCGGCGAAGAGCATCGCGCTTAGCGGCGTGGTCTCGGCGGGCTTGAGCACGACGGTGTTGCCGGCGGCCAGTGCTGGAGCGATTTTCCACGCGAGCATCAGCAGGGGGAAGTTCCAGGGGATGACCTGGCCGGCGACGCCGAGCGGTCGTGGTTTGCGGTTTGGAAATGCCCACTCCAGCTTGTCGGCCCAGCCTGCGTAATAGAAGAAGTGGGCGGCGCTGAGCGGGATGTCGACGTCGCGGGATTCCTTGATGGGCTTGCCGCCGTCCATCGTCTCGACGACTGCGAGCTCGCGTGCTCTCTCCTGGAGGATTCTGGAAATTCGGAACAGGTATCGGGAGCGCTGCGAGGGTGCGAGATGCGACCAGGATTCGAAAGCTTTGCCGGCAGCCTTGACTGCGCGATCGACGTCTATTTCGTCGGCTTCGGCGACCTCGGCAAGCTTTTTCTCGGTCGCGGGGTTGATGGTCGGGAAATGCTTTTTGCTGTGGGGCTCGACCATCTTGCCGCCGATGAAGAGGCCGTAGCGCGGCTGGATCTTGACGTGGTCGATCGACTCGGGGGCGGGCGCGTACTCGAAGACCTGCTTCGCGAGCGCCGCGCTTTGCTTCTTGGTGATCGCCATCAGTCGATGGTGAAGTAGTCGGGTGACTGGTACACGCCGGTGCGCTCCTTCTCGATCTGCATGAGCACGTCGTTGAGCAGCGTGGAGGCGCCGAGGCGGAAGAGGTCGGGCGTCATCCAGTCGGAGCCGAGGGTCTCATAGAGAAGGACGAGGTAAGCGATCGCCTGCTTCGAGGTGCGGATGCCGCCGGCGGCCTTGAAGCCGACGGGCCTTCCGGTCTCTCTTACAAAATCGCGGATCGCTTCCATCATCACGAGGCTGACGGGCAGCGTCGCGGCGGGCTGCACCTTGCCGGTGGAGGTCTTGATGAAGTCGGCGCCGGCGGCCATCGCGAGGATGCTGGCTCGCCGGACCGCGTCGTAGGTGCCGAGCTCGCCGGTTTCGAGGATTACCTTCAGGTGCGCGTTGCCGCAGGCCTCCTTGATGGCGACGATCTCGTCGTAGACGTGCTGGTAGTCGCCGGACAGAAAGGCGCCGCGGTCGATGACCATGTCGATCTCGTGGGCGCCGGCCTTTACCGCGTCCTCGGTTTCGGTGACTTTGATCGAGGTAAAGCTCTGGCCGGAGGGGAAGGCGGTCGCGACGGAGGCAACCTTGACGGTGCTTCCTTTTAGGTGGGTTGCGGCGTCGGGGACCCGGGCCGGGTACACGCAGATGGCGGCGACGGATGGGATGGTCGCGTCGCCGGGTTTCGGGCGGATCCCTTTGGCGCAGAGGGCGGTGACCTTGCCCGGCGTGTCCGAACCCTCGAGCGTCGTGAGGTCCATGCAGCGGATGGCGAGGTCGAGCGCCCAGAGCTTGGAGGCCTTCTTGATCGAGCGCTTGGCGAGCTCGGCGGCACGCTGTTCAGCCCCGACCTCGTCAACGCTGCGCACGCCGCGCATGAGCGAGCCGAGGTGGGTCAGAGAGAGGGCGGTGGCCATTGTTAAGGGCATTATGCGACGGGGTTGGTGTGACGTTTAATAGTCTGCGGTGGGCACCTACGAAGATTCATTGACCGCGTTTCGTTCCGGCGATACGGACCTTGCCGAGTTGCTGGCCTTGCAGCTGCTGGGCGATTCGCGTGATGACGATGCGGACGGCGGCCGCCCCGGAAGCGGCGACGCGCTTTGCATGCTGGCGAGGGTCGCGCTGCGCCGGGGTGAGTTGTACAAAGTGACCACGCTGGCAGACGAGGCATGGGAGGTGTCTCTCGGGGCGCTGGACCGGCGGGAAGAAATGATGTTGAAACGGATGCCGATCCACCTGATGGCGGTAGCCGCACGAATGCGTGGTGAGTACGCCGAGGCGCGGCTGCTCTACCTCGAGAGCATCGACCTGAATCGCGAGCTCGGCGAGGACCGGATGTTCGCCGCCGAGCACCGAAACCTTGCTTATGTAGAGCTGCACGACGGCCACACAGATCGGGCGCGCGAGCTCTTCGCGAGCACGGTGGAGATGGTCCGGGCGGGCGACTATGGTTCGTTGAAGCCGTATCTGCTTCAGGACGCCGCGGTATTGGCCATGGAAGACGGAGATCGAGACCGCGCAGTGGAGCTGGTCGCGGCCACTCACGCCGCGTTTGCCGCTGCTGGACAGATTCCTGACCCCGACGATGCCGCTGAGCTAGAGGCTCTTCAGTCTCGCCTTCGGGAGCTGTGAGCTAGCCGATCAGCTCGTCCGCGAGAAGATCCATGAGCAGCCCGTCGTGCCAGGCGCCGTCGAGGCCGAGTTCGTACTGGCGCATGACGCCGACGGGTTTGAAACCGACCTTGGTGTAGCAGTTGACGGCAGCTCTATTGTCGGCGGCGGGGTCGATGACGAGGCGGTGGTGGCCGAGGTTGACAATGAGGTGGCGGGCAAGCGCGCGGATTGCGTCGGAGCCGAGTCCGCGGTGATGTAGCTCGGGGTCGAGGTAGATGTCGATGCTGGCGTGGAGGTAATCGGGATCGGTCTCCGCCTGCCATTGGATCGCGCCGGCGACTCTGTTCATGTGCTCGATGACGAAAGTCTCGACATCAGGTTGTGCGAGGTCCTCGGTTACGGCCACCATCATGTCGTCGCCGCCGCGCCACCAGCGTTGAACCTGTTCAGTAGCTCGAATGCGTGCGAGCTCCGGCACGTCCGCTTCGGTCGGCGGGCGCAAGGTCACGTGTGCGCCCTGCAGTGTGGTCACCTTGGCCTACCCTGTGCGCTGTGCGGAGCGTGCGGGTCAATTCGATGGCAACCGCGAAGTGGCTTCGCTCGCAGAAGATGAGCACCTGGCGGCGGCGGCCGCCGCTGAACATCGTGATGGCATATGTCGCGAGTCATGCGTCCGATCATGCAGCGGGCCTTGCGTTCAATGCATTCCTATCGATGTTTCCGCTGGTGCTCGGGTTGATCGCGCTGGTCGGTTTGTTTCCGCAATCGGACGATCTCAAAAGCGCGGTGGAGAAGGTGCTGGTGGTCGCATTTCCACCGAGCGAGCAAGCCGGAATTTTGAAAAGTTTCCAAGGTGCCAAGGCAACTGCCGAAACTCTAGCCTTCGCCTCGGTGCTGGCGTTGGTGTGGAGCGGTACCAACCTGTTTGCGTCGATGGAGTTCGCGCTGAACCAGATTTACCTCTCTGCCACGCGGTCGTTCTGGCGAAACCGGCTGATGGGCCTGACGATGTTGGGCGTGTTTCTGGTTGCGGTCGGGGTGTCGGTGGGAGTGAGCACGGCGACCGCGGCGGCACCTGAGCACACGATCGTCGCATTCATTTTCGGCGCGCTCATCATGGCGGCGGTTCTTTTGATCATCTATCGATATGTTCCAAACCGAAAGAGCCGCTTCTCGGAGCTTTGGCCGGGAGCCCTGGCGGCGGGCGTATGCATCGAGTTGCTGAACTTCGCCTTCCCGACGTATGTGGCTTTGACTCATGGTGTGGCGACGTACGGACGAAGCTTCGGCTTCCTTTTTATCCTGGGCACGTGGACCTACTTCCTGAGCATGTTCCTCTTGTTCGGGGCGGTTATGAACAGGATGCGCCTTGACAAGAGCCGACTGCAGAACAAGGACGAGTAGGCGGCGCCTAAAACGTCAGGTCAGTCCCCGCAGTTGTTGTCTCCCTGATCGTCACCGTCTTCACCGCAGGCGGGCTCGAAGTCGAAGGTCGTGGTTCCGCGGTTCTGCACTCCGATCGTGAACGCGTCCACGTTGCCCTTCCACGCTGCCCAGCCGCCGCCGGCCTTGAAGAGGAGAGTCCCGTTGACAGATGCGTTCGGCCAGTATGTCTTGACTTGGGCCCATGTGCAGGGGCTTCCTTGAGGGCACAATCCATTCGAGCCCACAGCTCGGGTTTCGCTCGCCCACCACTTTCCAACCATCGGATTCCACTGCTGCCAGGCTCCGCTGGCGCCCGCGGGGTTGCCATTGCCAGGTTCGAAAACAAGGCGTCCCTGCCATGCGGTGTCGGTGGGGTGGTATCGGATATTGAGCTGGAAAGGCATCGCGTGGCTTGCGTCGACTTGGTAGGTCCAGTAGCTGAGCAGCGTGATATCAGCGAGCTTGGTTCCACTGAAGGCATTTGTTCCGAGCAGCTGGCGATCCGCGGCGTTGACGACGCCGATCTCCGCGCTGCCTGAGCCCAGGGCGGGGTGGCCTGGACCCGAGACCATGTGACCCGTGCCAGGTCCGTTGGTGTTGTCATTGAGGAAGAACCAGCCATTCATGTCGTTCGGGCTGACGCTGACCACGTCACTCGCGGCGACTGTGGTGGCCAGCACGAGCGACAACCCGACTGCGGCCCAGATCGCGGAAAGGGTCCTTAGGCGCATGAGTCCCCCTTTAATCGACTTACCCCAAGCGAGCCCGATGCTCAGCGCTTGAATGGTAGCGGCGGCCGGGTCAAATGGAAAGCGCTTGACTTGACAAGTGCTGCGCGGTCCAGGCGAACCATGGTGTCTTACTGCCGCAAGAGAAGCAAGGCATTGGTGCAAGGCATTGGTGCTCGCGCAGGGAATCGAACCCTGAACCTTGGGATTAAGAGTCCCCTGCTCTGCCAGTTGAGCTACGCGAGCACGGTTGAGATGAGAGCCGAGAGTCGATTCTAAGGAACGCGGGCCATTAACAACCTGGGTTCCTTGCGTCCGCAGCAGACCCTATGTTGCGTCACATGGCTGCGCGGGTACCTCTCGACGTCGACCTCGAGGATAGATTGCTCTACGGCTTGACACCAACGCGATTGGCCTATCTAGTCGTCGCGCTCGTGTCCGGCTTCGCGCTCTGGTCGTCCCCATGGGCGCCCGCGGTAGTACGCGCGGGCGCTGCGCTGCTGACCACTGGCATCGGCGCCGTCGCGTCATGGGGACGCTGGAAGGGCCGATCGGCGGACCTCTGGTTGGTCGACATCGTGCTTTTCACCGCTAGGACTCATCGATTGAAGTGGCATACCTCATGGCTGCGATGGCCTGGACGGAAAACCTCACGCCAGCCGTTATCGATGAATCCCACGGAGACTCTCGCCACCCCAACGTGATCCCCGATCTAAATCTCGGATTGCTCAGAGTCGTTTCTCGTCCACCGTCGGTGCTGTGGAAGGGACCGCTCGCGATGACTCTTATCAAAACCGGATCGCTCGGTTTCTCTGGCGCCGCAGACAGCGATCGCATGCGTTGGATCAACTCGTTTCGCCGCCTGCTCGACGGACTAGACGGTCCTATGCAGGTTCTGATCGAAGCCGTCCCAGGTTCCGGTACAGAAAGTTCAGCGCATGCGTCTCCGATCGACTTCGATGAAATGCGCGGAGCGGACCTGGCATTTGTCGACCACTTAGCCCAATCGCCGTCATCGCAGCGATTTGAGACCTCGCTGATCACTTCCGAGGCTCAGGCCAAGCGTTTGGAACTAGCGCTCCGCGAGATCGATGTGGCATTCGAAGTCTCTGTTCCAAACATCGAGAACTGCCTTGCCAAAGAACTCGCCAATCGCGTTCAGCACCCCGGCGGGCACAGCCGCAGCTGGTATGTCGAGCGCCTGCCCGGAACCGACCTGGAAGCCGGCTGGCTTTTCCGCCTCATTCCGCCCGGCTTGAACGTCCGGCTTTCGTGGCACGTCACTCCGCTGCCCGTGGCCTGGATCGTCGAGTATTTGCAGCGCCAGCTCGTCAACATGAGGGCCACGCGTCTGCTCAACAATGACGCGGGGTCCCCTGATCCCCTTCTGGCGGGCGCCTTGCCGAACGCCGAGGACCTTCAGCGGCGCCTGGCCTCTAGCCAGGACAAGGCCTTCCACGTGGCTTTGTATCTGACACTGACCGCCGCAACGTTGGAGGAGCTGGACGCCGGATCGATCAGGGTCGACTCTGCAGCTCGAGCCGTTCTCTGCCAGCTGCAACCCTGCACATTCCGCATGTTCGATGGCTACCTCGCCACGCAGCCTCTTGGCACCGATCGCCTGGCGCGCAAGCGCGTCCTGGATACAAGCGCTCTCGTCACCTTCTTTCCGTGGCTCGAGCCCGACCTGCAGCAGCCTGGCGGGTTCGTCATCGGCCGCAACCTCGTGACGGGAACTCCCGTGCTCGTCGACCCATTCGACCAGCGGCGCTATGCCAACGCAAACATCGGCGTGTTCGGACACTCGGGCGCCGGCAAAACGTACCTTCTTTCCGCGCTCGCGCTCGGCGCTCTAGGCCGCGGCATTCAGGTGTACGTCATCGATCCAGAGCACGAATACGGAGAGATGGCGAAAACCGTCGGCGGTGTCGACGTTGAGCTAGCCCTCGGTTCCGGGCACGCGCTCAACGTCCTTGATCTTCGTCCGTCTGACAGCCGAGACGAAACATGGCTGGGACCGGCCGCCGCGGATGCGGTCGACCTCTGTTCGACCATATGCGGGGGACTTGACGAGGCAGAGCGCGCACTGCTTGAAAGCGCTGTGCGCGCAACCTACGGCCACCTCGCCCAGCCGGTTTTGCGCGACGTCGCGGACCGGCTGCCCAAGCGCTCGCGCGTGGCAACGATCCTCAATCGTTGGGTTCACGGAAGCCTCGGCCAGATGTTCAGCGCGCCTACTAACGTCGATCTCGAAGCCCCGATAGTCACTTTCGGAATGCGCGAGCTCCGAGACGAGATGATTGCTCCGGTCCACTTCCTGCTCGCTGGAGCGCTGTGGTCGCGAATCAAGCGCAAGGATCACCGCCGGATGCTCATCATCGACGAGCTCGGGCTTCTTTTCGAAGATCAGACCATTCGCCGATTCGTGGTCAGCCTCGCGCGAAGGATCCGCAAATACGACGGCTCGTTGGTCTTCGCTACCCAGAACCCCGGTGATTTACTGAGCTCAGATCAAGGCACGGTCGTAGCTACGAATCCGGCCGTCGTTCTCTTTGGTGCACAACGGCCGGGCGAGGCGGCCAAGCTTCAGGACACATTTCATCTGAGCGCGCGTCAGCGTGCGTATCTCGAAACCTCTCAGCGCGGTGATTTCCTGCTGGCGGCTGGCCCCGAACGACTTGCGGTCCAGGTGAAGGCGCCGCCCTGGCAAGAAGAGACCATGCGCCGCGGGCGCGCGAAGGTTCGATCCCGAGCCTGAACCGGTAGGCTTAGTTTCGACCATGCGGCGAGTCCTTCATTACCGACTGACGAGGCTTCCCGAGCCGCGTCTCGAGCGGGTCCACGAACAGTTCGAGGCCCTCGCCGCAGCCCGCACCTGGCGCTGCGATCCACCCTGGGTCGCGAGCCAAAACTCACGCGGTTTCTTCGAGATGGAGTACTTCCGCCACCTTCGAAACGGAGAGCCTGAGGTCAGCGCCGCCGGTTTCGTGAAGATGGCCGGTGACGAAACCGACGCGTTGATGATCGCCATCTTCATGAGGGACCTCAGCGCGGAGTACGGAATCAACACGTCTATGAAAGACGAGGATCATCCGCTCGCCAAACTCCGCCGCCTTGAATTCCAGTCCGGCCGCTTGCCGAACGGGCAAGCGCTCGAAGATGTGCTCGCCAAGCGCCCCGTAATCAAGAAGGTCCTCGGCGAGCGCATCTTCTTCTATCCACCGACTTTTCGGCTCCACTCGCTGGCCCCGCCAAGTCCGGAGTGGGCCTATTCCCTGTGCGGCATCCGCGCCTACGCCCCGACGCTTATGGAAGCTGAGCAGGAAGCGCTCAAGATCCTCAGAGGCTTAGGGCACCTTGGCAGCTGAGAGCCCGCCCGCAACCGCGGGCGAAGTCGTCTCGGCAGACGGGACAAAACTCGCCTACCGCGCCTGGCCAAAGCCTGGCGCCGACATAACTTTCGTCGTGGTGCATGGCTTCGGCGAGCATTCGGGCCGCTACGAGCGATTCGCGAACGGGATGGCGGCACACGGCATGAGCACGTACGCCCTCGACTTGAGGGGCCACGGCAACAGTCCCGGCCAGCGCGGTTACGTCGATTCGTGGTCGCAATGGACCGACGACACGTCCACGTTTGTCAGGCACGTCGAGGCGGCCGCGGGCACCGAAGTCGTTCCCCTCGGCCACTCCTTCGGCGGTGCCACAGTGCTCAGCACGGTCCTCGCGGGCAAGCTGCCCAAGAGCAAGCGCTTCATCGTCTCCTCGCCGGCGCTCAAGGTGAAAGTCGCCGTGCCCGGTTGGAAAGTCACGCTCGGGAGCGCAATGTCCAAAGTGATGCCGAGGTTCGCGCTCGCCGCGCCCGCACACGGCTCGCTCCTCTCTCGGATTTCCGAGGTCGTCGAGGCCTACGACCACGACCCGTTGGTCCACGACAAGATGTCCAGCCGCCTGTACACCGAGTGGCAGCAGGCCACCAAGGACATCGCTGCCAGAGCCGGCCAGATCGAGATCCCATTCCTGATCCTCGCGGGGTCTGACGACAATCTCATCGACCCGCAAGGCAGTCGCGACCTTCACGCGCAAACTCCATCGATGAGCGAGCTGCAAATCTTCGAAGGAAGATTGCATGAGCCGTTCAACGATCTGGGCAGCGAGGAGGTCTTCCAGGTGATCGCGGACTGGTTGCGCAAGAAGTGACTCTCGATCCCGGATCGTGGATCTCCTGGATCATCGTCGGCCTCATCGCGGGCGCAATCGCCGCGCGGGTGGTGGCCGGTCGGGGATTCGGATGCATCGCCGACATCGTCGTGGGCGTGGCTGGTGCGCTGATCGGTGGCTTCCTTCTCGGAGCGATCTTCCACGTCACCGGCACCGTAGGTTTCTGGGGAAGCATCATCGTGGCGTTCATCGGTGCCGCGGTGCTGCTATCCGTTCTGAAGCTTCTGTCGGGCGGTCGCCTCTAGCTCGCCGCCGCGACTTTCTCAGCGCCAGACTCACCTTGCTCGACCTCAACTGGGCGCGCGCGGCGCTTGATCAGCAAGGCCGAGAACGCGGTCACGGCGAGAACGGCGATCGGCAAAACCAGCGTTTGCTTCAGCGCGTCGATGTAGCCGCTGACGAACACCTGATGGGCGAGCGAAGTGAGCTGCGCAGTCACGTCGGGCGGCAGTCCCGACGGCAGCGCCGCCCCATTCTGGCCAGTTCCGATCTGGAACCCGTTGGCCGCCACCGAGCTGAACGCCTTGACGAACTGGTCGCGATAAACAGCCGGCAACGCGAACGCGTGACTCACCGCCTGGTCGTGCAGCGTGATCGCGAGCCGGTTTTGCAGAAGAGCTCCGACCACGGCGCTGCCAACCGCCGCACCCACCTGTCGGGTCGTATTCAGGACGCCCGACGCCGCTCCCGCCATCCGCGGCGAGATGTTGCGCATGGCGACGGTGGTCATCGGGGCGAAGGTCATGCCCATGCCAGCGCCCGCAACGATCGCCGGCACGAGGAAGTTGATCCAAGTCGAGTCGGGCCCGGCGACAAACGTAATCGTTCCGAATCCGATCGCGAATACAAGGATCCCGGTCATCAGGATGTACTTCCCGCCAATGCGGTCCGCCATCCGTCCCGCGAAAGGAGCCACGAACATCGACGTCAGCGACATTGGCGCCAGAGTGAGACCCGCGGTCAGGGCAGAAAAGTCGCGCACCGACTGCAGGTAAATGATGATGGGCAGGAACAGGCTCATCATTCCAAAGGCGATCGCAGCGGCCATCCAGTTCGCGACGGCAAAGTTCCGCTCCTCAAAAAGAGATAGAGGAACCAGCGGCTCGGGCTGGTATCGCTCCCAGATCACGAACACCACCAGGAGGACGACGCCGAGGCCGATCACCTCGGGGATGGTGATCACTGTCGAGCCGATCTGACCCCAGTTGAAACGCTCGCCCTCGATCAGCCCGAAGATGACGCCGAACAGGCCGGTGGTCGCGAGAATGGTGCCCACGATGTCCCAACCGTGCCGGCGGCCGGGCCGGACGTCGGGGATGATCACAAAGGTCAAAATCAGCGCTGCGATCCCGATCGGAACGTTGACAAAGAAGATCCACCGCCAATCGACGTAGGTGACGATCGCGCCGCCGACAGTCGGTCCTGCGAGAGTGGCAAGGCCGGCGACCCCGGCCCAGATTCCAAATGCTGCGCCACGGCGCTCAGGCGGAAACAGAGTGGTGAGGATCGCAAGCGTCTGCGGGGTCAGCAGAGCGCCGCCCACGCCTTGAAGGATGCGTGCCGCGATCAGTTGATTCGCGTCCTGTGCAAAGCCGCACAGACCAGAAGCCACGGTGAAGACGGCGAGCCCGATGGCAAACAGGCTGCGCTGTCCGTACAGGTCTCCCAGGCGTCCTGCCGTGATCAGGAGCACGGCGTACACCAGGATGTAGGAATTCAGCACCCACAGGATCTGGTCGAGCGTGGTGTGAAGTCCCGCGCTCATGGCCGGGATCGCCACGTTGACGATCGTGGTGTCCAGCATGATCATGAAAAATCCCGTGGTCAAAACCACGAGCACGAGCCATGGGTTAGTACGCGCTTGGGCCATGTGTGGTTTGAACCTTACGCGGTCAGATTTGATTCCCCAGACTCGCCGCCGAGGGGCTTCTCAAACCAGGCGACGTCCCAATATCTCCCGAATTTGCGGCCCTGCTCAGTAAACAGGGCGATCCGTTTGAAGCCAAACCGCTCATGCAGGGCGACCGAGGCTGGATTCGGCAACGTGATCCCCGCATTGGCGCGATGCACGTCCTCTGCCTCAAGGATCTTGAAGAGCTCTTGATATAGACGCGAACCGGCGCCGCGGCCGACCGACTCGGGGTCGAGGTAGATGCTCGTCTCGACGGTCACGTCGTAAGCCGCCTTCGGCCGGTAGCGGCTGCTGCTCGCATAGCCGATCACCCGCCTTTCCGCAACCGCGACAAGGAGCCGGTGACGCCCCGTGGCGCCGTAGTGCGTGAACCACTCCCGACGCGCATCCATCGTCCACGGCTCGAGGTCGAACGTGTAGTGCGCTTCAGCGATGTACTGGTTGTAGATGTCGTTGATGGCGGATAGGTCCGATTCTGTCGCCGGGCGCACCTCGGCTTTTGTGTTGGCCACTGTGCCAGTTTATTTCAGCCCACAATTGCGACATGGATCGCGTCCTTCTCGAGGGCATGTCATTCCAGGGTCGGCATGGCGTACGAGCGGCCGAGCGCGAAAAGCCGCAGGAATTTTGTGTTGACGTCGAGCTCGACTGCGACCTGAGCGAGCCTGGACGCACCGATCGGATCGAAGACACCGTCGACTACACACGGGTGAGGGCCATCGCCAAGGAGGTCATCGAGGGCGAATCCCACAAGCTCCTCGAGTCACTGGCCGCGCAGATCGCGGACCGGGTGCTTCAGCTCCCAAAGGTTGGCGGCGTCGCCGTGCGGATCGCCAAGCGCCCCGAGAGCATGCTGCCGATCGACGCGGCCGCCGTGCTCATTAATAGGACGCGCGCATGACAATCGCCTACTTCGACTGCTTCGCCGGCATCTCGGGCGACATGACCCTGGGAGCCCTGATCGACTCGGGCGCCGACCGCGCCCTGCTGGATGCCGCGATCGAGGCTCTCCGGCTCAGCGATGAGGTCACCATTCAGGTGCGCCACGAGACTCGCGGTCACGTCGGCGGCACTCGTGTGATAGTCGAGACCGTCGACCGGGTCGAGCGAACAGTGCCCGCGTTACGCGCGGTGGTTGAGGAAGCCGACGCACCTGAAAGCGTCAAAGCCCAGGCCGTCGACGCGATCAACCGCCTCGGAAGCGCCGAGTCCCGCCTTCACGGCTTGCCGGAAGACCAGGTCCACCTGCACGAGCTCGGGGGCGCGGACACCCTGGTCGACCTGATGGGCACCTTCTGGCTGCTCCACGGCCTTGAGGTCGACCAGGTTTTCTCGTCAGCCCTGCCGGCACCTCGCGGGCGCATGGGCCAGATGCCGCTCCCGGCTCCCGCCAGCGTTCGCGTGCTCGAGAGCACCGGGGCGATTTTCGAAGCAAACGACGAGACCCGCGAGCTCGTCACCCCCACCGGAGCCGCCATCCTCGCCGCCGGCGCGAGATTCGAGCGCCCGGCGATGTCGCTCCGGTCGATCGGTTACGGGATCGGCGCGCGCGACACGCCCGGCAATGCGCTGGCTGTCTGGATCGGCGAGAAGATCGAGGGCAACACAGATGACAAGACGCGTGTCACTCTCATCGAGACGAACATCGACGACATGGCGCCAAATCTCGTCGCAGCATTGTGCGAAGACCTCATGGAAGCGGGAGCGCTGGATGTGAGCGTCACGCCAGCGCTGATGAAGAAAGGTCGGGCCGGTCACCTGATCACGGTGATGTCGGCGCCGGAGCTCGTGGCGCGGCTCACGGAACATCTTCTCCACCACTCGACCACCCTCGGCGTGCGCATGACCCCCGCGCAGCGCGTGACGGCGCAGCGGCGGATCATCGAAGTCCAGACACCGCTCGGCAGCGCTCGCGTGAAGGTCAAAGAGCTTCGCGGCAAGGCTGTTGACGTTGCGCCGGAGTACGAAGACTGCCGCCTCATCTCGCGGCAGACCGGGCGGGACCTCCGTGAGGTCATGCGCCTGGTCGCAGATGCGGCGCGCAAGGAGCTCGGTCTTTCATGACCGCTCGCATCCTCGATGGCAAAGCCGTGGCGAAGCAGATCTACGACGAGATCGCCCAAGCCGTCGCGACCCGGGTGTCTGCCGGCGGCCCACGGCCGAAGCTGGCCACGCTGCTCGTTGGCGATGACCCCGCGTCAGCGCAGTACGTCCAGCTGAAGCAGAAGAACGCGAGACAGGTCGGCATCGAGTCCGAGGATCACCGCGTCTCGGCCGGCACGACCACCGACGAGCTTCTGAACCTGATTGGCCGTCTCAACAAGGACGAAAGCGTCAGCGCTATCCTCGTCCAGCAGCCCACGCCCGCCCAGATCGACATGACCCGAATCGTCCTGGCACTGGATCCGGTGAAGGACGTCGACGGCTTCCATCCCATCAACGCGGGCCTCGTGGCGCTCGGATTGCCTGGAGGAGTCCAGCCCTGCACGCCCGCCGGCATCATCGAGCTGCTCGATCGCGCGGGCATCAAGATCGAAGGCACAAATGCCGTCGTGATCGGTCGGAGCAACCTCGTGGGCAAGCCCACAGCGCTATTGATGCTGAAGCGCCACGCGACAGTGACGATCTGCCACACAAGGACCAGGGACCTTGTGAGCCATACGCGGACCGCTGACATCCTGGTCGCAGCAGCGGGAAAGGCAAACTTGATCACCAAGGAAATGGTCAAGCCGGGCGCGGCCGTCATCGATGTCAGCACCAATTGGTCCGGTGGCCGCCAGGTCGGGGATCTTGGCCCGGGCGTCGACGAGGTGGCAGGGTGGCTGACTCCGAATCCTGGCGGAGTGGGTCCGATGACCCGGGCGATGCTGATCAAGAACACCTACGAAGCGGAGGTCCGCCGCCGGCCGCTTTGACCTACGAGGAGGCGCTCTCCTACATTTCGCAGCACGGCCGCTTCGGTATGAAGTTGGGCACCGAGCGGACGCGAGCAATCCTCGATCGCATCGGCGGGCCTGATCGCGGTCTAAAGGGCGCGCTGATTGCGGGGACCAACGGAAAGGGCTCGACCGGTGCCTGCCTGGCGTCGATCCTCGAAGCGGCCGGCCAGAAGGTCGGTTTCATGCCCAAGCCTCACCTGATCTCCTACACGGAACGCATCGAGTTGAATGGCCGGCCGATCAGTGAAGCCGAGTTCGTCGAGACACTCGAAGCGTTGATGCCCGCATTCGACGCTGTCACTGCGGAGGTGGGACAGGCCACGGAGTTCGAGATGCTGACGGCGATGGCGCTGGCCTACCTGGCGCCGCGCATCGACCGGCTTGTCTGCGAGGTCGGGCTCGGTGGCCGCCTCGACGCCACCAACGCCCTGGACCTCGGCGTGGCGGTGATCACCAATGTTGACCTCGACCACCAGAAATACCTTGGGGACACAATCGAGAAGATCGCTCACGAGAAGGCGGCGATCATCAAACCGGGCGACCGTGTCGTCACCGGCTGCGAGGGCGTGGCACTTTCAATCGTCGAGGAGCACGCACGCGCCGCGGGTGATCCTGTGTGGGTTCTTGGTCGTGACATACACGTCGAGTCAACGTCACAGGGTTGGAGCGGACATGAGCTTCGCGTGACCGGCCCGGGCTTCGAGCACGCGGACCTGAAGCTGCCGCTGGTAGGCGACTATCAACCCGCCAACGCCGCCCTCGCGGTCGGTGCCGCGCACCTCCTGGACAAGGTCACCGACGATGAGGTCCGCGAGGGTCTCGGGTCTACGCGTTGGCCGGGACGTCTCCAAGTGACCGCGACTCAGCCGCGAGTCATCCTGGACGCCGGTCACAATCCAGCCGCAATGCTGAAGGCCGGTACTACTCTGCGTCGCCTCATCGGCACCGAGCGATTGATCGCGGTCTTCGCGATGCTCAGCGAGCGCGACCCCGCCCAGCTTCTCGCCGCGCTGCGAACCATGAAACCGGACGCAGCCGTTTTCACCGAGCCGGCCAGTGCCGCGGGGCACGCGGTCTCAGCGGACGTACTGGCTGAGATGTATGGCGCCGATGGCCGTGCAGTCCGGCCGGCCGGTGCGGCTCTGGAGCAAGCCAGAGAGTTGGCAGGGCCGCACGGCAATGTGCTGGTCTGCGGATCGCTCTACCTGGTGGGAGAGATCCTCGCCCTGAGCTCGTGACCTAGCGCGCGCGCAGGAACCGAATACACAGGACAGCGCTGCCCACGATCATCGGTAGGAGCACCACCACGCTCAAGGCGGCCCACTGCCAACCTGCCGAAATTCCCCAGCCGCCGATGAGGATCACCGCCAGCCCAAGACCGGCCGCCCCGAGGGCAAAGTCTCTGGTGGATGGCGGCCGCGCGGGCGCCTGTGGCCGCGGCGCCGAGGGTCGCGTTGCAGGTCGGGCGCCTGAAAAAAGACCAAAGAAGACGAGGGTCATGCCGGCCAGGCCTGCCAGCAGGGTGATGACCTCGGCGATGAGGCCCTCGCGCGTGTTGGCGACTCGAGTTGCAGCCCCGAACGCGGCTGCGATCAGTGCTGCGCCTGAGGCAACTGAGAGCCGGCGCACTCAGCTGGAGGCGGAAATGATGTTGGCTCGAAGCCTCCGCATTCCTTTCAGCCAGCGGTCGTAGTCATCCGCCTTGCGACGAAAGTACTCGCCGACCTCCGGGTGCGGAAGGATCAGGAAGCGTTCGTCCCGCAAGCCCTGCTGGACGATCTCGGCAACCGCCTCGGGCTCGAGCGCGCCCGCGGTGAGGAACTCAAGACCCTCCCGGCGCTCAGCCGCCAGCATGTCGGTCTTGACGCCCTGCGGGCACAGGCATGAAATCCGAATCCCCTGAGCGCCATGCGCGATCGACAGCCATTCAAAGAATGAAAGGGCCGCAGCTTTGGTCACACCGTACGGTGCCGCGAAGACGTGGTTGAGCAGGCCGGCCGCTGAAACGGTGCCGAGGATGTATCCCTCGCCTCGCTGAATCATTGCCGGAAGCGCATACCGCGCGACGAAGACATGGCTCATGAGATTCACGTCCCAGATGCGCTGCCACTGATCAGTCGGCGTCTCGGGACCACCTCCGACTGCGATCCCTGCATTGGAGCAGAAGATGTCGATGCGACCGTGCTCCGACTGCACCCGATTGACGAGCTGTTCGACCTCGGACTCGCGGGAAACATCGCACCGAACAGCCGAGCCGCCGATGTCTTCGGCGACCTTGGTTGCCCCATCGAGGTCGACGTCGACCACCACCACGGCCTCCGCGCGCTCGCGGCCAAACCGGGTCGCCAGGGCACGACCGATGCCCCGGGCCCCACCGGTGACCACGATTACTCTGCCGTCAAGGTCCATCGACGACCACTATCCCAGACCGAAAAAATGCTGACAAAAAAATTTCTTGTGGAAAACACCTCGCGCTTGCTTTCGGAGACGTCCGATAGCGCATAGAATCTCTCCCCATGGTCGGAGGGGGGCTCGACTACAGCGCATCCTTTCAGAAGGCAATCGAACTGATTGGTAAGCGCTGGACTGGAGCCGTGGTGAAAGCGTTGCTTCCAGGTCCGGCACGTTTCAACCAATTGCTCGCCGGAATACCGGGCATCAGCGACCGCGTCCTCACCGAACGGTTGCGAGAGCTCGAGACGGAAAGCATCGTCGAGAGGCTTGTCGACCCAGGCCCGCCCGTGCGTGTTAGCTATCGACTGACGTCACGCGGCCGAGCTCTCGAGCCAGTGTTGGACGCTGTGTCCGATTGGGCGGAGAGTTGGCTTATAACCGCCGCAGCGGCGGTGGGCTGACCGAAACTCGCAGACCCCTGGCGGGCCCTCCCTTCTTTCCGGCCCCTCCCCCAACCGGCACGCCTGCGCCAAAGCTAGTTCTCGAACGAAGCGAAGTCAACCCTGGTTGTAAAGGCCCCGCAAGGCGCGGATTAACGTGACTGATAGGCTTTACCGAATGCCGATTGGCGACTTCCTCCGCCGCCGGCCGGAGGGGCAGACATGCCAGGCCTGCGGTTCAC